>Ga0228702_1000297_pt1 | contig 40735 bp, 39 predicted proteins | sample McNCre217_Aug_MG_2_FD_178018 | JGI IMG/M metagenome (GOLD analysis project Ga0228702, IMG submission 178018) | Freshwater microbial communities from McNutts Creek, Athens, Georgia, United States - 20-17_Aug_MG | ecosystem: Environmental > Aquatic > Freshwater > Creek | place: USA: Georgia...
GCCCCTCCATGAAGCCACCAAGCGCCTGAACCGCGCACGCGGTGACAACGCCTTCGGGGTTACCGCCGATGCCAAGCAGCAGGTCGACGCCAACATCGCCGACGGCTGCGGCAACCGCCATCGCTACATCACCCTCGGCAAAACGAACCCAGTTGGCGCCTAGGTCTTGGACGCGCTTGATCAGGTCGTGGTTGCGCCCCTTGTCGATTACCGCCACGTTCAGTTCGGATACGGGCTTGCCAAGTTCATCGGCCAGCAGGCGCATATTTTGCTCGGGCGTGAAATCCAGGTTCAGGATGCCAATGGCCGCGGGGCCGGCCACGATCTTTTGCATGTAGTAGACCTCGGGCGCGGCCATCATGCCGCCACGCCTGGCTGCGGCCATAACCGAGACGGCTCCCGGAACTCCCTCGGCGGCAAGCGCAGTCCCATCGATGGGATCCACCGCGATGTCCCACTCCAGCGGCTGCCCCATGCCGATTAGCTCACCGTTGTAGAGCATCGGAGCTTCGTCTTTTTCGCCCTCACCGATAACCACGACGCCGCCAAACGCGGCGCCACGGAGGGAGGCGCGCATGGCGTCCACGGCAGCCCCATCGACGCCGTTCTTATCGCCCGCGCCGACCAGATTCCAGCTGCCAACGGCGGCGGCTATTGTGGCCGCGAAAATGTCTACGGTAGGTTGCCCAAGCTGCGTACTACTCAACGTTTACCTACCTTGACCTTTGTCTCTTGGTAACATCATAGGGAAGCCCAACGATGTCGCTTTTCAAGCGATTTCCATGTCGCTTTTCAATACCAATCACCACGGACTTAGGAGCACAACGTGCCAGTCGCAACCCCAGATCAGTACCTTGAAATGCTTGACCGCGCCAAGAATGGCGGCTTCGCTTACCCAGCCATTAACGTCTCGTCTTCGCAGACCCTGAACGCAGCACTCGCCGGCCTGGCAGCTGCCGGCTCGGACGGCATCATCCAGGTAACCACCGGTGGCGGCGACTACTGGAGCGGCCCTACCGTAAAGAACATGGCTGCCGGTGCAGCCGCTATGGCGGTCTTCGCCCGCGAGGTAGCCAAGAACTACGGCATAACCGTTGCTCTCCACACCGATCACTGCGCCAAGCACCAGCTGGACGGCTTTGTTCGCCCACTCATTGAAATTTCCAAGGAGCGCGTACGCGCCGGCCAGGACGCCCTATTCAACTCGCACATGTGGGACGGCTCTGCAGTTCCGATGGCAGAGAACCTCACCATCGCCAAGGAGATGCTGGCCCTCACCAAGAGCATCGGATCGGTCCTCGAGATCGAGGTCGGCGTTGTTGGCGGCGAGGAAGACGGCGTTGAGGGCGGCCACGGCGAGCACCTTTACACCACTCCAGCCGACGGCCTGATGACCGCGGAGGCACTGGGCCTCGGCGAGAACGGCCGCTATATGGTTGCCCTAACCTTCGGTAACGTGCACGGCGTTTACAAGCCGGGCAACGTAGTTTTGAAGCCAGAGCTACTTGGCGAAATCCAGGCTGCAGTCGGCGCCAAGTACGGAAAGGACAAGCCATTCGACTTGGTCTTCCACGGTGGCTCGGGCTCGACCCCAGAAGAAATCGCACTGGCTGTTAGCCACGGTGTAATCAAGATGAACATCGACACCGACCTGCAGTATGCATTCACTCGCCCAATCGCTGCTCACATGTTCACCAATTACGACGGCGTCCTCAAGGTAGACGGCGAAGTTGGCAACAAGAAGGCATACGACCCACGCGCCTGGGGCAAGCTAGGCGAGGCCGGCATGTCGGCTCGCGTCGTCGAGGCTGCTCAGGAGCTCGGCTCGGCCGGTAAGAGCATGAGCCTCTAACCGAAGCCAAATAGACCATGATGTCTGCAGGAAGCCCGTTCTACCCGAACGGGCTTCCTCGTTTTAAAGGCCAGAACGACTCAAAGGGCCAGATGCACGGCTACTGGGAGTTTTATCGCACCGATGGCTCGGTAATGCGCACTTGCAATTTTTATCACGGCAAGCAGGTGGGCGAATGGAACACCTTTGCGCGCGACGGCCGTCTGGTGAAAACTACCGACTTCAAGTAATCAGGTTTGCGCCCGTGGAGCTATCTATCGCTTTCGCGGACAAGAACCACCTTTTCGCGGTTTAGGCGAATGCCGCCTTGAATCCCGCGAGCGCAGCATGAGAGTCCCCGCTTGCCCAACCCTCTAGTCCAACCACACCGTCGTATCCAAGCACCTTTAGCTCGGTGGCAATGCGGCTGTAGTTGATCTCTCCGGTGCCTGGTTCACAACGGCCCGGAACATCGGCCACCTGAATCTCACCGATGAGCGGGAACGCCCGGCGAACCAGTTCCACTAGGTTTCCCTCGCCGATCTGGGCGTGGTAGAGGTCTAGGTTTAGACGCAGTGCCGGCGAATTTACGCTCTCGACCAGCGCGATGGTGTCTTCGGCACGGCCGAACGGAGTGCCTACATGGTCTACCAGTAGGTTGAGGTTCTCAAGCATAAAGACCTTGCCGGAGCGCTCACCCAACTCCGCAATGCGCGCAAGGGTGTCTCGCGCCTTTAGCCACTCGGCACCCGAAACCACCTGGCGCTTGCGGATTGCCTGACCCTGGTCATCCAGGCCGGTTCCGTGCAGGTTCAACCGAGGGCAGCCAATGACATTGGAGGCTTCGATGGATTGCTTGGCCGTTGCCAGCAATTTATCGATCCCGTCGTCCTCCAGAAGGTCACCCTCAAGGTAGCCGGTCATCGAGCCGATGGTGGCGCCGGTAGCCTCGAGCGCCTTCAGGTCTTTGTTCGCCCAGTTCCAGATCTCGATTTCGAAGCCGAGGTCGCGAATTGTGGTTACCCGCTCTACGAATGGCAGGTCTAGGAACAGCATTTCGGCGCAGGCGGCCAGGCGGTAGGACATTACTAACCTCGGTGTCGGATTGGGAAACTTTGTTCTGACATTAGCATCAAAACTGGAACCTTCCAACTAGTCGCGTTTGGCCTTGTTGGAGACATCCTTGCCGGCAGACTTCAGGTCCTTGCGCAACTCCTTCGGCAGTGAAAACTGCACGTCCTCTTCGGCGGTTGTGACGTTGCGGACATCGCCAAAGCCGCGCTTTGCCAGGTCTTCCAGGACTTCCTCCACCAATACCTCTGGCACCGATGCCCCGGAAGAGACGCCGACGGTCGAGACGCCATCAAACCATTCGTCCATGATTTCGCTGGCAAAGTCAACGCGGTAAGCGGCCTTTGCGCCCGCAAGTTTTGCCACTTCTACCAGGCGAACGGTGTTAGATGAGTTTGCCGAACCAACCACAATTACCAGGTCGGAGCCGGCGCCCACCTTCTTGATAGCAACCTGACGGTTCTGGGTGGCGTAGCAAATGTCATCCGATGGTGGGTTTTGCAGGCTAGGCACGCTCTGGCGCAGGCGGGTAACCGTTTCCATGGTTTCGTCCACGCTCAGCGTGGTCTGGCTGAGCCAAATCGCCTTTTTAGGATCGCGAATCTTCGCGTTCACGGCATCTTCAGGCCCATCGATGATTTGAACGTGTTCGGGTGCCTCTCCGGCAGTTCCCTCCACCTCTTCGTGCCCGGTGTGGCCGACCAACAGGATGTCGAAGCCTTCCTTGGCGTAGCGCTGAACCTCGCGATGCACCTTGGTAACCAGCGGGCAGGTGGCATCGATGGTTTGAAGGTTGCGTGCCTCTGCGGCCGCGACCACCGCAGGGGAAACTCCGTGCGCGCTAAAGACCAGGATGGAGCCCTCCGGCACCTGGTCCACCTCGTCGACGAAGATGGCACCACGTTTTTCGAGCGAGGCAACGACAAATTTGTTGTGCACAATCTGCTTGCGAACGAAGACGGGGGCGCCGTAGTGGTCTAGGGCCTTCTCTACCGCAATGACTGCGCGGTCGACCCCGGCGCAGTATCCGCGGGGACTTGCCAGCAGCACCTTTTTGCCGCTCTCCCCCGTGCTGTTAGCACCCTCGGAAAGATGTACCTGGTCGGCGATAGGCTTATTAAAAGTCACCCTCCAATTATCTGTGAAAGGCTGCCGTTCACATGTCCGACCTCGGTTCCTGGGGCGCAGAGGCGCCGGCATCCAAGGTTTCCACCATGGAGACCCCCTGGCCGGTTTCCCGCCTGGGCTCCACCATCAAGGACTACATCGATCGGCTCGGTTTCATCTGGGTAGAGGGCGAAATAACCAAGGTTTCCTTCACTAACTCCATGTTTGCGTCGCTGCGCGACCTTGCAGCGGAGTCCTCCGTGGAGATCCACGCCTGGAACCTGGGCAAGATAGACCAGGCCATCAAACAGGGAGACCGAGTAGTTGCGCTGGTAAAGCCCGTCTACTGGCCTAAAAACGGCAAGCTCACAATGCAGGTCTACGAGATGCGCAAGGTTGGCCTCGGGGAACTCCTGGAGCGCATCGAACGACTGCGGTCTCAACTTGCCGCCGAAGGCCTGACCCAGGTAAAGCAGCCACTGCCGTTCCTGCCCAACCTCATCGGCCTAGTGACTGGTAAGGACTCCGACGCCGAGAAGGACGTGCTGCAAAATGCCCGCCTGCGATGGCCGGAGGTACGCTTCAGAGTTATTCACTCGCTGGTCCAAGGAGACAAGGCCGCACCCCAGCTCGTGGAGGCCATCAAGACCCTAAACGCCGACCCCGAGGTAGACGTAATCATCGTGGCTCGTGGTGGCGGCTCGTTCCTAGACCTCCTGGTCTTCTCCGATGAATCCGTGGTTAGGGCGGCCGCGGCAACCACCAAGCCAATCGTCAGCGCCATCGGCCACGAAAACGATCGTCCAGTCCTAGACGACGTAGCAGACCTCCGCGCCTCCACCCCAACCGATGCCGCAAAGCGAGTAGTCCCAGACGTAATCGAGGAACGCCGACAGATCGCCCTGCTGCTGCAGCGAAGCACAGTTCAGCTGACCAACCGCATAAATTCGGGAATGGATTTCGTGCAGCAGATGCGCAGTCGCCCCATTTTGGCCAACCCGTTCACATTTATTGCTCAGCGTTCACAGGAGCTCGGGCTCTCGGTGGATCGTGGCAGAAACGCATTCGGCAATCTGCTTGCCCTCGAGGAGCGCAGCATCCAACACCTACGCCAGCAGGTGAAGGCGCTCTCCCCACAGAGCACCCTAGACCGCGGATACGCAGTGCTTCGGACCTCCGATGGCCGGGTCGTAAACGACGCCTCGGCCGTGAAGCCCGGCACCCAACTAAAGATTCGCGTCGCCAAGGGCGATGTCTCGGCAACCGCAAACTAACGCTTTGGAATTAAGGTAGATACAAATGCCAACCGCAAAAGAAACCCCAAACGCCGACGTAGAGCAGCTGACCTACGAGCAAGCTCGCGAACAGCTGGTCCAGGTGGTCTCGAGCCTCGAACAGGGCAACGCCACCCTCGAAGAGTCAATGGCACTGTGGGAGCGCGGCGAGGCGCTGGCCACTCAATGCGAAAAGTGGCTGTCTGCGGCTAAGGGCAGGCTAGACGCTGCACTTGCTGCCAAGCAAGACACCGCGGCTCCCTCCAATAACCAGGAAACCGAGACTGACAACTAGTGAGCGACGAAGCAGCACGCCTTCGAAGGGCCAGACAAACCACTTTAAACCTCCTCTACTCGCTTGCTGCCACGGCGGCCATCGTGTTGGTGATGGTTTTGATCACCCCAAGACCATCCACTAACTTGGTGCAGCCCGTTGACTACAAGGCCGCCGCGCAAGAGATTCGAGACACCGCAAAGCTCCCGGTCTTGACTCCAAAGCTGCTGGGTTCAGGCTGGTACTCCAATTCTGCACGCTGGAACAGCAAGACGGCCGATGGCGTAGACAACTGGTACGTAGGCTTCGTTGGCCCCAAGAACCAGTACCTGGGAATCACGCAAGGCTTCAAGGCAAACCCAACCTGGGTGATGCTTCAGCTAAAGGGAGACCTCCCGCAGGGCGCGGTTAGCATCGGCGGCAAGCGCTGGACAGTGTGGCAGTCGACCACCAAGAACGACCCGGCCAAGACCCGCGATTACGCTCTGGTTACGGACGTCACCACCGGCAGCAACACCGACTCCATCTTGGTTTACGGAACCGCGAGCAAGGCCCAGTTCCGCCAGTTTGCAACTCTGGTCGCCCAGCAGCTCAAGGTCTTATATCCTTGATGTAGCGGCACAACCGCAGCCAAGCTTTTCCCCGCCCGATAACCCTCGACCCGGAGGTCCCCTTGCAGCAAGAGGCAACCCGCCCAAGCACTCCCCAGCAGGCCTGGGATGCGCTACTGAAGGGAAACACTCGTTTCGTATCGGGCGACCCCGCACACCCGCGCCAGGACATCGACCGTCGCACTTCACTCGCCGAAAAACAGCGTCCATTCGCCGCGCTTTTTGGCTGTGCCGATAGCAGGCTTTCCGCTGAAATAATTTTCGATGTCGGGCTGGGAGACCTCTTCGTGGTGCGCAACGCGGGGCAGGTAATCGCGGAGACCATCCTAGGATCGCTCGAGTATTCGGTAGAGGTTCTGGGAGTCAAGCTAATCCTGGTGCTGGCTCACGACGAATGTGGCGCAATCAGGGCCACCATCGACGACGTTCAGGGGCAGATGGGCGCCTCCGGCAAGTTCATCCACGAGCTAGTCGCCAAGATCAAACCCACCGTCCTGGAGGCCAACCGCAAGGGCCTCACCGAGATCGACGACATCACCACCATGCACGTCGAGGACACAATTCACGACATGGTATCCCGCTCGCGCGTTATCTCTGATGCCATTAAGAGCGGTCAGTTGGCTGTTGTCGGCGCCAACTACAAGCTCCTGGAGGGCGAGATCCACCCGATCGTCATCCACGGCGAGATCGAATAACCCCAACTAAGTCTTGGCCGCGGCAACGATGTCCGGCCGATAAAGAAAACGAAAGGTTCCAAGTGGAATTCCGCATCGAACACGACACAATGGGCGAGGTACGCGTACCGGTTAACGCCCTCTACCGCGCACAGACTCAGCGCGCCGTCGAGAACTTCCCAATCTCCGGCACCACCCTGGAGCGCGCGCACATCGCCGCCCTGGCACAGATCAAGAAGTCTGCCGCCCAGGCAAACGCCGCCCTCGGTGTGCTGAAGCCAGAGATGGCCGACGCCATTTCTAAGGCAGCCGATGCCGTAATCGCAGGAAACCACGACGGCGAATTCCCTGTGGACATCTTCCAGACCGGTTCCGGCACCAGCAGCAACATGAACATGAACGAGGTTCTGGCTACCCTGGCAACCGACGTTCTGGGCGCTGCGGTGCACCCGAACGACCACGTAAACGCCTCGCAGTCCTCGAACGACGTCTTCCCGACCTCGGTACACGTAGCGGTAACCAGCGCACTCATCAACGACCTGCTCCCTTCGCTCGACTACCTGGCCCTCTCCCTCGAGGAGAAGGCAACCCTTTGGAAGTCGGTAGTAAAGGCCGGCCGCACCCACCTGATGGACGCCACCCCCGTAACCCTTGGCCAGGAGTTCGGTGGCTACGCGGCCCAGATTCGCTACGCAATCGAACGCGTCAACAGCACCCTGCCACGCGTTGCAGAGGTTCCGCTTGGCGGCACTGCGGTTGGCACCGGAATCAACACCCCTAAGGGCTTCCCACAGCAGGTAATCAAGCTTCTTGCCGCCGAGACCGGACTTCCGGTCACCGAGGCTCGCGATCACTTCGAGGCACAGGGCGCCCGCGATGGACTCGTCGAGGCAATGGGTGCCCTTCGCGTCCTTGCTGTCAGCCTCACCAAGATCAACAACGACCTACGCTGGATGGGCTCTGGTCCAAACGCCGGTCTGGGCGAACTGCACATCCCCGACCTTCAGCCTGGTTCATCCATCATGCCTGGCAAGGTAAACCCGGTTATCCCAGAAGCGGTCATGATGGTCTGTGCCCGCGTAATCGGAAATGATGCCACCGTGGCTTGGGCCGGCGCCACCGGCAACTTCGAGCTGAACGTTGCAATCCCGGTTATGGGCAACGCGCTCCTAGAAAGCATCCGCCTACTGGCCAACTCGATGCGCCTGCTGGCAGACAAGACCATCAAGGGTCTTGAGGTCAACGAGGTTCGCGCCCGCGCACTGGCGGAGTCGAGCCCCTCGATCGTGACCCCACTCAACAAGTACATCGGCTACGAGGCAGCAGCCAAGATCGCCAAGTACTCGGTGGCAAACAGCCTGACCGTTCGCCAGGCCACCATCGACCTGGGCTACGTGGACGACGAGAAGCTCACCATGGAGCAGCTGGACAAGGCACTCGACGTGCTTTCGATGACCAGCCCTGGCTTGTAAACGCTCAAAATTGAGAAAGTCCCGAGGAGACACCTCGGGACTTTCTCAATTCTCGGCCTACGCTACCGCGTCACCCATTCGTTCCCACATTTTGGCCATTACCCACCACTGTCCGTCCAGATGAACCAGGTTAAGGTAATCGTTCATTCGACCACCGAACATCTGCAACTCGGCCTTCACAAGTGCCAACGTTGGCGATAGCTGGTCGAACTCAAGGACTCCGTCTCGGCGAACATCACCGTCGGTGTTGGAAGGCGAAACCCGGTTGGCCACCGCCTCCCGGTAAGGTCCAAATGGGCGAACATTTAGTTCGCCATTGACCACTCCGTAAAGCACGCAGTCCTTATGGAACACCTTGTCGAAGATGGTCATATCCTGAGTCCACAGCGCTTCAAAATAGTTGTCGATTAGCTGTGCCACGCCGGCATCGGTGATCTGAACCTGGTCGTTTCGAGTCATGACGATAGCCTAGCGCCAAGCAACCGCTTGTAGCTAAGCCCCAACAGGCTAGATGTCGAGGATGTCGGTTACCAGTGCCGCGATCGCCGAACGCTCCGAGCGGGTAAGTGTCACGTGACCGAAGAGCGAATGACCCTTTAGCGCCTCGACTACAGCGGCAATGCCGTCGTGGCGGCCAACCCGCAGGTTGTCGCGCTGGGCCACATCGTGAGTAAGAACCACGCGGCTGTTCTGGCCAATACGGCTCAGCATGCTCAACAGCACGTTTCGCTCCAGCGACTGGGCTTCGTCCACAATCACGAAGCTGTCGTGCAGGCTTCGGCCCCGGATGTGTGTCAGCGGAAGGATCTCGAGGATTCCACGGTCCTGAATGTGCTCGATAACCTCTTTGGAGCAGATGGCACTCAGGGTGTCGAACACCGCCTGACCCCAAGGGTTCATCTTCTCGTTCTCGGAGCCCGGAAGGTAACCCAGTTCCTGGCCGCCAACGGCGTAAAGCGGACGGAATACCAGGATCTTCTTCTGCTGGCGACGCTCCATCACCGATTCCAGTGCGGCGGCTAGGGCAAGCGCACTCTTACCGGTACCGGCACGACCTCCGAGGGAGACGATGCCGATTTCTGGGTCAAGCAGTAGGTCGATTGCCAGGCGCTGCTCAGCGCTGCGGCCGTGGACGCCAAATAGTTCGCTATAGCCGCGAACTAGCCGGATTTCCTTGTCGGCTGTGACGCGGCCAAGGCCGCCACCGCGTGCCGAACTCAGGATGAGGCCGGTGTTTACAGGCAGGGTCTTGGCATCCGGGTGAGAAATCTGCTCGGAGTCGTAGAGGTTACTCATTTCTTCCGGGCTTAGACCGATCTCGGCCACTCCCGTGTAGCCCGCGTCCCGAGCCAGCTCCGCCCGGTACTCTTCGGCACCCATGCCAAGCGCAGCGGCCTTGAGGCGCATCGGCATGTCCTTCGACACCACGGTCACGTCGAAGCCCTCGTTGCGCAGGTTGAAGGCACAGGCGATGATGCGGGAATCGTTGTCTCCCAGCTGGAATCCGGAAGGCAGAACGCTCTGGTCGGTGTGGTTTAGCTCAACTCGGAGCGAGCCACCCGCCCCCACCGCGATTGGGAAGTCTAGGCGCTCGTGCTTGGCACGTAGGTCGTCTAGGTGACGCAGCGCCTGGCGTGCGAAGTAACCGATTTCCGGGTCGTGGCGCTTCTTCTCGAGTTCGTTGATGACCGTGATCGGGATGACCACCTCGTGTTCGTCGAACCGGAACATGGCCCTTGGGTCACTGAGCAAAACCGAGGTGTCTAGCACATAGGTGCGGACCTTCGTCTCTGGCTTGGTGGTGCTTGGCTGGGTGGACTTGGTGCTGGTTGCCAGTGCTTTCGCCATTTAGTTATTCCCCGAATCGATACTGAACTTGTGGTCAAGTTACGCCCGGGAAATCGGATATTTTTGAGCGACACGCCCGAATTAGGGATTGTTTACCGGACTGTTTCAATCGGAGTGGATTCCGCGCCAATTAAGGGATTGCGGGGGGGGTGGCGCCTAAATGAGTTTGGGCGGCAGAGGGCGCTAGGCTCCGAAGCGGCGGTGTCGATTTTCGAAGGCTCTAAGAGCACGGAGGAAGTCGACTTTGCGGAAATCCGGCCACAGCGCTTCCTCGAAATAGAGTTCGCTGCTGGCGCTCTGCCAAAGCAAGAAACCGCTCAAGCGCTGCTCACCGCTGGTCCTGATTATCAACTCCGGGTCTGGCATGCCGCCGGTATACAGGTGTTGGCTGATCAGCTCCGGGGAAAGGTCCTGCGCCAGCTGCGACAGAGTCTGGCCTTTGGCCGCTCCGTCCAACAGGATCTCTTTTACTGCATCGGCAATCTCGTTGCGGCCACCGTAGCCGACGGCCAAGTTGACCTGCGTGCCCTTTAGTCTCGCGGTAGCTGCATCGGCTGCATCTAGCTTGGCCAGAAGTTCTGGCGGCAGAAGTTCCCGAACGCCCATCATGCGCACACGCCAGCGCCCGGTTGCCGCCAAATCGGTGGCCAACCCACCGATGATCTCCAGCAGGTCGGTCAGTTCTTCGCTGCCGCGGTTCTTGACGTTGTCGGTGCTAAGCAGGTAGAGGGTAACTACCTCGATCCCGAGGTCGTCGCACCAGCCCAAGAACTCAAAAATCTTTTGCGCGCCCGCGGCGTGACCCTCGGCAGCCTTGGTCAGCATTCTGCTCTTTGCCCAACGCCGGTTTCCGTCCAACATCACAGCTACGTGCTTAGGAAGGTCGTTGCGCACATTACGACCGGCAACCTTGGATGACAGCCGCCTCTCATAGAGGCTGTAAATCAGGTTGCGCATAGGCAAAATGCTACTACTCCCGGCTGTGGCAAAGCGCTAAAACGGTAGGCTTGAGCCGTGAGCAACCACACCGGCGATAACCTTCCACATCTCGCCTTTAACGACTTCAGCACTCGCCCAGTACAGGTAATTCCGGAGGCCCGGCCAACCTGGCGAGGCTGGATCCACGCCGGAGTCTTGCCGATTGTCATCGCTGCAGGCATTGTGCTCATCGTGCTCGCAAACGGTGTCGCAGCCAAGGTCGTCGACTCGGTGTTCTTTGCTTCCTCGATCCTGCTCTTCGGCAATTCGGCGCTGTACCACCGCTTCAACTGGAAGCCACGCACCAAGAAGATCTTGAAGCGCATCGACCACGCCAATATCCTGCTGCTAATCGCAGGCTCGTACACGCCAATCACCTGGCTGGCGCTGCCCAGAGACAAGGCACTGATGCTGATGTGCATCATTTGGGGCACGGCAATCCTGGGAATCGGCTTCCGAGTCTTCTGGATCTCGGCGCCGCGCTGGCTCTATGTGCCCATCTACCTGGGCATGGGTTGGGTGGCGCTGGCCTACGTCGTAGATTTCATGAATGCAAACGCGCCGATGATGATCCTCATCCTCTGCGGCGGGCTGCTGTATTCAATCGGGGCGGCAGCCTACGCCTTCAAGTGGCCGGGCAAGGATGCCAAACACTTTGGCTTCCACGAGTTCTTCCACGCCTTCACCGTGGCCGCTTTCTTGTGCCACTGGACCGGTATTCTGCTGATTTCGCTGGCTCCGGCCGCGGGCAGCTTCGGCGCCTAGGGCGCTGCCTACTCCCCTAAACCACCACTTCGTCGCCGCTGCCGAGAATCATGGGCTTGCCTTCAAGGTCGAGCGCCTCGGAGTCGGTGAAGACGCGCGAACGGATGATGAAGCGCAGCCCCTCGGGTGTCTCCAACGAGAATCCGGCTCCCCTGCCGGGCACTACATCGATGCAGATTGCGGTGTGCTTCCAGTACTCGAACTGTTCGAGCGAAATCCAAACCTTGATCGGTTCGGCAATGCCATCGATGGCCAGCTCTCCCAGCAGCACATCGGCGCCGCCGACACGGAACTCACCCGCCGGGTAACACATTGGCGCCGAGCCGTCGCAACAGCCACCGGATTGGTGAAACATCAGCGGGCCGTGGATTCCGGACAGCTTTCGCAGCAGGTCGTCGGCGGCTTTCGTGGTCTCCACGCGCTTTGGTCTGGTTTCGTAGGCGAGGCTCATGTGGGCAGGCTACTCCTGGTTACGGAAAAAATAAATACTTGAGTCGACTGGTGAAGGACACTCACCGATGCAGAGTGGGCGGAGCCGTTGCCGACCCCGCCCACTCCAACTGTGACTATCGATTTAGAAGAAGCCGAGGGCGTCTTCCGAGTAGCTGACCAAAAGGTTCTTGGTCTGCTGGTAGTGGTCGAGCATCATCTTGTGAGTCTCGCGACCGATACCCGAGGACTTGTAGCCACCGAATGCGGCGTGTGCTGGGTAGTCGTGGTAGCAGTTGGTCCAGACTCGACCGGCCTGGATCTCGCGGCCGGCTCGGTATGCGGTGTTCATGTGGCGAGTCCAGACACCGGAACCCAGACCGTAAAGGGTGTCGTTCGCGATTTCCATGGCCTGTGCAAAGCCGTCGAACTTGGCCACCGAAACAACCGGACCGAAGATCTCTTCCTGGAAGATTCGCATATCGTTGGTTCCCTCGAACACGGTTGGCTCGATGTAGAAGCCGCCCGAGAGGTCTCCACCAAGGTCGGCACGCTTGCCGCCAAGTAGCAACTTGGCGCCCTCTTGCTTGCCGATCTCGATGTAGCTCAGGATCTTCTCCATCTGGTCGTTGGAGGCCTGAGCACCGATCATGGTGTTGGTGTCCAGCGGGTTGCCCTGGATGATCTTCTTGGTGCGCTCGATGGCGTCGGCCAGGAACTTGTCGTAGATCGGTGCATCGATGAGGGCACGCGACGGACAGGTGCAAACCTCGCCCTGGTTGAGGGCAAACATGTTGAATCCCTCGATGCACTTGTTGTAGAAGGCGTCATTTTCATCTGCGATGTCGCGGAAGAAAATGTTAGGGCTCTTGCCACCGAGTTCCAGCGTGACGGGAATGATGTTTTCCGATGCGTACTGCATGATGAGACGACCTGTGGTGGTCTCGCCGGTGAAAGCGATCTTTGCGATGCGGCGGCTGGAAGCCAGAGGCTTTCCGGCCTCCACGCCGAAACCGTTTACAACGTTGACTACACCGGCTGGCAGCAGGTCTGCGATCAGCTCCATTAGGTAAAGGATTGAGACCGGGGTCTGCTCTGCCGGCTTGAGCACGACACAGTTGCCGGCGGCCAGGGCCGGGGCCAGCTTCCAGACCGCCATGAGCAGCGGGAAGTTCCAAGGGATGATCTGACCAACCACGCCCAGTGGCTCGTGGAAGTGATAGGCCACGGTGTTTTCGTTCAGCTCACCGAGGGTGCCCTCCTGGGCGCGGATCGCTCCGGCGAAGTAACGGAAGTGGTCGATAGCCAGCGGGATGTCGGCGGCGAGGGTTTCGCGAACGGCCTTACCGTTCTCCCAGGTCTCGGCGACCGCAATCTTCTCTAGGTTCGCCTCCATGCGGTCGGCGATCTTGTTCAGGATGTTGGCGCGCTCGGTCGGCGAGGACTTGTTCCAGGTCTTGGCTGCCGCGTGGGCTGCATCGAGCGCCTTGTCGATGTCGGCGGCGTTTCCACGCGCCACCTCACAGAAGACGCGTCCGGTGACCGGGGTCACATTCTCGAAATACTGCCCGGACGATGGGGCGACATATTGGCCACCGATCCAGTGGTCGTAGCGAGGCTTGAATTCAACAATGCTGCCTGCCTGACCCGGTGCTGCATAAACGGTCATTGCTCTTGATTCCTCTCAGGGGCCGCACCATTGCGACCACAATTCGAAAAAATACGCCTGTCTGCTGAGGCTTGCTGCGGCCAGATGCGGCAACTATCCGTTTGCGCTTCTAACGGTTAGGTAACTACCTAACCAAACGGCTAGGCGGGAGAGTATCGTCAGAGCCATGGCCAACGAAGCGCGCAGGGACGTACCGCTAGGTCGTCGCATGCCCAACGCCACCACTCGGGTGATGGTGGCGGACCGCAATGTGATCATGCGGGTGGGCATTCGCTCCATATTGGAACGCAACCCTGGAATGGCCGTTATTGCCGAAGCCACAACTTACGACACCGTTTTGGACGCAGTAGATGAACACGGCCCGGATGTGTTGATCATGGACCTAGACCTGGGCGACGACACCACCCGCGGCCTACAGATCTGCGACCAGATAAACAACAGTTACCCGGACACCAAGGTCCTGGTTCTGGCCAATGCGCTAAACGAGATGATTGTCGTCGAAGCGCTTCGCCGAGGAGTGACCGGCTACCTATGCAAGAACGATGTCCGCAGCGATGAGCTTGGTAAGGGCGTAAAGGCGGTGCAAGAGGGCGAGACCGTATTGGGAAAGGGCGTGGGTTCCATGGTTGCCCGCGGGCTCGGTTCCACTCGCGGCCAGGCCGAGCACCTAACCGACCGCGAACTTGACGTGATTCGCTCGGTGTCTAAGGGCCTGAGCAATAAGCAGATTGCCCAGCAGATGTACATCACCGAGAGCACCGTGAAGTTCCACCTCCAGAATGCCTCGAAGAAACTTGGCACTCACAAGCGCGCCGAACTGGTTGCCCGGGCCGGATCCGCCGGCCTGCTCAAATAGCCGAGACTTGCCCGAGGCCCAGGGAAAGAAAAAACGCACCCCGTGGGGTGCGTTTTTCACACTTGTTGCCGGTTACTCGCCGCGCTTCGGCTTGGCCGGCGGTGCCGGGCGAGTTCGGGCGGGCTTAGCAGCGGCGCCAGCCGCTTTGCCAGGTTCGCGTGCGGCACTTTCTCCGCTCTTTGCCTCGTACTCGGCCTGCTCGTTTGCCAGGCGCTCCTTGATCTGGGCACGGTAGTTCACGCGACGAATGCGGCGCACCATGTCGAAGACAATAAGTACGGCACCGATTACCAGGATGAATGTGCCGAGGAAACCGACGATTCCCGGGCTGTAGAAGGTGTTTGCCGGGTCCGGCGAAGCAGATGGGTTTGGGTTGAGCGGATCGCCCGCCAGCAGTGCCAAAACAAAGTTCATGGCTTAAGCCTAATCTTTAATGGTGACCACCGAACTGATGGAAGCCCGCTACGGGCGAAAGCGTCGCGCCTCGGGCGATAGACGGCTGGTTTTGGTGCTCGGATCCTTCCTGGCAACCGCCCTGGTTGCCTTCATCGTGTGGTCTGCGTTCTTCCAGCACAACGAAATCAAGAGTTCGGTCACACAGTTCAAGGTCAACGACAACCATTCGGTGACTGTGGGGTTCGAGGTCACAAACCGCAGCAACAAGCCCGTGCGCTGCCAGGTGAGCGCCACGAGCGAATCGGATTCATCGGTGGGTTCGCGCGAGATAGACCTGGCCGCAGACCAGTCATCGGTGGCCGACATCCGAATAGTTACAGTGCAGCCGGCCAGTGGCGCAGTAGTAGATTCATGCTGGACTAGATAAACTGAAACCAGAAGCGCAAAGATAAGCGCCGCACGCCCAGCCACACAGCTGGGCGCTTTATTTAGGTGGCCCAGCCGGAAACTGCTGGGCATTACTTATGGGGAGACCTGACTTGAACGACAAGCCGACCACCTGGCTAACCCAGGAGGCCTACGACCGTCTGGCCGCGGAGCTCGAGGAGCTAATCACAACCGCCCGCCACGATATCGCCAAGCGCATCCAAGACGCCCGCGAAGAAGGCGACCTCAAGGAAAACGGCGGCTATCACGCAGCAAAAGAGGAGCAGGGTCGCATCGAGAGCCGCATCGACCGCCTCGAGAACATCCTTGCCTCTGCAACAGTGGGCGAGGCACCAACCTCGCACGGCATCGTGGAGCAGGGCGTATTGGTCAAGGTTCTGCTGCGCGGCAACGAGACCGAGTTCCTGCTTGGCTCGGCCGAGATCGCCGAGGGAACGGACGTAACCGTTTACTCCCCATCCAGCCCAATCGGCCACGCCATCATGGGCAAGACCATAGGCGATGAAGTCAAGTACTTCGCACCAAACGGCAAGGCAATCGACGTGAAGATCCTTGAGGTTAAGACCTTCGCCGGATAGCCGCTAGCTATTCGACGCGCGCCTCGTTGAGGCGAGGGTTTAGGCCGGCTTCCTTGAGTGCCTTGAGGACCTGCTTGGAGTGCTCGTGGCCACCGGTCTCCACCGATACGTTTAGCTCCACCGCGCTGATCTGAAGGGCGTTCCCGTGACGGGAGTGAAGCACCTCTACAACGTTTCCACCCGCCGCCGCGATGGACTGCGCTGTAGCCACGAGCTGACCCGGACGGTCCGGAAGCATGACGCTCACGTTGATGATGCGTTCTGAGGCCGCCAGACCGTGCTGGATGACCTTTTCTAGAAGCATTGGGTCAATGTTGCCACCCGAGAGAATGACCGTCGTGGTGCCCTTTGGCTTGATGGCTCCGCTCAGCAGTGCAGCCACTCCAACTGCACCCGCCGGCTCCACCACCTGCTTGCTGCGCTCGAGCAGAGTCAGGATGGCTTTCGCGATCTCGTTCTCGCTCACGGTCACAACCTTGTCGACGTGCTGCTTGATTAGCTCGAATGGGATGTGGCCCGGCTTGTTTACAGCGATGCCGTCCGCAATGGTCGGGGTGGTCTTGATCTCTACCTCGTGACCGGCCTCCAGGCTCGGCGGGTAGGCCGCGGCGTGCTCCGACTGCACGCCGTAAATCTTAATCTTGCGTCCCTGACGGGCGGCCTCCAGCTTGGCAGCAACTGCGACACCGGCCGCTAGCCCGCCGCCACCGATGGCGACGATGATGTTTTGGACGTCCGGTACCTGGTCCATGACCTCGAGTGCTACAGTCCCCTGGCCGGTCACCACATCGATGTGGTCGAACGGGGCGATGAAAACGGAGTTGGTCTGCTTGGCGAATTCAAGGCTGGCCTTTAGGGCCTCTGCGAAGCTGGCACCCGAAAGCACAACCTCGGCTCCGTAGCCGCGGGTTGCCTGCACCTTTGGCAGGCTGGCGCCAACCGGCATGAAGATGGTGGCCTTGATGCCCAACTTGTTGGCGGCGAGGGCAACGCCCTGCGCGTGGTTTCCAGCGGAAGCCGCAACCACACCGCGGGCACGTTCGTCGGCGGTGAGTTTAGAGATGCGGTTAAAGGCCCCACGAAGCTTATACGCACCGGTTCGCTGGAGGTTTTCAGCCTTCAGGAAGACATCGACGCCGGTGAAATCCGAAAGGTAATTTGAGTGTAAAACCGGCGTAGCAATGGCAATCTGTGCCACGTTCTCGCGTGCGGCCTGGAACGCTTCCAGGGTGGGCGCAGTCACTGGGGCGTGCGATGTCATTGGTGGGCTCGTTTCTTACCTATGCTTGTGTAAAAGTTTAGTTGCGAGGACGCCGCCATGCTGGAGCGGAGTGGCTCGGATGGTGGGCTAACGCACTAACCACGGAAAACGCAGCTGCTTCCGGATTTAGCCACTAGAGACAGCGAAAATACCAGCCATCGCTCACCTTGCTATGAGGCGAGCTGCAGGCGGGAGTAGCCTTTCGATAACGCTGAAGCCACCGATGGCCAGGCGGCAAGCCAATGGAGACTGCCTGGGATTTTGGTCACCTTGTCAATGCCAGGCACCAAGACCGGCAACGAAGTATGGCTGGAACGCAGGGTGCGCACGGTCTAATTTTGGCGAACGCCCGTTAACTAGCGGGCGTCAAGTTACTCCCCAATTAGAAGTGCCGTCACCCGATTGGGTGACGGCACTTCAATTTGAAGGCTATTAGAAACCAGCCCCGATTTTTTTCAGGCGTGCGATTCGATCCGGAATGGGTGGATGCGTGCTGAAAGCGCGCTCGACCAAGCCGGGCTTGATTGGGTCTGCGATGTATAGGTGCGCCATCGCAGTGCTCTTGCGCCTCATCGGTCGACCGTAGTCGGCTAGCTTCTGCAGGGCACGAGCCAGGCCCTCAGGGTAACGAGTGATCTCGGCTCCCGTTGCGTCAGCCAGGTACTCGCGCTGACGCGAGACGGCCGCCTGAATCAGCGGGCCGATGAGGAACGCGATGATGCTTGCAACGATTCCGATAACCAGAGACAAGATCGCGAATCCGCCATTATCACGGCGGTCATCTTCATCCCCACCAGTGAAAACACTGCCCCAGAATGCCATTCGCATAGCCATGTCGGCGAGGATTCCGATTGCCGAAACTAGGCCAAAAACGATGGTGCTGACTCGAATGTCGTAGTTCTTTACATGGCTCATCTCGTGGGCCATTACGCCCTCAAGTTCGCTGTCGTCCATGATTGCCAGAAGTCCGGTGGTTGCGGCTACGATTGCGTGCTTGGGGTCGCGGCCAGTGGCGAAGGCATTGGGGGCCGGGTCTTCGATGATGTAGACCTTGGGCATGGGCATGCCCTCTGTGATTGCCAGGTTCTCAACCACGTTCCAGAGGCGCGGGTTATCCGACTTCTGAATTTGCTGTGCACCCGACATCATTACGGCAATGGAGCCAGCTGCGTAGTACTGGAACAGCGCATATCCGGCCGCGAAAATGATGACCATGATTGCGCCGGAACCGTTGCCGGTTGCCTGACCCCACCAGTAGGAAAGCCCGCCGATGAGTGCCACAAAGAGGCCGATGATTATGAATGTGTTCCGCTTGTTTGCGGCTATGGCTTTATACATCTAGATAGTAAGCCTCGTGATTTGTGCTGTCTGGGTTAGAACTTGACCTGTGGCGCGTCCTGGATCGCAGCGTTGTCCGCCACCTCGAAGAACTCACGCACGGCAAAGCCCAGGCGGGTTGCAAAGACATTGTTTGGGAAGACCTTGATCTTGGTGTTGAACTCGCGAACTCCGCCGTTGTAGAAGCGGCGCGCGGCCATGATCTTGTCTTCGGTGTCGCTTAGCTCAGATTGCAGCGCCAAGAAGTTCTGGTTGGCCTGTAGCTGAGGGTAGGCCTCGGCTACCGCGAATAGGCTCATCATGGCCCCCGCGAACTCGCCTTCCGCCTTGGCAGCGGCTGCCGGGTGCGAAAGCACCTGAGGCGATACGGTTGCGGCGCGTGCCTTGGTCACGTTGTCGAAGACGGTCGATTCGTGTGTTGCGTAACCCTTGACGGTCTCGATGAGGTTAGGAATCAAGTCTGCTCGGCGCTTGAGCTGAACGGTGATGTCGCTCCAGGCTTCGTCCACTCGGACGTTGAGCGTGACGAGGCCGTTATAGGTGGACCAGAGGTAAACACCAACTACTACTAAGAGGCCGAGCACGATCCAGAGGGCGATGTCCATTTAGGTTCTCCTCGAATGCCCAGACGGCGCCCACTTGGCGCCTGACTACCCACGGTGAACATGGGCCGCATTCGCTATTTATGGTAAGGCTAAGCACCTACACCTAAGCCAGTTCCCACCAAACTCTCAGGAAAAGTCGCTGGCTGCCCGCTGTTGAAAACACAGATGACTGTACTACGCGCGTATACGTGCGGCGAACCACTCCCCACCCGCCGCGAATCAAAGATTCACGGCAACCGGCGTATCTGCAGGCAGCGAACCGCTCCCCACCCGCCGCGAATCAAAGATTCACGGCAACCGGCGCAACATACTAAGGCGAACCGCTCCCCACCCGCCGCGAATCAAAGATTCACGGCAACCGGCGGGGGCCCACAGTGCATTTCATCGCAGACTAAAAGACAAAAAGTTAGTGGCCGCCGAATGGCGGCCTCTAACTTTTGTGCCCCTTGTCGGACTCGAACCGACACTGAAACGATTTTAAGTCGTCTTCCTCTGCCATTGGGATAAAGGGGCTTGCGTTTCAAGCCTAGCCAACCGAACCCGCCGGAATGCCTGAAACACAAACGCCCGAGCCTCCTTGCGGAGACCCGGGCGTTTGCCTGAAGCTTTAGGCCTTTGGACGAGACGCAAAGGTCTCGAACTGCACGCGAGGAGTCTTTACCTCAGGGGTGCCAACGATGTCGCGCTTCAGGAAGAACTGGCTTACCCAGTCGCCGAATACGCGGAACTTGCGCTCCCACATAGGCATGGCCAGACCGTGATAGCCGCGGTGCATGAACCAAGCGACGAATCCCTTGATTGCGAGCTTGCGCCACTGGTAAACACCAACACCGATACCGAGGCCGGCAACGGCACCCAGGTTTTCGTGGATGTACTCGTGGATGCCCTCGCCACGCAGGCTAGCAACTATGTTCTTTGCGAGCAGCTTGGCCTGGCGAACGGCGTGCTGAGCGTTAGGTACGCAGAAGCCACCGACACCCTTACCGGTCAGGTCTGGAACAGCCGAAACGTCACCGGCGGTCCATGCGTCCGCAATCACGTCTTCGCCGTTTACGATCTGGAGGGTTGGCTTGGCAGTGATGCGGCCGCGCTCGTCAAGTGGGAAGTCGGTGGTGCGAACCATCGGGTTGGCCATCATGCCTGCGGTCCAGACAATCAGGTCACTCTCGAAGCTGATGCCGGTCGAGAGCTCGATCTTGCCGCCGACTGCCGACTGCAACTGGGTGTTCAGGTGAATCTTGGCACCGCGGGCGTCTAGGTTGGCGATTACCCACTCCGAGGTTGGCAGAGCAACCTCAGGCATGATGCGGCCCATTGCCTCGATGAGGTGGAAGTGCACGTCATCGAAGGTGATGGTTGGGTAGAACTTGATGAGCGAGCTTGCCAGCGAGCGAAGCTCCGCGAAGGTCTCGATACCAGCGAAACCGCCACCGACAACGGTGATGGTGAGCAGGCGGTCGCGCTCTGGGCCGGCAGGCAGGTTTGCAGCCTTGTCGAAGTTGCGGGTCAGGCGGTTGCGAACCTCCACTGCCTCCTCGATGTACTTCATACCGATGGCGACATCGGCGACACCCGGGATCGGGAAGGTACGGCTAACCGCACCGGCAGTCATGACGATTTGGTCGTACTGCATCTCGTAAGGTGCGAGGCCATCGACCGCGATAGTTGCGGTCTTGGTGGCGTGGTTTACAGCCGCGACCTTACCGGTGATGATGTTGGTCTTGCGCAGGTGCTGGCGGTGCGAGACAACAGCGTGGTTTGCCTCGATCGAACCGGCTGCAACTTCTGGCAGGAATGGCTGGTAGGTCATGTATGGAAGCGGGTCGACGAGGGTAACCTCGGCCTCACCCTTGTAGAGGTGCTTCTCTAGCTTCTTGGCAGTGTAAAAACCGGCGTAGCCGCCACCGACAATAAGGATCTTTGGCGCAGCGGCGCCCACGTTGTTTGCTGGCATTGTTCTAGTTTATTCCCTATATGTTCGGACAAATTGCGTTTTGGGCGCGTTTATGCCCTTGATTTGATGCGGATTTACCTTCGATTTGGCGTGAAATTTGCCTTTAGCTAGTGCAGGCGCAGATGGACTGCTTCCAACTACAGGCCTCAAGGGCCAAGTCGCCGACGGGATTGACTCCCGGTCCGGCTGCAAGTGCGTGCCCGGCAAGGGCATGCAGGCACTTTACGCGGGTGGGCATTCCACCCGCCGAGATGCCAGCGATCTCGGTCACTGCCTCCATGCCGGCTGCTGCCGCAATGGCATCGCGGTCAGCGATGTAGGCCTCGTGCGCCCTCTGGTAGGCCGCCGCAAATTCCTCATCGGTGGCTAGGCGGTCCTGGTACTGAACCATCAGCCCGCCCGCCTCCAGCGTAGAAAGCGCTGCAGTTGCCGCCGGGTGGGTCAGGTAGTAGACGGTCGGGAACGGCGTGCCATCGGCCAGACGCGGTTTGGTCTGCACCACGGTTGGCTTGCCGCAAACACAGCGTGCGGCTATTGCGACGATGTCGCGAGCCGGACGACCTAGCTGGCGGGAAACTTCGGCGATGTCCGCCTCGGTTGCTGGGGTTAGTGGCATTTACTTGGTTCCTACCGAAGTTGTTGCGCCTGAGCTAACTGGTTCCTCGATGCCGGCGCGTACCACCGATTGCATAAGTGAGTTGACCCAGTTTTTCTTGGCACGGGTAATTGAGCTTGAAATGTGCACCGAGGAGCGTTCCGCGTTTAACTTGGCTCCCACTGTGCCGGAGACATCGCTGGTGGAGATTCCGTTGGAATCCATCACCAGGTAGCTGACCTCGCCGGGAAGCACGTAGTAGAGGCGGTCGCGCGCCTGCGAGCGAATGTAAACCGGATCGCTCCAACGCTTTCGTTCCACCTTCATGCTGGCAAGGTCCTGCTTGGCTTGCTGCACTTGGGTCTGTAGGTCTGCGATCTGCTGACGCTGCTGGTACCAGGTCTGAGCCTGAGGCGCCAGTGCAACGATTCCCAGAACGACAAGCGCAAGGAAAGTAACAGTCTGCAGGTTCAGGCTCATGCCGCGAAGGCGCTCTGCCAGCGCGGAGTCGTTTGCGGTGTTCTTGCCGATCCGCGAAGCACGTGCCGATGCTGCCGCCTTTTGCGCCCGCGCCTGCTGCTTCTGGGCCTTGGCTGCCGACTTGGCTTCGAAAGCCGCCTTGTTTCGGCGGGTCTGCGATGCAGAACGCGCCCCGCGTACGTTTGCGGGGCGCGTCTGCTTAGTGCTCATTTATCCAGATTAACCCGACGAGCTTAGAAACCCGTGCAGGTGTCTTCCGTGGCTTGAACTACTTGGCGAAGCGAGGGAAAGCGCTGCGGCCAGCGTATACCGCTGCATCCGAGAGCTCTTCTTCGATGCGAAGCAGCTGGTTGTACTTGGCTACGCGCTCCGAGCGAGCAGGTGCACCGGTCTTGATCTGGCCCGCGTTGGTCGCAACTGCGAGGTCGGCGATGAAGGTGTCCTCGGTCTCGCCCGAACGGTGGCTGATGATTGCCTTCATGCCGTGGCGCTGTGCCAGCGAAACTGCGTCGAGGGTCTCGGTGAGGGTACCGATCTGGTTCACCTTGACGAGGATGGCGTTACCGGCGGCCTCATCGATGCCCTTCTGCAGGCGTGCTGGGTTGGTTACGTATAGGTCGTCTCCAACCAGCTGAACCTTGCTGCCCAGCTGAGCGGTCATGGCAGTCCAGCCTGCCCAGTCGTCCTCGGCCAGTGGGTCTTCGATGGAAACCAGTGGGTAGTTGGCAACCAGGTTTGCGTAGTACGCGATCATCTCTTCCGAGGTGCGCTCCTGGCCCTCGAAGGTGTACTTGCCGGTTGCTTCGCTGTAGAACTCGGTCGAGGCTACGTCCAGAGCCAGAGCGATGTCCTTGCCCAGCTCGTAGCCGGCCTTTGCAACTGCCTCGGCGATCAGGTCAAGTGCGGCTGCGTTGGTCGGCAGCTCAGGTGCGAAACCACCCTCGTCGCCAAGACCGGTGCTGAGACCCTTGCTGTGCAGCAGGCTCTTGAGTGCGTGGTAAACCTCGACACCCCAGCGCAGTGCCTCGCTGAAGGTCTCGGCGCCCAGAGGAACAATCATGAACTCCTGGATGTCCACGCCGGTGTCGGCGTGTGCGCCACCGTTGATGATGTTCATCAGTGGAACTGGAAGTACGTAGGCGTTTGGACCACCGAGGTAGCGGTACAGTGGCTGGCCGGTGCTCTCGGCGGCAGCGCGGGCGTTGGCCATCGAGACACCGAGGATGGCGTTGGCGCCAAGCTCGCTCTTGGTGGAGGTGCCGTCCAGCGCGATGAGGGCTGCGTCGACCAGGCGCTGGTCGCGGCTGTCGAAGCCGACGATGCCGTCTTCGTCGTCGCCGATGGTCTCGATGACTGCGTTTACCGCGTTCAGAACACCCTTGCCCAGGTAGCGACCCTTGTCGCCGTCGCGGCTCTCGTGTGCCTCGAATGCACCGGTAGATGCACCCGATGGAACTGCTGCGCGACCGAACGAGTCGTCCTCCAGCAGAACCTCAACCTCTACGGTTGGGTTTCCACGGCTGTCTAGGATTTCGCGGGCGCCAATGGCTTCGATGATGGACAAGGTTGTCTCCTCTTATATGGGTTTGATACCTGTTGACCTAAGGCGGCACCCACTGCGAGGGCAGTGCGACCACCAGAGACTTGGAATTGCGCGAGAATCCGCGCCGAAAACTACGTTGTGATCTTGAACAAGTTTAGTTATTGAACGACACAAACCACGAACAGTTCAATCATGAAGAGTAGACAAAATATTTCGAACTAAACGAATAGCCTTTTCAGGCAACACCTCGCCTGGACTGCGACTTTCATACAATATTTCGATTTCAGCTAGTGTCCTCAACCCCAGCCTCTCAAAAAGGAACGCAAGGTCCTCGTCATCACGGTTTTCGCGTGCGGCGTTAAGTTTCATGATCAATAGATCGTCGAGCGGCGCCAAATACACCCGCACTCCCTCTTTTTCGAGGTATAGCTGCCAAAGGTCGTATTTAGTATCAAATGGAACGAATATCCGTGCCGAATTATTAAACCAATCCGAAGGCCAGTTGTTTTGCATCGCCAGGCGTTCGGCTATCGCAAGAACTGCTGTCGCGTTGGTTACCTTTGCATCGATATCAACCGTCATCCTCCGGTCAATTCCACGAAGCAGAAAAGCTGCGCCACCAACTACGTAGATTTCAGACGAGACTTTGGCTTCAACAAGTAGGTCTACCAAAGCAGCTAAAGCGAGCCTTAATTCTTCTCTTGAAAATAATCGAGACATCAGAAACTCACAAGTGAGTCTTCCGGAAACAAAATATTCCGATCGACAAATTCTTTAGCCACATTGGATGGGTCGACCGGGAAGTTGAATCTGCGACTCGTCTCCAAGACTCGAGGTTCACTAAGCCTGGTCTTTTCCGGCGTCAACCAATCGGGTAAGGGTGTCCCACCAAGCCTTAGCCGGTAGTGAACCAATGCGGCCAAAGCTGCGTCCCAATTCGCGTCGCCGGTGCGCGTTGGGGCCTGGATTGAAAGCAAGAATCGGCTAGCCGAGGAAACCGCTGCAAGATCATTGTTCAACTGAAGCCAGGTACGGAAGCATGCTTCTAGGTCGCCAGCCAACAAATCTTCATGCATAAAAACAGATGCCTCAAACACCGTTGACCGCCCAGCTTCAACCGGAAGTAAGCGAAATCCAGAGCCGCGTAAAAGCGCCTCTACTGTGTCGAAGCGTGGAAGCCGCTTACCAGATTCGATGGCTGAAATATTGGGAACTGCGATACCAGAGCGTTCAGAGAGCTGCGCCTGGGTTAGCGATTGGCCGACCCTGATTGATTTAACTAAGTCTCCAACTGACATTCCAAACACCTGCTTTCTTATCGAAAACGATAAGTCAGGCAAGTTCGCAAGTCAACCCAAAAACCTTGTGAGTTTTGCGTGAAAGTTAAGCGATGTCCTTGACCTGAAGGTCCGCCGCAGCCGCCGTGTCAGCAGTTACGACTGCGAATCGGCCGAATCCCTGAGTGGCCAGGTTTTCCAACAGCAGGTTTAGCTTCTTTGGGCGTCGTTCCAGGCGGACCGCAGGCTCCCCCGCTTCGATTAGCTCAGCCTGAACCTTGAGCGCATTGGCCAGCGCCTCGGTGGAGTCATCGACGATTAGAACTAGGCCTTCGGGCTCGCTAAGCAGGTCATCGCCCACCAGGTCAACCGCGCGCTCAAAGCCTATAGAAATGCCCACCGCCGGGACATCGGTGCCAAGCCAGCGACCTACCATGCCGTCGTAGCGGCCACCGCCACCGATAGACGAACCCGATTCCGGGTGTTCAATCTCGAAAATCTGGCCGGTGTAGTAACCCATGCCGCGAACCAACGTTGGGTCGAAACGCAATTTGCCGGGGTGTCGAGCCCCAACAATCGTGAAAAGGTTGGCTAGTTCAGAGGGGACCTCTATCGGTCCCTCGATAGACTTCAGCCAAGCCGCGGTCTTGGCTGCGACGTCGCCTCCAAACTTGGCTTCCATCTCGGCGGCAACCCCATCGATGCCCAGTTTGTCTAGCTTGTCGATGGTGATCATGGCACTCGAAGCATCGGCGTCTGTGACGCCAAGGGCAGCGATGTTGGCGCTGAGCAGGATGCGGTGGTTCACACGGATGGTGGCTCCGTCCAGGCCGATGGCGGCGAGGGCATCGAGGCTGGCGTTTAGCAGTTCCACCTCGGCGAGCTCCGTTGCGTCGCCGATGATGTCGATGTCGCACTGAACGAATTGACGATAGCGACCCTTTTGTGGGCGCTCGGCGCGGAATACCGGTCCGGTCTGGATAGCCTTGAAGACGGCAGGGAGCTTCGGGCGGTTGGTTGCGTAGAAGCGGGTTAGCGGGACGGTCAGGTCGTAGCGCAGGCCGAGATCTGCCAGGTTATCGGCACCAGAGGCATCTGCCAGCGCACGATCCAGTTCTTCGCCGCGCTTCATGACGCGGAAGGCAAGCTTCTCGTTGTCTCCGCCCTGACCCGAAGTGAGACGGGCTAGGTCTTCCATCACCGGCGCTTCGATCTGCTGGAAACCGTGCTGGCGATAGGTGTCGACGATAACGCCCAAAACCTGCTCGCGCTTTTGCTTTTCGAGCGGCAGGAAATCGCGGTTACCGCGAGGAGGGTTTACGTCTTTAGCCATGGGTCAATTTTGGCATAGCCAGACCTAGCCGACTGCAGCGCGCCTAATTTATGCGACCACTTTGCCCTGTACCTTGAATGGTGTGACGCCTCCCGAGATGCCCATTCAAGTAGTTGCGGCCATTATCCGCTTCGGTCACGAATACCTGGTGTGTAGGCGCGCACCTCATAAATCCTCACCAGGCAAATGGGAATTTCCGGGCGGGAAAGTTGAGCCAGGGGAATCTCCCGAGGTAGCGCTAGCACGTGAAATTGTTGAGGAGCTCGGTGTTGCGATTTTCATTTATCAACACTTTGATAGCTGGCTAACCCAAACACCTGGTGGTTTGATTCAACTCGATTGCTTCTTGGCAACTGCACAGGAAATGCCAAGCTTAAGCACCGATCATGATGTTCTCGAATTGGCAACTGCCGACAATCTTGACTCATACGACTGGGCAAAGCCGGACATTCACGCGGTGGACAAACTCATCGGCACTAGGCTGCCCTGAACCGTTCGGCTTGGTGGAAAGCCAAGAAGTAAGACTGATCTACATTGAACTTGCCATAGTTTTTCGTCGGGTCAATGTGCCATTTTTCTAGAACCTCACCGTCAAGCTGAGGTGAAACTTCCATGCTTCCTTTGCTGCTGAATGTGATCAGCCCTGAATCGAAAAGCTTGTCTACATGGGGAGATAAGAAAAGGCCATTATTGCCATTAAGACGTTCCCAATTTTCGGATTCTTTCCATGGCTTAATGTGGCTAGCTATGAGCAATCCCTTGGACGAGACACCTGTGACCCTGCAATGGTCCTCAATGGCCTGCACTCGATCGCGGAAACGTCCTTGGCCTCGCCGAGACATTACAAGCGCAACTTTTTCGGTGTCAGTTAGAGCGGCCGCTGCGATGATCTCTTGGTCTTCTTCAACGTAGGTAAGTTGGCTCAAATCTACGACTGGCAAAGTCAAGTTATTTTCACCAGTTAGATTCATAAGGAGATGCCCCAACTCAGTTGGGATTGCAGCTAAATAGACGCCCTGGAGCCCATCGCCACTTGGTTGCAGCGGTGAATACTTTTCGGGTAGGAGCGGCCCGATCAGATTCATGTGCTCTTTCGGCCGCATCGGCGAAGCTACCGAGCGGAATTCAACAGGCACTAGCCAGCCCTCTTGCGACCAATTTGCACCTACAGCACCAAAATTAGGCTTTTGAGAGGTCCGGTGGCGACCAGCCACCACTCCTATGGCTTTGATGAAGGTTCCAGCAAACGAGAAAACTATGTCGCCGGCCTCAACCAGCTGCATGTTCTCGTAGAACTGGTTTCTGGCGCCGTTTGCGTTTCTCTTCGGAGACCACAGAAACCCCCCGCCAACCTCATCAAAGTAGGTTTGGTTTTGATTTACCCACCAAAAATTGACCACAAATCCCCCCGATTTTTAGGCCAGGATCTCATATTCGTTCGCCGGTGCGCAAAACCCCTAAGTTTGCCAAACAAGTCGTTCAAAAAGCCCAGCGGGTGAGTATTGGCCAGTTGTTTTGCTGTGCTACCTAGCACTCGATCACATTGACGGCCAGGCCGCCAATACTGGTCTCCTTGTACTTGTGGCTCATGTCGCGACCGGTCTGACGCATGGTCTCTATCACCACATCAAGGCTGATCTTGTGGCTGCCATCGCCGTTGAGCGCAAGGCGGGTTGCGGCCAAGGCAGTGCCCGCGGCAATCGCGTTGCGCTCGATGCAAGGAAGCTGTACGAAGCCACCAACCGGGTCGCAGGTGAGGCCAAGATTGTGCTCCATAGCGATCTCGGCGGCGTTCTCGATCTGGCGGGGAGTGCCACCCAATACGGCAGTAAGTGCCCCCGCCGCCATTGAGCAAGCCGAACCGACCTCGCCCTGACAACCGGCCTCGGCACCGCTGATGGACGCGTTCATCTTGTAAAGCGACCCGATGGCTGCCGCCGTAAGCAGGTAATCCTCGGCCAGGCGTCCATCGGTGACGTTCTTGAACCTACGGGCGTAATACCCCACCGCCGGAATGATGCCGGCCGCACCATTGGTTGGCGCGGTCACCACCCGCATGCCGGCAGCGTTCTCTTCATTTACAGCTATTGCGTAGGCCTGAAGCCACTCGTTCGCTAGTTCGCCCAGCGGCTGCAACTCCGCCTCTCGGTCAGCCAATTTCGCGGCCATGGTTGCGGCACGGCGATGAACCTTCAGGTATCCGGGAAGCACGCCATGGGTGTCCAACCCGGCCTCCACGCAGGCCACCATTGCCGCCCACACCGAGCGAAGTTTTGCCGAGACCGCCTCATCCCCTAGCTGCGCCACGGAGTTGGCCCGAACAATCTGTGCAATGGTGAGGTCGGTTGACTCGCACAAATCCAATAACTCTGCCGCGGAGGCAAATGGATACGGCACCTCGGCCACGTTTATCGCGCCTGGTTCGTCACCCTCAACGAAACCGCCACCCACCGAATAATAGGTGCGCTCCAAGAGCCGTGAACCGTCAGGGGTGAACGCCTCAAACAGTAAGGCATTGGAGTGTTTGGCCAAACGCTTCTTAGGCATAAACACCAGGTCTTCGGAGGCAACGCGTATGCTCTGCCCAAGGACTCGCCACCATCCGGCAGCCAGGGCATCAGGCCAGGCGGTAAGCACGGCAGTGGGATCGCAGGTGTTAGCCTCTTGCCCGGCCAAACCCGCAACCAGTGCGTTGGTAGTTCCGTGGCCGGCACCGGTGGCACCCAGGGACCCGAAGAGTGTGATTTGAATCCGGTGGAGACCAGGCAGGTGGCCGGATTCGGCCAACTCGGTGGCAAAGATTTTGGCGGCACGCATGGGGCCGACGGTGTGGGAGCTTGAAGGGCCGATGCCCACCGTGAACAGGTCTAGTGCTACAAGTTGCTTCATTGCAGGTCTCGTTTAGTTTGAGCTGAAACCACAAGTGGGGCCGGCCCGAAAGCTGACCCCACTCGCAGGTGTCTAACTCTTTACTCGTGTACTCCGTGAACCGCGTAGCGCTCTTCAGGCGAGAGCACCAGACGGTGACGGCCGTAGACGGCGAACACCACGAGCATCAGCGCGTAAACCACGATGATGGCGATGATTGCCGGCAGGAAGGTGACGTTGATCAGGAATCCAACGAACGACACCGCCGAGATGATTGCAGCCAACCATGCACCCTTCAGACCCCAGGGGCTGTTGTATGGGCGGTCCAGGTCTGGGAACTTCTTGCGAAGCAGGATGTAGGAAACCATCTGCATGAGGTAGGCAAGCATTGCACCCCAAACCGCGATGTTCAGAACGATTGCACCGGCTGGAGAGCTTGCACCACCCATGGAGTCGACCACGACAAGCGAGATGTAACCGATGATTCCACCGACCAGCAGCGCGAGCCATGGGGTCTTGTTCTTACCGGTAACCGAAAGCACCTTCGGGTAGTAGCCGGCACGGCTGAGCGAGTACATGTTGCGTCCGTAGGCGAACATGATTCCCTGCAGCGAGGCCAGCAGACCAAGCAGTGCGAAGACACCGAGAACGGCCGCCCAACCGCTTCCCACCATTGCACGGAAACCATCAAGGAGTGGCTCGCCAGCGCTACCGGCCTTATTGGAGCCAAGGATTGCAGTGTTCAGGAACATGACCAGCAGACCCGAGGCAATTAGAGTGCTGCGAGCCCAGAAACCAGCCTTAGGGATGTGCTTGGCAGGGTCGTGAGCCTCTTCCGCGGCCAGTGGCAGCTCCTCGATGCCGAGGAACAGCCAGACACCGAATGGGATTGCGTAGAGGATTCCGAGGATTCCGTGAGGCAGGAACACGCTCTGACCGGCGTCTGGCTTGATGTTCCAGAGCGAGCCGAAGTCGACCTTGCCGCTGGCAAGAGCCATGATGCCGAACAGAAGCAGGATAGCGAGCGAGATGACGGAAACGATGATCGCGAAGCGGAACGAGACGTGGGAGCCAGCGGAGTTTAGGGCAATGAACGCAACGTACAAGATTGCCCACCAGAGCCACATTGGCAGGTGGAAACCGAGCAGGTCACCGGTCACCTGGTCGGCGTAGCCCGCCGAGAAGTAGACGATAACCGCGGTGGTTGCCACATATTCGATGGTCTCCGCTAGGCCGGTAATGAAACCGCCCCAAGGACCCATGGCCTTGCGGGCGAAAGAATATGCTCCACCGGAGTGCGGCATCGCTGCCGCCATCTCGCCGATGGCAAACATCATGCCGTAATACATGACCACCAGAATGCCGAAGGCACAGAGCAGACCGCCGAAGCCGCCGGCCGAGATACCGAAGTTCCAACCCGAGAAGTCACCCGAGATAACCGCTGCAACTGCGAGGCCCCATAGACCGAACAAGCCGGCGGTTCGCTTCAGCTGACGCTTCTCGTAGTATTCGGCGCTCTCATGTGTATAGGTGACGCCGGAGACTTTCAATTTGTCGTTAGACATTAATGAATCCATTTCCGTCGTGGCCCGATGAGGCCCGAGTCACGACTGCGTGATTTTGGCTAGGTGATTCGAAGCCTAGACCCAAAAAAGACGCTAAAACCAACCTTTAGATAAAGATTTTGTAACCAAATTTGGGTTTTTGATTACGGTTTTGTAAAAGATTGGCGTTTTTACGCGTTTGTTTGACATTCCACAGTTTTGTAGTGTTTTCTAAAGGTTGACAAACCTACCTCAACGCAGAGGAAATGAAATGGCAAAGAACAAGGGACTTCTGTCCACGCTAGAACTCAAGTCGATGGTCTCCGCAGGAGAGATCGACACCGTAATCGTGGCCTTCACCGATGTGCAGGGCCGCCTGGTAGGTAAGCGCGTATCCGCGCGCCTATTTCTAGAAGACATCATGAATCACGGCAGCGAATGCTGTAACTACCTGCTGACCGTAGACGTGGAGAACAACACGGTCGACGGCTACGAGTTCAGCAGCTGGGAACGCGGCTACAGCGACATGGCCATGATCCCCGACCTCACCACCCTCCGAGTGGTTCCATGGCTGCCGGGCAGCGCAATGGTCATCGCCGATCTTCAGACCACCACCCACGAGCCGGTCGCACAGAGCCCCCGCAGTATCCTGCGCAAGCAGATGGACCGCCTGGCCGCCAAGAACCTGGTTCCATACGTTGGCACCGAGCTGGAGTTCATCATCTTCGATGAGACTTACCGCGGCGCCTGGGCCAAGGGCTACGACAACCTGAAGCCTTCTACCGACTACAACGTGGACTACGACCTGCTCGCCAGCACCCGAGTCGAGCCGCTGCTGCGCGACATCCGTAACAAGATGGACGCCGCCGGCATGTACTGCGAGGGCGTAAAAGGTGAATGCAACCTGGGCCAGCAGGAGATTGCCTTCCGCTACGACACTGCGATGAAGACCTGCGACAACCACTCCATCTATAAGAGTGGCGCCAAGATGATCGCGGATGAGCACGGCAAGGCCCTGACCTTCATGGCTAAGTACAACGAGCGCGAGGGCAACAGCTGCCACATCCACATCTCGCTGCGCAGCAAGGATGGCGCCGCGGTCTTCGCCGACGACAAGGCGGAGTTCGGCATGAGCAAGATGTTCCGTCACTTCCTGGCCGGACAGCTGAAGCTCATGCGCGAGTTCACCCTGCTTTACGCGCCTAACATCAACAGCTACAAGCGCTACGTTGCCGGTAGCTTTGCGCCTACCGCTGTGGCCTGGGGCCTGGACAACCGCACCCTGAGCCTGCGCGTAGTTGGCCACGGCCACGGAATGCGCGTTGAGCACCGAGTTCCTGGCGGCGACGTCAACCAGTACCTCGCAGTTTCGGGTCTGATCGCCGCCGGTCTCTACGGGATCGAGAACGAGCTGGAGTTGGAAGAGATGACTGGCGGAAACGCCTACGTGGCAGACAAGCCACACGTTCCAGCCACCCTGCGTGAGGCGGCCGACCTTTTCGACAACTCCGAGGTTGCCCGTCAGGTCTTCGGCGACGAGGTAGTTGACCACCTGGTTCACAGCGCCCGCACCGAGGTAGCAGCGTACGACCGAGCCATCACCGACTGGGAGCGAGTTCGCGGTTTTGAGCGCCTCTAAGCCACTCATCGGCCTCACCACTTACCGTCAGCGCGCCCAAACCGGCGTGTGGGACGTTGAGGCGGCCTTTCTCGCTGCCGAATACTTCGACGCGGTAAACCGTGCCGGAGGCATCGCCGTGCTGATTCCGCCCCAGCCCATCGATGCGACGAGCGCCGCTCGCATCATCGGCGGGTTGGACGGTCTGGTCATTTGTGGTGGCAGGGACGTTGACCCGGCCTTGTACGGTCAGGAACCGGGCAACCACACCGATAAACCCGACGTTTCTCGCGACGCACTTGAGCGCGCCTTGTATACGGCGGCAATCGCTGCCGAGTTGCCATTCCTTGGCATCTGTCGCGGACAGCAGGTTCTAAACGTGCTGCGCGGCGGAACCCTGATTCAGCACCTTCCGGACGTAGTTGGCTCCAATAAGTACCAGCTTGGCGGTGGCAACTTCACAAATGCCGAAATCCAGGTGCTGCCAAATACACTGCTAGCAACTGCCCTAAACGGCGACGCCACCGTGACCGGCGAGCTCTACCACCATCAGGCCATCGATCAGGTTGGAGCCGGACTTAGCATCGTGGCACGCAGCGAGGACGGCATCGTCGAGGGCATCCAACTGAACGATTACCCGTTTGGCTTGGCTGTTCAGTGGCACCCCGAACACACCCCTTCGGATTTGAGACTCTTCGAGGCACTAGTTTCGGCCGCGAACACCTATAGGAGCAACAAGTGAGCTACACCCTGATCAACCCAGCCACCGGAGCAGCGATGGAGACCATCGAGCACTTCTCGGTGGAGCAGACCGACGAGGCTATCGCCCGCGCCAAGGTGGCGCAACGCAAGTGGGCCGCGCTGGCCCCAGCCGACCGGGCCAAGGCTTTGCGCGCTTTTGCGGCAGCGGTTGACGCGGACATCGAGAACCTGGCGCAACTTGAGGTCCGCAACTCCGGGCACCCAATCAGCCAGGCTCGCTGGGAGGCAAACCACGTTCGCAACGTGCTGGAGTACTATTCGGCAAGCCCGGAACGCATGCTGGGGAAGCAGATTCCGGTGCCGGGCGGCATCGACATGACCTTCAATGAGCCACTGGGCGTGGTTGGCATCATCACGCCGTGGAACTTCCCGATGACCATCGCATCCTGGGGCTTTGCTCCCGCACTGGCCGCCGGTAACGCCGTGGTACTGAAGCCAGCCGAGTGGACTCCCCTGACCAGCATTCGCCTCGGCGAACTTGCGCTTCAGGCCGGGCTTCCAGAGGGCCTGTTCACCGTGATTCCGGGCAAGGGCTCGGTCGTGGGTAACCGCTTCATCACCAACAGCGACGTGCGAAAGGTGGTCTTCACCGGCAGCACCGAGGTGGGCAAGCAGATCATGCGTGGTGCCGCCGATCAGATCAAGCGCGTGACCCTGGAACTTGGCGGCAAGAGCGCCAACATCGTATTCGCCGACGCCGACGTGGCCAAGGCGGCCGCAACCGCACCATACTCAGTCTTCGAAAACAGTGGCCAGGACTGCTGTGCCCGCAGCCGCATCCTGGTGCAAAAGAGCGCCATGGACCAGTTCATGGAGGGCTTCGAGATCGCGGTTAAGGGCGTCAAGGTCGGCGACCCTCTGCTGGAAGACACCGAGATGGGTCCGCTGGTACACAAGAACCACCTGGACTCGGTGGCCAAGTACCTTGACGGCGCTAACGTCCTGTTCCGCGGCAGCGCACCGGAGGGACCGGGCTATTGGTTCGCACCAACCGTGGTGCTAGCTAACGGACTCAACGACCGCTGCATGACCGAGGAAATCTTCGGTCCAATCGTCACCGTTCACGCCTTTGAGGACGAGGCAGAGGCCATCGAGATCGCCAATGCCACCGAATTTGGACTTTCCGGCTCCATCTGGACCCGGGACATCGGCCGCGGCCTTCGAGTCTCGCGAGCCGTGGAAAGCGGCAACCTCAGCGTCAACTCGCACTCCTCGGTGCGTTTCTGGACGCCGTTCGGCGGCTTCAAGCAGAGCGGTCTGGGCCGCGAGCTGGGACCGGACGCCCCACTTCACTTCACCGAAGAGAAGAACGTCTTCATCACCACCGACTAGCCACCCGGGCAACACCCATCGATGGGTGGCCAACCACCGGACAAGATCCGCCAAACCAAACTTCAAATAGCAACAAAAACAAGGAGAAACAAATGAGTATCGAGAAGATCGACCTGACCCAACGCCTCGCCGGCAAGGTAGCGGTAATCACTGGAGGTGCCAGTGGTATCGGCCTGGCAACCGCCAAGCGCATGGCAGCCGAGGGCGCCAAGGTCGTCATCGGTGACATGGACCCCACCACCGGTGAGGCCGCGGCCCAGCTGGTTGGCGGCGCATTCATCCAGGTGAACGTTGCCGACGAAGACCAGGTGAACAACCTGTTCGACAAGACCGCCGAGATGTTCGGCAGCGTCGACATTGCCTTCAACAACGCCGGAATTTCGCCAGCCGACGACGACAGCATCGAAACCACCGAGCTTCCAGCCTGGCAGCGCGTCCAGGACGTAAACCTCAAGAGCGTCTACCTGTGCTGCCGCGCCGCACTGCGCCACATGACCAAGCAGGGCTCCGGCTCTATCATCAACACCGCATCTTTCGTAGCGGTACTGGGTTCGGCGACCAGCCAGATCTCGTACACCGCTTCGAAGGGCGGCGTGCTGGCCATGAGCCGCGAGCTGGGCGTCCAGTTTGCGCGTCAGGGAATCCGCGTAAACGCGCTCTGCCCTGGCCCGGTAAACACCCCACTGCTACAGGAGCTCTTCGCTAAGGACCCGGAGCGCGCTCAGCGCCGACTGGTGCACATTCCTATCGGTCGCTTCGGCAAGCCTGAGGAAATGGCCGCGGCAGTAGCCTTCTTGGCCAGCGATGACTCGTCGTTCATCACCGCCAACACCTTCCTGGTGGATGGCGGAATCTCGGGAGCCTACGTCACCCCGATGTAACCAGCGGTTTCGCGCGGGGTCGCCAGTTTTCCTTTCATGGCTGGCGACTCCGAACGAACCAAATGCTCCACCCGCAACACCTGCATCACTTGCAGCCTTGATCCACCCGTACCACCACAGAAACAATGAGCATGGAACCGATCGAATTTCTTCAGAGCGAACCAGAGACCACGGGTCAACTGGTCAATAGTTCGCTGCTGCTCACCAAGATTCGCGGCGGCAACGCCTACGAAGAGACCGTTGAACGCCTGCTCCAGACAATCCGCCTAGGGTTAGTGCACCCGGGCGACCAGATTCCCCCCGAGCGTGAACTGGCCACGATGCTCAATGTCTCGCGCGACACCGTGCGCGATGCGACCTCCTCACTTGCCGATGCCGGTTACCTGGTCATCAAACGCGGCCGATACGGCGGCACCTTCATCGCGGACGTAATTCCTTCGGGAGCGGTCATCATCGGGCGAGACGGCGAGCTTATCCCCCGCGTCAGCTACACCAAGGACGAAATTCACGATGTCTTGGTGCTTCGCGCAGTGCTGGAAACCGGTGCCGCGTATGAGGCTGCCGCCGCCGAAATGAGTGGTGAGGCCCGCGACCTGCTCTGGCAAGCACACCTAGATTGCAAGACCTCCGAGGCAGATGACTATCGCCGCCTCGACTCCAGGCTCCACTTGCTCATCGGTGAACTCACCGGATCAAATGCACTGGTGAATCAGATTGCGCAGTCGCGAATGAAGATCAACGAGCTGCTGAACGAGTTTCCTTTGCTACAGCCAAACATCGCGCACTCCAGCGCCCAGCACGAAGAAATCGTGATGGCCATCCTCACCGGTCAATCCGACAAGGCCCAGGCAGCAATGCGCGCTCACCTCGAGGGAAGCGCATCGTTGATTAGAGGCTTCCTTGCCTGATGCATTGCGTTCACTTTAACCTGCGACCCTGCTCACTGAAAGAGACCGAATTGAAACAGACCGTACTTCACCCCGAACACGTGGCACTGGGTGCTAGCTTCACCGATTTCGGTGGGTGGGACATGCCGGTGCGCTATGGCAGCGACCTGGCCGAACACCACGCGGTTCGCACCTCGGCTGGCCTCTTCGACATCAGCCACATGGCCGAGATCATGGTCTCGGGTGCCCAGGCCGGCGAATTTCTGGACTACGCGCTCGTCAACCCGAGCAGCGAGATCGCCATCGGACGCGCCAAGTACTCGTTGATCTGCGCCGACAACGGTGGCGTAATCGACGACCTCATCGTTTACCGACTGGACGAGACCGAGTACCTGGTGGTCGCAAATGCCGGCAACCGCTTCAATGTGGTTGAGGCGCTTGAGGCGCGCATCGGCGGTTTCGACAAAGTGACCATGAAGGACGAAAGCGACGACTGGGCTCTCATTGCGCTACAGGGTCCGCAGTCTGCCAGCATCCTCTCCAGCGTCACCAACGCGGACCTAGACAGCCTGAAGTACTACGCCATCACCCCGGCCGTGGTGGGCGGCATGAACGTTTTGATTGGCCGCACCGGTTACACGGGCGAGGACGGTTTCGAACTATTCACCCCAGCACGAGAGGCACGCGCGATGTGGCGCCTGCTGCTCGAAACCGGTGGCGCCGATGTGACTCCCTGCGGTCTGGCATCGCGCGACACCCTACGCCTGGAGGCCGGAATGCCGCTCTACGGCCAGGAACTTGACCGTGAGCACACGCCCTTCGAGGCCGGACTGGGCAAGGTCGTTCGCCTTGACCGAGAGACCGAATTCGTAGGCAAGTCTGCGCTTGCCGGCGCTGCAGCAACCGCGGTGACCCGCAAACTCATCGGACTACAGGGCGAAGGCAAGCGCGCGGCACGGCACGGCTACACCGTGCACGCGGTTGGCTCGGACGTCTCGCTCGGTGAAATCACCTCCGGCGCGCTGTCGCCAACGCTGGGATATCCGGTGGCAATGGCATACGTATCAACCCAAGTAGACCTAACCCCGGGCACGGTGCTCGAGGTGGACATCCGTGGCAGCAAGGCACCATACACAGTGGTAGCTCTGCCGTTTTACAAGCGTCAGAAATAAAGGAGACAACAATGGCAAACCCAACCAACCTCAAGTACACCAAGGAACACGAGTGGGTACTGCTAGAGGGTGACAATACCGCTCTAGTGGGCATCACCGCTTTCGCAGCGAACGCACTCGGTGAAGTTGTCTACGTTGACCTGCCAAAGGTGGGCGCAAGCACCCAGTTCATGAAGATTTTTGGCGAGATCGAGAGCACCAAGTCGGTGAGCGAGCTTTACTCGCCTCTAACCGGTGAAGTTGTCGAGGTCAACGGCGACTTGGCCGGGGCGCCAGAGACCGTCAACGCCGACCCATTCGGTGCCGGCTGGCTCATTAAGATCAAGTACACCGAACTGCCAGAACTCCTGAGCAGCACCGAGTACGACGCACTGGTGGGCGAATAATTGTTCACTAAGCACGAGTTCGAACAGCGTCACATCGGCCCAAATGCGGCCGAGCAGCGTGACATGCTTTCGTACCTTGGCTACGAGTCGCTCGCGGACCTAATGTCCGCGGCGATCCCGGATGCCATCAAGTACGACGGCGGCCACGCGCTGCCGGGGCCAGCAACCGAGGCCGAGGCCCTTGCCCGCCTGAAGCAGATTGCCGGCAAGAACCGCGTCACCCGCAGCTACATCGGTCTGGGCTATTACGGCACCTTCACGCCTGGCGTGATTCAGCGCAACATCCTCGAAGACCCGAGCTGGTACACCGCATACACGCCTTACCAGCCGGAAATCTCACAGGGTCGCCTGGAAGCGCTCATCAACTTCCAGACCATGGTGTGCGACCTAACCGGAATGACCACCGCCAACGCCTCAATGTTGGATGAGGGCACCGCAGCGGTCGAAGCGATGATGATCGCCCGTCGCAGCGCGGACTCGGCGTCCAATGTGTTCTATGTAGACACCGACGCCCTGCCACAGACCAAGAGCCTGCTGGAACACCGAGCGGAACCGATGGGCATCGAGGTTCGCTACTTCGATGCTGCGACCGGTGCCGCCGAGCTTGCGGGTGAGTACTTCGGCGTGCTGGTTCAGTACCCTGGCGCCTCGGGTCGGATCGTAGCCCAGAAGGCCATTTTCGATGCCGCTCACACTGCGGGCGCTCTGGCCATCAGCGTCGCCGACCTTCTTGCGCTCACGCTGCTAGCCGCCCCTGGCGAGCTAGGCGCCGACGTTGTGGTGGGAACCACTCAGCGTTTTGGCGTTCCAATGGGTTACGGAGGCCCGCACGCCGGTTACCTCGCGGTACGCGACAAACTGGAGCGCACCATGCCGGGCCGACTGGTGGGCGTCTCGGTGGACGCCGATGGCCTACCCGCCTACCGCCTGACGCTGCAGACCCGCGAACAGCACATTCGCCGCGAGCGCGCCACCAGCAACATCTGTACCGCACAGGTACTGCTGGCCGTCATGGCCGGAATGTACGCCGTCTACCACGGACCAAACGGCCTGCGCGCCATCGCCGAGGAGGTACACGCCAAGGCAAGCTCGCTTGCATCCGCCCTGGAGAAGGCCGGCCTCAAGCTGGCGGCATCCGAGTTCTTCGACACCATCCGCGTGGTGGGAGTGGACGCCAAGGCAGTCTTCGCGGCGGCTCGCAAGCACGATATCACCCTCAACCTGGTGGATGACGCCACAATCGGTGTCTCGGTGGACGAGACCAGCACCTGGGCCGAACTGGCTACGATTGCTGCTGCCTTCGGCGTTACGGATGCCCTGAACGCCGGAACCAACCGCCTGGGCGCAAACCAGAGAACCAGTAGCTACCTGCAGCACCCGGTCTTCAACACTCACCACTCCGAGACCGCGATGCTGCGCTACATCAGCCACCTAGGCAGCCTCGACTACGCGCTGGACCGTGGAATGATCCCGTTGGGCTCTTGCACCATGAAGCTCAACGCCACCGCCGAGATGCAGGCAGTCACCTGGCCTGAATTCGCTCTGCTGCACCCGTTTGCTCCAACCGAGGACGTCCAGGGCTATCTGGAACTCATCGGTGAGCTGAGCAGCTGGCTGGTGGACATCACCGGTTACGACAACATCTCGCTGCAGCCTAACGCCGGAAGCCAGGGCGAACTTGCCGGGCTCCTTGCGATTCGCGGCTACCACCTTAGCCGTGGAGACCAGGACCGCAACGTCTGCCTCATTCCGTCGTCGGCACACGGCACCAACGCGGCCTCGGCCGTGCTGGCCGGAATGCAGGTGGTTGTAGTGGCCTGCGACGAGATGGGAAACGTCGATGTCGACGACCTGAAGGCCAAGATCGCCGAGGCCGGCGAGAAGCTCTCGGCTCTGATGATCACATATCCGTCCACCCACGGAGTCTATGAGGAAGCCGTTGTCGAGATCTGCGAGCTGGTGCACGCCGCCGGTGGTCAGGTATACATCGATGGCGCAAACACCAACGCGGTGGTTGGCTTTGCCAAGTTCGGCAAGTTCGGTGGCGATGTCTCGCACCTGAACCTGCACAAGACCTTCGCGATTCCTCACGGCGGCGGTGGCCCAGGCGTGGGCCCCGTGGTTGCCCGTTCGCACTTGGCTCCATTCCTGCCGGGCCACATCATGGCTCCAACGGAACTGCCGAATTACGGTCCTATCTCGGCCGCACCATTCGGTTCTGCCGGCGTGCTGGTCATCAGCTGGGCCTACATCCAGATGATGGGTATCGAGGGGCTCAAGAACGCCACCGCCAACGCGGTGCTCTCTGCCAACTATGTTGCCAAGCGCCTAAGCGCCGGCTACCCGCTGCTCTACACCGGCAAGGCTGGTCTGGTTGCACACGAATGCATCATCGACATTCGTGGCATCAAGGCCGAGTTCGGTGTCTCGGTGGACGACGTGGCCAAGCGCCTAATCGACTACGGTTTCCACGCGCCGACCATGAGCTTCCCAGTTGCGGGAACCCTCATGATCGAGCCAACCGAATCGGAGCCTAAGGAAGAACTGGATCGCTTCGTTGATGCAATGCTGGCGATCCGCGACGAAGTGTCCAAGGTTGCAGAGGGACACTGGCCGCTG
>Ga0228702_1000298_pt1 | contig 40539 bp, 41 predicted proteins | sample McNCre217_Aug_MG_2_FD_178018 | JGI IMG/M metagenome (GOLD analysis project Ga0228702, IMG submission 178018) | Freshwater microbial communities from McNutts Creek, Athens, Georgia, United States - 20-17_Aug_MG | ecosystem: Environmental > Aquatic > Freshwater > Creek | place: USA: Georgia...
AGTTTAGAGGTCAGTGCAACAAGAAATGGGTTGGCTCCGATGGTTGAAACCACGCGGACTTGGTTCTTGTTGATTTGATTTGCCAGCTTGCCGGCGAGGTAGCCATCTTCAAGTTGCGAAAGCAGACGCACTAATGCCTTGCTTTCAGATTGACTCACGTGACTAGTTTAAGTGTGAAATCGCTGCTGTGCAGCCGTTAGTCCGAGCGAGATGGTGTCTTCGACAGCATCTGCGGCCAACTCAAGAGTGGTTGGCAGCTCTTTCTTCTCGGTCGAAGAGAAATTGCGAAGCACGTAGTCGGCTGTTGCCATGGTTCCAGGAGGGCGCCCGATGCCAACGCGGATTCGAATGAAGTCATTGGTTCCAAGTGCTGCGATGATGTCGCGCAGACCGTTGTGTCCTGCGTGACCACCGCCAAACTTGATGCGAATTTCACCGGCAGGGATATCTAATTCGTCGTGGATGACAATGATGTCTTTTGGCTCGACCCCGTAGAACTTGGCAAGATTTGCAACCGGGCCGCCAGAGGTGTTCATGTAACTAAGCGGCTTTGCCAAAACGGTTTTGCCGCCGCTAACCAAAGCGTTGGCCTTGTGTTTGCTCAGGGTTTGACCGGCACGCTTGGCTAGAACATCGATGACCATCTGGCCAACGTTGTGCCGGTTAAAGGCGTAGTCGGGCCCGGGGTTACCGAGCCCGACTACCAGAAACATGATTATTCGGCAGCGCCGGCAGCAAGTTCTTCAGCGTGACCAGCAGCGGTTTCTACAACCGAAGCGACTAGCTCGTCTGCAGGGAGGTCTAGCTTGACGCCAGCAGGAAGCTTGATGTCCTTGGCCAAAACGTGGTGTCCGGCAGCTTCCTTGTTGAAGTGGATCTCAACGAACTCAGGGATGTGAGTTGCTTCGGCCTCAAGCTTGACGGTCTTGTGCTCTAGGTCAACGGTGGTTCCGGAGATCGACTCGCCAACGATGTGAACAGGAACCTCAACGTGTACCTTCTCGCCGCGTACAACAACCACCAGGTCGATGTGCTCGATTACCTGGGTTACAACGTCCTTGGTTGCGCTCTTTACAAGTACAAGTTCCTTCTTGCCAGCAATCTCAAGCTCGATAAGAGCGTTCTTGTGACGAAGAACAAGAGCTACCTCGTGAGCTGGAAGGGTGATGTGACGTGGTTCGGTTCCGTGACCGTAGATCACGGCTGGGGTGCGGCCGGCGGCGCGAGCCTTGCGGGCTGCTCCCTTGCCGAAGCTGTCGCGAAGCTCTGCGACTAGGTGTGCTACTGCGTTAGACATTTAGATTCCTTAGATTTTGGGCTTTCGGCCCTGGTTTTTAGTTCAACTCGAGCGTTCGCACGCGAGGATCTGACCATTTGGCCGGCCCCGTCGATAACGGATCTTTCACAAGATCCCTCGCCGTTGTCTTCGAATAGTTTAGCCGTTTTTGCGACTCTGCCACAAGGTGCGAAGAACCCAGGCAGCCAGCAGAATCCCGGCACTAATACTGAAGGTTTCGAGGCCGAAAGCAAGCGCCAACGTAACACAGAGTGCGAAGCCGAGCACGTTCACGATCCTCGGCAGAACTCGTTTTTCCTTTGGTTGGAAGAATGCACTCAGCTGACCCACCGCGTAGTAGAACAAGACGCTGAACGATGAGAAACCAATTACCCAGACGATTTGTCCGATGCTGGCTAGTGCAATTGCTCCGGCAGCGATAACCACCTCGGCCAACCAGGGAGAACCGAATCGGTTTCTTGACTTGAATACGTTAGGAAGCTCTCCATCTTCGGACATGGTCGCGGCGGTTCTGGAAACCCCTGCCAGAAGTGCGAGCATACTGCCTAGGCTGGCGACGGCAGCGACCACCGGAGTTAGCCACTGGTTGCCGGTTAGTTGCTCGAAGAGTAGGGCAACAGGCGTCTGAGTCTTGTTTAGATCGGAACCGATTCCGTTGAGCAGCACCCAGGCCAGCACAAAATAGAGAGCGGCAACGGCCGTCATAGAAATCAGAATGGCCAGCGGAATGTTTCGCTTGGAATCTCTAACTTCATCGCCGAGAGTGGCTACTCTCGCGTAACCGGCAAAAGCAAAGAACACCACGCCCGCACCTACAAGTACGGCAGAAACTTGATTGGATGGAAATTGGTTGAGCGCCTGACTTGCCAGATTCTTGTTACTTGCCAGACCCAACACCGATACCGAAACGAAGAACAAAACGGTTACCGCACTCAAGATGGCCGCGACGGCGGCCGTTCGATTGATTCCGAGAATGTTGATCAGAGTTAGTGCCGCGATGGCAACTGCCGATGGCCAGAAGTTTTGACCTGGCAATACATAGCGCTGAAAAACAAGCGCGATCGCTGCAATCGAAGCCACCTTGCCGAACACGAATGCGAAACCACTGAGAAACGAAAAGTGCTTATTGAGATAGACCCGCGAATAGGTGTAGACCCCACCTGGACGATCGATCTGACGAGCCAGCTGAAAGATTGCGGCCGAGTTCAGCGTTGCTACAAGTGCCGCTAAACCGATAGACCAAAAAATCAGTCCGGATGAGATTTGATAGGCGCTGGCAAAGACAACGAACACTCCCGCGCCAAGCATCGATGCCAGGCCGATGGCAACTGCACCACCAGGCCCGAGCTGCTGTTTAGGCATGGCCAGGGAACATCGAGCTAACCGAGTCGTCGTCGAATACCGCGCTGATCGCGCGTGCAATAAGCGGAGCACAGGATAGAACGGTTAGCTTCGCAAAGCGCTTTTCCTCAGGAATTGGCAGAGTGTCCATGACTACGACGGCATCAACGGCGTCGCCACTTAGTCGTTCAACTGCAGGGTCGGAGAAAACGGCGTGTGTTGCTGCAACGATGACTCTCGAGGCGCCGTTCTTCTTCAGTGCTGCGGCAGCGGCCACGATGGTTCCGGCGGTGTCAATCATGTCGTCAACGAGAAGACAGGTTCGACCCTCTACCTCACCAACAAGCTCGTGAGCGGAAACCTGGTTTGGTACGTCTGGGTCACGACGTTTGTGAATAATGGCGAGCGGAGCACCTAGGCGGTCTGCCCAAATGTCGGCAACGCGAACTCGACCAGAGTCTGGGGAAACCACGGTTAGGTTGTCTGAACCGAAGGTTTCGGCAACGTGATCCGCAAGGGTAGGAAGTGCCCAAAGGTGGTCAACCGGACCATTGAAGAAACCTTGAATCTGTGGGGTGTGAAGATCCACCGACATGATTCGGTTGGCACCGGCAGCGCTGTAAAGATCCGCAATTAGTCGGGCCGAGATTGGTTCGCGTCCCTTGTGTTTCTTGTCCTGGCGGGCGTATGGGAAGAACGGAGCAACAACTGTGATTCGCTTTGCGCTGGCACGCTTCAAGGCGTCAACCATTAGCAGCTGTTCCATGATCCACTGGTTGATTGGATACGGGTGAGCCTGAATGACAAAAGCATCGACGCCTCGAACGCTCTCCTCGAAACGCACGAAAGTTTCACCGTTAGCAAAGTCATAGGCGGTGGTTGGAACAACTTCGGTGCCAAGGATGTTGGCAACATCCTGAGCCAGTTGCGGATGCGCACGTCCACTCAAAAGGGCGAGTCTTTTTTGACCATTGATTTTGATTGTGCTCACCATGCGCTCCTGTTTTTAGTTTTTCGCCTGTTCGGCAGCCTCGGCTGCCGCTGTACCTGGACGATTGGTCAGAACCCAGTCGGCGATGTTTCGCTGCGGGGTTACATTCATCGCCAAATCTCCAGAGTCTACGTTCTTTCGAACTGTGGTTCCGGCAGCCGTATAGGCTCCATCTCCAATAGTAATTGGCGCGACGAAAGTGTTATGCGACCCCGTCCGAACATGAGATCCAATGACGCTCGAATGCTTTTTCACGCCGTCGTAGTTGGCAAAAATAGTGCCCGCACCGATGTTTGACTGCACACCAATTGTGGCATCGCCAACATAGGACAGGTGAGGAACCTTGCTACCAGCGCCAATTTTGGCGTTCTTGGTTTCAACAAAGGTTCCGATTTTCCCCTGGTCGCCGAGATCTGTCCCAGGCCTGAGGAATGCGAATGGCCCAACCGAGGCACCATTGCCAATCTTTGAAGTCGTGATGTGAGACTTCACTACCGTAGAGTCTTCTCCAACTTCTGAATCAGTCATCTGAACCTCGGGGCCAATGGTCGAACCACGACCAACTTTGGTGAAGCCCTTAAGGATGGTGCCTGGATAGATGGTGACATCTTCCGCCAGCGATACGGTTACGTCGAGCCAGGTGTTCGTAGGATCGATAATCGTGACGCCGGCTCGCTGCCATGCTGCGCAGAGACGGTTATTGAGTTCCCTGCTAACCTCGCCAAGCTGAACTCTGTCGTTCACGCCAGCAATCAACCAGTTGTCCGCAACCGAAAGCGCCTGCACCGAACCGCCGCTGGTTCGCACCAACGCAATCGCATCCGTCAGATACTTTTCGTGCTGAGAGTTCTCACGACCGATCTGGCTCAAAACCTCGCGAAGATGATTCGCTTCGAAGACGTAAACACCGGCGTTAACCTCGGTGATTTCAAGCTCCATGGAAGTAGCGTCTCGATCTTCGACGATTCCGACAAAGCTTCCAACTTCATCGCGAACGATCCTGCCGTAACCGGCAGGGTTTGGGAAGTTTGCCGAGAGCACGGTCACATCGAAACCGCCGCTCTGGTGGGATTCGATGAGATCACGGATTGTGGTTACGTCCAAGAGTGGAACGTCGCCACTGGTAACGACAATGCTTCCATTGAAGTCGGCAGGAAGTTCTGCAATGCCGCACTCAACTGCACGGCCGGTTCCAGGCACGTCGTCTTGATCCGCGACGATTGCGGTTGGATAAAAAGCGTTGATGTATTGAGAGATGGTTTCACGCTCATGGCGAACCACGGATACTACATGCTGGGCGCCGAGGTCTTTGGCTGTGGCTGTGGCTAGCGCATGTCCGAGAAGCGGAATTCCGGCGAGTTCGTGCATGATCTTTGGTTTTTGGGAACGCATGCGCGATCCGGCACCGGCAGCCAATACCACCACTGCGAAACTCTGGTCAGCCATGACCCTCCTAACGCTCCGCCCATAGGATTCGAACCTATACCGAACGCCTCCAAAGAGCGTCGTGCTGCCATTACACTAGAGCGGACCGCGACCCAAAACAGTCGCCTCTCTAGTTTGCCAGAAACTAGACCAACGATTCGGAAGTTTCGAGCCACTCGACCTCGAGTTGCTCACGTTTTTCGTTAAGTTCTCTCTGTTTTCCTGCCAAAACCGTCAGCCCAGCAAAGTCACTCTGATCGTGTTCCGCCATTTCGGCGTGGAGCTTAGCCTCATCACCAGCCAGTTTCTCTAGCGCTCGTTCGATACGACTCAGATTCTTTTCCGCTTCACGAAGTGCGGCGCCGCTCAAACCGGCTTCTGTTTGCTTTACTACCGGCGAAGTTTGAGATGACCCGCCGAGACTTGCCGCTCTCAGCTTTAGGTATTGCTCAACACCTCCGGTTAGGTGACGCACGCTGCCGTCACCTAGAAGTGCAAACTGCTGGTCGGTCACACGCTCGAGAAGGTATCTGTCGTGACTCACCACAATCAAAGTGCCAGGCCAACTGTCCAGTAGGTTTTCAATCGCCGCCAAAATGTCGGTGTCTAAGTCATTAGTTGGCTCGTCCAGGATTAGTACGTTAGGTTCCCCGAAGAGTAGGCGAAGGAACTGCAAACGACGACGTTGGCCACCGCTCAATTCTCCGATTGGCGTTTGAAGCTGAGCCTTACTGAAACCGAGCTGCTCAACGAGCTGTGTAGTGGAAACCTCAACCCCATCGACCTGCATTGTGGTTTTTTCTCTAGCGATTAGTTCGTAGATTCGCTGTTCTGCAAACTCGTCCAGCTCGCGAACCTCTTGGCTGAGCGTGGCAATTTGTACGGTCTTTCCACGTTTAATTCGACCGGCTGTTGGTTGAAGCTCCCCAGTGATCAGTTTTAGGAACGTGGTCTTGCCAGCGCCATTCACGCCGACCAAACCAACGCGATCGCCTGGACCGAGCCTGAAGGTAACGTCCTTTAGTAGTGAAAGTTCACCAATCGAATAGTCGATATTCTCAACATCGAGTACATCTTTCCCGAGGCGGGCGGTGGCCAGCTTTGAAAGCCCAACTCGGTCTCTTGGTTCCGGTTCGCCATCGATGAGTTCGGCAGCTGCATCAAGGCGGAATTTTGGCTTCGAGGTTCTGGCAGGCGCTCCTCGCCGTAGCCAAGCCAACTCCTTGCGAAGTAGATTTTGGCGTCTGGCCTCGGTTGCTGCCGCCGAGCGATCTCGCTCGACGCGCTGCAAGATGTACGCTGCATAACCACCTTCGAATGGTTCGATGATGCCATCGTGAACCTCCCACGTGTAGTTACACACCGCGTCTAAGAACCAACGATCGTGGGTAACGACCACCAGACCCGCCTGGTTTTTATTCCAGCGACTGTTTAGGTGGTCGGCAAGCCAGGCAACACCCTCAACATCAAGGTGGTTGGTTGGCTCATCGAGCATCAAGACGTCCCAGTCTTGAACTAAGAGCGCAGCCAACGCAACGCGCCTTCTCTGACCTCCGGAAAGCTGCCCAACCGCGTGCTCCCAGTCGAGATCTGAAAGGAGACCGGAAATTACTTCGCGAATCTTCGGATTTCCCGCCCATTCGTGTTCCGGTTGGTGGCCGACAACAGCATATCCAATTGAGTCAGTGTCGTTGAATTCGTCGGTTTGCTTGAGCATTCCAACACGCAGTCCACCTCGATGAGTGACTCGTCCGGAGTCTGGTTCGAGTTGCTTGGCAAGCAGTTTTAGCAAGGTTGATTTGCCGTCACCATTTCTTCCAACAACGCCAATGCGATCACCGTCGTTTAACCCGATGGTTAGTTGGTTAAAAACGGTTTTGGTTGGAAATTCCAGGCTTATTTCCTCTGCGCCGAGTAGGTGGGCCACTAGTTTTCCAACCTTGCAGGAAGGCCTGGACCGGAGGTCACTAGCGCGCGGCCATGCGGGAACGCTGCAGCAATTTTTTGGGCAGATTCGAGGCTTTCCGCAATTGCGAAGATCGTTGGGCCTGAACCGCTGACCATTGCCGTCAAAGCTCCGTGTGTGATTGCCAAGTCGATCGTTTCTTGTAATTCTGGTCGAAGCCAAAGCGCTGCACGCTGGAGATCGTTTTGAGCCATTCTTGCAACCTCTGAAATGTTGGCAGATTCAAGCGCTGACAGCAGCTCTGTTGGCACTAGGGGAAGTGACTCGGGTTCAAGGTTTTCCTGCTCACGCAGTTTGTCTAGGGTTGCATACACCTGACCCGTTGAAAGCCCCATCGGGTTGGTGATGAGAACGACATGCAGCTCTCCGGGGAAAGCAACCTGGGTTAGAACTTCACCGACCCCTAGACCCACGGCAACACCACCGGCGATGGCAAAAGGGATGTCCGCTCCGAGAGACACCGCGTCTTTGAAATCTGTCACCTCGGCAAGCGTCATGGTTGCAACAAGCGCCGCTGCCGCGTCTGCCGAACCGCCGGCCATACCGCCGGCTACAGGAACATTTTTTGTAATTTCAAATCGAAGTGGGCGATCGGTAATTGCCCTGCCCGCTTTGGCAGCAAGATTGCTCTCATCGGTTGGAACACTCTCTAGTTCGGCCTGGCTCAAAGTTCCCATTATTGTGATTTGTGGCTTATCGGAGTATTCAACCGAAACGAATTCTCTAAGGTTCAACGAAAGGTAAACGCTGCAAACTTCGTGGTAACCATCTTCTCGGATCGGGCCAACCGCGAAATACAGATTTACCTTGGCGGGAGCTGAAGCCTTAATCACTGGGTAACTCTCTTAGATATGGCATCAAACCATTTACCGAATTGCATTTCATACCGCTGCAACTGAGCTTGTGATTTCAACAGATCGTGGTTAATCCGAATCATGGTTCCTTCTTGCGTCGGCTCCAACGAAATCTCGCAGCGGGTGAAGTCTGGGAAGGCTACCTGCAACCTCGAGTTTGGTTCCCGCTTCAGGATCCGGGGAAGCATGTCTTCAGGCCACTGACCTTCATCGCCGATTATCGAGAACACTCTTGGACTCTCAGCCGGTACCTCAAAAATAAGCTTCAACTGAACAATTTCGGAATCGCGTCCAATCCCTGGAGCCGAATCACTGTGTCGACCCATTAGCCAACCTGCGCAATCTTTAGAAAATCAAAAACGCTTAGCGACTCGCCTCTGGCCTGCGGGCTAATGCCTGCAGCAGTCAACAGTTCCTCGGCAGCTGCCGGCGAACCGGCAAAGCTGGCCAAAGCCTGACGTAAGGTCTTGCGACGTTGTGAGAAAGCTGCATCGATGATTTCAAAGGTTCGTTTTCGCAGTTCTTCGCTACCAAGGTGCTGCTTTCGTCTTTCGAAGAAAACCAACGACGAATCAACGTTAGGTACTGGCCAAAAGATGTTGCGGCTCACGTTTCCAGCCATGTTGGCCACGGCATACCAAGCGAGCTTGGCACTCGGAGAGCCATAGGTTTTTGAACCAGGGCTGGCTGCGAGACGCATTGCAACTTCGGTTTGAACCAGAACCAAACCCTTTTTGAGGTTTGAGAAGGTTTCAATGAAGTGAAGCAAGACTGGCACCGAAATGTTGTAAGGCAAGTTAGCAACGAGAGCATCCGGGTCAACTGGGAGTTTGGTTACCTTGAGAGCATCCTCTGCAACAAGATAGAAGGTTTTTCCAGGGGCACGTTTTTGAACGGTGCGTTCAATGGCGGCAGCCATCTTGTTGTCGATCTCAACCGAAATCACACTCGATGCCACCTCGAGTAGTCCTAGAGTCAGTGAGCCAAGCCCTGGGCCGATTTCCACCACGGTTTCCGAACCATCCAGTTTGGCTGCAGCCACAATTTTTCTAATCGTGTTCGGGTCGATGACAAAGTTTTGTCCAAGCTTCTTGGTTGGCACCACACCCAGTTCGTCTGCGAGTTGGCGGATGTCGTTACCGCCAAGTAGTTCGACCATTAGTTATTCCAGCTGCCGTAAACGGTCTCGGTGTTTAGAGCTAGTTGGGCTGAAAGTTCGTTCACATCGACCCCTCGAACCTCAGCCATTTTTTTCACGGTGATCGGAACTAGGTAACTTGCATTTGGGCGGCCGCGGAAAGGCTCAGGCGTTAGGAATGGCGCATCGGTTTCAACGAGAATCAGTTCCTTTGGAGCCAGGGCAAGGCTATCGCGTAGGTGTTGGTTTCGCTTGATGGTGATGTTTCCTGCGAAGGACATGTACCAGCCGTTGGCGATGCAAATTTCGGCAAGGTCTACGTCACCCGAGTAGCAGTGAAAAACAACTTTCTCTGGCGCTCCGACACGCTTCAGCGTTTCGACAACATCGCTGTGTGCCTCGCGATCGTGGATCATGAGAGCGATGTCGTTTTCCTTGGCGATGCGAATGTGCTCTTCGAACGAGTGTTGCTGCAGTTTCAGCGAATCGTCGCCTTCGGTTCTGAAAAAGTCCAAACCTGTTTCTCCGACAGCGCGAACCCTCGGTTGTTTGGCTAGGTCGGCAATCTCGGCAATGGCTGCGTCTAGGTTTACTAGATTTCCATACTCAGGAGCTTCGTTCGGGTGGAGAGCCACAGCGGCCAAAACTCGTTCGTCTTTGTCGGCCAACTCAGCCGAAAACTTGCTCGTCTCTAGAGTCACCCCAACCTGAACCACGCCCTTGATTCCAACGCTTGCAGCTCTTACCAACTGTTCCTCAACGCTTAGCGCTTCGTCGCCGTAGGCGATATCGAAGTGCGTGTGGTTGTCGTAGCAGGCAACCTCAAGCGGTTCTGGAAGTGGAGGGTAGCTCACTACTTTCCTTCGTTAGATTCTTCGATTCGAGGGAATAGTGGCTCCAGCTCTCCAATTTGAATGCCTGCAGTTAACTGACCCCAAGTTGCAGCAGCCGAGATGGTTGCGTCGTCTAGGGAACCGAGCTGACCATTGGTTAGCGCGGACCAAAGTTTGCCTGCCGCAACCGGCACGATTGGAGCGAGCAATATCGAGAGACTTCTAAGTCCGTCTGCACAAACGTAAAGCACGGTTGCCAAACGCTCGCGAGTTTCTTCCGATTTCGCAAGGACCCAAGGTTCCTGCACCGTGATGAAGTTGTTCAGGTCATCTACGAGAGTCCAGATCGAAGAAATTGACTCGTTGATTGCAACTCGCTCCATGGCCTCATCTGCCGTTTGCGCTGCTTTGGCGGCCACCTCGATGATCGCTTTATCGGCGTCGGTGTAGTCACCTGGCTGCGGAACGGATCCGTCGAAGTATTTGGTGATCATCGCAAGCACACGTGAGGCGAGATTTCCAAAACCATTAGCCAACTCACTTTGGTAACGAGCGGAGAGGTCTTCCCACGAGAACGAGCCATCGTGACCAAAAGCAATTGCCTTCATGAAGTAGTAGCGGAAAGCGTCTGAGCCGAAGGTGTTAGTGATCTGCTCCGGTGCAATTCCGGTGAGCTTAGACTTCGACATCTTTTCACCACCTACCAGCAGCCAACCGTGCCCGAAAATCTGCTTCGGGGTTTCAAGCCCAGCCGCCATAAGCATGGCTGGCCAAATCACGGCGTGGAAGCGCAGGATGTCTTTTCCAACAACCTGAAGGTCAGCCGGCCAAAGAGAGTCAAATTTTGCCTCGTCTTCGCCGTAACCAATTGCGGTGATGTAGTTGAGAAGAGCGTCGAACCAAACGTAGGTGATGTGGCTGTCATCCCAAGGGATGTCGATTCCCCAGTCGAACTTTTCTTTCGAGCGAGAGATTGAGAGGTCATCCAGACCTCTGCGGACGAACGACATAACTTCGTTGCGTGCCGACTCCGGTTGCACAAAGTTTGGATTGCGTGAGTAAAGGTCGAGCAGCGGCTCTTGAAATTCGCTCAGCTTGAAGAAGTAGTTGGTTTCCTTTAGTTTTTCAACCGGCTTCGAGTGAATTGCGCACACGGCCTGACCCTCAAATGCACCTTCGCCTTCGATTAGATCCGCTTCGGTTTTGTATTCTTCACAACCCACGCAGTAGTTACCCTCGTAAGAACCTTGGTAAATGAAACCGGTGTCGTAAAGGTGCTGCAGAAACTTTTGAACGTTTTTCTCGTGACGAGGTTCGGTGGTTCGGATGAAGTCCGAGTTCCGAATGTTAATGGTGTCTAGAAGCGGAAGCCAAGACTCAGCTACTAGCTTGTCTGCCCAAACCTGAGGCTCGGTGTTGTTGGTCGCGGCGGTACGAAGAATCTTCTCGCCGTGCTCGTCGGTTCCGGTAAGCATGAATGCCTGCTCGCCTCGCTGAGCGTGCCAACGCGTTACTACGTCGGTGGCAACTTCGGTGTACGCGTGTCCGATATGGGGGGCATCGTTCACGTAAAAAATAGGTGTCGTTGAATAAAACGACGAACCAGGAGTTTTAGGCATTCTTCTATCTTAATTACGGCGGTTGAGGCTCGCTTGGTAGAGCTCGCTCTTGCTCACCGAATGGAGGCTTGCGATTTGGGCAACGGCTGCCTTCAGACCCATTCCAGATCCAGCGAGCGCAAGCACTTGCTCGGTTAGTTCTTCCACCGAAACTTCTTCAAAAACCGCTCCACCCAGCACAAGAACCATTTCGCCCTTCGGCTCTCCTGCCACAAATTCTCGAAGGTCAGTCAAACTACCCCGAACAGTCTGTTCGAACTTTTTAGTCAGTTCCCGAGAAAGGCTTGCATCACGGTTTGCTCCAAAGACTGCGATGGCATCGTCGATTGACTCCAGGATGCGGTGTGGCGCCTCAAAAAACACCATCGTCCTAGTCTCCGAGATCAGGCGGCTGAAGAATTTCACGCGATCTCCCGATTTTCTCGGAACGAAACCTTCGAACGTGAAACGGTCGGTTGGCAAACCGGAAACCGCGAGCGCGGTGATGACAGCCGACGGCCCAGGAATCGCGGTTACATCAATTCCCGCCTGCACCGCACGTCTAACCAACAAGAATCCTGGGTCACTGACCGTTGGCATTCCTGCATCGCTTACCACCAGCAAGTCTTCGGTTTCGGCAATGGCGACCAGTTGATCTAGGCGTTCGGCTTCGTTCTGTTCGTTGAGGCTAAACAGCTTGGCATCAAGAGTGATTCCAAGTGCCTGAGCCAACTTATGTGTGCTCCTGGTATCTTCGGCTGCTATGTATTTCGCCTGCGCTAAAACCTCCCTCAAACGCTCCGACGCGTCTTGAAGATTGCCGATTGGGGTGGCTGCCAGAATGATCACTCTTTATTTTCGCAAGGATTTAGGCTTAGAAGAGTTATGGCAAGTTACAGCGCAGTTCTTTCCCGCCCAGGTGTCGCAAGAATCATGGGGTCTCAGCTTCTAGCGAGATTTGCATTCGGCATGATGAGCCTTGCAATTGTGCTTCACATCCAGCAGTCTTTCAAGAGTTATGCCATCGCCGGTATCGCTCTCGGTGCCGAAACGGTTGGAGCGGCAATTTCCGGGCCAATCGCCGGAAGAGTGCTCAGCAAATTTGGTCCGCAGAGGCTAATTCGCATTTTGGCTCTGCTTTCTTCCACCGGTCTACTTGTAGTGGCCTTCGAACACACCAATGCAATTCTCGTGATTGCGGTATGCCTCATAGTTGGTTTAACCTCACCGCCAATTCAACAGGTGGCTAGGGCCGTTTATCCAACGCTGATCAAACCCAAAGAAACCTCGCACCTGTTCTCGTTGGATGCCACCCTGCAGGAGCTGCTCTGGGTCTTCGGTCCGGTTCTGGCAACCATGATTTCGGCGACCTACAGCACAACCGTTTCTGTGGTCTTCATGGCCGGTGTGCAGATCGTCGGAACCTTCTTGTTTTCGCAGAACAAGGAACTTGGGGTTCTCAAGATGGAGAGCTCAAAAAAACGTCTCGGTGGAGTACTCAAAAAACCGATCGTCATGGCCAACGTTTTGATCAACCTCATGCTGGTAGCTAGCTTTGGCGGCGCCGAGGTTGGAACAGTCGCGGTCCTCGGCATTCGCGATGCAGGTGTGGTTATCGCGGTGCTTTCGCTCGGATCAATCGTCGGCGGTTTTGCGTTTGGGCACAGAGCCAAAACCAAGTGGGCACTCCTAAAGTTTGTGGGTGTCACCACCGTTGGGTATCTTGCCGTTTTCCTTCACCCAACCGATTTGATCTGGATCACGATTTGCTGGTTTGTAGCAGGGCTTGGCGTTGCGCCAGCCTTTGCCACCATGGCATCTATGATTTCTCTCTCCTTCAAGGCGGGTGATAGCGCCGAAGCGTACGGTTGGGCCAACACTGCTCAGTTGCTCGGTTATTCAGGCGGTGCCGCAATCGCAGGAATCATCATCGATAACCTTTACCCTGGAGCCGCCTGGTTCGTTACCCTCACCGCAGGCTCGCTGGCAACCATCGCCGCGCTTGCCACGGTTCGCTTCAATCCATCGCTAGAGCACAAGGAGTAGAAATGCCCGTTTTCGCCGTCACCTATCAATACAGCGACGATGTCGACACGATCAACGCAATTAGGCCAACTCACCGCGAGTGGCTGGCAGTTCAACTCGAACATGGATCGTTACTTGCCAGTGGACCTATGATCGACCGCCCGGCAGCCCTCTTGATTTGGAGGACAGCAACGTTGGAAGAACTTTCATCGCTACTGGATCAGGATCCATTCGACATCGCCGGAGTAATCACCGAGCGAACCATCGAAGAGTGGAATCCCGTTTTCGGTCCCTGGAGTTAAATAGAGATATGGATCTGATTCTCAATAACGGCAATTCAATCCCTCAGCTCGGCCTAGGCGTTTACAAGGTAAGCCAGGAAAGCGCGGTAAATCTCATAAGGGATGCCATCGAAGTTGGTTACAAGAGAATCGACACCGCAGCGCTCTACGGCAACGAACAAGAGGTTGGTCAGGGAATTCGTGAGTCTGGAATTTCTCGAGACAAGATCTTCGTAACCACCAAGATTTGGAATGACCGCCAGGGCTTTGACGAATCTCTAAAAGCCATCGACGAATCGGCAAAACGCCTCGATATCGAATACATCGACATGCTCCTGATTCACTGGCCTAGCCCAAAACGTGACCTCTATCTTGACACTTGGAAAGCATTCGAAAAAGTTGTGGCTTCTGGCTTGGTAAAGAACATCGGGGTAAGCAACTTCGAACCAGCTCACATCAAAAGACTCAGCGCAAATGCCGAGATTCAGCCAACCATCAACCAGGTCGAATTACATCCTTTCTTTCAACAGCAGGAAGTTCGCCGCGTCAATGCCGAACAGAATGTAAAAACGGAAAGCTGGGCACCTCTAGCTCGCGCCGGTAAGAACGATAACGAAATCTTGACCACTATTGCTGAAGAGGCTGGGAAGTCTGTGGCTCAGGTAATAATTCGCTGGCACCTGCAACTTGGGAACCTCGTGATTCCTAAAACCACTCACCGTGAACGTCTTATCGAAAACTCGAATGTTTTCGATTTTGTTCTAAGCGAATCTCAAATGGATCGGATTGCTTCTTTAGATTCCGGACAGCGAATCGGGCCAAACCCAAACGACATGGAGTAAAAATGCGCGTGCTAATTTCTGGATACAGCGGCCTCGTTGGAACCGAATTGGCTAAGCAGTTACGGGCGCTCGGTCACGAACCAGTCAAGCTTGAACGAACTAAACCATTGAGCGGCGACGATTTAAACGACATCGACGCCGTGGTAAATCTTGCCGGTGCAACAACCGGGAAACTTCCTTGGACTAAGAATTACAAACGAGAGCTAATCGCTTCGAGACTTGAAACCACCCAAAAGTTGGTTGACGCTATAAATTCAAGTTCCAATCCACCAAAGGTTTTCGTTAGCGGATCCGCGTCTGGTTTTTACGGCGATTCCGGCGACCGGATTCTTACAGAAGCAGACGGCAAGGGGACCGGTTTTCTCAGCGATTTGGCTTCGCAGTGGGAAGCCAGGGCTTTAGAGGCCAAGACCAGGGTTGTTTTGATCAGGACAACCATGGTTATGAGTCGACAACTCGGTGCACTCGGACGGCTTTTGCCACTAATTAAGCTCGGCATTGGCGGAGCACTTGGATCCGGAAAACAGTGGTGGGCTTGGATCAGCCTTCCCGACGAAGCCAGAGCGATCATTCATCTGATCAACACTGAGAGTGCAACTGGACCATTCAACCTAACCGCCCCTGAAGCTGCCACCTGTGGACAAATCGTTCGTAGCCTCGGGGAAAAACTGCACCGACCAACCCTGTTAAAGGTTCCTGCTTTCGCACTGAGATTGATGCTCGGAGAAGCGGCGGATGAACTTCTGCTAACCAGCCAAAAAATGTCGGCACAGAAGTTGATAGCTAGTGGCTTTGCTTTCAAGCATCCAACCCTTGACTCTGCTTGCGACTGGGTAACAAAAAACCCCACCGACTAACAAAGCCGGCGGGGTTTTCTTTTAGCTTTACTTAGCTGCTGGCTTCTTAGCAGCAGGCTTCTTGGCTGCTGCAGGCTTTGCAGCGGTCTTGGCCGCAGCAGGCTTCTTGGCAGCTGCAGGCTTTGCGGCAACCTTGGCGGCAGCAGGCTTCTTTGCAGCAGTCTTTGCAGCTGGCTTAGCGGCGGTCTTCGCGGCTGGCTTTGCAGCAGGCTTCTTAGCGGCTGGCTTTGAAGCAGCGGCAACCTTCTTCTCGACGCTGTCGGCAGCCTTTACTACCTTCTTGGCGGCGGTGGCAGTTGCCTTCTGGGTTGCGGTGCTTGCCTTCTTGACTGCCTTGGTTGCAGAAACTTCTGCCTTCTTGGTTGCAGCGGTTACGTTCTTTGCAACCTTGTTGGTAGTAGCGGTAACGGTCTTCTCAACCTTGGCTGCGGTGCGGCCGGCGTTCTTCGCAACTTCCTTGGCAATAGCTTCTGCTTCGTCCTTTACGTCTTCGACGATTGCCTTGCTTACCTTGCTGATGTCTTTAGCGTTGTTGTTAAAAATCTTCTTGACGCTGTCGATGATGCCCATAATATCTCCTTGATTGTGGGTTTACGTTCAGGTAAAGATTACCCGAGCGAGTTGGTTTTTCCAGTTAGCGAATGACCTAAAAAGTAACTATCCGTGGTGCCTGCGACGACGCAAAATTTCATCGATGTTGTCAATGTCACTTTCACGCTTCGCCTGTTCAATGTCGATCACGTCAGCCAAATTAACAATTTCAATGGAACCGGTTTTTAGGAATGACTGAGAAGGTACGTCATTCGGCTTGAACGCATAGGGGTTCACATCTGGAATTTCTTTGGCCGGCATGGTTTGCGGAATGGTGACGCTTCTGCGTTTCGCCTTGGATTGCGATTTTGCTTTTTTATTCTTTTCGCGAGATTTCAACTGGCCGCTGCGGTTGATTCTCGACGGAATGAAAACCAAAAACCAAACGAGGGCGACCACGAAGATCGAGAGTCCGCCGGTTGTTAAGTTCATGCTTCTACGATATTCAGAATTTTGGTAAGTGGAGATATTTCGTTCGGTGTGTTTAATCGAAAGGATACTTAGTCACCGGTGTTTCGCCTCGAAGGTACCGATTCAACAGGCCCTCTGGCACTTCTTCTTTTGTGATCGCAAAGACGTGGTGATCTCGCCAAGCGTTTGAGATGTGAATGAAACCTCGCTTTAACCCCTCGTAGCGCAAACCTAGTTTTTGAACCACCCTCAGGCTAGGTGCATTCTCCGGACGAATGTCGATTTCGATTCTGTGTAGCCCAACCGTCTGGAAAACATAGTCAATCGCCAGAGCAACCGCTTTCGGGGTTATGTCTTTACCCGCGAAATTTGGGTCGATCCAGTAACCAATGAAAGCCGATGAAACCGAACCGAAAAGTATGTTTGAAACGTTTAATTGACCAACGAGTTCTCCACGGTACTCGACCACAAAGGGAAGGGCAGTCCTGGCCCTCAACTGTTGCAACAACGAAGCGATGGAGCCCCGGAAATCAATCCTTAAAGGACCCGTTGGATTTGTAGCCTCCCATGGCCTAAACCATTCACGATTTGTCATTTGAATGCGTTCGATACGCGAAGCATCGCGTCGGCGAATGATTCGGAGAGTGACATCTCCGCTGGTTAGCACCAAATTTATAGCCACGATGGCAAGATTAGTCGCATGGAAGCGAGTAAACCTGCACTTAGGAAAATCGTTCTAGCCGAACGTGAATCCGGACACACCTGCGGTCACGCGCATTCAAATTTGCTGATCGATTTCGCCCATGAGAATCGTGCCAAAACGGTTGCCTGTTACATATCATTCGGTGACGAGCCGAACACAAACGTCTTCGTGAAGCACTGTCAGCTATCTGACCAAATCAAACTGTATGTACCTCGAGTTTCCGGCGAAACCCTCGAATGGGTTGAATACAACGAGAACCAGGTACGCCACAAACTTGGAATGAATGAACCACTTGGGCAACCAATTGACTTAAATAACGTGGATCTCCTGGTCGTTCCAGCACTTGCCGCAGACCACCAGGGCAATCGCTTGGGTAGGGGTAAGGGTTTCTACGATCGCGCCCTAGCCTCGATAACCGCCAAAAAAATCGTTGTAGTTGTCCATGACAACGAGCTCTATCAAGAGATTCCGGTAGAGAAACATGATGCCAAGGTAGACACCATTTGCACCTGCAGTTCTGTCGTTTCAATTTGACCGAATAATATTGACGAGTGCCAAAGTACTCATACATCTGCAAGAACTGTGAACATGCCTTTGAGGTGACTCAATCAATTCACGATGAGGCACTAACCAAGTGCCCTGAATGCGGCGGCGAACTTCGTAAGGAATTCGGCCAGGTTGCAGTTACCTTTAAGGGAAGCGGCTTCTACCGCACCGACTCGAAGGGCTCAGCCAAAAACGACTAACTCCAGTGTGGGGGTTTATCGCCCAACAGCCTGGTTTCATTTCCGCTGTTTTTGTCTCCCCATGCGACGTCGCTTTCGTCGAAGCTAGGTTCATCGAAAAGGGTTTGAGATTTCTGAGAAGCCGCCATTCCAAGTTCATCGGCGATTCGAATTGCCAGACGCTGGGGATCCACAAAGACATCGAGTGCGTGCACTCTAAACGGCTTCCAACCCATTGCCGAAAGTAATGCTGGTCTTAGGCGAACCTTTTCGGTCAGATCGTCACCAACCAAATGCCAGTCCGGAATGATGACCATCGACACCGCCCCGAACGAGACCGCCATCGGAATTCGCTCGGTATACCCAAGGGTCACATGGGCTCCAAGTTTGCGAAGACGAAGCGCCAGATCCTGCAACATCGGATCGCTGTCGAATTCTGATTCGGCCAATGGAGCAGAATTTGCCTGGGCAAAAATCTTGGCAAACTGCTTTACCGCACCGGATACATTGCCAGAAAGACTCGACTCGGTGAGCCCAGTCACCACGGTTAGCGATTTCCTAGCGCTGACCAGCATATTGGCAAAGGTTCGCCTCGCACTTGGTTCGCTGAGTTCTCCAAGCTTCTCCGGGGCAAGGCTCTTTTCATCGATGGAGAACCCTGGAGCAAAAATCACATGGTCGGCAACTCGGTGAGAAAGCTCGTTTAGGTGGGTTACCTCGAATTTTTCGTCGCCGTGTGAATCGAAGAACTGTTTCAACTCGGCGTGATCAAGAATTCTCTGACTCAAGGCGTTTTGAATGTTGTCCGCGTGAAGTTCTGATGCGGTAATCAGCATGAGCGAGTCTGCAGGGTTTTTCACCGCGTGACGAACCACTACCTCAACCGCTTCGCGAACTTCCTCGACCGGCGATTCGCCACCCGACTTTGCCTTCACCAAGCGTAGATCGAGATTAGACCTTCCGTTGTACTCGGAAGCGGTTGGTTCAAAGATGATACGACCCTGATAGAACTCTCGGTTTACCAAACGCCCTAGGGTTTGACCGGTCGGGCGCCAGTTCCTTCGCATCGACTCCATGCCAAAGATTCTGGCCACTTCATCGAATACGGAAGGGGCTAGTGCTTCGAGAATGGTTGGTTGTTCGTTTGCCTCAAGTTCAAAACCAACTGGAGCCGCAATGATTCCGTCTCCAAATGCGATTACCTGCCTAACCTTGCCTAATGCCACGATGTTGTCGCCAACGGTAGAGCCGGCAGCGTCAAGGATTAGGGCAACGTCGAAGTTTTCACCTTTAGGCAAGATCGCTGGGAGTTCATACGGAGAAGCTGCCACAGCTTGGAGCAAGATCTTCGAAAGGCTTGGTGAAGCCTGGAAGATTGACTCGAGACTCGCCTCTCTCGACCTGAGCACCGCCTTCAGGCTGCTGGCTCCAACCGAATCAACCTCTATGGTTTCGTTCCAGTGGTGAGATTGCAACTGGTTGAAACCTGCAACGCCGAGGCTGTTGAGGTTGCGATCTGCGTCGAGGAAGTCCGATTCCAGGCGAGTAATTGTCTCGGAAGAATAGGCTGCGACCTCTGGTCTGATTTTCACCAATTCCTCAAATGCAGATTTCCACCAAACCAGCTCAAATTCGGTGGTAAGTCGGTCCTTGGAAACGTGGAGCCTAGCGAAATCGCGATGAACGTCACCTAAACCGGCGTTTGATAATCTTTCGGCTACCAATTTCCTTTCGGCGAATTTGTCTAAAGGCTCAATCTTTTGCACCAGCGAAGTAAGAGTTGACTCGAGCTCTCGAGGTGCAACGCTCAACAGGTCAAGAACACCGACATCTAGATGCTGTTGAAGCCTGACCAAATCAGCTTCTAGCGCCCTAAAGCTGACTAGGGCATCGCCTGCTCCAGAGACTCGAACGTTAGACGAGGCGACAATCGAAAACTTTTGCCAATTGCGACGTTGTTGTTCGATGTCGCGAAGACTTAGGTTCAAATCCGATACCGACATGCCAGGGCGTAGGTATTCCTTGGCGAGTTTTTTGAGCCTACGCCTGGTAGCGCCGTTCATAGAACCACTAAGTTTTCTTGGTCCGGTTGCATCTATCAGTTCTGTGAGGTCTCGATCAAAAACCTCCGGCACAAATCGATCGAGCGTACCGTTTACTCCAATAAGAAGTTCTAGATAATCGCCAATTTCGCTCAGCCCCTGAGCCGTTTTAAAGCCGGCCCTGGCCGCAATATCTTCGAACTGGGTGAGTTTGGCAGGAACATCGATTGCCAGTTGCCTGACCAGTTCTAGAGCCTGATCAATCTGACTTTCTTGGTCAAATTTGGCATTGAACCAGAAACTATCGGCAGGTCCAGAAATAAACATTCCGAGTTCGATGGCCTCGTTGAGAATTTCAATGGCATTAGTGCGATTGGCAAAACGTTCAATGGAATCAAGAGAAAGCTTGGCAATGGAACTCGGAGGGTTGGCCAAAGAAGAAAGTTTTGAAAGACTCTCCAAGGCCTCAATCGGTGAAAATCCAACCCTGTCCACTCGCTGACCAAGAAGTTGGAAATACGATTCGAGTTGGTGAGCGGCAGCTTCTCGCCAAACACCAGCCTGAATGAGGTCGACAGTTTTCGCTTTTTCATATCTTGAAATGGCACCAACCACGTCGAGCCAAACACTCGTGCTTCGAACCAGCAAACCACCGAGACCTAGACTTGCAAAACGTTCGGAAAGTTCGCCTATGGTTTGCCTGCGCGGTGTAACCACCAGCACCTTTTTTCCATCGTGCACCAAGCCGGTCAATACGTTAACAACGGTTTGGGTGTATCCCGACCCTGGCAGAGTCTCAACGGCAAAACTTTCACCTCGAATAGCTTTGGCAACGATTCGCTTTTGAGTTGCATCAGCATCGGCAACCAGCCTCGGTTCTCCGTAAACTTCCTCTGGCTCACGCTTTACCTCTACGACCTCTGCCAGCTGACTCAAGAGTTCATTACCGTTTCGGTCAATCGATTCTTCTATCAAAGTTGGTTCAACCGCGAAGTTTCCAATGACAAGTGTTCTCGTAAATTCGACCAGCGTTTGTTCTGGCAAAGCAGCAGCGATCGCCTCTATGACACTCCTGGGGAGCAAGTCACTGTCGGTCTTCAAGAGTCCCAGAACCTTGGATTCGTCGAGTAGGACACCGTAACCGTGTTTAAGGGTAGACACCAGAGCCGGATTGATGATTGGGTTACCGGTTCGATTGATTTCGAAGTCGTCTGTTTTGCGAATTAGGCTAACCGGCCAAAGCAAGATTGGAAGTGAGAGGTCGAAGCCATCCTTAGCGAGACTCGCTATTCCACCAACGAGGTAAACCGTGTGAATTCCGTAATTGGCGAGTTGGCGAACCGATTTGTCTTTAATTCGTTTGGCAACTGTTAGTGCCTTTCCGAAAGCCAAAGGTTCTCTAACGAGGTTCGACAACAAAACAGTTCCAGCTGCGGTGAACTGGGCAATTCCACTCGGGTGAACGCGATCTAGGTCAATCTGGCCATACTCGTTTCTAGCGAAGTTGGTCAGTCCATTGGTCTTACCAATGTCACGAATTTCTCGTAACCAGGAGTCCCAAATAATCCTTGGGTTTTGCGAGTTCAGTTCCACACACCAAGGTTAACCTCGGTGCTTGTATATTTGGTTGAGGCAATGCCCCCGTAGCTCAGTGGATAGAGCAGAGGTTTCCTAAACCTTGTGCGGAAGTTCGATTCTTCTCGGGGGCACTTTAGGCGGCGTTAGAAAGTTGCAAGAAGTTGTCCCACTCGGGCTCCAGGCGTTCCATTCCTCGAATCATCCACGACGTTCCAGATGGCATCTTTGGCTTGAATGGTAACGACCAACCGATTTCCCTAAGAAGTTTGTCGCCCTTCTGGTTGTTGCACTGTAGGCAGCATGCCACAAGGTTGTCCCAGGAGTCCGAACCACCCTTTGACTTCGGTTGCACGTGATCAACCGTACCGGCTGGTCTTGAGCAGTACACGCAGCGCCAATTGTCGCGGCGAAGTACACCTCGTCTGGTTACTGGGATGGCCTTCGAAACCGGCAAGCGAACATATCGACTAAGTAAAATCACAGACGGAAGTTTCATCGAATGGTTTACCGAGTGAACCTCGTGGTCGCTTGCTCCGGCCAAAATAGTTGCCTTCTGATTAAGCACGAGAATCAGCGCTCGCTTGAACGACACCACACCGAGTGGCTCATAGCCGGCATTCAACACCAGGGTCCGCATGGCTTCTCCTAATAAAAAACGCGCCACCACATTGTGATGACGCGTTAGTTTGCAGGGATTGGTTGCAGAAATATCCGATGGAATGAATGCTCCATGTCTACCCCTTCAACTCAAGTTGAAAACAGGATAGCCCCGCTATTTAGTTTTTTGGTTCATCGAGGAGGTAACGATTTGGCTAATCTTTGAGAAACTTTCCCTCGGTCACCAAACCGTCTTTGATCGTTAGGTGACGTTTAGCGCGTTTAGCAACCTGCGAATCGTGGGTGACCAAAATTAAAGTAATGCCCTTTTCCTTCCAGAGATTTTCAAGTAGGTCAACAATCTCATCGCGGGTGCTCTCATCAAGGTTTCCAGTTGGCTCATCGGCAAGCAGCACCGATGGGTTTTTCACGATGGCTCTGGCAATCGCAACTCGTTGTTGCTGACCACCGGAAAGTTCGCTAGGAAGGTGGTCTGCCCGGTCGGATAGATTCACGGAGTCAAGTGCCTGCATGGCGCGAGTTTTTCGCTCTTCGGCAGGCACGTTCAGCGGCACTAGTGCCATTTCAACATTCTCAAGAGCGGTAAGCGTTGGGATCAGATTGAAGCTTTGAAAAACAAAGCCAATCTTTTCAGCGCGAATCTTCGCAAGTTCCGCGTCCTTTGCCCTATCAAGGTGAACGCCCTCAAGAGTGATGGAGCCATCGCTTGGTTTATCAAGCGCACCAAGGAGTTGGAGAAGCGTTGACTTACCGCCACCCGTTGGTCCTTGCACCGAGATCATCTGACCAGCTTCGATATTTAAGGTGATTCCATTTGCAGCAAAAACCTCGCCGCGCTTGGTCTTGTAGCTCTTTACTACGGAATTTAGTTCATACATTTTGCTTACTCCAAGCTTCTAAGTGCGTTTGCTGGGCTGAGCTTTGCGGCTCTGAGACCACCGAATGCTCCGGCTAATAAACCACCGACGATTGCCAGGGCAATTGCGGCAAGGATGATTGTCGGTTCAACACTGGCGTGCAGGGCAATGTTCATGGCACTGTTGCTTGACTGTGAACCGAATCCACCTGGACCGCCTGGACCACCAGGAGGTCGACCGCTACCAAAACCGGTAGCAGCGCTGATACTCGCACTTAGCGACGGAGCAAATGTGTTTACAGCCCAGACTCCACCTAGGCCGAGCCCAATGCCGAGTAGCCCTCCGATGAGGCCCGTGATCAGCGACTCACCAACCACCTGAGAGACCACACGACGCGATCGCCAACCGATTGCCTTCAAGGTTCCAAATTCGCGTACTCGCCTGTTCACTCCTGAGGTAGTGAAGAGAATCGCTCCTCCGAATGCGGCAAGCAGCACGATGAGGCTAAGCCAGCTTCCCATGGTGTTAACCAGGTCAGCCGCGGTTGAGATTGAACCGGTCACCTTCGAAGCCAAATCGGCCGAGGTTGACACGGTTGCCTTAGGTGCAGCCTTTTGAATCGCCTTCTTAACTGCATCAAGGTTTGCCGCACTGTTCGCCGAAACATAGACGTTGGTGTATGTCCCGGTATTTCCGCTTAGAGACTGAGCAGTCGACAGCGGAATGTAGGCGTTTGAAGGGGTCGTTGCCGAAGTCGAGGTTGATTTCACAATGCCAACCACGGTGAATGAGGTTGAAGCCATAGTGATCTTGCTGCCGACCTTCAGTTTTTTGCTGGTTGCGTAATTTGAATCCAGAAGGGCAACATCTTTACCGGCATCGGCCGCGGTGAGAAGTCGACCGCTCGTTACCTTCACAGCGGCCAAGGGTCCTAGCTTGGTTGAGTTGGTGCCAACTCCCTCAACGGTGTAGCTGGTGATGTTGAAAGAAGATCCACCAGCGCCGTCGGAGCCTCCGGTTGGCTTTGTTGTCTGTGACGTCGAGGTTCCTCCGGTCGAACCGCTAGGTGGGGTGCCCTGACCAGGCTGCTGGTTCGCACCCTGAGCACCGGAATTGCTCGAACTGTTCATGGTGAAGGTGGGAAGTGTTCCCGAGAAGGTAACGCTGTTCAACTTGAGTGTGGCAACGCTTGCCTTGACACCGTTTGCCTTGTTGATGGCGGCCAGTTCGGTCTTGCTGATGGTTCCACTGAAGTGATCCATCTCAAGCCTTGAACGACTGAAGGTACGAGCCGTGCTTCCCGAGGTACCTGCTCCCGCTCCAACATCGAAGCGCTGCATTCCGGTTCCAACGGCGGCAGTCTTGGTGATGCTGATATCGGTTCCGATTCCGTATAGCCCGCTAAGCGCCTGCGCTTGTGCGGTTTTAATTCCGCTGGATACCGAGCTAACCAGGACCACCAGAGCAATTCCAAGCCCTAGGCCGATGGAGATCAGCGAAGTCTGTTTTTTACGTTTCGATAACTCACGAAACAGGTAGGTGAAGAACATTTAAACCTTTCGAAGTCACCTCGAGTTAGGTAACTTCAACGAAGTCTTATGTTTTTGTCTGGGAAATGGTTTAGCCGAACCTGATTGTTCGCTGTGAACTATTTGTAAATGCGAATGAAGTGAACGTAAGGCGAGAAGATTGGGGCAATCTTCACCGAGTCGCCAGGCTTTGGAGCGTGAATCATGTTTCCACCACCAACGTAAATTCCCTCGTGGCTTAGGTCATTCCAAACCACTAGGTCGCCAGGCTTGGCATCCGATGGGCGAATCAACTTTCCTTCGCCATTCTGGGTAGACACCGAGTGAGCCAGGTCAACACCGAACTGAGCGAAAACATATCTGGTGAAACCAGAACAGTCGAATCCACCTGGGGTTGATCCACCGAAGACGTAAGGGACACCGATGTACTTAGACGCAACAGTGACCACGGAATCGCCAGTGGCAGCATCGTATGGAGGGTTCTTTAGGAAGTCCTCGGCCGAGTAGCCAGTCCAGGCGCGATACCTGGTTAGGGTTTGGGTGCGAAGCAGAGCCGCATTTACGGTTTTCTGACCACCGCGAGAAGAAACAACATCGTATTTCACCTGAACCACGGTTAGACCCTGGGTGTCCTGGCTGTTTGCGATGGCTTGTGCGTTGGCACTGTTCAGACCGGCCAAGGCGGTGAACTCTGGGCTAAAGCCATAGGCAGGTAGAGCAAAGGTGGCGAATAATGCAGCCGAAATTGAGAAGGTAAGGCCAGAAATTATGTTTCTGCGGAAAGTCTTTTTGCTAACCCCGGAAACGATTCGAGAAGTAAAAACCTTGACCTGGCCGGTACGAACCGACGATTCGACCTCGAGCATGCGCTCGATCCGCTCGGCACTCGCTTGAGCACGAGCTTCAGCGCGTTTGCGCTTTGCATCGTTCTTTGAGGCAACGATCTGCTTGTTTCGCAGTTCGAGCTGATCCAGCAAGCTAATCTTGCCGTCGGCTCTGCGTCGCCCGATTGGCTGTTCTGCCAAAGGTACCTCCGAGATAATCGGTTGTCGGACTATCAAGTTTACCCGACGTTAGCCTTCAAAACCATTTTCGGTAACTGTGAAGTTCCTGAAGATTCACCTGACGACAAAGATGTGGTGAGCCAAATCGTGGTCGATTGCTAGCCCGTCCGGCTCTCCAGTAACGCTGATGAACAGACGATCCTTGCTGTGTTCAACATCGATTTTGGCCCCTGGCATGATCCCGAGAGTCTTTAGCTGAGACAGAAAATCTGGGTCAACTTGGATTGGTTCCCCAATTCTAAAAAGAGTCAAGGACGATGCTTTTCCACTCGAATCGAGCGCGCCAATCAGGTTTGAAACATGATCAGGGGTCAAATCTTCCGAGGCAAATCCAAGCTCTTCAAGACCTGGAATGGCGTTTCCGTACGGTGAGTGCGTAGCATCCGAAATGACATTAAGGATCTTTCGCTCTACCTGCTCGCTAATCACATGTTCCCAGCGGCACGCCTCTTCGTGCACAAACTCCCACTCGAGACCGAGCACATCGGCGAGCAACCGTTCGGCAAGACGATGTTTGCGCATGACTCTCGTAGCCTGGAGGTTACCTTCGGTGGTTAGTTCAAGAATGCGATCGTCGCGCACTTGAAGTAGTCCATCTCGCTCCATGCGAGCAACGGTTTGAGAAACCGTTGGACCGGAGTGACCCAGGCGTTCCGATATTCTCGCGCGCATTGGCGTTTGACCCTCTTCGATAAGTTCGAGGATGGTACGGAGATACATTTCGGTCGTATCAATCAGATCGTGCACTCGAACCTCCCTTCGCACTTCTGCGTCAAGGATAATTGACTCATGAGCGAAATCATCATTCCTAGCGAACTACTTCCTGCAGACGGCAAATTTGGTTGCGGACCTTCAAGGCTTCGACCAACCCAGATTTCAGCTTTTGCCGCAGAGGGCGCTTCCCTCATGGGAACCTCGCACCGTCAGGCTCCGGTGAAAAACTTGGTCAAGCGCGTTCAGGAAGGCCTGCTGGACCTGTTCCACAACCCTGAAGGCTACGAGATCGTCTTAGGAAATGGTGGATCTACCGCATTTTGGGATGTTGCTGCATTTAGTCTCGCCGAGAAAAAGGCTCAGAACCTCGTTCACGGAGAGTTCGGTAACAAGTTTGCCGGCGCTCTAACCACTCCATGGTTAGAGAAACCAACCGTCATCAATGGTGAGCCTGGTTCGAGGCTTTGGCTCGAAGCAGAGGCGGGTGTGGACATCTACGCCTACCCGCAGAACGAAACTTCAACCGGCGTTGTCGCACCGGTGAAACGAGTTGCAGGCGTAGATGACGGAGCCCTGTTCCTCACCGACGCCACTTCGGCAGCCGGTGGAATCGACTTCGACCCACTTGAGACCGACGTTTACTACTTTGCACCGCAGAAGAACTTTGCCTCCGACGGCGGCCTCTGGCTAGCGCTGATGAGCCCTGCAGCCATCGAACGAGTAGAACGAATTGCCGCAACCGATCGCTACATCCCAGAGTTCTTGAGCCTGAAAACCGCCATCGACAACTCGCGATTGAACCAGACCCTAAACACACCTGCCATCTCAACACTTTTCCTACTCGAACAGCAGGTTAGTTGGATGAACGCAAACGGTGGCCTGGCATGGGCAGACGCCAGAACCAAGGCTGCAAGCGACCAAATTTACGCTTGGGCGGCAACGCACGAACTGGCAAGGCCGTTCGTCGCAAACCCAGAACACCGCTCTCAAGTTGTAGTGACGATTGACTTCGATGGTATCGATGCCGCTGCGATTGCCAAGGTTCTTCGCGCCAACGGAATCGTTGACATTGAGCCATACCGAAAGCTTGGACGCAACCAGTTGAGAATCGCGACATTCACCGCAACTGAGGCAAACGACGTTTCTCAACTATTGAAGTCGATTGACTACGCGATCGAGCACCTCGGCTAGTGAAGTTTTTCGTAAGCGCCAAGGACAGAAAGCCAGATCCGGAGCCGATAAAAAGCAACACCAGAGCCGTGGCTCTGGTGGGTGTAGTGCTTTGGACAATCACTCTCGTGATATTGCTATTTTTTCCGGCGGTTCTTCCAACGCTGGTAAAACCGTGGTGGCCTTTTACCTGCATCGTCGGTATCGTCCTCGGTCTCGTCTTCTACTTCAAATTCGGTAGTCGCAAGTAGAACTTCCTCGGCGTGAGATATGGTCTCTTCCTCTGGAGCATCGACCAACTCAATTTCGTCTTCTGCAACATCTTCGTCGGTTGCATCTTCAGCTTCTGTGTCGGCTTCAGCTTCGGCAAGTTCAGCCGCTTCTGCCGCGGCCTGCGCCTCTAGCTCAGCCTGCAGTGCCTTGTAGTCTGCCAAGCGCTCCGACCAAGGAATCCACTTCGGTGCAACCAAGGCCTCTTCGCTAGGCAGCATGACAACCTCGGAGATTGTTGGCTCGACACCTTCCGGCTGATAGATGGTTACAGACCAGTACCAGCCAACATAGCCACGAAGTGTGCTCTTGAAGTGATAACTGATCAGCCCAGGCTCTTCCTCAATGGTGCGCAGATAGTCGCCGATTGCTCGACGACCACCGGTTAGCCTTGCGGCCTCCTGTGCGAATTCGGAAAGTTCTAGCAACTAGGCGTCCAGGTCGTCTGCGACTTTGCGCAGGATTGCAGCGATGCGACGAGCCTTTTCTGGCTCTGGCCTGCGACCGCCACGAAACGAAGGACCGATTCCATCAAGAAGTCGGATCAGATCTTGAATCACTGCTGCAAGGTCGTCGCTTCCGCGACGATTTGCAGCCGCAAGTGAAACAGGAGCCTCGAGAATACGAACACTCATTGCCTGAGCACCACGCTTCGAGTCAACAATGCTGAACTCGATTCTGCTGCCTGGTTTGATAGAGGTCAGACCGTCTGGAAGTGCGCTCGCGTGCAGGTAGACCTCGTTACCCTCGTCGGATGCAATAAAGCCAAAGCCCTTGGCGTCATCAAAGAATTTCACTTTGCCGGTTGGCATTTTGTTCCTCCAAATACGTGAACCTCAAGTTTACCCAATTGGCTGGGGAAGGTATCCTAAAAGGATGACAAAGGCTTCCCCATCGCGCGACCGCGTTGAGAACATTCTGGCGTTCATGATCGCTGGATTCATTGGAGTTTCGATCCTTGCGATCGTGGCTATTCCGCTTATCACCGTGTTCTTCAAGAATGTTGCCGTGGTACCTGCACTCGTTGTTCTACCTTGGGTCGGGTTACCACTTGCAGCTCTTCTCATCATCATTCTTTTGGTCATTCAAATCCGCTCAAAGGGCAAAGAACCAAAGTAAGCCATGAGCGGGCTGAAGGCTCTGGTCGACGCACTCAGGGGGTTGACTGATCAGGAGCTACGCTCCCTGATTGCGGTTCGCCTTACCACCACCAGCGGCATCGAAGACTTCTACGACCTTGCCGAACAGCTCGATTCTGCTAAAAGCTATTCACACATAGTTGGTTCCCTTAGCGCTAGCCAGCTAGATGCAATTGGAGGCCTTTCCAAAAACCAAAAGGTTGATTCAGCGGCTCTTTTTTCGCTTCAGAAATTGCACTTGGTTTTTCAAGACTCTGAAGGTTGGAAGGTCTTCCCACAGCTACTGGAAATCCTGAGCCAACACCGTGCTTTCACTAGACCAATCCGAGTAATTGCTGATGATCAAGCACCTAGGGACCAGGTCCAATTGGACAGGCATGCAGGCATCGTTGCGTTCGAGTCGATGCAAGCACTGACGGAAGTCATCTTCGAGCTCGAAAAACACCTGGTCCGCGAGGTAGGCAAAGGTTCGGTTGGTCTTCCCGATGTAAAGAGGCTTGCTGGAGCACTCGGTAGAACCAATGAGCAGGCCAAGTACTTCTTCCAAGTCGCGAGTCTTGCGAGACTAACCACGGTGCAGGGCGGCAGACACCAACTCACGGGAATGGCGGCTACCTGGCTACAACTGGAACCGGTCGGACGCTATGAACTTCTGGTTAGTTACTTCAAAGCATTTCTTGGAGCCGATATTTGTTTGGAATTGCGCTCGCTCAATCCAGGCGAAAATCTTGCAACCTGGTTTGAGTCGAACTATCCGCTAGCCCAGGTGTCCGAGAATTCAAAACTTTCGCAAATAACAAAGTTTGCCGAAAACTTTGGTCTCACCAGCGCGGGCTTCACAAGCTCGTGGTTCAGCGAAGCCATTGCCGGTGAAATTCCAAGCGGCAAGTTAGTCGCCAACCTCCCGCAGTTGCAAAACAGAATGGTTTTACAAGCAGATGGCAGCCTGATCTCGCTTGGGCCACTGGCTACAAAAACCGAGATCTTGATCAGAAGATTTGCTCAGTCTGAAAACGTGTCGCTGGCCTCGACCTTTCGCCTAAATGCGCTTTCCATTTGTCACGGTATCGAGACCGGATTGAGCATCGGAGAGATTCGGGATTGCCTATCAAAGGCAACGGATACACCTCTTCCACAACCAATCGAATATCTCTTTCGAGAGGTTGAAAAACGTTTTGGAAGGTTGAAGGTTTCGACTTCTAACCGAGGAGATTTGAGAACCAATGTTGAGTCTCAAGATGAAGTGCTGCTAACCGAGATTTCCAATGATTCGAGACTAAAGGCGCTTTCATTTGACCGCCTAGCAGCCACGCGTCTGGGCTGTCGTTTCGAACCGAGCATCGTTTATTTTGCGCTTAGGGACGCCGGCTATCTAGCCATTCAAGTTGACGCAGCAGGGAACCTTATCTCTCCGCTCAAATCATCCGTCTTAGCCGAAAATGAATCAAAGCCATCCACGATCGACAACGACATTCTTCGATGGAGAAGTGCTCACGAATCGACGACGACGGGAAGTGGCGATGAGGCGCTCACCAGACAAATCCAATTGGCGATCAGAAATAAGGCCAGAATTTCGGTTCTGGTGAAACTTCCAAGTGGTCAAGAGATGACCTTCGAGATTGAACCGAGCTCGATAGCAAACGGCAGGTTGCGCGGCAAAGACAAAAAGGCCCAGATTGAAAGAACTTTGCCACTGTCCACCATTGTGAGCATGTCGCTGTCATAGGCTTAAAGGATGACCTTGGGGCCCCTAATTGTTCAGAGCGACAAGACCGCGCTGCTAGAAGTTGACCATCCTGAAGCCTCAAACGCCAGACACGATCTAGCGGTTTTCGCCGAACTTGAGCGCGCACCAGAACACGTTCATACTTACAGAATCACCAGACTCGGCCTTTGGAATGCCAGAGCCGCAGGCCACGATTCGAAGTTTGTGCTGGATGTTCTCGACAAATACGCGAAGTTTGCAATTCCCGGTTCGGTTCGAAACGACATAGTCGACACCATGAATCGCTACGGTCGCCTAACCATTCGCCGCAGCGAAGACGGAACACTCTTGCTTCACTCGACCGATCGTGCGGTTTTGCTGGAGGCTTCCAAGCAACCAAAGATTTCGACACTACTCGAGGGACCTCGCGGTAACGAGGACTTCGTAATCGCTAACTGGGCTCGCGGACAAGTCAAGCAAGAGCTGCTGAAGCTCGGCTGGCCGGCAGAGGATCTCGCCGGTTACACTCCTGGAACAGCACACGAGATCGCTTTAAACGAAGCTGGTTGGCAAATTCGCGACTACCAGTCGAAGGCCGTTGAGAAGTTTTGGGATGGCGGCTCGGGTGTCGTGGTCCTTCCATGCGGTGCTGGAAAGACCATCGTCGGTGCGGGCGCCATGTCGGTTGCGAAAACTAACACTCTCATTTTGGTGACCAACACGGTTTCGGCTAGACAGTGGAAGCAGGAGCTTTTAAAGCGAACCACTCTTGAACCAGACGACATTGGTGAATACTCAGGAGCCACCAAAGAGGTGAAGCCGATAACTATCGCCACCTACCAAATCCTCACGACGAAGAGCAAGGGTGAGTACGCCCATCTGGCACTTCTAAATGCCAAGGACTGGGGATTAATCGTCTACGACGAGGTGCACCTGCTTCCTGCACCAATCTTCAAGATGACTGCCGACCTTCAGGCTCGTCGTCGTCTCGGCCTTACCGCCACACTGGTTCGCGAGGATGGTCGCGAGGGTGAGGTGTTTTCGCTAATCGGCCCGAAACGCTTCGACGCCCCTTGGAAGGACATCGAGGCCCAAGGGTATATCGCTCCGGCCGCGTGTTACGAGGTGCGAGTTGACCTGCCGGAAGACCTTCGCCTCGACTACGCGATTGCCAACCAGGAAGATCGCTACCGCCTAGCGGCAACGGCTCACGCCAAGATTGATGTCATTCGTTCGCTTCTAAAGAAACACGATGGCGAATCTACTCTGGTGATCGGTCAGTACCTCGAGCAACTCCACGAGGTCGCCGATGCGCTTGGCGTACCAGTGATCACCGGGCAGACTCCCGTGGACGAACGTGAGCGCCTGTTTCAAGAATTCCGCGAACAGAATCTAAAAACCCTGGTTGTTTCCAAGGTCGCGAACTTCTCGATCGACCTTCCAGAAGCATCGGTTGCGATCCAGATTTCAGGCTCGTTTGGTTCTCGCCAGGAGGAGGCTCAGCGCCTCGGTCGCCTACTAAGACCGAAAGCCGACGGCAGGGCCGCTAGCTTCTACACGATCATCGCTCGCGACACCGTTGACCAAGATTTTGCCCAAAATCGTCAGCGATTCCTTGCCGAGCAGGGCTACTCATATGAAATCCTCGACGCTGACGAACTGTAACGTTTCCATAAAACACCCAAGCAACGTTCAGGATTCTTTCAGGTAACGAGAGCAAACTCTCAGGTATGGAACCAATCAAGGTACTCGTAGTAGATGATGAACCAAACATTCGCGACCTGCTTGCCAGCGGTTTGCGATTCGCCGGATTCTCCGTTCTTGCCGTTGGCAACGGAACCGACGCCGTGGCAGCTGCCGAAAAAGGCAACCCGGACCTAATCCTGCTCGATGTGATGCTTCCTGACATGAGCGGGTTCTCGGTAACCAAGAAACTCCGCAGCATGGACATTCTGGCCCCAGTGCTGTTCCTAACCGCGCGTGACGAGGTCGAAGACAAGATCACCGGCCTTACCGTTGGCGGCGACGACTACATGACCAAGCCATTTAGCCTTGACGAAATCATCGCCAGAATCAACGCGATCCTTCGCCGCACGAAGCAGGCCAGCGAAGAAAAGAGCGTCATCGAAGTTGGCGAAGTTCGCATCGACGAAGACGCCCACGACGTGTTCGTAAATGGCGAGTCGATCGAGCTGTCCCCTACCGAATACAAACTACTCAGATTCCTAATGGAAAACGCAAACCGCGTTCTTTCGAAGGCACAGATTCTCGACCACGTTTGGGAGTACGACTTCAACGGTGAAATGGGAATTGTAGAGTCTTACATTTCTTACCTTCGTAAGAAGCTTGACCCACTCACCAAGGAGCCTGTGCTCCTAACTAAGCGAGGCCACGGCTATATGTTCAAGTCGAGCGTAAAAGCGAAGTAAATGAATAGCAAGGTTGGCGACGCCTGGGCGAGGATTTCCCTGCGCTCTAAGCTAACCGCACTCTCGGTGGCAATCATCGGAATGCTGCTGATCATCTCGTCGGCGGGAACCATCTCGCTGCTTCGAACCTATCTGCAGCAAAACACCGACAGCGTTCTAATCAACGCGGCGGCAACGCTTCGCGGTGAAGATCCGTCGACCATCCGTCTGCGAATTGCGACAAGACAGATTTCACTGCCTCGCCTACCGAGCGATTATTACATCGCCTTTTTAGATAATTCCGGTAGTTTCCAGGTTGGCTTCTACGACTCGACCAGCCCAAACACCGTCTTTCCGAATGTGAGCAACTTCACCTCTAGCGCTGTGGCCAGAACTCAAGCGATTCCGTTCGAGATCGATGGGGCTGGAAAGCCAGTGTCCGACCTGAACGATGGAAAGGGTTGGCGAATAATTGCGGTACCGCTAGTTAGCGGCGCCGGCTCACTAGTGGTTGCTCTGCCGGTTGACAACAATAATGCGCTGCTCGCCCAGTATCGAAACATCGGCACCAGCTTCGGTTTCCTTCTCTTGCTACTCAGTGCCCTCGCCATCTGGTTCACGATTTCTTCGGCGCTGAAACCACTAAAGGAAGTTGAACGTGCGGCAGAAGCCGTTGCCGCGGGTGACATCACTCAGCGATTCCTCGACCACCCGCTTAACACCGAGGTCGGCCGCCTAAACAGCGCACTGAACGTGATGATGGGCAGTGTCGAAGATTCGATCAACTCACGCACTAAGGCGCTTGAACAGATGCGTAGATTTGTTTCCGATGCATCACACGAACTTCGCACTCCCCTGGCCTCGGTTCGAGGCTATGCCGAACTATATCGAATGGGCGCGCTAGGTTCCAAAGAAGCCATGAGCGATGCCATGGGCAGAATCGAATCCGAGGCAGTTCGCATGGGTGAGTTGGTTGAGAGCCTGCTAGCACTGGCCCGCCTGGACGAAGCAACCAAAATGAACCTCGTTGAAACCAACCTTGTACCAATGGCAATGGAAGCAGCCAAAGACGCATCCGTAGCCGAATACAAGCGCATAGTTCTTGTAACCAACTTCGAAGGCGAAGAGCTTAGCGAGGATAACAAGGTAGTTGCAAACGTCGATGCCGGAGCATTCCGCCAGGTGCTTATCAATCTGCTTGCCAACGCCAGCCGATTTAGCCCAGAAGATAAACCGGTTGAACTCGTGCTTGGACGCCAAGGACACAAGGCAGTCATCGAGGTTCGAGACCACGGCGAGGGAATCCCTAAAGAACTGCGTGAAAAGGTTTTCGAACGCTTCTTCCGAGCAGATAACTCGCGCAACAGAGAAACCGGCGGCTCTGGTCTTGGACTCTCCATTGTGAAGACCATTGTTGATCGACACCGTGGCACGATCGTTGCTCTAGAAACCGATGGCGGAGGCGCAACCTTCCGCGTTGAACTTTAGTTTTCCCCAGAAAGTAAAACTGCCCCCAAGATTTTCCGAGAAACGGCAACCATTGGCAGATGAGTATTTTCAAAGTAGACAGCGAGCAGGTTCTCGCTGCAAATAACCAGATTCAAGGAACCATTTCAAAACTGCAGAGTGAAGTTGAACTTCTGCACAGCCAGCTTCAGGGACTCGATGGCTCCTGGCAGGGCGCTGCCGCAACAAGCTTCCAGGAGTTGGTTAGAAGGTGGCGAACCACCGCAACCACGGTTGAGCAACAGCTCGCGGAAATAGGAAAAGCCTTGGCGTTAGCCGCTCAACAATACTCAGATATCGAGCAGGCCAACACCAGGCTTTTTCTTTAGGTTTTAGAAGTCCATTCCGCCGGCTGGAGCAGCAGGAGCCTGAACTGGTTCTGGCTTGTCTGCAACTACTGCCTCGGTGGTTAGGAACAATCCAGCAATCGATGAAGCGTTAAGCAGAGCCGAACGAGTCACCTTCACTGGGTCGTTGATTCCAGCCTTCATCATGTCAACGTATTCACCGGTAGCGGCGTTTAGACCCTGACCTGCAGGAAGCTGAGAAACCTTCTCGGCAACCACACCAGGCTCTAGACCTGCGTTGATTGCGATCTGCTTTAGCGGAGCTGCGATGGCAACCTTCACGATGTTTGCACCGGTAGCCTCGTCGCCGGTTAGGTTCAGGTTGTCGAATGCAGCCTTACCAGCCTGTAGTAGAGCAACTCCACCACCGGCAACGATACCTTCTTCAACTGCAGCCTTAGCGTTACGAACTGCGTCTTCGATGCGGTGCTTGCGTTCCTTCAGTTCAACCTCGGTAGCAGCACCAGCCTTGATCACTGCTACACCACCGGCTAGCTTGGCTAGACGCTCCTGCAGCTTCTCGCGGTCGTAGTCGCTGTCGCTTGCTTCCATCTCACGACGGATCTGGTCAACGCGTCCCTGGATTGCTACGCTCTCGCCAGCACCCTCAACGATGGTGGTCTCGTCCTTGGTGATTACCACCTTGCGAGCACGGCCGAGTAGGTCGATGGTTGCGGTCTCAAGGCTTAGGCCGATCTCCTGAGAGATAACCTGTCCGCCGGTAAGAATCGCGATGTCCTGAAGCATTGCCTTACGTCGGTCTCCGAAGCCAGGAGCCTTTACGGCTGCCGACTTGAAGATTCCACGAATCTTGTTCAAAACAAGGGTGGTGAGAGCTTCGCCCTCAACGTCTTCAGCAATTAGAAGCAGAGGCTTGCCAGTCTGGATAACCTTCTCCACGATTGGAAGAAGTTCCTTCATGTTCGAAACCTTGCTGTTCACGATAAGAACGTAAGCGTCCTCTAGAACGGTCTCCTGGCGGTCTGGGTCGGTTACGAAGTAACCAGAGATGTATCCCTTGTCGAAGCGCATACCCTCGGTTAGCTGAAGCTCGATACCAAAGGTGTTCGACTCCTCAACGGTTACAACTCCCTCGCGGCCAACCTTGTCGATTGCCTCTGCGATTAGTTCACCGATCTGGCTGTCGCCAGCAGAGATCGAAGCGGTGGCTGCAATCTCGGCCTTGCTTTCAACAGCCTTGGCCTGAGCGAATAGCTGTTCGATAACGGCAGCGGTTGCCTTCTCGATACCGCGCTTTAGGCTGATTGGGTCGGCGCCGGCTGCAACGTTGCGCAGACCTTCGCGAACCAGGGCCTGAGCCAAAACGGTTGCGGTGGTGGTTCCATCGCCAGCAACGTCGTCGGTCTTCTTGGCTACTTCTTTAACCAGCTCGGCGCCAATGCGCTCTAGCGGGTCTTCAAGTTCGATTTCCTTGGCGATCGATACACCATCGTTGGTGATGGTTGGGGCGCCCCACTTCTTCTCGAGAACGACGTTGCGTCCGCGAGGGCCAAGGGTCACCTTTACGGTGTCGGCAAGAATGTTTAGTCCGCGCTCTAGTCCGCGGCGTGCTTCTTCATCAAAAGAAATGATCTTTGGCATTTGGTTTGATCTCCTTATTTAGCACTCAGAGCTTTGGAGTGCTAATACTTTTCTAGCACCCATTAGCGCCTAACGCAAACAGCAAAACGACGCCACCAAAAGGTGGCGCCGTTTTACCTAAGTCTGTAGTTAGCCGATTACGGAAACCGAAGCAGCCTGTGGACCCTTAGGGCCGTCGGTCACCTCAAATTCAACGCGCTGGTTTTCCTTCAGTTCCTTGTAGCCATCAGTAGTGATAGCTGAGAAGTGAACGAAAACATCCGCTCCGCCGTCCTGAGTGATAAAGCCGAAGCCCTTCTCAGAGTTGAACCACTTTACGGTTCCTTGTGCCATGTGTTTCTCCTTGATACGTTACAAGTACCAAACATACGCAATTAAGACTGCGAAAAATGACTTAAGTCTGAACCTTGATGAAAGTGTTACAAAACAGTTTTATTTGTAGTCGTTGCCTAGAACCACGGTAATCGGGTCAATGTACTGGCTGGAAACCTGAATCGGGTAGTTTCCAAGGTCGGAAACCATGGCCTTTGCTGCATCGTTTAGGTCGGCCGAGTTAATAAAAATCGTGGTCTTGGTTGCAGTTACGCCAAACGGTGTTGTGTCAGCTGTAACTACATTCCAGCCCTTATCAACCAGCTTTTGAGCAACGATAGAGCTTTCACCCGCGGTCGAAGTGCCGTTCAGGATCGAGGTCTCGTTCACTCTCAGAGGGTCGGTGGTGGTGGTGTTTGATTTGACCGCATTTACGTCGACGCTCGACTTACCGCCGATGAAGGTCTGATAGGCGAATAATGAACCACCTGCAACAACCGCGGAAACCGTAAAGTACGCGAAGAACTCGAGCAGCTTTGAACCCCTGGTGCGCTTCAAACGACGACGACCGATAGCCGGAGCAATCGAATCGATTTCGTCTTGTGGGAAGTTTTCTGCATTCATGAGCATTAATTAGTCTAGGTGAGCAGACGCTTATTAAGAGAGGCATGCAGTGAACTATCAGGTTTCAAAGTCAGAACAGGAATGGCGAGAAGAACTTAGCGATCTCGAGTACCACATCCTTCGAGAAGCCGGCACAGAACGCCCTGGCACCGGAGCACTCTTGAACGAAGATCGCCTCGGTATTTTCAGTTGTCGCGGTTGTGGTGCCGAATTGTTTAGAAGTAACACCAAATTTGATGCCCACTGTGGTTGGCCAAGTTTCTACGAACCAAAAGAATCAGACGCGGTTGAACTGATCGAAGACAGAAGTCACGGAATGATTCGCACCGAGGTCCGTTGCGCTAACTGCGGTTCTCACCTTGGCCACGTGTTCGAGGACGCCCCGCAAACCCCTACCGGTGATCGTTACTGCATTAACTCGGTTAGCATCACCTTTACCGAGGGTTAGTTCCTACGGCCAAAAGCCTCTTCAATCGTGATGGTTCGAAGCCCGCGAGACCTGAACAACCAGAGGATTGACGGGAAAATTGCTGTCGTGGCAAAGCTATTCGCGTGATCGATCAGGATTCTTCCATTGGCTATCCACTTTGATGCCATCTTCAAAACCGTAGACGAACTTACGCCGGCACCCGATGCAAACGAGCCATACCAAAGAACCGGCTTTGTGAAACCGATTGACTTTGCGACTCTAATTACCCTGGCGTCAATTTCGCCGTATGGCGGGCGAAAGTATGGTTTGGTGGTTTTGCCATATTTGGCGAGGCAAAAGTTCTCGCAACGGTTCAGTTCGCGGATGATTTCATGATCTGACAGAAGCGTCAGCCTTCGATGTGTTGCTGTGTGGTTCGCCAACTGAATCTGACCACGGTCCTGCAGAGCTTTCAAACGAGCAGCATAGTTCGTCCAACTAGGTGCGCCGGAAAGCACGAAGAAGGTTATCTTCACGGTTGGGTTCAATTCCAGCATGCGAACATATCGCCCAAGTGCTGCCGACGACGAACCGTCATCGACAGTCCAGGCAGCACGTTTGATGGAAGAGGTAGGAAGCACAGATAAGCAACCGGTTGGCCATGCCTTGGCGCTTTCCCCGAATGCGAGAAAAGAGGCAACAGCAGCGGCAAATAGCCCCTTGCGTGTTACCTCTTTAGTACTCACGAGCCGACTATGGGACTCGAACCCATAACCCCCGCTTTACAAGAGCGGTGCGCTACCATTGCGCCAAGTCGGCAGTTGAGGCTTTCGCCTCAGTAGTAAAGCCTAAACGTAGATTTACGCTACAGGCGCTACCGTTTGTAGCCACTGAAGGAACATGGCTGGGTTGGTGGTGTCACCCTGGTATTCCTGACCCGCAACGATGATGGTTGGGGTGTGGGAGAACTGGATGTCGGTGCCAGCCAACTTTCCGGTTGGGGTGGCGTTCTTGATCCAACGAGCGAAGCTTGCGTTCTTGATGCAGTCAAGGGTCTTCGAGTTGGTAACACCGGTCTGCTGAGCAAGTGTTGCCAATGCATCGTTGCTCGGTCCAGCGGTCTGTTCTTCAGGCTGGTGGTTGTAAAGAGCCGAGTTGAAATCGAAGAAGTTATCCGGGGAAGAGTCGGCGACACAAAGTAGTGCGCTTCCGGCACGTGATGAGTACTCGTTCTGCGAGTTGCCATCGAGGAAGGAAATTGGGTGAACCTCTAGGGTGTACTTGCCGGCCTTAACAAGTTCGCCAATCTGAGGCATGTTCGGAATTTCAAACTGCTTACAGGCTGGGCACTGAAGGTCTTCGTAAATGATGATGTTTGGAACGTTAGGGTCTGCCTGGCTGGTGCTGGTCATGACCTTGAGGTCCTTGCCAATCTTGATTCCGTTGTCGAAAATGGCGGTGGCTGGAGCCTTGTCGGTGGTGGCATTGTTCTGTGACGCTAGGACGATCCCGAAGACCACTGCTCCGATGATTGCGATTCCAGCAACGATTGAACCCGAGATTAGAGCAATCTTTTTGCGGCCGGCGCTCTTCTTCTGAGCTTCGCGCATTGCCTTCGCTTTGGCTCTTGCCGCTTCGCGCTGCTGGTCGCGGGTGAGTTTTTCGTCGCTCATTACAATCCTTACGTTCATCACAAAATGGTGACGTTCACAAGGAACCATTCTAAAACAGCCCACCTTGAATGCCATAATGACTTAACTCACTCTCAGCAGATTGTGAGCACCTACACAACGGATCGTTCGGCACGTACCAGCCGATTTAGGAGAAAAAATGGCAACTGTTTCATTTAAGAAGGCAACCCGCCTCTACCCAGGCACCGCTCGCGCTGCGGTTAGCGAACTAGACCTAGAAATCAAGGACGGCGAATTCCTCGTTCTAGTTGGTCCTTCAGGTTGTGGAAAGTCAACCAGCCTTCGCATGCTTGCTGGCCTTGAAGAGGTAAACCAGGGTTCGATTTTCATCGGTGACCGCGACGTAACCGACATGGAGCCAAAAGACCGCGACATCGCGATGGTATTCCAGAACTACGCTCTTTACCCTCACATGACTGTTGCCGAGAACATGGGTTTCGCCCTGAAGATCGCCGGCGTTGCCAAGGAAGAGCGCGAAGCACGCGTTCTTGAGGCAGCAAAGCTTCTAGACCTCGAGCCATACCTAGGTCGCAAGCCAAAGGCTCTTTCCGGTGGTCAGCGTCAGCGTGTTGCCATGGGTCGTGCGATCGTTCGTAAGCCTCAGGTATTCCTAATGGACGAGCCGCTATCGAACCTAGACGCCAAGCTTCGTGTTCAGACTCGTACCCAGATCGCATCGCTTCAGCGTCGTCTTGGTGTTACCACCGTTTACGTAACCCACGACCAGGTAGAGGCCATGACCATGGGTGACCGAGTTGCAGTTCTAAAGGATGGTCTGCTACAGCAGGTTGCCAGCCCTCGCGAACTTTACGAGCGCCCAGTGAACGTATTCGTTGCCGGCTTCATCGGCTCGCCAGCCATGAACCTAATGCAACTCCCAGTTACCGCTAACGGTGTTGCATTCGGCGATGCCGAGATCAAGGTGGACAAGGCTGTTCTTGCTAAGACTAAGGAAAAGTCAATCACCGTTGGTCTTCGCCCAGAAGCTGTTGCAGTTGCCAAGTCGGGACTTCCAGTAGAGGTTGACGTTGTCGAAGAGCTCGGTGCAGATGCATTCATCTACGGCAAGGTGACCG
>Ga0228702_1000303_pt1 | contig 40254 bp, 34 predicted proteins | sample McNCre217_Aug_MG_2_FD_178018 | JGI IMG/M metagenome (GOLD analysis project Ga0228702, IMG submission 178018) | Freshwater microbial communities from McNutts Creek, Athens, Georgia, United States - 20-17_Aug_MG | ecosystem: Environmental > Aquatic > Freshwater > Creek | place: USA: Georgia...
AAGCCGCTGATGTGGCTGAGCCTGCCAAAAAGCCAGCCGCCAAGAAAGCCGTGACCGGTGCCAAACGCGGCCCCAAGAAAAAAGGCAGCATCGCTGAGCCTTCGTTCGACGATGAAATCATCGATGTCGAAGAAGAGATCGAAGCCGAACCTGTCTCGGACACTGCCGAGAAAGTCAAACCCCTGCGCATGAAGATCAGCAAGGCGAAAGAACGCGCCTTGATGAAGGAATTCGGCCTGGACGAAACCGTCCTGACCGAAGCCGAAATGAAGCAGCGCCGCGACCGTCTGAAAGCCCTGATCAAGCTGGGCAAGACGCGCGGCTACCTGACCAACGGCGAAATCAGCGACCACTTGCCTGACAAGCTGGTCGATGCCGAAACCCTGGAAGTGGTGATCGCCACCCTGAACGACCTGGGTGTGGCGGTGTACGAGCAAACGCCCGACGCCGAAAGCCTGATCATCACCGACAACGCGCCCACGGGCTCGACCGAAGAAGAAGCCGAAGAAGCCGCTGAAGCAGCCCTGTCCACCGTGGACAGTGAATTCGGCCGCACCACCGACCCGGTGCGCATGTACATGCGCGAGATGGGCACCGTGGAACTGCTGACCCGCGAAGGTGAAATCGAGATCGCCAAGCGCATCGAAGGCGGCTTGATGGACATGATGGCCGCGATCAGCGCATCGCCTGCCACCATCGCCGAAATCCTGCGCATGGCGGCCGAAATCCGTGAAGGCAAGGTCGTGATCTCCACCGTGGTGGACGGTTTCGCCAACCTGAACGAAGCCGATGACTATGTGGCCGAAGAAGACTTCGACGAATTCGACGAAGCCGATGACGACGATGGCAAAGGCGGCTCCAAAGCCCTGACCAAGAAGCTTGAAGAGCTGAAAAACCAGGCCCTCGAACGCTTTGACCGCATCACCGAATACTTCGAAAAAGTGCACAAGGTCTACGACAAGGAAGGCTGGGGCACACCCGCTTACGTCAAGGTGCAAACCGCCTTGTCCGAAGAGCTGATGACCATCCGCTTCACCGCCAAGACGATTGAAAAGCTGTGCGACATGGTGCGCGGCCAAGTCGACGATGTGCGCAAGAAAGAGCGCGAACTGCGCCGCATCATCGTGGACAAGTGCGGCTACCCGCAAGAGCAGTTCATTGCCGACTTCAGTGGCCGTGACAAGAACGGCAAACGCGTGGAATCGCACCTGCTCAACCTCAAATGGATTGAAAAACAAGCCGCTGCAGGCAAGAGCTGGAGCGCCGTCATGGGCCGCAACATCCCGCCCGTGCAAGACCTGCAGCAAAAGCTGATGGACCTGCAGTCGCAAGTGGTGGTGCCACTGGACGAGCTGAAAGACATTAACAAGCGCATGAACGCCGGTGAGCGCGCCAGCCGCGATGCCAAGAAAGAGATGATCGAGGCCAACTTGCGCCTGGTGATCTCGATCGCCAAAAAGTACACCAACCGCGGTCTGCAGTTCCTTGACCTGATCCAGGAAGGCAACATCGGTTTGATGAAGGCCGTGGACAAATTCGAATACCGCCGTGGCTACAAGTTCTCGACCTACGCCACCTGGTGGATCCGTCAGGCCATCACCCGCTCGATCGCGGACCAGGCCCGTACCATCCGCATCCCGGTGCACATGATCGAGACCATCAACAAGATGAACCGCATCTCGCGCCAACACTTGCAGGAATTCGGCTTCGAGCCCGATGCCTCCATCCTGGCCGAAAAGATGGAGATCCCGGAAGACAAGATCCGCAAGATCATGAAGATCGCCAAAGAGCCGATCTCCATGGAAACGCCGATCGGTGACGACGACGACAGCCACTTGGGCGACTTCATCGAAGACAGCACGCACACGGCCCCTGTGGACGCAGCGCTGCAAGCTGGTCTGCGCGACGTGGTCAAGGACATTCTGGACAGCCTCACGCCCCGCGAAGCCAAAGTGTTGCGCATGCGTTTCGGCATCGAAATGTCCACCGACCACACACTGGAAGAAGTGGGCAAGCAGTTCGACGTGACCCGTGAACGCATCCGCCAGATCGAAGCCAAGGCGCTACGCAAGCTCAAGCACCCCAGCCGCTCCGACAAGCTGCGCAGCTTCATCGACTCGATGTAAACCTGCCTCAGCCTGCAAAGCTCAAAGCCTCTCGACTGCAAAGTCGAGAGGCTTTTTTCATGAAGACAGCTGCGGAACTTTAAAAGGTAAGCTGATGCGCAACTTGGTTGCACCGGGCATGCTCAACCATGTCAAATCAGCCCCGATGACCGAGGCACGCTCCTGCATCCAATAGCGTCCACTGCTGGATGGCTGAGTCACATCAAAGCCAACACCATCGTCAGCAATGACGATCTCGACACCTTCTTCATCCGCATGGGCAGACACAAGCATGGTGCTGCAGCAGGCGTGTTGCAAGATGTTGGAGAACGCTTCAAAAATGATGAACTGCAAATGGCGCATGTCCTGCGTGTCCAGCCGCTCCAAGACAGGCAGCAAATCCACTCGCCACTCCAACCGTATCCCCGATGCGGCAAATCGTGCGCCCAATCGATAACGAAGATTGGCCAGAAGACCGTTCACATCGCCTCCAGGAAGATTCATCACATCAATGGACAATTTGAGTTGGTCGAGTGAATCACGCAAGGTGGCCAGCAATTCGCCCGAACTCGTCTGCCCCGCCTCAACCTGGCGGATCGCAGAGCTGAGGTGCGCTCCTACCCCATCATGCATGTCACGCAAGATGCGTGAGCGCTCAGCTCCGCGCTCCTGTTCTCGGGCCATCTTTTCCAATTGCTGGTAACTGTCACGCAACTCCTGCTCCCGCTTGGCCACCCGGCTGGCCATGGTGCTGATCAATGCATATGCCTGATCGCTGGCATTGCGAAACCTTGTCATGACAATGTAGAGCAAGGTGATCCCGAACAACACCGATGAAAAGCGCAACCAGGTGATCTGCGGATATTGCGGGTCAATGCGAAACACATAAATATCACGCATGCCCATTGCCAGATTCAACCAGATCACCAACGCAGCCACCCGATGCGCCCACGGCGTTGACTGACGCCAGGTGAACCAACTGAACACCATGGCAAAGCCCAAGAAGACACAGCCCATGGCCAAGTACCAAGCCGTCAGCATCCAGACCTGCCCCTGGCCCACCGCCAGGTACGACATCACAGGGCACACGACCAGCAAGCTCAGCAAGCTGCGGCGAAATGTCAGGGCCTGCGGCTTGCGCCCCCAGCCCACAACCTCAACACAAAACAGGGCCATGCTACAACACCAGGTGCCCAGGGCAAAAGTCGACAACAGCCCCCACCAAGGCCAAGGAACAGGAGGATGCTCCAGCAACACGTACCCCACCCCCACGGCCCACACCACCTCGGCCAAACCGGCATACAGATAAAGAGGATCGTGTCGTACGACTCCGGGCATGGATCGATCCACTTGCGTCACCCACAAAGACAACGCGATCACCCCGATGACCAGACTGAACATGGACACAACCCCTGTGCCGACAGCCACCCAATTGTGGAACCCCGAATACAGTTCGTACACCGCATCTGCGGGCCCGACGGTCATCTGTGCCAAACCGCCACGGCGCCCAATGTCTGCACGGATGTGCACCCGCAGATGGTTGTGCGCCAGCAAGCCTTGAGGGGGCAGTATCAGATAGCGGGGCAACTGGCTGTAGTCCGCACCGTTGTAGCGGGTCATGTCCCCTTGCTGCTGAAGCAGCATGCCATTGAGCTCTATGGCATAAGCATTGCCCAGTTTGGGCAACAGCAAGGCCATGGGTTCAACAGGGCCTTGCGCGGGCATGTCAAAACTCAAAAGAAAAATCGCCTCGCCTTGCTGCCCCTTGTGGTGTTTGTCCCAGTGGTAAGGCAATTGAACTGCCTCTGTTTCAGAGTGCCCATTCACCGTTGTAGTCACCTGCGCCTGGGTCAGCGTTTGCAAGCCGCCTGCCTCCTGCGCGCACACCACACCGCTCACCGCCCCACACAGCAAGCCCATGGTGCAACACGTCAACAAATTTTTGAAATACTGCAAGCTCACAGGTCAGCCACTCCCATGCGTGGCAAAAGACCCAGTTTGGAAGCTTCAAACACCGCCTCACTCCTGGAATGCACTGCCAGTTTGCTGTAAAGGCTTTTGATGTGGGTGCGCACGGTATGAACACTGACACTTTGCAAATGCGCAATTTCAGCGTAGGAAAACCCCCTCGAAATCAGGTTCAGCACATCCCGCTCGCGCGGTGAAAGTCCAATCTGGGGATCGCCATCAGGCACAGTCTCAGGGTGTTGCAGCATGCGGTATTTGGCCAAAACACTGCGTGCGATCATGGGCGAGATGGGCGAAGCCCCCGCCTTCATTTCCAAAATAGTTTGCGCAATGTCATCCGGTGTTGCGTCCTTGTGGATATAACCCAATGCACCGGCCTCAATGCTGGCCAGGACATTGGCCTCGTCGCCAAACATGGACACCACCAAAGCCTCACAGGCAGGATGTGTGAGGGCCGCATGGCGAATCACCTCCAGGCCACTGCCGTCCGGCAACCCCAGATCGACCAGCAAAACGTCCACATGCCATGCTGGCGCATCCAGCCAGGCTTTGGCCGCCGCCACCGACGACACGGCTGCGGCCAGGCTCAATTGGGCAGAGCCTGCAATGCTTGCAGAGAAAAATGCCCGCATCTGGGGATCGTCTTCAACGATCAACACTTGCCACACACAACACCTCCTGCACCAGGAACAGCCAACACAAACACGGGGGCCGAGGTCAAGCATATCGGCAATGGTGCAAGGCACCAAGCCCCTGGCCTCCCCCTTTCATGTGACCCCACCATGCGCTCCATCACATATTCATGCGATGCACTGGAATCAAGGTGCTTTTGTAATCGGTTTGCCATCCAGGCAAACCACAGCCTTTGTGGCTGTACACCTCACAGGAGCAACGCCATGAAATTGAAAAAACTTCCGATCAGCCTGACCCTCGCAGGCCTTGTGTCCGTCGGACTGATCGCATGCGGCGGCACAGGCAACTCTTCGTCGTCGACCGTTACACCCACCACACCCACACCCACCACCATCACCGGCACCGCTGCAACAGGAGCGGCTTTTGCCGGGGGCACCGTGTCTATCTACGACAGCCGAGGACAAGAAGTGGGCAGCACCAACGCCATCGATGCGACCACAGGGCAATTCAGTCTGACTTTGGCAGATGGGGCAGTTGCCCCCTTTGTCTTGATGGCCAGCCGAACCACAGCAGATGGACAAACCGAAACCCTGGTCAGCGTGATGAACTCGAAAGATCAGACCACCGCCAACATCACCCCCATCACCAGCCTGATCGCTTCACGCCTGTCGCCCTCGGGCGATCCCACCAAACTGCTCTCCGAGTTGTCCAGGGGCAGCGCCACCGTGACGAGCGACACCATTGCCTCAGCTGTGACAGAAATCAGTACCGTTCTGGCCCCACTGCTGACGGCTACTGGCACCAGCAACAGCAACCCGCTGACCACCAGCTTCCGGACCGATGGAACAAGCTATGACCGCTTGCTCGATTCGATCAGCGTGAGCTTTACCCCCAGCAGCAGCACAAGCACCAACATCGACATCACGGTCAAAACCGTATTGGCAGATGGCCAACAACCCGCCACCACCAGCTTCACCAACACCACTACGAGCGTGAAACCCCTGGACAGCAGCGTCGCCACAGCAACCCTTGTGGAAGCTGGCACATCCACCCTGATCGCTGATCTGCTGCGACAACTCAGCAGCTGTTATGCCCTGCCTCGTGCCAGCCGGGTTTCCGGCACCAACGCGGCAGGCATCACCGCTACCGAATGCAAGAACGCTTTTTTGGGCAACGATCCATCGACCTTCCTCAACAATGGCGCCCAGGTAGGCCAAGGCAAGGCGTTCAATGGTCTGTATGTGGACGGTGGCACCGGTGTGGTGTTCAGTCAGGGCACTTACGAATTCAGCCGTACCAATGGCGATATCGTGGCCGGCTACAAAAGCCGGGATGCGACGGGCAACGAAACCTTTGACACCTTTGTTTTGCGCAAAGACAGCGATGGCAAACTCAAACTGATCGGTAACCAGTATGCATACCCAGGCGGTGTGACGGCTTACCAGCAACTGCGGCAATTCATTTCACTGAACCAAAGTGCCTACAACTACTACAGCACGGGCTATGCTTTTGGCATCAGCGATGTCACCTCTGGCGGCAATTCCATTTTTGCGAAAGTGGTGGTCACCTCGCCCAAAGGCAACACCCTGGTGCTCAAGCCCAGCTCGGGCGGCAGCAACTTGAGTCTGGTTTACAGCAACGGCAACATCAGCGGTTCCAGCTTTTTGCGCATGGCGCGCGCCTATGTGGACACCAGCAATGCCAGTGACCCCGCAACGGTGGACAACAAGATGTTCTTCTCGCCAACCGGGTACACGGATGCGGACATTCAGGTCATACCGGCGCAAAGCGTGTGGCGATTTGACTATTACCTAAAAACAAATGCCACCTTGAATACAGGATCGGAAGTGCCCAATGCGACCCAGTACTACAAGACGCGCGCTCGGGCCATGACCATTGCAGAAATGCGCGCCACAGGTTTGGCATCACTGACGCCCGAAACGATCACACTGGCCAGCAGTTATGCCGATCCTGCGTCAGGCAAACTGGTCATGTCCGCCAACGACACATTCGATGCACAAGGGCCTGATGGCTCGAACGCCTGGTTCGTGGCAACGGGCCAATTGCCTCCGACCCAGGTCAAGGTCTTTGGGAATTCACCCAATACACCCTATAAAAGCTTTGATGACTCCGTCAAAGTGGGCTCCACCACGCGGAAAACGTCAGTACCTTGCGCCCAACAATCCAACACCGACGACCATTGCTACAACAATCTCAACAGCACATACGGTCCAGGTTATGCAGCAGGCACCACCATCACGGGCCTGCACCTGTGGGCCAGGGATGTGGCTGGTCGGGAGTTCGCCAACTTCTACGCTTTGTACAAGCTGACACTGCCCACCCCTTGAAACACTGAAAGCATCAAAAGCCCCCCGCTTCATGCGTGGGGCTTTTTTCATTCAGCGCGATTGAGCCTTGTTGCCATAAGGACAATGGTTGGGACGTGGCCCCACTTGCGGGTGCAGGCGACAAGTATTGGGGCGCTTGTCGTACACGGTGCAGCGCCGCGTCTTGGCATCCAGAAATTGGCAGTCGCCACTGGCACGGCGCGCCAGACTGAAGATGCTGTTCTTGAAATTGAAGTGATCAATCAGCCCTGCTTTGGACAAGCGCTTGGCGATCTGCTTGGGCTCGTCGTGCTCGGCTTCAAACGAGTCTACCAGCTCCAAGCGGACCAGATCGGCCAGCTTGACCTCGACGGGCATGGTGCAGCAATTGGCCGCACAGGTATCGCACAAGCCGTTTTTATAACGGGTCCAGGTTTCGCAACGGTCAACGTCGACAACAGCAATCGGGGATCTCATGGGACAGGATTATCCCCGTATGCGCACCGCCAGCTTGCCAAACTGCTGACCGCTGGCTAGGCGATCCAGCGCGGCATGGATGTCGTCCAGCGCACAGGTGTTCTCGATCATCGGACGCACACCTTTTTGCGCGCAAAAACGGGTCAAGGCCTGGAGTTCGTCCAGATTGCCCAGCGTCGAGCCGAGAATTTGCAGCTGCCGGATGAACACGCGGCGCAAATCGGCGCCAGGCTGGTCACCCGTGGTGGCGCCGCAGGTCACGATGCGCCCGCCCCGCACGGCCGAGCGCAAGGCGCTGTCCCACACGGCCTGGCCCACGTTTTCAAACACCACATCCACACCGCGTTTGCCAGTCAAGCGCATGACTTCCTGCACCACGTCCTGTTCGCGGCTGTGGATGATGCCGTCGGCGCCCAGCGCCAGCGCACGGTCGAGTTTGTCCTGATGGGTGGAGGTCACGAACACCCGCGCGCCCATGGCCTTGGCCAGTTGCAACCCGGCCAATGACACACCACCGCCAATGCCAAAAATCAGCACCGTCTCGCCCGCCTGCAAACGTGCGCGACTGACCAGCATGCGCCAGGCCGTGAGGTGGTTCACGCCCAGCGCAGCGGCTTCTTCAAAGGTCCAGCCGTCTGGCATGGGCACCAGGTTGCGGGCGGGCACACTGATGTATTCGGACAAGGTGCCATCGCGGTGCTCACCCAACAAGCTCATGCGGGTGCAGAGCACCTCTTCGCCACTTTGGCAAAACTCGCAGACACCGCAAGTCACAGCCGGGTATACCAGAACCTTCTGGCCGATGTGCAAGCCCGATTCGCCTGCGTCCATGGCCTCGATCACGCCTGCGCCATCGAGCCCCATGGTCTGCGGCAAGGTGTGGGTGATGCCCGCGCCGCTGTCGCGCATGTACAGGTCCACCCGATTGAGCGTGGCCGCGTGCATGCGCACCAGCACCTCGCCAGTGCGCCGCTCAGGCAAGGGCCGATCCCCCACCACCACGACCTCATTGCCACCGTGGCCGTTCAGGTACACCGCTTTCATCGTCAATCCTTGTGTTCAGGCGGCTTGCGCCTCGCCCCAATAATGAAAAGTCATCGGACGCGGACCCGCCAAATAGGCCGATTGCGTGCTGGCCGCAAAGCCTGCGGCGTCCAGCAAACCGGGAATATCGCGCCCCAGCTGACAGCCACCGGCCAACGGCCCCCAAAACGGTTGCAAGCGGTCTTGCCAGCGGCGCACCGCGTCGTCAGGCGCCCGGCCGTGTTCGCAAAACAAGAGCTTGCCGCCGGGCACCAGCACCCGGCGCATCTCGCGCAAGGCCTGCACGGCATCGGGGATGCTGCACAGGGTGTAGGTGCAGACCACGGTGTCAAAGCTGGCGTCTTCGGTGGGCAACTGCTCGGCCGACAGCCCCATCAACTCGACCACCATGCCCGCCTTTTGGCTGCGCTTGCGGGCCAGGCGGTGCATTTGCAAAGCCGGGTCCACGCCCACCAGGCGGCTGACCCGGTTGCGGTCGTAAAACGGCAAATTGCGCCCCGTGCCCATGCCGATCTCCAGCACACGGCCCTGCGCCTTAGGCACCAGCTGGCGGCGCTGCGCTTGCACCATGGGCAGGCCGCAGGCAATGTCGATCAAATAGGGCAAGACATATCGGTCGTAAACATTCATGGCCATGGCCTCCTGCCGTGTTCTTTCAACCCCGAGAGCGATGTCATTGAGGACGTGAGTCACGCTGATCGCGCACGGGGTGCGCTCTTGGCAAAGCGGGCACCTTGGCAAGTGCCCGCCTTGTGCGCATGACTGGGCCCTTCCCGCTTCAACCCTTCTTGGCCACCAGCGTCAGGATGTCATAGCTGGCCACGACTTCACCGTTCTGGTTGGTCACTTCCACGTCCCAAGCCACCACGCCTTGGCCCACGCCGTTGGCGTCTTTCTTCTGGCGGTCGATCTTGCGCTTGGCCGTCAGCCGCGCCTGGATGGTGTCGCCAATGCCCACGGGCTTGACGAAGCGCAGCGTATCCAGACCGTAGTTGGCCAGCACCGGGCCGGGCGCGGGCGAGACGAACAGGCCAGCAGCGGCCGACAACACGAAGTAACCGTGCGCGATGCGCTTGCCAAACGGCGAGTCCTTGGCCGCGATCTCGTCGAAGTGCATGTAGAAATAGTCGCCCGACAGGCCGCCAAAGGCCACGATGTCGGCCTCGCCCACGGTGCGGCGGTGGGTGAGCAGGCTTTCGCCGATTTGCAGGTCTTCAAAGTGGCGGCGGAAGGGGTGAACTTCGGTCTCGATCAGCTTGGCGCCACGCATGTACTCGCCCGTGACGGCGGCGATCATGCTGGGCGAGCCCTGCAGCGCGGTGCGCTGCATCAGGTGCTTGACGGCGCGGATGCCGCCAAGTTCTTCACCACCACCGGCGCGGCCCGGGCCGCCGTGCTTGAGGGGCGGCAGCGGCGAGCCGTGGCCGGTGGACTCGACCGCCGATTCGCGGTCGAGGATGTGAAGACGGCCATGCAAAGCGGCGGCCACCGGAATGACGCGAGCAGCCACTTGCGGGTCTTTGGTGACCAGCGTGCCGACCAGGCTGCCCTGGCCGCGTGCGGCCAGTTGCAGGGCTTCGTCAATCCCGTCGTAAGGCATGAGCGTGCTGACCGGGCCGAAGGCTTCGACATCGTGCACGCTGTCGGTTTGCAAGGGATTTTGGCACAGCAGCAGCGTGGGCTGGAAGAAAGCGCCGCCTTCGACGCCCTGCCCCACCGGTTTGAAATCGGCACCGCCACCGAACACCAGCTCGGCGCTCTGGCGCAGCAGGGCCACGCGCTCGGCCACATCGGCCTGCTGCGCGTGCGAGGCCAGCGCGCCCATCTTCACGCCCTCAACGGACGGATCACCCACCACCACTTTGGCGAGGCGCGCTTTGAGTTTTTCGGCCACGGCGTCGAGGTGCTGGCGCGGCACGATGGCGCGGCGAATGGCCGTGCACTTCTGCCCGGCCTTGACGGTCATCTCGCGGGCGACTTCTTTCACGAACAAGTCGAACTCTTCGTCATCGGGCGTGACATCGGGCGCGAGGATGGCGCAGTTGAGCGAGTCGGCTTCGGCGTTGAAGGGGATGCTGTTTTTCACCACATTGGGGTGCACGCGCAGCATGGCGGCGGTGTCGGCCGAGCCGGTGAAGGTCACCACGTCCTGGCCGTTCAGGCGGTCCAGCAGGTCGCCGGTGGAGCCAATCACCAGCTGCAAAGCCCCAGCAGGCAAGATGCCCGATTGCTCAACCAGACGCACCATGGCCTCGGTCAGGTAGCTGGTCGACGATGCGGGTTTGCCGATGCAAGGCATGCCGGCCAAGAAGCTGGGCGCAAACTTCTCAAGCAAGCCCCAGATGGGGAAGTTGAAGGCATTGATGTGCACCGCGATGCCGCCACGCGGCACCAGGATGTGCGTGCCCGCAAAGCCGCCCTTCTTGCCCAGCGGGAAAGCCGGGCCTTCGTGGATCAGGTTGCCGCTGGGCAGCTCGTTGCTGCCCATGCCCGCATAGGCGAACAGCGTGCCCGCGCCACCTTCGATGTCCACCCAGCTGTCGGCCCGCGTGGCCCCGGTGTGGGCCGAGATGGCGTAGAGCGTTTCCTTGTGCTCGCCCAGGTACTTGGCCAGGGCCTTGAGGCGCTGGGCGCGCTCCTGAAAATCCAGCTTGAGCAAATTGGGCAGGCCCACGGTGCGGGCGTAATGCACGGCATCGCCAAAGTCGATCGCTTCGGCATGGGTCTGGGCCACGGTGGCACCGTGGATGGCGCTGCGCAGGTTTTGTGCGCCTTGCTGGCCGATCCATTGGCCACCGATGAAACTTTGCAGGACTTGGGACATGGGTGAGAGCTTTCTGAAAAGAACAAAGCTCGGTCCATCAGAATTAACCAACCGAGCGGTCGGTTAATTTTAGTCGTTTTGCCCTGCCCCGCCAAAGCCCTCTGACACAGGGCTTTCCCTTGTGTCCCGGTTGTGTGGGCTTGTGCCGTAGCCACCATCGTCGGAGCTGAAGCTCCGACCTACAGCCTCGTAGGTCGGTGGCTTTAGCCCCGACATGGACTTGTGCCACAGCCGTCATCGTCGGAGCTGAAGCCGCCGACCTCCCCATCCTTCGATCAAGCCACCTCGAACGCCATCAGGCCCGTGGCTGTGTTGGAGATCGGGATGTGGTAGTTGCGGTGCACTTCCTTGACGCGCGGGCCAGCGGTGGACAAGGCGGCGCGCATGGCCAGCCACATCAACAACTCCACACCCTGCGTACCGGTTTTTTCCACCAGCTCCAAGGTGCTGAACTGGGTGGCCCACTCGGGGTTGCTCACCAGGCTGTCCATGAACTGCAAGTCAAAGGCTTTGTTGATGAAACCGGCACGTTCACCGTCCAGCTGATGGCTCAGGCCGCCTGAGGCGCAGACCACCACTTTCTTGCTGCTGTCCCAGGCGGCGATCGCCTCTCCCACGGCTTTGCCCAAGGCGTACACGCGCTTGGCCGAAGGCAGCGGAAACTGCACGGTGTTGATGTTGATCGGCACGATGGTCACAGGCGCTTCACCTTCGGGCCAAAACAGTTTGAGCGGCAAGGTGCAGGCGTGGTCCACCAGCATGTCCTGACAGGTCACGATGTCAAAGTCCTTGCCGATCAGCGTGTTGATGATTTGCCAGGACAGATCGACCTCGCCCTTGAACGGCGGCAGCGTGGGAATGCCCCAGCCTTCGTCGGCGTTGTTGTATTGGGCAGCCGCACCCACGGCAAAAGTGGGCATCTTGTCGAGGAAGAAGTTCAGGCCGTGGTCGTTGTAGAACATCACCACCACATCGGGCTTTTGCGCACCCAGCCACTTTTGCACGGGAGGGTAACCGGCAAAGAACGGCGCCCAATAAGGATCAGCCTGAATGCCTTTGTGGATGGCGCCGCCAATGGCGGGGATGTGCGAGGTGGCGAGACCGCCGATGAGTTGAGCCATGGGATATGCCTTGGATGGTTGCTATGGGGTAGGTCGAAGCTTCAGCGCCGACGACGGGGGTTGCGCTCAGCAAGTCGGGGCTGAAGCCGCCGACCTACAGGTCTGATTTCATGGAGGCTCAGGCGTAAGCCTGCAGCTTGGCCTTGAATTCGTCTTTGCTCATGCCGGTTTGCTGGGCGCCGATGTCCTGCATGTCCAGCCCGAAAATGCCCGCAAACTTGGCCAGGTAATAAGCGTTGCCCCCTGCCGCGATCAGCGCCAGCACCTGGCGCGAACGGATGGCGGCTTTCTGCGTGTCGGTCAAGTTGTACTTGGCCATATAGGCCTCTTCGTCAGCTTTGAACTCGGCACGGTTTTCAGCCGAGTTGAAAGAAAAGCACATCTTGTTCAGGGCATAACCTTTGCGGGCCATGTCGCCATCAAACGGTGTGGTGCCTTCTATTTTCAGGGTCGCTTGGGTCATCGCTTGCTTCCATGCAGTGGGTTGATGGGCTGAAGTATCCAAAAACCATTGCCAAAAATAAACAGATCAATCATCATTTAATACATGAGCAATTTCGATTGGTTGGATCTGGACGCCAAGCTGCTGCGGCTGCTGGTCACGGTGGTGGACACGGGCTCGATCACAGGTGCAGCCCAGCGCCTGGGCGTGACGCAGTCGGCCGTGAGCCATTTGCTGGACAAACTGCGCGGCATCACAGGCGATGTGCTGTTTGCCAAATCGGGCCGCGGCATTGTGGCCACAGCGCGGGCCGAAGCCCTGGCCGAGCGCGCCCGCGCCCTGCTGGGTGATCTGGAGCGCTTTGCCTATTCGGAAAACTTTGACCCCAGCCAGTGGCGCACCACCTTCACGATTGCGGCCAACGACTTCCAGCGCGACGCCCTGCTGCCTTCACTCATGCAGCGCCTGCGCGAGCAAGCGCCTGGCGTGCAGCTGCGCGTGATCCCCTCCGATGTGCCCACGCTCGAGATGCTGCGCCAGGAACACTGCCAGCTCATCATCAGCCCGCGCCCACCGGACGGCGCCGACATCCTGCAAAAGCGCCTGTTTGCCGACCGCTACCGCGTGTTTTACGACCCCGCCGTGCGCAGCGCTCCCAGCAGCAAGAAAGACTACCTCGCGTCGGAACACATCACGGTGCTCTACACGCCCAACCGCCCGCTGGACCTGGACGCGCATTTGCTGCGCCAGGGCATAGCCCGCCACTTTGCGGTGCAGGTTCCAGGCTTTGCTGGGCTGCCTTCTTTCATTCAGGGCACCCCCCTGCTGGCCACCGTGCCCGGATTGCTGCAACACCATTTGATGCGCGGCCTGGCCCATGCCAAAGTGCCCGTGCCCTGCCCTGACATGCCGATGTACATGATTTGGCACCTGCGCCACCAACAAGACCCGGCCCACCAATGGCTGCGCCAGCAGCTGCAGGCTGTCGCCGAACCCCTTGCCAACCCGAAACCCTAGGGTTTTCCTTGGATACAAGCGCAAAAATGCCCTGACTTTTTAATAAGCACGCATAATATATGTACGCATTCTTTAAAATGTCACACGCTGCACGCCATGACTCACCCTTGAAATGGACAAGAACATGCAAGAACTCGGAAGACTCGAAGACCTGCCCCCAGACTATGTGCAGGATCTGCGCGCGCTGAACCTGGTGCCGCTGTGGCCCAGTCTGCGTGGCGTGCTGCCGCCCAAGGTGCCCACGCGCCAGACCCAGCCCACCTGCTGGGCCTACAAGGACATCAAGCCGCTCTTGCTGCAAGCAGGCGAGCTGACCCCCATAGAAAAAGCCGAGCGCCGCGTGCTGGTGCTGGCCAACCCCGGCCATGGTCTCGAAAAAATGCAGGCCAGCGCCGCCATGTATTTGGGCATGCAGCTGCTCATGCCCGGCGAATGGGCCCCCAGCCACCGCCACACACCCAACGCGGTGCGCATGGTGGTTGAGGGCGAAGGCGCCTGGACCACGGTGGACGGCGAGAAATGCCCCATGAGTCGCGGCGATTTGATCCTCACGCCCACAGGCCTGTGGCACGAACACGGCCACGACGGCACCGAGCCCGTCATTTGGCTCGATGTGCTGGACCTCCCCCTGGTCTATTACATGGAGGCCAGTTACCACATCAACGGCGAACGCCAAACCGTGCTGCCCGGCCAAGGCGACAAGCAATACGCCCGTGGCGGCGTGGTGCCCAGCCATGTGTTTGAGCGCAGCAAGAAGGCCTACCCCATGCTGCGCTACGCCTGGAAAGACGCCAAAGCGGCGCTGGAATCATTGGCCGCAGACAATGCGGCGCTGGAACAGGTGCAAGTCACCTACACCAACCCCGAAACCGGCGGTGATGCGGAAAACATCCTGGGTTTCTACGCCCTGATGCTGCGCCCCGGCCAGAGCCTGCGCCTTGCAGCCCGCTCCCCCGCTCAGGTGTTCCATGTCATCGAAGGCGCCATGCAAGCGCAGATCGTCAACAGCACCTTCACCCTGGCCGAAGCCGACACCTGCTGCGCCCCCGGCTATGAAGCGGTCACGCTGACCAATCTGAACGCCAGCCAGCCCGCCTTCGTGTTCATCGCCGACGAATCGCCCCTGCACCGCAAGCTGGGGGTCTACGAAAACCGCGGCTGACATGCAGCCCCCGTCATCGCGAGGTGCCGCCTTTGCCGCAAGGAGCGCAGTGACTCGGCGGGACGTGGCGATCCAGCACTGGATTGCCGCGCTTCGCTCGCAATGACGAATTCAAAAGATACCAACACTGAAACCTCTCAATGACCTCCTACCTCTTCACTCCACCCGCCGTCCAGTCGCTGCCCATCCGTGGCCAAACCGAGCGCTTTCCGATCAACCGCATCTTCTGCGTAGGCCGCAACTACCATGCGCACGCCGTCGAAATGGGCCGCCCGGTCGACAAGAGCGTGGAACAGGCTTTCTACTTCACCAAGTCACCTCAGACCCTGGTGGAAAGCGGCGCCACAGTCGCCTACCCACCGCGCACCAACAACTACCACTTCGAGATGGAACTGGTGCTGGCGATTGGCAAAGCGGGTTTTCGCGTGAGCGAAGCCAACGCGCATGAACTGGTCTACGGCTATGCCGCCGGCCTGGACATGACCCGCCGTGACCTGCAGCTGGTGGCCCGCGACAAAGGCCGTCCCTGGGACACCGGCAAAGACATCGAGCAAGGCTCGGTCTGCACCGAGATCGTGCCCATGCCCGGCGTGGTCATCGACCAAGGCGCCATCGCGCTGGAAGTCAATGGCGTCACCAAGCAAGCGTCCGATGTAGACAAGCTGATCTGGAACATCCGCGAAATCATCGCCGACCTGTCCACCTACTACCACCTGCAACCCGGCGATCTGATCTACACCGGCACCCCCGAAGGCGTGGGCGCCGTGGTGGCTGGCGACAAGATCACCGGCCGCGTGGAAGGCGTGGCCGAAGTCGCACTGAGCATTGCTCAGGCCGAGTAAACCGCGCCGTTTTTTCCGCTGTCCCTCTCGCTTTCCCTGCCACCGCTTGCGGTGGCGGGTGGCCTTTTTCACGCCCGAATACTGGCGGGCGTCCACATGTGAGCAACACGCCATGACAACTATGAACCATTCCGGGCAGACGGCCCGACGCCTGAACACCATGCGCTGGGTGTTGGTGCTGGCCACCGTGGGCCTGATTTTTGACGGCTACGACCTGGTGGTCTACGGGGCGGTGGTGTCCACTTTCCTGCGCGACGCCAACCAGATCGGCACCGTCACCCCCGCCATGGCCGGTGTGCTGGGCAGCTACGCCCTGTTCGGCGTGGCGATCGGCGCGCTGCTGGCCGGTTCGGTCGGCGACATCATCGGCCGACGCAAAGTGATGCTGGCCTCGTACGCCTGGTTCTCGGTGGGCATGGCGATGACGGCCATGTCGGCCACGGCCCGCGAGTTCGGCTGGATGCGTTTCGTCACAGGCCTGGGCATCGGCTCGCTGGTGGCCACCACCGCAGCGCTGGTGTCCGAATACGCCCCCAAAGACAAGAAAAACCTGTACATCGCCATCAGCAACGGCGGCATTCCGCTGGGCAGCATGCTGTCGGCGGTGCTGGCGATTGTCTTGATGGAGCACATCGGCTGGCGCGGCATGTTCTGGATCGGGGCGCTGCCCATGGTCACCTTGCTGCCCTTGGCCTATTTCAAAATGCCCGAATCGGTGGCCTGGCTGGCCTCGCGTGGGCGCATGGCTGAAGCGCGTGCACTGTCCGAGCGGACCGGCGTGGCCGTTCCGAAAGCCCCTGCAACAAACGCCGAGATCACGCCCAACAACGACAAGTCCGGCTTTGCTGGCCTGTTCAGCAGCCACTACTTGCTGCCCACGCTGGTGCTGGGCTGCATGAGCGCCACGGGCTTGCTGCTCGTGTATTCACTCAACACCTGGCTGCCCGAGCTGATGCTGCGCGCAGGCTTCAACGCCAAAGGCTCGCTGTCGTTTTTGGCTGTGCTCAACGGCGGTTCGTTGTTTGGCGCACTGGCCGCCTCGCGGGCTGCAGATCGCTTTGGCCCCAAGCCGGTCGTGGCGGCCAGCTTTGCCACAGGCGCTGCCGCATTGGTGGTGCTGACCTTCAACTTTGAGCTGGCCGCCCTGCTGGCCACCGTGGCGGTGGTGGGCCTGGGCACCAGCGGCACCCAAACCCTGATCTATGGCTTTGTGGCCAACTACTACCGCACCAATGTGCGTGCTGCGGGCGTGGCCTGGTGCGCGGGTTTTGGCCGCATTGGCGGCATTGGTGGCCCCATGCTGGGCAGCTTCTTGATCAGCGCCGGACTCTCGCTGGACCTGATCTTCTACATCCTGGCCGGATTGGCTTTGCTCGGCGTCAGCCTGACCTTGCTGGTTCCCCTGTCTCGCAGTGCTTTGCATGACCCCACTCGGGCTTGAGCATAGGGTTTCACCTGCCCACGCCCAAAACTTGATCCCTCCACTTCAACCACCTTCACCATGAAAAACTTCCGCCGCCATGTGCTGATCAGCGCCTTCTGCGCCGTATCGTCTGCCGCCGTCTTGCCTGTGCAGGCTCAAAACACTTACCCCACCAAGGCCGTCACCATCACCACCGCCTTTGCTGCGGGCAGTGGCCCCGATGCGGTGCTGCGCCAGGTCTCGGACAAATTGTCCAAACTCTGGAACCAACCCGTCCTGGTCAACAACAAGCCCGGTGGTGGCGGCTTCATCGCCATGGATTCGGTGCAACGCCTGCCCGCCGACGGCTACAACCTCCTGCAACTCGACAGCGAACACCTGGCCGCCGTGCCTCACTTGTACAAGTCCAAGAACTTCGTCACCTTGAACACCTTCGACCCGGTGGCGACCCTGTTCAGAACGCCCTTCTTCATTGCCGTGTCGACGGAGTCCAAGTGGCAGAACGTGAAAGACCTGGTGGTCGATGCCAAGTCATCGCCAGGCAAAGTCAGCTTTGGCTCCTGGGGCATTGGCAGCCCGGGCCATCTGGGCGGCGAAGAAATCGAGTTGCTAACCGGCGTTGACATGACGCACGTGGCTTTCCGCGAAGTCTCCCAGCTCTACACCGGTGTGGCCGCAGGCGATCTGCAGTGGGCGTTTGCCTCTATCCCGTCGAGCGCTGGGGTGTTCAAGTCCGGCAAGATTCGCTACCTCGCCATTGCGGCACCCAAACGCGCCCCACAGATGCCCAACGTCCCCACTGTGGCCGAAGCCGGTGGCCCCAAGGGACTGGACGTGAACTCTTTCGTCGTGCTGGTGGCACCCAAAGGTCTGCCTGCGGATGTGACGGCGCGCATCAACGCCGACGTGCAAAAAGTCCTGACCGATCCCGAGATCCAAGCGCGTTACAACACGTTTGCGTTTGAAGCGCTGAACTGGTCACCCGAAGAAATTCGCAAACAAGCCGACATCAAGAGCAAAACATACGGCAAGCTGGTCGCCCGCAAAAACATCAGCCTCGAATAAACGCTCTGCGCGCATGTCCGGGGTTGGTTGATCAGCACAATGCACCCTCCCCCGGAACTCGACTATATTTTGCACACCCGAGTCGAGACAGGCCCGGCTGAGCGCAGTGCTCAGCCGCCTCAGCTTGACCTTTGCATGACGGAACACACCATGAAGCTCTACAACTTTTTCAGAAGCGGCACCTCGCACCGCCTGCGCATTGCCCTCAACCTCAAAGGCATCGCCACCGACTATGTGGCCGTCGATCTGCGGGTGGAGGAGCACCTGAAAGACGCCTTCAAATCGGTCAACCCACAGCAATTTGTGCCTGCGCTGGACACGGGCGAGCAGGTGCTGATCCAGTCGCCCGCCATCATCGAATGGCTGGAAGAAAAATACCCCACGCCCGCCCTGCTGCCCACTGGCGCTGAAGACCGCGCCCATGTGCGCGCGCTGGCGGCCATCGTGGGCTGCGACATCCACCCGCTCAACAACCGCCGCGTTCTGGAAACCCTGCGCAAGCAGTTTGGCGCCAACGAAGACGTGATCAACGCCTGGTGCGCCACCTGGATCAGCGCCGGTTTTGACGCCTACGAAGCCCTGCTGGCCTCCGACACCCAGCGTGGCCGTTTCAGCTTCGGCGACAACCCCACGTTGGCCGATGTGTATTTGATCCCGCAAGTAGAAAGCTCGCGCCGCTTCAAGGTGGACCTGTCACGCTGGCCCTTGATCAGCGCCATCGAGAAAGCCTGCCTGGAACTGGACGCCTTCAAAAACGCGGCGCCGATGGCACAGCCTGACGCCTGAGCGATCAGTACGGCCACGACGTTTTGTGCACAGCGCCTTCAGACGCTGAGTGAAATTTCAAGCGAACGTCTCGGTATCGACCTCGCTGTTGGCCTGCGCGTTGTAACGATCCCCCGCCACTGTGTTCTGGTTGATGAGCGCTTCCAGACGCGTGATCAACCCTGCATCGAGTGGCACATTCATTGCGCCCAGATCGTCCAGCAGGTGGTCCACCGAGGTGGTGCCGGGGATCGGGATGATGTCTTCGCCCTTGTGCAGCAACCAGGCCAGCGCCAGCTGCGATGGGCTGCAACCGGCCTCTTGCGCCAGCGCGTTGTAGGCGGGCAAAAGCTTCAGATTGGCCGCGTAGTGGTCGGGCGCAAAGCGCGGCATGGTGCGGCGGATGTCTTTGGCGTCGAAGTTGGCGATGTCAAGAGGTCCGCACAAAAAGCCCCTTGCCACCGGGCTGAAGGCCACAAAAGCAGCGCCCAATTCGCGGCAGGCCTGCAACACGGCAATCTCGGGGTTGCGGGTCCACAGCGAGTACTCGGTCTGCACTGCGGCAATCGGGTGCACCGCATGCGCTTTGCGCAGCGTGGTGGCCGACACTTCGGACAGGCCAATCGCCTGGATCTTGCCCTGGCGCACCAGATCGCTCAAAGCGCCCACGCTGTCTTCGATGGGCACTTGTTTGTCCCAGCGGTGCAGGTAGTACAGGTCGATCACCTCGGTCTGCAAACGGCGCAGCGCGTCTTCGCAGGTTTTTTTGATCGTCTCGGGGCGGCCATCGATGACGCGCACTTTGGTGCCATCGCCTTTGTCCACGCCCTGCATGCCGCATTTGCTGGCCAGGGTGAATTTCTGGCGGTGCGGCTTCATCACCTTGCCCACCAGCGTTTCGTTGGCGCCAAAGCCGTACAAGGCGGCGGTGTCAAAAAAGTCCACGCCCTGATCGAGTGCGGTGAGCAAAACCCGCTCGCCTTGTTCGGCAGAGACGGGGGCGCCATATGCGTGGCTGAGGTTCATGCAGCCCAGGCCAATGGCGCTGACGTTGAAGGGGCCTAATTTGCGGTGTTTCATGCGCCGATCTTAGTGGCAAACGACCGGGCCTTGCGCTTCACGCGGGCTGCGCACAGCGGCTGGGCGCACGCGAATGTTCGATAATCGCACGGCCAACTGGAGCCTGACTTGCACCCATCCGCCCCCTCTGCACTGGACGCCCGCGACTGGATTGCCGGTCTGGAAAAAGGCCTGTCCATCATCGAAGCCTTCGACGCGGCGCACACCCGCCTGACGGCCACGGAAGCCGGTGCGCGTTGCAACATGACCCGCACCGCTGCACGCCGGTATTTGAAAACGCTGGCCCACTTGGGCTATGTGGGCACCGATGGCAAGCTCTTTTGGCTGATGCCGCGCATCTTGCGTCTGGGCCATGCCTATCTGGAGTCCGCCCGCCTGCCGCGTCTGGTGCAGCCGTTTTTGCAGCGCATCACCGCAGGCACCGAAGAGATCGCCTACCTGGGCGTGGTCGATGGGGACGACACGGTGTTCATCGCCCGCAGCGACAGCCACCGCCACACCTCATCGGGCTACCTGCCTGGCTCGCGCCTTCAGGTGCAGGTCACGGCGGCGGGCATGGCCGTGCTGGCCAGCCTGGACGAAGCCGCGATGGACCAGTGGCTGGACACGCATGAGTTGCGCGCCTTCACCTCGTACACCATCTCCAGCAAGACCGCCTTGCGCCAGGCGCTGCTCCATTTCAAGCGCCAGGGCTGGGCCGTGTCCGAACAGCAACTGGAGCTGAACTTCCGGGGCATTGCCGTGCCCTTGCTGGACCGCAACAACGTGGCCCACGGGGCCATCAGCGTGACCATGCCGATCAACCGCGAAGTGACTGACCACGCCCTCAACCGCTTGCTGCCCGTGATGCAGGAAGCCGCACGCAATTTGCGCCCCCTGCTCTGAAGCGGTCTGCGGCGGTCGTCACAGCTCGGGCCGTAAGGCCTGCGGCGATGCGCGATCGAAGAAATTCCAGGGCATGCTGGGCAGCTCCACGGGTTCAAGCCGCCCCGGCTGCACCAGCGGATGCCCGCTCTCAATCAAATTGGCATTGGCCGAAATCAAATGCCCTTCGGGGTCTTTGAACCAGATCATGTAAGGCTGCCGGACCAGCATCTCCTGCTGCTCTCGCTCACGCGCCAGCTTTTGAGCGGCTTCGCGCTTTTCCTGCGTCACATCAATCAGCACCAATTGGCATTCCTCGCCCTCGTCGTCCAGCGTAGCATCCACGCGCACCGTGATCTCGGCCCGGTGGTCGGTGGCGCGCAAAGTGAGTTCGCAGTGGCGTCGGCATTTGCCACTGAGCACTTCCTGCAGGAAATCGGCAAACCGGGGCTGGTCAGACAGCTCAATGAAATCCTGAAATGGTTTGGCCTGACTTTGAGAGCGCTGGATGTCCAGCATGATGGCGCCTGCCAAATTCGTCTGCACCACTTGCCCCTGCGCATCCAGGCTCACAAAGCCCACGGGCGCAAAGTCGTAGGCGTCCTGGTACTTTTGCAACAGCGTGCCATCACCCGAAACCGAAAAGCCCTCGCCCGATGGCAGAACGGGTGACCCGTCGCCCATGCGCTCGGCCTGTTCAAACAAGCGGTGCGTCTGCGCGCTGACCAGAGAAAAGCATTCGCACACCCCCGACGCCAAGCCATCGCGGTCCAAGATGACGATCTTGCCGCGCCCACTGGCGACATGACCGGCTGCCTGCAATTTGCCCAAAGCCTGCGTCACCGATTCCCGGCGGACCCCCAGCATGTTGGCAATCATTTCGTGCGTCACGTCCAGCTGCTCACACGCCAGCGCATCCTGATGGGTCAGCAACCAGTAGCACAAACGCTCAATGACCGAGTGATGCCCTGTGCACACAATGCTTTGCGACATCTGCGTGAACAAGACCTGCACATAGCAAAGCGCCAGATGCTGCAGGGCACTGCAACGCGCCAACTCATCGACAAAGACATGCGCGGGCATGCGGTAGGCCTGCCCTGAACACTGCACCATGACCCGGTGGTTCATTGACGGACTGCCCAAAGCGAGCGGGACGCCCACCATGCCATCGCGCCCGATCATGGCCAGTGCGGACGAATCGCCGTCCTGGGTGTTGGACACCAGCGATGTGGTGCAGCTGGTCGGGAAGTACACAAAATCCAGCGCAGCGCCGGGCTCGCAAACCACCTGTCCCGAGACCCAGTCCACCGGCTTCAAATGCTCGGCCATGCGGGCGTAGTCACTCAGGGGCACACCGGCCAGGATGCGGTTTTGACGCGCACCATCAACAATCGGGTAATTCATGTCAAGCTTTCGATACGTCACGACGGCAGCCAGGCCAGGCTGGACCAGCGTCATGGTTGAACATCGAACGGCGTCGATTCAAGCACCTGCAACAGGTCCTGTCTTGGCCGTTCACTGAAAAGCCATGTTCTGGCAATCGGGCTGCGCAAACCACTGATCAAACGGTGTGAATGCCTATACATGCACGGCTATGTCTTTGGAACGGTCGACCACACGGTGTACGCACAAACCGACACGCCACTACCCGTTACAGGTCATGACCTTGGGCGCCATGAAGCCTAGGATGTGCCTCCCCTCGGAGGACACACCATGAAACGACGCCACTTCCAACTCCTGACCTTGTCTGCAGCGCTGCCCGGCCTGGCCCTGGCCCGCAAACCGGCAACGGCACCCGCGATCAATGCCATCGCCGCCATCAAGGCGCTGCGCATCACCACCGGCCCGCTGGCGCGTGGCTACCTGATCGCGCCCGATGGCAGGCTCAACTGGTACTTCACCAACCTCGGCCTGATCCCGATCGTGCAGTACCTCAACGCGGCAGATCTGGACACCTTCATCCGCCAATACATGGACCTGTACCTGAGCCGATTGCAAAGTGACAGCACCATCCAGGATGTGAACTTCAACGATGCCAGCCTGCAAAACATCACGCTGGTGCCCTCGGATTCCGACAACTCCTACGCCGCGACCCTGGTGTCGCTGGCCGCACGCTACCTGAAAGCTTCGGGCAACTGGTCCTGGTGGGATGCGAACAAAACCCAACTTGTGGCCATGGTGGACGCGAACATCGCGGCCCTGCAAAAGACCAACGGCCTGTGCCGGGTGTTTCAACTGTCGCGCGTCAGCCCGGTGGCCGACTACGGCTACATGATGAACAACGCCGAGGACTACCGCGGGCTGCGCGACTTCGCTGGCATCCTGGCGCTGCGTGGCCAATCCACCCTGGCCAACCACTACAACAACATCGCCAGCACCATCGCGCAAGGCATGGTGATCTCCCTGTGGGACAGTGGGCGCAGTGGCTTCAAAACCAGCGACCAAGACGCACACGCCGACAGCACAAGCTTCTACCCTGGCACCACCTGTCAGGTATTCCCGCAGGCGTTTGGGGTCAGTGAGTTGTCGACGTATTTCACGGCGGCCTACCAATTTCTCAACCGGTATTCGCCACGCTGGCCCAATGAAATTTACGACCCGTTCCCATGGGCCATCCTGGGTTATGTGGCGGCCAAACGCGGCGACACCAGCCGGGCGCGAACACAAATGGCCGCCACCGAGAAAAAATATGCCAGCCAACCCGCTCTGGTGACGATCAATGAACTGGGCTTTTACCAGCGCACCCAGAGCATCCTCAACGGTTTTGGAGACATTTGATGAACGCATTTCTCCAAACCTGCGCTATCGCCTGGGTGCTGGTCTTGCACGCATGCGGTGGCAGCACCCACGCAGAGGGCCCAAGCAGCCCGCCCCCTGCGGCCCAGATGGACGTGCCGGTCAACCCACTGCCCTTGAGCGAGCGGAACTGAGCGGCACGCCGCCTCAGGCCCGGAACACCAGCTGGGTGCCCGCACCGGCCTTGACCAGCCAGAATGCGGCATCCGAGGCATCCACCGTGGCCACACCCGAGACAATCACAGGCGCCAGCGCATAGCGCGACTTGGGCAAGCGCCACACCATCTCCTGCAAGCTGGCGGGGTGTGATGCGCTGAACACGGTCTGCCCGCTCACCGGGTCGGTGCTTTGTGTCCAGGTCACCGCCGATCGGCGCGCCATGAAGTCGGCCAAACGCGGCATGGTGTACCAGGCAAATTTCGGACCCTGCGCCTTGGCATAAGCCAGCATGTCCTTGAGCACATCGCTCCACAGCGACGCACCCGGTGGGTGGGCATAGACCATGCGGCTGGTGTTTTGTGCCACGCTGAAATTGATCAGGTCGTGGTACCAGGTGGTGATGTCGCTCTTGGGCACCTTGTAATCCTGAAACTCCTCAAAGGTGGCGTACAAGCCCGCAGGCGTGACCGGGAAGACCCAGATCGACGGGTTGCGCAACTGGCCATCGCGGTACTGGCGCGTCGCCCCCAGGCCGGTATGCCCGCCAAAATAGGTGGCCACCACGCCTTGCTTTTCCAGCCAGTCCATGGCCCACAAGGGGTTGTTGCCTTCAGGCGCCGAGTAACTGCGCCCGGCCTTGCCCGTCACACTGTCCACTACTTGCCGGTTCATGACCAGGCACTGCAAATAATTGTCCACCTTGGTCAGCGAATTCACGCACGCCTTGTTGGTGCCGAGCAGCTGGTTGGTTTCCGTGACGTTGAACCCGTAGTAGTCGTGGATCCAGCCGCCGTGCGAGCCCACGCTGTGGCCTGCCGTCTGGAAGGTCTTCAGGAACTGCTGGGCTTTTTTATTGTTCAGCACATTCCAGCCCAGGTGATCGCCGGGGGTGATGGCATCCGGCCCGGCGGTCATCTCGATCGAGAACAGCGCCTGCGGGTCGTTGAAAACATTGAGCTTGATGAGGTTGTTGGTCGGTGCCTGCGCCGCCATGGCATCCAGGTGCCAATCGAGCGTCATGCCCGCCACCCCGTTGGGCATGGCCGACAGGTGCGCCATGCCCAGCATGTTGCGTGCGAAGTGGTGCAAAAAGCCGTGCATCATCAAAGCATCGGTTCGCCCCTTGAGGTAGGTCAGCGGCAAGTTCACAAACAGCACCTGCCCGGCCCCCACCGGGTTGACCCCGGCCACCAAGCCAAACTGGGGCGATGTGGCCAGCACCTGCTGCCCGGCGGCCGCACCGAAGTCACCCTGCGTCACATAGCTGGGGTAAATCAGAGGGCCCAGCAAATACCCGTTGTAGGCATCCACCGGATCGACTGCCGCCACTGCGGCTGCCGTCACCGAGGTCAGCGGCGACAAGGTGCTCTTGGTCACAGGCTGGGCCGCGATGGCGCGCCCCAGATCGATGTTCACCACACGCGTTGGCACCGTGCCCGTGCGGTCACCCAAACTGGCATAGCGCAATGTGGCGTATTGCTGCGCATCAAAGCCGCGAGCGCCACCTGCATCGCCCACGCTAACGGGCAGGTACAGCGCCGACTGCTCGGAGATTTTGGCTGCGCTCAGCAAGGGACTGCTGGTGGTGGAGGTGCCGGTGCTCGTGGTGCTTGATGCCGTGGCATTGACCGTGGTGTTCACAGACGTGATCCCGGTGAAGGGCAAGGACTTGCCAGGCGGCACCTGCAATGTTCGCAAGGTACTGCGCAAAGCCGTCACCGGCCCCAGGCCCGTGGTGCGTTCGCGCAAAGCGTCGTACAGCACATAGTCCACCCCGGCCAAACCACTCAGACGCGACTTGGGCACCGGGTAGACCGGTGTGCCATTGAGTGTGGTCAAGGCCCCGAAATCAAACACCAGCATCGTGCGCCCCCCCTGTTGGGTGTAGGCCGTCACGGCGTTCACGATCTCGTCACTGGCCTGCACATGCAGCCCATCGGGCAAGATCAAGCCCGCATAAGCCTGCGCCGCAGAGCCCAAGGCCATGAACTGCGTGTCGGTCACGGGCTGGATGCGGATGCCCAGCTCCGAGGCCGCATCCAGCCACGCGGCAATGCGCGGGTCGGCCATGTTCTGCGCATCTGGCAACAGCAGCATCAAGGCCCCGGCGTCCACGGCGGGCACAGTGGCCAAAGCCATCGGCTCCAAAGCCAGCAAGGCCATCGTCTGCATGGGTGCCCCATCACTTGTTGACGTCGATGCCGAACTGAGCACGCTGACCTGCGGCACGGTGGTGGCTGCGGTCACAGCCCCCTCGGTGCTGGTACCTGCGGTGGGGCTGCTGCCCGAGGCACCGCCACAAGCGGACAAGACCGCCGCCAGCGCCGACAAACTCAGCAACGTGCAACAAGCCGAAGAAATGGGCACAAGCCGCCCCAAGTGGACCCGACCGGGCGGATTTTGGGCATCGTAAAAACTGGTGGACATGAACAATCTCCATGAAAAGTTGAATCCCTGACAGACGCGTCATTGACGGCATTCAATTTAGAAAACTCGCCCGGCATTGACCGTTGCGCAGGCCACGAACATCGCGGCCCCTGAGGGCCTGTGCGGCGCCTCGCACACGGCCCCGCAGCAATGTGCGCTGTCGCCCTGAGCCCAAAGCACATGCGCCGCAACATCCCCCTTCGCACACAAAAAAAGGAGATGTATGCAAGCGATGGATTTCCGGTCTGACTTCAAGCGCAACACGGGGCGCTCACTTCTCGAAAAGTCAGCTGCGGCCGGGGGCATCACGCTGGCTTTGAGCCCTGCCGGGGCTTGGGCCCAAGACATCACGGCACGCTGGCAGCAAGGTCCGATTGGTTTTTTGCTGGCCTTGGCCCTGGGTTGGATCGCGCTGGTCATGCTGGTCTATGGCATTCGCCAGACGCTTTTTTCGATCCAGCGCATGTGGGGCGCGCAGCGCTATCCCTACGCGGGCATCGAGCAAGCCGCGTGGCCAGAGGTCACGGTTTTCATTGCCGCGCACAACGAAGAAAAAGTGATCGCCGACAGCATGCGGGCTTTGCTGCAAACAAACTACCCGGCCGATCGCCTCAAGGTGGTGGTGGTCAACGACCGCTCCACAGACCAGACTGCGGACATCGTGGACGCGTGCGTGAAAGCCCACCCCGGGCGTCTGTTCGCCTTTCACCGCCAAGGCGGCAAACCGGGCAAAGCGGCCGCACTCCAGGACGCCATGCGCCATGCCGTGGGTGACATTGCCTTGATTTTTGATGCCGACTACACGCCGGGGCCAGGTCTGGTTCGGCAACTGGTGATGCCTTTTCTGGACCCGGAAGTGGGTGCCGTCATGGGCCGTGTGGTGCCACGCAATGTACCGGCCAATTTGCTCACCCGACTGCTCGACATGGAACGCGCCGCCGGTTACCAGGTGGACCAGCAAGCGCGCATGAACCTGCGCGCTGTGCCTCAATACGGCGGCACCGTGGGCGGTGTGCGCATCTCGGCCGTGCAGGCGGTGGGGGGCTGGCGCGACGACGTGCTGGCCGAAGACACCGACATCACCATCCGGCTGCTCATTGGTGGCTGGAAAACCGTCTACAACAATGACGCGGCCTGCTACGAGGAAGTGCCCGAGGAATGGTCTGTGCGGCTGCGCCAGGTGCACCGCTGGGCCAAGGGCCACAACCAGGTCTTGCTGGGCCAAGCCTGGCGCCTGGCCAGCAGTCGCAGTGTGTCGCTGCGTGAGCGTCTGGATGGCTTGCTGCTCTTGAACATTTTTCTGATGCAACCCCTGCTGCTCTTGGGCTGGGTGATCGCTGTGGCTCTGTACTACATGAACGCGGCCGAAGCCTTGACGCTGTTCATCCCGGCCGCCTTGCTGGTGGTCTATGGCGCGCTGGGTGGCTTCTCCGCGTTTTTGCAAATGGTCTATGCCTTGCTGATCGATGGCCAAAGGCAGCGCATCCGGCTGTTGCCCCTGCAACTGCTGAGCTTTGTGGTCTGCATGCCGGTGGTGTCAGCGGCTTTGTGGGCCAGCGTGATCGAACGCTTCACGAAAAAAGAACTGGTCTGGCACAAGACAAGCCGTTACGCCAAACAGGTGAACGCATGAACGAATCGGTCAATTTGTGGAGCGTGGCTTTCTTCGCCATCACCGCGGTTTTGCTGGCCCTGCCGTTTTACCCGACTTGGCAAGAATGGCGCCATCCGGCCGATGCACGGGCATTGGCTTTGACAAATAGCCTGCCCCCTCAGGCACCACCTGCATCGCCCCAGGTGCGTCTGGTTCAGGGTGTGGCCACGCCCCCCGAGGTCCGCGCCAGCGTGCGGATTCTGGCCTGCCCGGGCAGCACGTTCCAGAAACTCAGTGCCCCCACGGTTTGGCTGGGCCAAGCAGACACCGAGCGCGCCCACCCACCCGGCCACGCGCTGCCCCGCAGCACCTGGCGCCCCCTGCCGCATGCACAGCCTTGGGGCGATCACGGCTGGCGCATCCAGGGCGACTGCCACATCGCGCCAGCACAGCAGGTGCAAGGTCCGCTGGTGGTGATGGGCTCACTCAGCCTGGGCGCGGACTGTGTGGTCAATGGCGACATCAAAGCGCACGGTGCGGTGCAAGTGGGCCCACGCAGCCGCATCGGCGGTGCGCTGTTCAGCGAGCAGGCCATCGCGTTGCAAGAAGATGTTCAAGTCAGCGGGCCCGTGGTCTGTGAAGACCATCTGGCCCTGGCCCGCGGCGTGGTGATCGGCCAGCCCGAACAGCCCAGCACCGTGCGCGCGCCGCACCTGGTGGCCAGCCCCGGTGCGGTGGTGCATGGCACTGTGTGGGCTCTGCAATCCGGGCGGGTGGCGTGATGGCGAAACGCCTGCACCCACTGGGCCGCTGGGCCGCAGCACTGGCCTGCGTAATGGCCTGTCAGCTGATCGCATGCACGGCCAGTGCGGCCAAAACCCTGGACCTGTCGGGCTACACCGATGCCACTGGCGCCATCACGGTGCAGCGCCACGGCGACACGGTCGATCCGTATTTTTCATTGCAAGCGCTGTGGCTGGCCCAGACGCAGGGCATGGACATCTCGGCCCACGCCCTGCCCTGGGCGCGCTGGCTGGGTCAGCACTACACGGCCGCCGGGCATCTGGGCCGCTACTGCAAAACACCCCAGGCCTGGGTCTGGTGCAAGGCCCCCGATGCCGACGATTCATCGCTGGCTTTGTGGCTGTACCTGTTGCGGCATCTGCCTGCCAACGATCGCCAGCAGATCGACGCCAATGCCTGGGAGGCGCGTGCCTGGCAAGACCTGCAACAACTGCAGAACCCGCGTTTGGGCATCTACCAAGTCTCGCCGCACCTGGCACACGGCTTGTTCATGGACAACCTGGAAGTCTGGTCCGCCTTGCCCGGCGCCCGGCTGGCACAACGCATCCACGCGGCCTTCTGGGATGCCGAGCGTGGGCTGTTTCGCGTCAGCACGCAGGCAGAACACCCGCACCCGGGCCACGCCTTCTACCCCGATGCCACGGCACAGATTTACCCCTTGCTGGTGGGCTACCCCCTGCTGCCTGGCGGGGCCGAGCCGCATTACCAGCGGTGGATGGCCCAGCACCGCAGCCCCTGGCTGCAACACATCGGCCACGAGTTTCCCTGGGGGCTGATCGCCATCGTGGCGCACCAACAAGGCGATACCCACACCGTGCGTTGCTGGCAACAACGGGCACTGCCCTACCGCCACAGTTTTTTCTGGACCGTCACCGACGAAGTGGTGGCCCAGTTGCTCCCGCCCCTGACGCCTCCCCTTCCTGACCTGAAAGACTGTTCATGACCACCTATCTGGCCTGCATGGGCACCCGCCCCGAAATCATCAAGATGGCACCGATTTACAAAACCCTCAAAGCGCGTGGCGAGAACGTCCAGATCTTGCACACCGGCCAACACGAAGACGTGGCTCAGGCTTTGTACAAATTCTTCGACATGGACCCGGACTACCAGATCCAGCTCAAACGCCGCGTGCCCAGTTTGTCTGACCTCACCGCAGAATTGCTGCAAGGCATTGATGGGGTGCTCACCGAAGTCAAACCCGATGTGGTGCTGGTGCAAGGCGACACCGCCAGCGCTTTGGTGGGCGCCATGGCCGGTTACTACCGCGATGTGCCGGTGGCCCACATTGAAGCGGGTTTGCGCACCGGACAGCACGACCCCTTCCCGGAAGAAAAAAACCGCGAACTGATTGGCCGACTGGCCAGATGGCACTTTCCACCCACGCCGCAAGCGGCCAGCAACTTGCGGCGCGAGGGCATCCCGGCACAGCAAATTCATGAAGTCGGCAACACCGTGATCGATGCCGCACTGTGGGTCAAATCACAGGTAGAGCAAGGCGGCGCGCTGGAGGCCCTGCCACCCGATGCCCAAAGTTTTCTGTACCGGCACGGGGCCGCACGCCTGATGCTGGTCACCGCGCACCGCCGCGAAAACTGGGGCCGCCCGATCCAGCTGATCGCTTCGGCCGTAGGCATCTTGCTGCGGCTGCACCCCGATCTGGTGGTCGTCTGGCCCCTGCACCCCAACCCCAACGTCAGGGCCGACATCCTGCAGGTGTTCGAACAACTCGATGCCCCAAGCCGCGAGCGCCTGTGCCTGACCGATCCCCTGGAGTACCCGGCCTTGATCAGCTTGCTGGCACGTTGCCATTTTTGTTTGACGGATTCAGGCGGCATTCAGGAAGAGGCCTCGGCCTTCCATTGCCCGGTGCTGATCACGCGGGACAGCACCGAGCGGCAAGAGCTGGTCGATGCGGGCGGCGCCTTGTTGGTGGGCACAGACCCGCATCGCATTGTTGAGCAAGCGTCCACCTTGCTCAAAGACAGCGGCGCCTACCGCGCCATGCAGGTGCATGAAAGCCCCTTTGGCGATGGCCATTCTGCACAGCGGATTGCCGACATCCTGAGCCACGCCCAGCCCTTGCATTGAAAGCGCGCCATGACCATTTTCAAATCCCGCCTCGCCCGCCTGGGCTTGCTTGCTTGCAGCGCAGTCGGCCCCTGCGCGATGGCGCAAACACAAACCACCGACTTGCCCAACGCCCTGCTGGGTTGGCGCGGCGTTGAGCTCTACAGCAGCCACAACCACCTGAGTGCCGCTTACGGCAATTGGCGCGAAGTGGGCCTGCGCGGCATCTACGAAACGGGCCAGCACCAGATCGCAGGCGAAGTGGCCAGCATGAACCGCTTCAACCAGGATGGCCGTTATGTGGGCGTGGGCGACACCGTGGTGCTGGACAGCGACTGGTACGCCTCACTGGCGGTCGGTGGGGGCGATGGCGCAGCCTACCTGCCGCGCTACCGCGCCGATGCGTTTTTGCACCGCAAGCTCTTGCCCGCCAAAAATTTGGTGGCCAGCTTGGGCTTGGGTCACTACAAATCGCCCGATGGTCACCGGGACAACAACATCAGCCTGGGGGCCACGTGGTACTTCGAGCAGCCGTGGATCTTGCAGGCCGAGGTCAAACACACCGAGAGCCAACCCGGCCATGTGGGCACCGAACAATATTTCATGGCCGCCACCTGGGGACGCCACAAACAAACCCTGGTCACCGGCCGCTACGGCTGGGGCGAAGAAGGCTACCAATCGCTGGGCAGCCTTGGCGCGCTGGCCCGCTTTTCCAGCCACCAAAGCACGTTGACGGTGCAGCACTGGGTGGGCACGAATTGGGGCATCAAGGCCAGCGCCGAAAACTACAAGAACCCCTATTACCGGCGCGAAGGCTTCCAGCTGGCGGTCTTCAGGGATTTGCCATGAGCGCGCTCAACGCCGCCTGGCGCGAAGGCCGCTTGCCACGGCCCAACCCCGGCTGGGTGTGGCGCCAGGCCCTGCAATGGCTGGTTTTGTCGGCTGTGCCCATGGGCCTGCTGGCACTGATCCGCCCCGGCTTGTTCGATTTCTGGCAACGGGTCTTCACCGCGTGGTCGCAGGTGCTGGCCTTGTCGGTGAGCACTCAGCTGAACCCGGCGCACAGCGCCATCGCGTGGACAAGCCTGGCCGACGGCTCGTTTGCGCCATCCAGCGCCAGCCTGACCTGGAGCGTGTCGGGCATCGCCCTCCTCTGGCTGGGCAGCGGATTTTTCAGCGACCGCTTTCGCCCCTTGCGCACCACGCTGCGGGCCTTGTGCCTGATCCATCTGAGTGCCTGTGTGTTCTTCATCTGGACGCCCGCCAGCTTTCCGTACAGCATCAGCAAACACCTGCAGGCCTTGATGGACATGGGCTACGGCTTCATGTGGGTCATCCCGCCCATGCTGGCCTTGGGCTGGGGCCTGCTGCAGGTGCCGCTGTACCAGAAGCTGCTCGTGCCCTGCCTGGTGCTGGCCTACTTTGCGCTGATGCTGCCGCACAAATTGCTCTTGCAGGCCTGGCTGCTGGAGCACCTGTCCATCCTGTTCATGCCGGTGCTGTTTTTGTGCTTTGGCAGCTTGCTGGATTTGTGGATCTTTGTGGCCCTGTATGCCTGGCTGGCCAGCCGAGTGCCTGCACAGGCCCCAACACGGCAAGGGGTCTGAGCCATGCCACACCGCCCCCTTCATACTCCACCTCTGCGTCGGCTCATCTGGCTGGTGTGCATGGCCGCAGCCGTGGTCTGGAGCGTGCTGGCCTTGCAGGCCAGAGGCAAGCCCATGGCCACGGGCCATGGCCTGGTTTTGCTGATCCCCGATGCCCGCGCCCTGGACTTGCCCGTGACGCGCGCCTGGCTCGATGCCGCGCAAGAAGAAGGGCTGGCCGTCACAAGCATGACCGCCGATGCGTTCATCCGGGCACAAGCCAACCACACGCCCATGGCCGGTGTGCTCTTGCCCGATTCGGTGCATCGCCAGGCGTCCGATCTGCTGGTCAACACCTTGTCGCAATACGTGGCGCAAGGCGGGGCCTTGATGGTGACCTTCGACGCCGCCTTGTTCAATCTGCAAAGCAACACCTACGCGGACCAGTCCTCGCGCCTGTCGCACCTGGTGGGCATGCGCTATGGCCTGTATGAACAACTGCAGGACGCCACCATGACCCAAAGCCCCGTGTACGCCAGCCGACAGGCCGAACAGACCCTGCACATCCAGCCCGGCAAACTGGCCTTTGGCGCGGACAACGCGGACGAATGGGGCGAGCTGACCACCTACGCCTACACACACCTGGTCTACAGCCATTACCAGACCGAGGCGCTGGAGCCCGTGCAAACCTTGCTGCGCTCAGAAAGCGGCACCCCCATCGTGTCCACCCACCCACATGGCCTGGGTCAGGTGTTGTTTGCCAATGTGCCGCTGGGTTACCTCAAGACCCGCACCGACAGTTACCTGCTGCACCGCTTGCTTGCCTTCTTTGCCAACGACATGCTGCGCCAGCCCCACTTGTCGGCCACGCCCCGGGCACAAGGGGGCATCGTGCTGAACTTGCACGTGGACTCGAACGCCTCGCAAGAGCCGCTGGCCGAGCTGGAGCGTGCGGGCTGGTTTGACGATGGCCCCTACTCCATCCACGTGACCGCCGGGCCGGACGCCATCCGCCCTGCCGATGGCTTGGGGCTGAACCTGCCCAACAACCCGTGGATGCAGGCATTCCTGAAACGGCAACATGCCCAAGGCCATGAAATCGGCAACCACGGCGGCTGGGTGCACAACGTGTACGGATACCAGGCCAACGAAAGCAATCAGCGTGAGTTCGTACCTTATCTGGAGAAGAACCACGCCAGCGTGAGCACCACCATCGGGGCGCTGGCCAAAGTCTATTCCGCGCCCATGGGCAACCAGCCCAGCTGGGCCACCGCCTGGCTGGACAGGCAAGGCTTCAAGGCCTACTACGCCACATCCGACACGGGCCTGGGGCCCACGCAATCATTCATCCACGAACGGCCCGCACCGCACACAGGGCTGTGGACCTTCCCCATCTCCAACTTCAAGCGCATCGCCACCTTCGACGAAGTACGGGAGCAAGGCATGGCGGAAACCGAGATCACCGACTTCATCCGCGCGCTGCTGAACCACGTGAGTGAACAGCACATGGCCCGTCTGTTTTACTTTCACCCGGCTGTCACCGGACAGTTCGAGATGACGCTCAAAACCATCCAGTCCGAAGTGAAGAGGCTCAAAGCGCTGAGGCAGTTTCGCTGGTACAGCATGGCCGAGTTGTCCGATTTCATGACACGCAGGCAAGGGGTCACATGGCAAACACAGCCGCTGAACACGCCGGGGCTGCAGGAAATGTCGGCCCGCAGCGCCACATCGTTACAAGACATGACCTGGGTGTTCCCGGCCAGCACGGTCCAGAACATCCGCATCACCGAAGGCCAAGGCACGCTGCACCAACACCAGGACGAATGGCTGCTGATCGCAGGTGACGGCCCTTCGCTGAAAGTGCAATGGACACGCTTGCACTGAGCACTGCACACCCATTGACCCACCTCAGGAGATTTCATGACCTACAGCCCAAGCCCCCAGACCGAACACGGCAGCAGCGACCGGATTGAAAAAGACTTCCGCATCGTCAGCGCGCACCTGAAAAAAGCCCACCAGTCCAACGAGTTGGCCACCCGACTGCAGCAAAAAGGCTTTGCCAAGGACGCCCAGCAACAAAGCCAATTGACCAAGGTCTTCATCAGCAACGCCATGCACCATGTGAGCCTGCGTTGCAAAAGTCTGGACTTGTAAATCCTTGCCACGAATGGTTTGCTGCGCTGTCAGCGCTGTTGGGGCGCTATCACTTGGAATTGCCGGATGAATTTCGGCTATTGATCAGATCGACAAAATCCATGATCGAGATTTTTGGGGGTGATGGCCGCATGCGGCCAGAAGCAGCCACTCACGCAGTCAGCCAAATAGCGTGGGCAGCGATGCGCTTGGCCAAAGAGCAAATCTACAAATTAGGGAAATTCCCGATTCTGGTTTTTGTTTGCGAATTTACATTATGCGTAACATGCAAATTCCAAATACTTCTTGCCCAAACGTCAGAGCGCTCGTCTCCCCAGAGGAGTGGGAGCTGCGCACCAATCTGGCCGCGTGCTACCGCCTAGCGGCACTCTACGGCTGGAGTGACCTGATCTTCACGCACATCAGCACAAAGTTGCCCGACGATGGCTCTGGCAGAGAGAAGTTCCTGATCAATCCCTATGGCGTCTTTTTTGACGAAATGAAAGCATCAGATCTGCTGGTCGTTGATGCCGAAGGGCATCTGCAAGGCCCCGTGCGAGGACATGTAAATCGCGCTGGTTTCGTCATTCACAGCACGATCCACGCAGCTCGGCCCGATGTGAATTGCGTCTTGCACACTCATTCGAAAGCGGGCGTTGCAGTCAGCGCGCAAGAGGACGGTTTGCTGCGCGTCTCGCAGCAGTCAACCCTGATCATTCCCACGCTGGCCTACCACGACTACCAGGGCGTAGCAGTCCATGACAAGGAGCGGGCCTCGCTCGTGCAAGACCTAGGGCAATGCGAATACATGATCTTGCGCAACCACGGGCTGTTGACGGCCAGCCACTCGATTGCGGAGGCGTTCATGGCGATGTACCTGCTCGAATCGGCCTGCCAGATTCAGCTCGCCGCACAGGCTACTGACCGCCTGCGGCTGGTGACTGATCAGGTGCAGGCTGAGGTTGAAGATACCGTCAAGGTCATGGAAGCCAGTGCACCCGTCTCACGCAGCGAGCTCGCCTGGCCAGGGCTGCTGCGCCGCCTCGATCGCCTTAACTCAGGTTACGACCAATGAGCACTTCTCCTAAAAGCATCAAGCGCGTGCGCCGCTCACATGCCGAGCGCAGCGAAACGACCCGCAAGGAACTGGTGACCGCTACGATCCGCGTCATCGAAGAACGCGGCCTTGAAGGCGCATCGATCTACGAAATCGCGCGCGCAGCGGGCATGACGCCCGGTGCAATCCAGCACCACTATGAGTCCAAATGGGCCTTGATCCGCGAAGCCGCAGCGCACCTGATCCATCTCGATGACCAGTATGGCAGCGTAGAGGTCTGGCCCCAAACCTCGGGCACCATTGAGCGCCGCGCGCGATTGGCCATCACTACGGCCTGGAACGCGATGTACGCCGCACCGCACTATCTCACGATGTGGAGCATCTTCCTGTCGTGCCGGACAGAATCGGAGCTGCTCAACTCGATGGCTTCCGAGCGTGAGCAATTGCGTCAACGCACGCTTGACGGATTTTTCCGATCCTTTCCCGAACTGGCTGATCACCCTCAAGGCGAAGACGTTGCCAACCTGGTGTTCTCGACACTTCGGGGTATGGGTCTCAATGAATTGTTCAAACTGCCCAAAGCTGCAAGTGCGCGGCAGATCAATTTGCTGGCCGAAGTTGTCTCGATGCACTGCACCGCTGCGGCCTCAGAACTCACCTGAGCAGCAAATCAATTGACTGAAACCAACACCAACAGGAGACAACCATGAAATCTTTTGCTCGTCGCAACTTTTGCCTGACCACGCTGGGCCTTGCCAGCGCCTTGCTGCTGCCAGCTGGAGCCGCTCAGGCCCAAGCATTGGAGTCGGTCAAGATCGTCGTAGGCTTTCCGGCAGGCACCACGCCGGATGTGCTGGCACGGCGTGTCGCTGAAAAACTCGCACCGAGCTATGCCAAGAGCGTGATCGTGGAAAACCGCACGGGTGCAGGTGGTCAGCTTGCAGTCACAGCGGTCAAAGGTGCACCTGCCGATGGCTCGACCATCTTGCTCACACCCCTGGCCATGCTCGGTGTCTATCCCTACACCTACCGCTCGTTGCCCTACAACGCAGAGGCCGATCTCGCGCCTGTGTCCCTGGGGGTCAAGTTCGACATCGCCTTCGCAGTGGGCACGGGCGTACCCACCGAAATCAAGACGGTGCCCGACTTCATCCAGTGGGCCAAGGCCAACCCATCGCGCGCGAACGTTGGCTCGCCCGCGCCGGGTTCGCCGCTGCATTTTGCGGGCGCTGAACTGAGCCGCTTGTCCAAGGTTGATCTCCAACACATCGGCTACCGGGGCACTGTGGCCGCGATTCCCGATTTGCTCGGCGGTCAGCTGCCCGCAATGGTCAGTCCACTGGGCGAGTATCTGAAGTACATCCCCGAAGGCAAGATCCGCGTTCTCGCGACCTCGGGTAGCAAGCGCAGCGGCTTCACACCGCAGATCGGCACCTTCAGCGAGCAGGGCTTCAAGGATCTGGAAGTTCAGGAGTACTACGGCTTCTATTTGCCAACCAAGTCTTCTCCCGCCCAAGTTCAGGCGCTTAATACAGCCATCCGACAGGCCATGGCGCACCCTCAAGTCAAGGAAGCACTCGACACCTTCGGCATGGAAGCAGCCGCTGGAACGCCTGAAGAGTTGGCAAGCACCCTGCGCAATTACAGCAAGCGCTGGGAGCCCGTGATCAAGAACATCGGCTTCAAGGCCGATTGAGCAAATTGCAGCAAGGCTCTGGAGCAATCGAGGGCCAAACTGGAAAAGCCGAATCTCGGCTGCCGTACTGAACGGCCGCTTTGGGTCGATCCGACCCATTCATGTCAAACTGAATTGACCCGCGATTTCAGTCACGCTTGGCCACTACAAATCGGCGCCATCCCATCTTGCGGAACGTCTTTTCCGCCGCCCATGCCCCTACCAAAATACCCCTTATAAACCGTCAATGACAAGAGGCGGCAGTTGTCGAATCGCAGCAGTCCGCAAGTAAAACGAGGCCCGAAGGCCCCGTTGTCGTGATCGATCAACAGCTCAGACCTTGGCAGCCGAAGTGGTGTGCGCACCGCCCAGGAACAGGCGTTCCATCTGCGGATCGGCCAGAATTTCGGCGGCCGATTTGTAGAGCACCAGACGACCTGATTCGAGCGCGATGGCGTTGTCCGAGTACTTGAGCGCACTTTTCACGTTCTGCTCAACCATCAGCACGGTGGTGCCCTGGTCGGCCAGCTTGCGCAGCAGCTTGAACACATCTTGCACCACCATGGGCGACAGGCCGATGGACGGTTCGTCGATCAGCAAGACCTTGGGGCGCAGCAACAAGGCACGGCCAATTTCGAGCTGCTTTTGCTCACCGCCCGACAGGGCCGAGGCACGCGAGTTCATGCGCTCTTTCACGCGGGGGAAGAACTCCAGCACTTCCGGGATGCGCTCGTGCGTGGTCTTCATGCCCAAGGTGATGCCGCCCAGCTCCAGGTTTTCATACACGCTGAGTTGGCCGAACAGGTTGCGGCCCTGGGGCACAAAGGCGATGCCATCGGCCAGCAAGGCTTTTTGCGTTGCGCCGGTGATGTCCTTGCCGTTCAGTTTGATTTTTCCCTGTCGGGGCTTGAGCAAACCGAACAAGGTTTTGAGCACGGTGGACTTGCCCGCGCCGTTGGGGCCAATCAGCAGCGTGATCGAGCCCTTGGGCACTTTGAAGGACAGGTTGTTCAGGATCATGAAATCCTTGTAGCCTGCGACCACATCGTCAAACTCGATGCAGGTGTCTTGTGTGTTTGCAGTCATCTCAGCTCCCCAGGTAGGCGTCCAGCACCTGCTTGTTGGCACGAATTTCTTCGGGTGTACCGATGGCCATCACTTTGCCCTCGACCATCACCATGATGCGGTGGCACAGGTCCATCACGAAGTCCATGTTGTGCTCGATCACGACGAAGCTGCCCTTGCGGGTCTGGTTCAGTTCTTTCAGCAAAGTGCTGATGCCGCCGACCAAAGAGGGGTTCACCCCGGCGCAAGGTTCGTCAAGCAACACCAGATCGGGCTCGCTCATGAAGGCCATGGCGATGTCCACCAGCTTTTGCTGGCCATAGCTCAGCTCACCAGCCTTCTTGTCGGCCACATGCTTGATGTGGAACTGGTCGATCAGCGCATCGGCCTTGGCGCCCAGACCGGAATCGGTGGGCGCGAACATGCGGCTGAACATGCTGCCCTGGTGCTCCTGCGCGGCCACGATCAGGTTGTCGCGCACGGTCATCTTGCCAAACACCTGCAGCGTCTGGAAAGTGCGGCCCACGCCACGGCGGTTGAGTTCCAGCGGCCCCAGCTGCGTGACATCTTCGCCATTGAGTTCAATTTGGCCTTCGTCAGGGGTGATCTGACCCAGCATGCTGTTGAACAAGGTGGTCTTGCCCGAACCATTGGGGCCGATCACGCCAAAAATTTCGCCGGGACGCACTTCAAATGAAACCCCGCCGACGGCCTGGATCGCGCCATAGGCTTTCTTGATGTTGGTGACTTTCAGAACCGGCGCGTCCTGGGGCCGGTCGTGGTGATGGGGGTGTGTCATGCTTTCACTCCTTTGCCAGCAGCGGCGCGGGCGGCTGATGCCTCACGCGATTGACGACGGGCCTTGATGCGGTCGGGGATGCTGAGCAAGCCATCGGGCAGCCAGATCATGAGCACCACCACGGCGGCGCCAAAGACGAACAAATACCAGGCCTGTGCAAAGCGCAGCCACTCGGGCAACACCACGCCCACTGCGGAGCCCAGCACCGGACCCAGGAAATAGCCCGGACCACCGACAACGACCATCAAATACATCATGATGGACGCGCCCACGGTAAACAAGGCCGGGTCGATGAACTGCACCTGCGAGGCGTACAGACCACCGGCCACACCGGCATACACCGCGCCAATCGCAAAGCTCAGCAGCGTGTAGCCACGTGTGTCGATGCCCAGGCTTTCGGCGCGGATCGCGTTGTCACGCAGCGCCGTGAAGGCCTTGCCCCAGGGCGAGCGCAGCAAGCCCCACAACAAAAGCGCCAGCACGATGGTGAAAGCCAGCACCAGGTAGTAGTACGCCAGGTTGCCGTCAAAGCTGATGCCGCCCAGGCTGGGGCGTGCGATGTTGTTGATGCCAAAGGTGCCGCCTGTGAGCCACTCTTCGTTGCGCATCACCAACCACAAAGCGGTGTTGAAGCCCAACGTGGCAAAGGCCAGATAGATGGTCTGCACACGCAGCGCCGGAAAGCCCAGGGCCAGACCCACCACAAAGCAGAACAAGGCGGCCACCGGCAAGCCCAGCCAGAAGCTCAGACCCGCCTTGAGGAAGATGGCCACGGTGTAGGCTCCGATGCCAAAGAAGGCGGCATGACCCAGCGACTTCTGACCGGCATAACCCACGGTGAGGTTCAGGCCCATGGTGGCGATGATGAACACCAGCCAGGTGGTGAACATGTGGATGCCGTAGTTCTTGAGGAAGTTGGGCACCACCACCAGC
>Ga0228702_1000305_pt1 | contig 40081 bp, 43 predicted proteins | sample McNCre217_Aug_MG_2_FD_178018 | JGI IMG/M metagenome (GOLD analysis project Ga0228702, IMG submission 178018) | Freshwater microbial communities from McNutts Creek, Athens, Georgia, United States - 20-17_Aug_MG | ecosystem: Environmental > Aquatic > Freshwater > Creek | place: USA: Georgia...
GTCACAGAGGATAGCCTAGCGCCATCCCTTCTATTCCGTTTCGCGCCCCGCGATGGCTGCCTGGCCTCAGTACGGAGAATTACATGAAAAGAATGTTGTTTAATGCTACCCAGCAAGAAGAGCTGCGTGTAGCGATTGTTGACGGGCAAAAGCTCATTGATATTGATATTGAAACTACTGGGCGTGAACAACGCAAAGGCAATATCTACAAAGGCGTGATCACACGCATCGAACCATCCCTAGAAGCATGTTTCGTGAACTACGGTGAAGAGCGTCATGGCTTTTTGCCATTTAAAGAAGTTTCACGCGCCTACTTCAAAGAAGGTATTGATGTTAGAACCGCAGGTATTAAAGATGCCTTGCGCGAAGGTCAGGAAATCATCGTTCAGGTAGAAAAAGAAGAGCGCGGCAATAAAGGTGCTGCGTTAACTAGCTTTATCTCCCTAGCAGGTCGTTATTTAGTTTTAATGCCTAACAATCCTCGTGGAGGTGGTGTTTCTCGTCGTATTGAGGGCGAGGATCGTAACGAACTACGCGAAGCAATGAGCCACTTAACCGTTCCGGACGGTATGAGCATTATTGCTAGAACAGCCGGCATTGGTCGCACAGCTGAAGAACTTCAGTGGGACTTAAACTATTTAATGCAGCTTTGGAAAGCAATTGATGAAGCAGCCCGCGGCAACAATGCCCCACTACTCATTTATTTAGAGTCTAGCTTGGTCATTCGCGCAATCCGCGACTACTTCCAGCCTGATATCGGTGAAATCCTAATTGATACCGATGAGATTTACGAACAAGCCAGTGCATTTATGTCAGTGGTTATGCCAGACAATATGTCTCGCGTTAAACGCTATCACGACGATGTGCCTTTGTTCTCACGCTTCCAAATTGAGCATCAAATTGAAACAGCGTACTCACGCACAGTGTCTTTACCATCTGGTGGCGCTATCGTGATTGACCATACAGAAGCTTTGGTTTCTGTTGACGTTAACTCAGCACGCTCAACTCGTGGCACAGATATTGAAGAAACAGCTGCTAGAACCAACTTGGAAGCTGCCGATGAATTAGCCCGTCAAATGCGTTTACGCGACCTAGGCGGTCTAATCGTTATCGACTTCATCGATATGGAGTCTTCCAAGAACCAAAAAGATGTTGAGCAACGCTTGAAAGACGCGTTACGCCATGATCGCGCTCGCGTTCAAATGGGCAAAATCTCACGCTTTGGTTTGTTAGAACTTTCACGTCAACGTTTGCGTCCAGCTTTATCTGAGAGCAGCAACGTCACCTGCCCTCGCTGTAACGGCACAGGCCATATCCGCGATACAGAATCTTCAGCGCTTCAAGTACTTCGTATCATTCAAGAAGAGGCGATGAAGGAGAATACTGCGGCGATTCATTGCCAAGTACCAGTCGATGTTGCCGCGTTCTTGTTAAATGAAAAACGTGCTGAAGTGATCAAAATTGAGAGCCGTTTCAAAGTCAATGTGTTGCTTTTACCAAACAAACACTTAGAAACCCCTCACTACAAATTAGAGCGTCTACGTCATGATGACCCACGCCTAGATGATCCAAAGGCTAGCTATGCAATGGCTGAAGAAGCAAGCAAAGAGCTTGAGTCCGATACCATCTTGAATCGTCGTGCTGAAGAAGCCAAACCACGCCAAGAGGCAGCGGTAAAAGGTATTACACCTAGCCAACCCGCCCCAACAGGCGTGACTCGTCCAGAACGTAAAACTGCTTCATCTGAGAAATCTAGTGGCGGCATCATTAGTTTCATCAAGAAACTATTTGGCGCAAAAGAAGAAGTGAAGCCAGTTGAAAAACGTTCTTCACGCGAAGGCCGCAACGACAGAAATGGTCGCAATCGTAACAACCGCAATAAGAATCGCAACAAGCAAGAAGCTGGTGAACGCAGTAATCAACCAGCACGTGCAGAAGGCGAAGCAAAAGCGGAGAACAAAGAGCCTCGCAGTCAAAATAATCGCAATCAACGCAATCGCCAAAACAACAAACCTGATGCTCAAGCTGAAACAAAGTCTGAGCCAGCTAAAGATGTTTTGACACATAGCGAAGTAGCTGGTGCGCCTGAACAAGCAGAAGGTGGTGATGAACGCCGCCGTGGCCGCAATCGTCGTGGTCGCAATCGCGGTCGTGATCGTGCTGAGCGCAATGACAACGCAACTGACAATAGCTCTGCTAGCGGAACTGCAGCAGCGACGACTACTGAACATGCGGCAATCGCTAACCTATCAACAGCTAGCGTATCCGTTGCCTCTACAGAAGCAGATGTTGTAGCACCAACTTTTACCGCGCACGAAACGCCAGCTCCAAAATTAGCGCCTGAAGTAAAGCCAACACCAGCTATTGCAACGACAATGGACCCCGTTCGATCTGAAGCAGATGTTGTGGTCATGCCTGCTGTAACAATTGCTCCAGTTGCCTCAACTCCAGCGGCTTCTCCAGTAGCAGTGCCAGCAGCATTGCCAAAAGTTGAGTTCAAAGCGCTAGAGGCTACTGAGTTAACACCAGTACTTGAATCAGCTGGTTTAGTTTGGGTAAATACAGATGGCCAAAAATTGGCTGAAGTACGTGCGCAAATTGCAGCAGAACCTGTGATTACACATGCCCCAAGACAACCAAAACCACCTGTTGAAGTATCTACAGGCCCGATGGTTTTAGTTGAAACCGGCGGCAAAGAACAAACCATCGAAAAGTAATACTTCGCTCTAAAATGAGGGACTATGTCTGAAAGAGTCATACCCCTCATCGATGAGCGTCAACGTCAAATAGACAGTCTTGTTCCGGATATTCCGGAACAATTACTGTCGCCCACTGGGTTACTCTCTGACCAACTTGGTCGACAACTACACGATTTACGCATCTCTGTTACTGATCGCTGCAATTTCCGTTGCACCTATTGCATGCCTAAGGAAGTCTTCGATAAAGACTATCCCTATCTAGCTCATGGCGATTTGCTCAGCTTCGAGGAAATTATTCGCATAGCAAAAATCTACATCGCTCATGGCGTTGAAAAAATTCGCTTAACGGGTGGAGAGCCTTTACTAAGAAAACATATTGAGAAACTCATCGCCATGCTAGCCGAACTTAAAACACTCAGCGGGCAACCGATTGACCTCACCCTCACCACCAATGGCAGCCTTCTACGCAAAAAAGCTCAAGCACTTAAAGATGCTGGTTTAAAACGTATCACGGTTAGCCTTGATGGTTTAGATGATGTCATCTTCAAAAAAATGAATGATGTTGATTTTCCTGTTAGCGATGTCCTCGATGGCATTGCTGCAGCACAAGAAGCAGGATTTACCAACATTAAAGTAAATATGGTTGTTAAAAAAGGTACCAATGATCAAGAGATCATTCCGATGGCCAATTATTTTAAAAACACACCCATCATTTTGAGATTCATTGAATTCATGGATGTGGGCGCATCCAATGGCTGGAACATGTCAGAGGTACTATCTTCAGCAGAAGTGATTAATAAAATTCATGCCGTTCACCCACTTCGCAACATGAATCCTAATTACACAGGAGAAGTCGTAGAGCGCTGGGAATATGCTGATGGGTCAGGTGAGATAGGTGTTATCTCCAGCGTGACACAAGCCTTCTGTAAAGCCTGTACGCGAGCTCGTTTATCAACAGAAGGAAAAATGTATCTCTGCTTATTTGCTACTCAAGGTTTCGATCTAAAAGAATTACTACGCGAAGGTAAGAGCGATTTAGAGATTAGCAATGCTATTGCACAAATTTGGCAAGGCCGGTCAGATCGCTATTCTGAATTGAGAGGTTCACCAGAATTGAATGATCGTCCTAAAGTAGAAATGTCTTATATCGGCGGCTAAATGAGCAAGCTCCCAAAACTATCTGTCACCATTGATCACCTACCCGCATGCAACACTGATGCATTGCTATTAACTGATGCGCAGCAACTCATGCAAACTTTTGTAGCAGATCACCACACGACTTTGGGTACGGAGTTAATTGAATTACAACAAGCTCTTGGCAGAGTATTGGCTACAGATCTTATTTCACCTATTGATGTGCCTGCCGCAGATAACTCAGCGATGGATGGTTATGCATTTAATAGTGCTTCATTAAAAAATTTTGCATCATCCCCTATTTCACTAAAACAGATAGGTACAGCTTTAGCAGGCAAGCCTTTTTTAGGCGATATACCAATTGGTGCCTGCATTCGTATCATGACCGGCGCCATCATGCCCTGTGGCTGCGATACCACCATCCCACAAGAGCTAGTCCAAGCTGATGGCAAACAAATTTCCTTTTCAGCCACCACAATCCAAGCTGGCGATAATCGCCGACAAAAAGGCGAAGACTTAAAAAAAGGGCAGCCTGCCATCTTGGCTGGGAAAGTCATTCGCCCAGCAGATTTGGGCTTAATTGCCTCCCTTGGAATCTCCCAAGTCAAAGTGCATAAAAAATTACGCGTAGGATTTTTCTCCACAGGCTCAGAGATCCGCTCTCTTGGTCAAGCACTCGATCCTGGCTGCATCTATGACAGCAATCGTTACACCATCTTTGGCATGCTTTCGCGCCTAGGTGTTGATCTGGTTGATTTTGGAGTTGTAGCGGATGATCTAACAGAACTACGCAACACCTTCTCTCAAGCAGCTATCACCTGTGATGCAGTCATTACTTCAGGCGGCGTCTCCGTAGGGGAAGTCGACTACACCAAGCAAATCATGCAAGAGATGGGTGATATTGGTTTTTGGAAGTTAGCCATTCGTCCTGGACGACCTATGGCATTTGGATCGATTAATGTTGATAGCCACCAATGTGTTCTATTTGGCTTGCCAGGGAACCCTGTTGCAACGATGGTAACGTTTTATCAATTGGTGCAGCCCACACTGTTAAAAATGGCGGGGGCATCCCATACCACCCCTCCCGTCGCCAAAGCGCGCTTAAGCCACATCATTCGCAAATCACCAGGCAGAACAGAATTCCAGCGAGGCACGCTATCACTTGGATCAGATGGCATGGCTATTGTGACAGCCCTTCCCTCACAAGGATCAGGAATCCTAAGCTCAATGAGTCAAGCTGATTGCTTAATCGTCTTAGGGCATGAACAAGCGACGGTGGACGCTGGTGAACTTGTCGATGTGCTTGTATTCGAGGGCTTGATTTAACTTTTTGATATTGCGTCGCAATATTGCCACAAAAATTAGTATAGAATTTCGGCTATATACCTTTATTTACCTTAATCGCGCCCAAATCTAAACATGCCAAGCAAGTACACCAAAAAAGAGGTCGTGTATGTTGACCCTCTACACACCGCCAAAACACTCGTCTTAGTTTATTTAAGTTTCTCAGTACCGGTGGTTTTATTGGCGCTTTTTGTGGCGTTTATTCGTGACGGCGAATTACCAGGATTCACAGTTATTTCAGCTTTGATTCTGAATGCCTTAATTGGTTTTGGCCTATTGTGGCTGGCCTGCAAAGTTTATAACTGGGTGGCGGAAAAGTTCGGCGGCATCGAAGTGGCGCTTAAAGATATCGATGCTAGCGATATCACCCCTCCTTCATCGCAAGACTAATCCAGTCCATTCTGATTGATTTCCAATCTAAGGCTATATTTCAGCCGATGGAGTTGCATTTGGGAAAATCAATTGGCTGGAAGTTGCTGGTTAATTTCATTGCCCTCTCATCAATAGCTTTGACCCTTTTTAATCTAGAAGGGTATATATCAAATCTGAATCTTTCGCGGTGAAATATTCGGAGCTAATTGATATCAATAATAATTAATCCTAGATTAATTAACTCATTAAGCCGCCATCAGAGGCTTCATGATGACCGGAGCAATCGCAGGATTACTCTTAAATTTTTGTTCAACTTCCCACAAATCAACAGCCTCTTGCATATGCAACCAACTCTGTGCAGTTCCGCCGATTACCTTAGAGATCCTGACTGCCATCTCAGCGCTGACACCTCTTTTCTCATGCAAAATTTCAGACACAGTTAAGCGACTCACACCCAAGTGATTTGCAAAAACTGCTTGAGTAATGCCCAACTCTGGCAATACATCTTCCCGCAAAATAGCCCCTGGATGTATGGGTCTACGATTTGGATTTCTCAAACTTTTCATAGTCTTCTTCATTAGTGATAATCCTCTAAATCCACTTCTATGGCACGATCACCATCAAATTTAAATGTCATACGCCAGTTTCCAGAAATCGTAACTGAATAAACACCCTTGCGCTTACCTTTTAACTCATGAAATTTATAACCCGGCAAATTCATATCTTCAGCAACAATAGAAGCATCTAGACGATCTAACATGCGCTCAATTCTGGCAGCATATTGAGCAGGGATAGCCTTATAACTCCCCTTCACGAAAAACGCTTCTAATCCTTTGTGATGAAATGAACTAATCATCTCGAAATTGTAATGTATATAATTACAATGTCAATAAAATCATTACACCAACTTCAGATTGCTCTCGCATTCTTATTAAGCCTATCTTTTACTAAGTTCGTCAGTTATGCAATTAAATTAGGCGGAGTTTGCCCAGCCAAACCCGCTAGACAATTTTCAACCGCCAATTCAATCATCGCTCGCCTAGTTTTTGCTGTGGCACTCGCAATATGCGGCGATAAAACCACATTACTTAATGCAAGCAATTCAGGGCGAACAGTTGGCTCGCCTTCAAACACATCAATGCCTGCGGCAAAGATACGTTTTTCTTGCAGCGCTTTAGCCAAAGCTAATTCATCCACAATCCCACCGCGGGCAATATTAATCAGCGTCGCTGTCGGCTTCATTAATCGAAGCTCTTTTTCGCCGAATAAATGATGGTTATCGGGCGTATAAGGCATCACCAAAATAATATGATCAGCTTCTTTCAATAAAGTATCTCGATCAACATAATGAGCACCACAAGCTTCTTCCAAATCTGCCGATAAACGAGAGCGGTTGTGATACATCACATTCATACTAAAACCTGCTGCACGCTTAGCAATCGCTTGACCAATACGCCCCATCCCCATAATGCCCAAGGTACTATGATGAATATCCATCGCGAGCGGCGTGTCAAAAATTGAAAACTTTTTCCAATGACCTGCCCTTAACCAATGTTCAGCTTCAGTCACACGTCTAGCTGTTGCCATTAACAGTGCAAAACCAAAATCAGCCGTTGTATCAGTCAATACATCAGGTGTATTAGTAGCCAATACCTGAGCTGCTTTTAGCGCAGCCAAATCTAAATTGTTATAGCCCACGGCAATATTGGAAATAATTTTCAAATTAGGGGCTGTTTTTAAATGAGCAGCGCCAATGGCCTCACTTCCTGAGATGATTGCAGCATCTTTATCCATCAAGGCTTGCCTTAAAGCCTCTGGATCCCAAATTTGATCAGCCTGATTGGATTGAACATCCGCAATATCTTGGAGACGCTCCAAAATATCCGGAAAAATAGAACGTGCCACCAAAATCTTAGGTTTTTGAGTTGTCCCGGACATAGATTGAATCGCTCCCAATAGTTATCTTTTTTATATAAAACCTAGCCAATCACTGCGATTTAGCTAGTGGTTCATTGTATGACATTGATTTACCGCATATACACATCACTAAATCATCTAATAATTGAGGGGTTTCAGGCATAAATCTCCAATCTCTAAGATAAAATGTCGGTTTTGGTCTTTTTGAGATAGAACCACCATGACTTATGTAGTAACTGAAGCTTGTATTCGTTGCAAATACACTGATTGCGTTGATGTTTGTCCAGTTGATTGTTTCCGTGAAGGTGCCAACTTTCTAGCGATTGACCCTGATGAGTGCATCGACTGCGCCGTTTGCGTTCCTGAGTGTCCAGTTAATGCTATTTATGCTGAAGATGATGTGCCAGGCGATCAACAAGAGTACATCAAGCTAAACGTTGAATTAGCTCGTAAGTGGCCTTCTATCACCAAATCAAAAGCACCTCTTGCAGATGCTGAAGAGTGGAAAGATGTGAAGGGTAAATTGGGCGAACTAGCTCGCTAATTTCACTTTTGCAGATTGCCTTATCTCAAGATAAGGCAATCACTAGAATCCAGTCGGTCATCACCAAGAGCTGATGACTAACTAGTGGTATTTATCAAAAATACCCATGAATTAAGCTAGAATCTATCTATGCAGCAATATCTTGATCTCATGCGCCATGTATTGGCCAACGGCACCCATAAATCAGACCGAACAGGTACAGGTACCACTTCTGTATTTGGTCACCAAATGCGTTTTGATTTACAAAAGGGGTTCCCTGTTGTCACCACTAAAAAGCTCCACTTAAAGTCCATCATTATTGAATTACTTTGGTTTCTCCAAGGTAGTACAAACAATAACTGGCTCAAAGAACGCGGGGTTAGCATTTGGGATGAATGGGCCAAAGAAGATGGGGAATTAGGCCCTATCTACGGCTACCAATGGCGCTCTTGGCCAACACCAAATGGCGGGCACGTTGACCAAATCAGTCAATTAGTTGATCAGATCAAAAATAACCCTGACTCACGCCGTTTAATTGTGTCAGCTTGGAACGTTGCTGAAATTCCTCGCATGGCATTACCTCCTTGCCATGCCTTCTTCCAATTTTACGTAGCAGATGGCAAATTATCTTGTCAGCTCTACCAACGTAGTGCAGATATTTTCTTAGGCGTGCCATTTAATATTGCTAGCTATGCTTTGCTTACCCATATGATTGCCCAGCAAACAGGTTTAACACCGGGCGATTTCATTTGGACAGGCGGTGATTGCCACTTGTATACCAACCATATGGAACAAGTAAAGCTACAGCTATCTAGACAGCCATTGGCACTACCGCAATTGGCCATACATCGCCAACCAGCTAGCATCTTTGATTATGAATACGAAGATTTTGAGCTAGTGGGTTATCAACATCATGACCCTATTAAAGCTCCAGTAGCCATTTAAGTTTTAAAGGAAATTGTGGAACTAGCCATTATTGTTGCGCGCGCCAAAAATGGCGTCATTGGTGTGAACAACACCTTGCCTTGGCGCCTTCCTGAAGATTTAAAGCATTTCAAAAACACCACATCAGGCCACCCTATCATCATGGGGCGCAATACATGGGAATCTTTAGGTCGCCCATTACCAGGTCGTAGAAATATCGTTGTCAGCCGTAATGAATCCCTACGATTAGAAGGTGCTGAAACCTTTACATCGCTAGAAGATGCGATTGATGCTTGCGCAGGATCTGATCAAGTGTTCATTATTGGTGGCGCTCAAATTTATGAACAAGCAATGGTTTATGCTGACAAACTGATTGTCACCGAAGTCGATCTAGAGATTGACGGTGATGCCTTCTTCCCAGAGATCGACGAGATGATGTGGGAAGAAATCTCAAGAGAAGAGCACCACAATGGCGAACTAGGTTATGCCTTTGTCACCTACATCAGCAAGTTCTAATTGGGGTTTACGCTAACCTCGCACCCCTAAAAGCGACATCTTTTATATCTTTTTTTGCATTAATATCTAATCATCTGAATACCCATATTCAGGCCATTAGTTTTAACCAGAGGAGAATAAGCATGGATCGTCGTAAATTTATCGCGGGTACTGGTATGGCTGGCATTTTGGCCGCCGGCGTTGCACCAGCAGTACATGCGCAAAATGCCACTATTCGTTGGCGCTTAGCATCTAGCTTTCCAAAATCAATCGACACCCTTTTTGGCGGTGCCGAAGTATTTGCTGCAAAAATCAAAGAATTATCTGGTGGAAAATTCACCATCAGTACACATGCAGCCGGCGAATTAATGCCAGCATTTGGCGTGCTAGATGGCGTACAGCAAGGCACGGTTGAATGCGCCCATACAGCCCCGTATTACTTCTTTGGTAAAGATGAGACATTTGCACTTGATTGCGCCATTCCATTTGGTTTAAATGGTCGTCAAATGAATGCTTGGATGTTTGATGGCAACGGCTTAAAACTCTTGCGGGAGTTCTATGCTGCGTACAACATTGTGAACTTCCCGCTTGGCAATACTGGAGCCCAAATGGGCGGTTGGTATCGCAAAGAAATCAACACAGTTGCTGATCTAAAAGGTTTGAAATTCCGTATTGGCGGCTTTGGTGGAAAAATTTTAGAACCATTAGGCGTCGTTCCACAAAACTTGCCAGCAGGTGAAATTTATCAAGCACTTGAAAAAGGCACCATTGATGCTGCCGAATGGATTGGCCCTTACGATGATCTGAAGCTAGGTCTTTATAAAGTTGCTAAGCACTACTACTATCCAGCTTTCTGGGAAGGCGGCCCTCAACTAAGCTTGTATGTTAACAACAAGGCTTATAACGCTCTTTCACCAGAGTACAAAGCGATGGTTGAAGTTGCAGCCACCTATGCGCACGTTGAAATCCCTGCCAAATACGATGCCCGCAATCCAAAAGCACTAAAAGAATTAGTGGCTGGTGGAGCCAAGTTGCATCGTTTACCAAAGCCGATCATGGATCAAGCCTTCAAAGTATCTCAAGATGTTTATGCGGACTTGAGCGCCAAGAATCCACGCTGGAAGAAAATATTTGCAGATTACGAGGCTTTCCGTCGTGAGCAGAACCTTTGGTTCCGTTTTGCTGAGAAAGGTTTCGATGACTTCATGCAAGCACAAAAACTTTAATTAACTAATTTAAGTTTTTATATCTGAACTTAAAAAGTCAGTTCATTTTGAACTGACTTTTTATTTAGCGACTTGATTTGTTGGATGAAGTGGACCTAGGCTCAACCTCGCAAAAGCTTCCAACACACGTGGTGATGCAGCATGAAACACATAAACCCCCATACCCACACGCACCACCAATCGTGGCGCAATCAACCAAGATAAGTAAGGTATATAAATAAATTTAGCTTGAGTCACATCCCTCACGGCCACTCGCTTATTCCATAACCAAGTTTGCGCAATAACACCTTGCTCAATAGATGTACGGCTACGCAATATCCAGTAATAAACCGTAGAGCAAACGATCAATGAAGCGCCCATCACCGCTAGAGCACTCCAGGATAGCGCTTCTTTAGCTATTTCTTGAGCGGCTTGATAACCCCAAAAAAACAAGGCAAGCATGAGCAAGCTTGCCAATATTTTGATCAATAGAGGAAATGCCGCCCCCTCCACTGATACATCTTCTAAAAAGTGACTATCTGCCATTATTTTTTAGCAGGCTCCTTAAATAAGTCATCAATCATCTTCTGATCATCTAATGTCGGCGCTGCTTGCAAATCATCTACAGGCGCTTCTAATTGCACCTTATCTAAATCGACCTTCTCTTGCTTGTCTAAAAAGATAGTCACTGTTTGGGGAATGAAAATAACAATCACCACCAAAATTAGCTGCAAAAGTACCCAAGGAATAGACCCCAAATAGATATCTTTTGACTCAATCTTTTTAGGGATGCTGCCATTTTTGTATAAAGAGTCGGCAATGCCGCGCAAGTAAAACAATGCGAAACCAAATGGTGGATGCATGAAACTAGTTTGCATATTCACACACAGCAAAACACCAAACCAAATCATATCGATGCCCATCTTATCGGCCACAGGCCCTAGCATCGGCAGAATAATAAAAGCAATTTCAAAGAAATCTAAGAAGAAGGCTAAGAAGAATACAAACACGTTAACGACTAATAAGAAACCTGTTTGACCACCAGGTAAGTTAGATAACATGCGCTCAATCCAAATACCACCATCCACACCCTGGAATACCAAAGAGAAGACGCGAGAACCAATCAAGATAAACACAACCATCGCAGTAATGCGCATGGTACCTGTCATACCTTCTTTAATAATTTCCCAATTTAATCGCTTGTGCATCGCAGCTAGCACAAAGGCACCCACAGCCCCCATTGCACCGGCTTCTGTTGGTGTACAAACGGCCGTATCAATACCTGGCAAACCACCCATGCTACCTAATACAGCAAAAATTAATACGCCAGAAGGGATAATGCCACGCAAGCATTTCTTCCAAAGAGCCCAACCATTTAAAGTTCTTGCCTCTTTAGGCACACCAGGTAAATCAGCTGGTCTTATGCGCGTTAAAAAGAATGTATAAGCTACAAAAATAAGTACCTGAAGAATCGATGGTCCCCAAGCCCCCTTATACATATCCCCCACTGAACGACCCAACTGGTCTGCCATCACGACCAACACCAAGGAAGGTGGTACTAACTGTGTAATTGTTCCTGAAGCAGCCAACACGCCAGTGGCATAACGCATGTTGTAGCCATAACGCATCATGACAGGCAAAGAAATCATCGCCATCGCAATCACTTGGCCCGCAACCGTACCCGTGATCGCACCCAAAATAAAACCTACAATAATGACGGAATAACCAAGACCACCACGTATAGGGCCAAATAATTGCCCCATCGAGTCCAACATATCTTCAGCTAAACCGCATTTCTCCAAAATGGCGCCCATTAAGGTAAAAAATGGAATAGCTAGCAATAAATCATTCGACAAAATGCCAAAAATATTCAAGGGTAAATTTGACATAAAGCTAGCAGGAAACCAGCCTTGTGAAATCGCGAAAAACCCACTCAATAAACCTAAAGCAGCCAGAGAAAATGCGACCGGGAAGCCAATCAACATAATGAGGATCAGCCCCAAGAACATCATCGGAGCGAAAGTTTGCATGCTCATTGGAGAGGCCTTTCGTAATGAATATCCATGTTGTATGAGTGCGTCAACCAGCCGATACGTTTAATCACTTCTGAAATACCCTGTAAGCCCACCAAGAAGAATCCTAATGGCAACATCATCATGGCCGGCCAGCGAATTAAACCACCCGCATTACTAGACATTTCTTTCGAAACGAACATATTAATAAATAGCGGCATGCATAAGTAGGCAAAATAAACCATCGCCGGTAATAGGAAGAAAATTAAGCCGAATAAATCAATATAAACACGGGCTTTACTTTGCAAGGTTCCATAAATCACATCAACACGCACATGCTCATTAACGCGCAAAACTTGAGCCGCGCCCATCATCACGCAAGCTGCAAATAGATACCACTGAATCTCTAGCCAGCCATTTGAGCTGTAATCAAATAAGTAACGCACAAATGCATTCATGGCGCTAATAAAGCAGGACAAAATAATCGCCCATTTAGCAAAGCTAGCAAATTTATCTGTCACCCAATCAATCCTATGGGCTAATGCAATCAGTCGTACCATGATTGACCCCTTAATTTGTCATTTTTATGAAATTGATTCTATCAGCAAGCACAGGGCATTTCTTACAGAAAATGGCTTAGTAGGTGATTAACGACCACCTACAGTCATATTTTCAATCAGTATGGAACCCGTCTCTTTGGTGCCCCGTACCAAGGTGTCATGCCCAATAGCCACAATTTGCTGGAACATATCTTTGAGGTTGCCGGCAATCGTGATTTCTTCAACAGGATGAACGATTACCCCATTCTCAACCCAATAACCAAAAGCGCCGCGTGAGTAATCACCATTCACGTAATTGACCCCTTGACCCATTAAGTCGGTCACCAATAGCCCCGTCCCCATCTTTCTTAATAAAGCAGGTAAGTTATCTGAAGTCTTGGTTAAGCGACTTCTCATCTGAAGATGGTGGGAGCCCCCCGCATTACCAGTCGTTTGCATCTGCAGTTTTTTAGCTGAATAGGTCGATAAGAAATAACCTTGCACCACACCCGCATCTACAACTTTACGAGCCTTGGTTCTAACACCTTCTTCATCAAACGGTGCACTTCCAGTTAAGCGCTTTGCATGAGGCTCTTCAAAGATATCAATATGTTTAGGAAAAACAGATTGACCTAGGCTATCTAGTAAAAAACTAGACTTTCGATACAAGGCTCCGCCTGAAGTCGCTTGCACATAAGCGCCCAACAAACCAACCGCTAAAGGAGCCTCAAAAATTACTGGGCAATTTCGCGTAGAAATAGATCTAGCACCTAATCTAGCTAATGCCCTTTTGGCAGCATAAGCACCAACCTTTTCCGGACTAGCTAATTCTTTTGGCACCCTAGAGGTGGTATACCAATCATCACGCTGCATTGGGGCACCTGGTTCTTGGCTAGCACTCGCAATTGGCGTACAGGCAATATAGTGCCGTGATACAGCATACCCCCCCATAAAACCATTAGTTGTACCCAACATAAAATGAGACTGCTGTGCTGACACAGATGCGCCATCGCTATTAATAATATTTTTACTGACGGCAAAAGCACCCTGCTCGGCCGCACGGGCGATTTCAACAGCATCTTCCGTGTTAATAGACCAAGGATGGTAAAGATCAAGATCTTTAGGATGCTTCTCTAATAATTCAGCAGGTGCTAATCCAGCACAATCATCTTCAGCTGTATGTCTAGCTATATGAAAAGCTGCCTCAACGCTAGCCTTAAGGGCTGCTTTTGAGAAATCACTAGTCCCCGCATTACCGCGCCGCTGACCAATAAAAACCGTCACGCCTGCTTGCTTATCGCGATTTTGCTCAATGGTCTCAATCTCACCCTTACGTGTCGAGACGGATAGACCATGCCCCTCTGATAATTCAGCAGCGGCATCTGTGGCACCTAATTTTTTCGCTTCGGCCAATAAAAAGGCCACTAATTCTTTTAATTGTTCTGGTTTATGTGAAAACATAACGCAATCATAGCTAGAATTGAAACATGAGTACAAAAATTACAAATTTAAAAAATACTAACCGATCCCATCCTGATGAAATTTGGATTGGCTTAATTTCTATTTCCGATAGAGCTAGCCAAGGTGTTTATCAAGATGAAGGAATCCCAGCACTAGAAAATTGGTTTAGCAAAACACTCACATCCCCTTGGCATCTAGAGTCTCGCCTCATCCCTGACGAGAAGGACATCATCTCTCAAACCATTTGCGAGCTTGTTGATATCGTCGGCTGTGATTTGGTATTAACAACCGGTGGCACAGGGCCCTCTAGGCGCGATGTCACCCCTGAGGCCACATTGGCGGTAGCCACTAGAGAAATGCCTGGCTTTGGTGAGCAAATGCGACAAATCAGCTTAAAGTTTGTACCAACAGCCATCCTATCTAGACAAGTGGCTGCCTTACGCGAAATTGATGGGCACGCAGCACTGATCATTAACTTACCTGGACAACCCAAAGCCATTGCAGAAACCTTAGAAGGCCTCAAAGATGCTGATGGAAAATCAATCGTGCCAGGTATTTTTGCAGCAGTTCCCTATTGCATTGACTTGATCGGTGGTCCTTACATAGAAACCAACGAGTCAGTTATCAAGGCGTTTAGACCTAAATCAGCTATCAGAAATAAAACTTAGGCGCGTAAACCTAGGTAAAGACCTATTGGCACAAAAAATAATGCCGATAAATTACCAAGCAGCACAATCGATGCTACCAACTCTGGGTCCTGATCATGGCGATCAGCGACCAAGAAGTTCAAGACTGCAGGTGGCAAGCTGGCAAACACGAACAGTAAACCTTTTTGCAAATCAGTAATATCTAGCAAAGGTGTAATCATCAAAGCAATCAGCAAGCCTGCAACAGGACAAACAATAGCGCCCAAAAAGCCTTCACGCCAATGTTTCAAACTAGCATCCTTCATGCGCACACCTAGCGCAAATAACATGAGGGGCACCGTTGCATCACCCAACAGCTTAATAGCTTGATACAGGGGCTCAGGCAAAGTAAAAATATGCTTACTAGCGGACAGCACAACCCCAAGAAGAGTTGCTAAGGCCATGGGATTCATAAAAACACCGGTCATAGGTGCTTTAGGATTGACTAATTTCACCCCTAAGGTGAAATGTAATAAGTTTGACACTGCAAACAATGCAACAGCCGGCGCAAGCCCCACATGACCAAAAGCAAATACAGCTAATGGCAATCCCATATTGCCACAGTTATTAAACATCATCGGCGGGACAAATGTTTTAGGATCCATCCCTGCCAACTTAGCAATTGGCCAAGCCAATAAACCAGACCCCAAGACAATCGCTACACCGCTTAATAGCAAGCCCCACTGATCAATTAAATCAAAATCTTTACTAACGAAGGCTGAAATGACCAATAAAGGCGCAATCACCTCAATCGTCGAACGATTGATACCAGCCATATCTGGGTGCGCCTTACGACCATACAACCAGCCGACCAAGATAATTAGAAAAACGGGGGTGATAATCCCCGCGATCTTTAAAAACATTAATTGCCTTCAATAATGGGTAGATTGCCCACTGTAGGAGTAAATACCGTCTCTCTGTAATAACGAAGTTCCTCTACTGACTCCACAATATCTGCCAAGGCCGTATGAGCCTGTTTTTTACTAAAACCTTTAGCAATCTCAGGGTGCCAACGCTTGCAGAGCTCTTTAACAGTAGAAACGTCTATATTTCTGTAGTGGAAATAGGCTTCTAACTTGGGTAAATATCGGTTCATAAAGCGACGATCCTGATGAATCGTATTGCCACACATAGGCGAAATCCCCGATTTCACATGCTGCTTTAAAAAAGCCAAGCACTGAGTTTCCACATCAGCCTCTGTCAATGTGGACGCCTTCACCTTATCAATCAAGCCGGATTTGCCATGCGTCCCTTTATTCCAAGCGTCCATACCGTTTAAAATGGCATCTTCTTGATGCAACACTAAAACAGGACCCTCAGCGACGATATTTAAATCGCCATCCGTCACAATCATGGCAATCTCTAGAATTCGGTCGGTCTCCGGCTGTAAACCGGACATCTCCATATCTACCCAAACTAAACGATCATTCTTTCTTGTTGTACTCATCCCTATAATCATCTCATGACATTTACTTTTTTGTTTATTTTGGGCTTAGTCGCCAGCATCGCTACCCGCTATTACCTAGCTAGTCGCCATATTCGCCATATCTCACAACATCGCGAGAAGGTGCCTCAAGACTTTGCCAGCAAAATCTCTTTAGCCGACCATCATAAAGCCGCGGACTACACCATAGCAAAACTACGCCTTGGTTTATTCGAAATCGCCCTGTCTGCCGCTATTTTAATTAGCTTTACATTGTTAGGCGGCTTACAGTACGTGCACGATATCACCCTAGACCTTATCGGACCGGGCACCTATCAACAAATAGCTCTACTTATTTCCATTAGCCTGATTACTGGCATCATTGATCTACCTTTTTCTTTGTATCGCCAATTTGGCATTGAAGAAAAATTTGGCTTTAATCGCATGACCATTGGCTTATTTTTTACCGATATGATCAAAGGCTTGCTCTTGAGCTTAGCGATTGGACTACCTTTACTATGGGTTGTGTTAACGCTCATGGCTCATGCTGGTGAATATTGGTGGGTATTAACTTGGGTCGTTTGGGTAGCATTCAACGTCTTGTTGATTTGGCTATTCCCAACCTTTATTGCCCCTCTATTTAATAAATTCAAGCCCCTAGAAGATGGTCCACTTAAAGAGCGTATTGAGAATTTATTAAAACGTTGTGACTTCACTAGCCAAGGCTTATTCATCATGGATGGCAGCAAGCGTAGCGCTCATGGCAATGCCTATTTCACAGGCATGGGTAAAGCAAAACGTATCGTGTTTTTTGATACCTTAATTGAACGTTTAAACCCGGAAGAGATTGAAGCAGTTCTGGCTCATGAGTTAGGCCACTTTAAACGCCAGCATATTCGCAAACGTTTGATCCAATCATTCGCTTTAAGCTTGGCTGTTTTAGCTTTACTTGGTTGGATTGCAACCAAACCTTGGTTTTATTTAAGTCTAGGCGTCACACCTGACTTTAACGGCTATAACGCTGGCTTAGCATTAGCGTTATTTAGTTTAGTCATGCCTGTATTTGGATTTTTCTTAACGCCGATTAACAGCATGGGCTCACGCAAACATGAATACGAGGCTGATGCTTTTGCTGCTGAAAAATCTTCTGCACATGACCTCATTACAGCCTTGGTAAAGTTATATCAAGATAATGCTGCGACCTTAACGCCAGATCCTCTGTACTCTAGTTTTTACGACTCGCATCCACCAGCACCATTGCGCATTGCACATTTACAGAAATTGGCGAGTTAAGCATACCTTCATGAAAACATTTCAGGCCCTCCTCGTTGCATCCTACGGCCGCCACTATTTGGCAAGGCCCTTGGATGGCGAATCCAAGGATCTGTACCAAGTAACCTCTCGAGGTAAGCAACATTTAGGCGCTGTCGGTGACATCCTTCATGTGAAAGAAACAGGGCCTGAACAAGCAGTCATTGAAAGTATCGCTGAAAGAAAAAATCTCTTGTATCGCTCTGACGCCTACAAGAGCAAATCTATCGCTAGCAATGTTGATCAAATCTTAATCGTACTGGCAACTGAACCGGGGTTCTCCCCCGATCTATTAGGTCGCGCAGTCATCGCAGCAGAAACTGCTGGCATCATTCCACGCATCATTTTAAATAAATGCGATTTACCCAATAAATTGCCACAAGCTAGAAAAATGTTAGAGCCCTATCGAGCTATGGGTTATCCGGTTCATGAGATATCTGTGATACATGATCCGGCTTCGGTAGAAGAAATTGCTGAGCACATATATGGCAAAGTATCTGTGCTCGTTGGCCAATCTGGTATGGGCAAATCTACTTTATTAAATGCCTTAATTCCAGATGCAGCAGCGCAAACTCAAGAACACTCTAAGAAATTAGATAGTGGTAAACACACCACCACAGCCTGCCGTTACTATGACTTGCCACCTAAAACGATCGATGGGTCTGTGATGAGAGGTGCTTTAATTGACTCTCCAGGCTTCCAAGAGTTTGGCTTAGCTCACTTATCTGAAAGTGAATTGCAGCACGCCTTTAAAGAATTTAGGCCCCACTTAGGAGCCTGTAAGTTTCACAATTGCAGTCATGGCAATGAACCCGCTTGCGCCATTAGAGCAGCGGTAGAAGCTGGAGAAATATCTGCTCAACGTGTTGAACTATTTCGCCAACTTCGCCATGAATCACATAATGCGGATGCTATCCAAGCCAGGTTGAAATAGTCATCATTGCGATGACTACTAACCATAAAATTACTGCACGCCAAACCAATCCAACCGCAGAACGCAGGCTACGTACAGAAGCCTCTAAACCTAAATCAATAATGGGTGGCTCACCAGCCTCAGCCATGCGTAAGGCTTCATCACTACTTGGTTCTGGTAACGGCGCACCCAAACGCACACCTAAAGCACCTGCACCGGAAGCTAAAATCACCGCCTCTAAGTTGTTACCCCACTTACTCAAGTGATAGCGCCAGCCATAAATAGCATCTTCAAAGTTACCAACAATCGCAAAACCAATCGCAGTTAAACGTGTTGGCAACCAATCAATCACATAAAAGAATTTGCTAGATGCCTGCGCCAAAGAAAGACTTGCTTGCGCAGGCCAACGTTGAGCAGCCATATCAGCCAAACGGTAAAGCACAACGCCTGCAGGGCCTAGTGGCAACATAAACCAAAAGATCACCCCAAAGACATGTCGATGAGCGCCCACAATACCGCGCTCTAAGGCTAAGCGAATGACCTCTGACTCTGTCATCGTATCTGTATTAATACCAGGGCCTTGCCACTCAGACAACAAACGTCTTGCTTCATCCAAGTTACGCTCCATTAACGCTTCATGAATTGCTGTAAATGGATGGCTAAATTGCCTAAAACCCAAGAACAAATAAACCACTAAAACATTCCAAAGAAACGCTAGTAACGGTTGAGTTGCCAATAACACCACATGAATGAGTAACACCACGATAACAGGGGGTGCAAATGCCAACAAACAGGCTAGACGTCCACTACCCTCAGATCCCGTGTCAACATTCTTAACTGCTAGATCCAACCAGTTTTCAAGAAAACGTCGAAGCCAGTGATCTTTCTCAACCGGTTTGTATTGCTCAGCAATGAGCGCGAAAAGAATAGAAAAGAATGTCATGCTCTTAAAAAATGATAAAGATTCCGTAGCATACCTGCAGTTGCCCCCCAAATGAATTTATTTTCATAAGGCATCGCATAAAACTGTCGTGCACCTTCAGGGCTTTGCCACATTCTACGTTCATGATGATGAGGATTCATTAAAAAGCTCATCGGCACCTCAAAAATTTCTGCTACCTCAAAAGGATCTGGCTTATACATGCACCCAGGTTTTATTAAAGCAACCACAGGCGTTACTTGATACCCCGTAATGGTTAAGTAGTGAGGTAAACGACCCAAAATCTCCACATGACTTTCAGGCAATCCAATTTCTTCTTGAGCTTCTCGTAATGCCGTGTGCTCTGGCGTAATATCTTCTGGGTCAGTTCGGCCACCCGGAAAACTAATTTGACCAGGATGATCATGTAAATGGCTTGTACGCTTGGTTAGCAAGATATGTAGCTCATCTTCATAAGCAACTAAAGGCACCAAAACAGCTGCAGGCGTAGGCACATCACCTCGACCTGCATCTTTAGCGCCTCTAGCAGCCAATACCGATCGATTCTCATCGGTTAACTCAATGACCCACTCTTTTTCTTGCAAGAAACGCTCTCGCATACCAGCCATCGAGAGCAAAGCTTTTTCAACGGGCTCTAAATGCGTATCCCGCGCCACAATAGGCATCGCCTCAGGATCAAAGCTTGGCACTCGTCGCCGGCGCTGCTGACCCTCATTAACCGAGGAAATTAAATCATCTGAGGACATACCGTTAGTTTATATAAATTAGCGCATTCATACATGGACTCTAAAAGCATAAAGGCAGCCGAAGCTGCCTTTATGAACAAGTGCACTAGAAATAACTGATTACTCAGCAGCCACTTCTTTTGTACGCGCTTGTAGTTTTTCCTTAATACGTGCTGACTTACCTGAACGGTCACGCAAGTAGTACAACTTAGCACGACGTACATCACCGCGACGCTTCACTTCAATGCTAGCGATCAATGGTGAGTAAGTTTGGAATGTACGCTCAACGCCTTCGCCAGATGAAATCTTGCGAACGATGAAGCTTGAATGTAGGCCGCGATTACGCTTAGCAATCACAACACCTTCATAAGCCTGCACACGCTTACGTGTACCTTCAACAACGTTAACGTTAACAATCACTGTATCGCCAGGAGCGAAAGTTGGTACTGCTTTATTAGCAGTTAGACGAGCAATTTCTTCTTGCTCAATTGATTCAATAATATTCATTACAACTCCTTTTGCATCGTATCAACGTTTAATTCCGAGGATGAACCTATGGACCTGATAGAGGATGCGGTTTTAAATCCCTGTTTTATTTTGCAGCGTCGCTAAATAAGCTTCATCTGCAGAACTCAACAAGCCTTGCTTGCGAGCCTGATCTATTAAATCAGGCCGCCTTTTTAACGTCAGTTCCAAAGATTGTTTCCGACGGTAATCTGCTATTTTAGCGTGATGTCCGCCTAAAAGCACGTCTGGAACCAATAAATTTTCATAATTTTCAGGTCTGGTGTAGTGAAAACAGTCCAAAAGGCCATCCATAAAGCTATCTTGGGCGACAGATTCAGCATCCCCTAGAGCTCCAGGAATCAGTCGTATCACTGAATCCATTACTGCCATGGCTGGAATTTCACCCCCTGAAAGAACAAAATCCCCTAAACTTAGCTCTTGATCGACTCGACGATCAATTAAACGCTGGTCGACCGCCTCATATCTACCGCAAATAAATGTAACTGTCTCTAACTCGTAGATATCTTTCGCCATTTGTTGGTTAAATCGCTCACCCTGTGGTGACAACAAAATGACACGACCCTTTTTAACCCCCTGATCTTTGGCAACCGCATCTAGAGTGTCCTCCAAAGGTTTAGCCATCATAACCATCCCCGGGCCACCACCATAAGCACGGTCATCTACAGTCCTCCTAGCATCCGAGGTGTAATCGCGAGGATTCCAAGTCTTAAGACTAACTAAACCTTTCTCAAAAGCACGCCCCGTCACCCCCCAAGAGCTCAAGGCAGAAAACATTTCAGGAAAGATAGTTACGACATCAAAACGCATATATGTTTAGGCTTCAAAAACCTTGCTTTACCAATCTAACTGCCAATCAACGATGATGCCGTATTTTTCAGAACTTTTATCAACAGTTACCGACTGAACAACTGTTTTAATAAATGGAATCAAGCGCTCATCTTTATCAGAATTGGCATTTTCTGGCTTAACGCACAAAATTGATTGAGCCCCGTTATCCATTAAATCAGCCACTAAACCAAGCGCCTCCCCCTGTAAGTTCATCACGGGCAGACCAATTAAATCAACCCAATAGAAACTATCATCATCAACTTCAACAGGAAAATCCGCACGGCTAATATAAATAGCTGACCCTTTAAGAGCCAAAGCCTGATCTCGATCAGTAAGCCCCTCCAAACCCAACAAAACTTGCCCACTATGCTCTTTGGCGGATTTCACCGCAAAAGGACGAGACAAGTCAGTTGAAGCAGGTGGCTTCAATAACCAAACAATAGGTGCAGAAAATAGCGCTAGAGGTTCTTTAGAGTAAGGCTTAACCTTAATTAAACCCCGAATCCCCTGTGCATCGAGCACATGCCCGACTAAGACTAAATCAACAGGAGGACTCACGGTGTGACTCATGCGAGCCTCCAAATGATTAGATTTCTACCGCAATGGTGGCTTGCGCCGCCATTAGGCTTATTAGGCCTTAGGAGCGTTTTTAAGTAAACGAGCAACAGTTGGTGACAACTGTGCGCCAACACCTTGCCAGTAAGTCAAACGATCTTGAGCGATACGGAAACCTTGTTCTGTTTCTACTGCGCTAGGATTGTAATAACCAAGGCGCTCGATAAAATTCGAGTCACGACGATTGCGTTTGTCTGTTGCAACGATGCTGAAGAAAGGACGATTTTTTGAACCGCCGCGTGCGAGTCGAATGACGACCATGTGAGTTCCTTACAATGCTTTAATAAACCCCGTATTCTATCGCAGAAATGAAACGAAAGCCAAAAAATTAGGGATTCCATGACCAAAACCTCACTTACCCGCCTATTTTCAGGCTTCAGCCTAGTTTTAGCACTGGGTTTAACGAGCTGTGCTCAAGTAATACCCAACTGTGGGGCCGTTACAAGCCCGCCTGTCCATGATTTAGTAGATAGCCAATGGGAACTTATCCGCTGGCACTACACCAGTCCTAGCGACCATAAAACTCGCTTAAGAAAGATTCCTCAAGGAAACTTTGAGCCTCGGATTACTCTAGCTATTTCACCAGATGGTAAGAAAGTAACGGGTAATGCAGGATGTAATCTCTATACCGCTGAAATCGTGGCTGATGAAAGAGGTGTTGTCATGAATCAGGTAGCTAGCACTCGTCAAGCTTGCTCCCCCTACATCAGTGAACTGGAATTTAAATTCTTAAGCTATGTACGCGACTACAGAACACTCGTTCGAGATGGCGATCGGTTATTGATGATGACAAGAGATGGCGAAGTTTTAAGCTTTGCACTTAAAACTAAATAAGAGCAACACTCCCCCCTTTCACCCTTTACTCTCCGAAGCCAATACAATCACCCTATGCATAAAAATAAATTAATCTTCTGCGCACTTGGATTATTTTTACCAGGAAGCGGTCTCAACGTTTTTTATCTAAAAGGTTTGAGAAATATTTGGGCTTGGCTGCAACTGCTCGGCTTATTTGCTGGCATCTTAGGTTGGAAATTACTAGGTGCGAGCGATATGTCTTCTGCACTTGGATGGGTCTTAGCAACTGCTGGGTTTATCTCATTAGAGGCTAGCTGGCTCACCACCATCACCTTTGGACTTCGCCTAGATGAAAAATGGGACGCTCAATTTAACTCTCAATCTAATCAAAAAAGTGAATCAGGTTGGCTAGTTGTTTTATGTGTGATTCTTTCTTTAATGATTGGCGCAGCTGTGATGATGTCAGGGCTAGCAATTGCCTTTGAACAACATTTCTTAAGTCAGCTCGAAGCAGCCAAGCAAATCTCTCAATAAAGAAGAGAGTATGCGAACTGACCCGCATCAGCATTCATACTCGCCAATAAAAGCTCATAGCCATTAAATCTAGCACTCTTCCTTTAAATATAAAAATCTGCTTAAATTTGCTTGACATGAGTAATCATTAAGTTACACTAAGTGAAACTTTTCGATGAGTCATAAATGCAGCCAATTCGACAATTAATGGAAGCAATTAGTGAACTTGCAACTCCTCAAGCCTGCCTATTCACGCCTGCAGATCTGAGGGCACTGTTGCCAAAGCTATCTGACATCGCTTTCAAAACTCTATTAAGCAGAGCGGTTAAAGAGCATTATTTGAGTCGAATTTGCCGAGGTCTATATTTATACCCAAAGGTTAGGCCGGAGGGAGGTTTAATTCTTCAGCATGCAGTTAGCAAATTACGGCCATTAGGACTTAATTACCTCAGCCTTGAAACGGTCCTCAGTGACGCCGGTGTTATCTCGCAAATTCCGATTAACCGAATCATGGTAATGTCATCAGGACGTTCTAGTGTGATTGAGTGCGGTAACTGGGGAAGCATTGAGTTTGTCCACACTCGCCAGCAACCCGCTGAGCTAGCAGACTACCTGAGCTATGACGAAAAGAGTCGACTTTGGCGAGCTAACATCTCTCAGGCGATTAGAGATATGAAAGCGACACATCGTAGCTTAGATCTGATTGATTGGAGTGTAGTGAATGAGCTTATTTGATGAGTTAGTCGACCAGGCACTAAAAAACAAGTCCGAACTTACCCCCCTTAGAGTCGTTGTTGAAAAAGAATTGCTTCATCACGATATTTTGCGAGTACTTAGCCAAGCAGGACTTTTGACACACCTAACGTTCATTGGTGGGACCTGTTTGCGCAGTTGCTATGGCTCTAACCGATTAAGTGAGGATTTGGATTTCACAGGTGGTATCGACTTCACTCGAGAAAAACTTAGTGAGATGGCAAGTACTTTAGTTGAAAGCTTGAAAAATAAATATGGCCTCGAAGTTGTTGTCGCCGAGCCCATGCGAGAGGAAGGCAACGTCGACACTTGGAAACTCAAAGTCCAAACAAGACCTGGGAGACGAGATTTACCTGCTCAACGTATCAATATTGATGTCTGCTCGATTCCTAGTTACGAACCGAGGCCCATGATGTTACTTAATCCATATGGCATTGAAATGGGCTCTAGTGGATTAATCTTACAGGCACAGTCACGAGAAGAGATTTTTGCGGACAAGTTAGTCGCCTTAGCCCTTCGCCCCAATCGGATTAAAAATCGGGATTTATGGGATATCGCTTGGCTTCATCAGCAACAAGTGAAACCAGCTCTCGAGTTGATCATAAAAAAACTTAAAGATCACAAAGCTCAACCAGAATCTTATTTGGATGCATTTAAGCAACGCTTGGAATCTATGAGAGTTGATGCGACGGTGGCCAATCAGTTTCGTCAAGAGATGAAACGCTTCTTACCTAGCCAAATTGTGAATGAAACTGTGGTGTCTAATGAGTTCTGGATTTTCCTAGTTGGGCTCTTAGAGTCGTTATTTAACGATGTAACTATATCTCTAACTTCACAGCCCACTTCACGACCTCAGACAACTTCATTTACGATGTAACCATTTACAGCTTAAAAAATAAGGGTGAACTTGATTCACCCTTTTCACCCTTATTTGTGAGCTAAGCTCTTTTAGAACTGATCAGCGGTTAGAGCATTCACTGTCGCGCCACCCTCAAGAATTGACACAGCAATTCCTGGAACTTGACTCAATAAATACTCAGCATGGAAACGAGCGGTAGCCACTTTTGCTGAGAAAAACTCTTGATCAGAATCCAACTTAGCTTCAGCTGCCAATAAGGCTCTGGCCATTTGCCAGCCACTCATGAGTAAGCCTGCCAAACGAAGGTAAGCAACGCTACCCGCGAAAACGCCTTTAATGTCAGACTTGAAATTAGCCACAACATAATCAACAACCGTTTCAAAAGAGGCTCTCGCAGTAGATAAATGCTTCAACATGGCTTTCGCTGCTGGCGTACCACTATGAGCCAATTCTGCTTCAGTTTGCTGGATTAATACTGCAATTGATTTAGCCACTTTACCGCCATCGCGATATGTCTTACGACCCACTAAGTCATTCGCCTGAATAGCTGTTGTACCTTCGTAGATTGGCAAAATGCGCGCATCACGGTAGAACTGTGCTGCACCTGTTTCTTCAATGAAACCCATACCGCCATGAACTTGCACACCCAAGCTAGCTACTTCAACAGACATCTCCGTTGAGAAGCCTTTGACTAGCGGCACCATATATTCATAAAAAGCCAAGCTTTGCTGACGCGTTGCTTCATCTTGACCGTGATGCGCTTCATCACTTAATGCTGCAGCCATATAAGCCATCGCACGAGCACCTTCTGTGTAGGCACGCATCGTCATCAACATACGCTTTACATCTGGGTGATGAATAATCGCAACCGGCTCAGCTGAACCTGCAAGATCCTTAGACTGAGTACGATCTTTGGCATATTGCACTGCCTTTTGATAAGCGCGATCAGCAATTGCCACACCCTGCATACCTACTGCAAAACGAGCTGCATTCATCATAATGAACATGTATTCAAGGCCACGGTTTTCCTCACCAACCAAATAACCAATAGCACCACCATGATCACCAAACTGAAGCACTGCAGTTGGGCTCGCCTTAATACCTAATTTATGCTCAATGGAAACGCAATGCACATCATTACGTGCGCCTAAAGAACCATCTGCATTAACCATGAATTTAGGCACAACAAATAATGAAATACCCTTCACACCTTCAGGAGCACCAGGGCAACGAGCCAGCACTAAATGAACGATGTTATCGGCCATATCATGCTCACCATAGGTGATAAATATTTTTGTACCAAATACTTTATAAGTGCCATCACCTTGAGGCTCAGCTTTTGTACGAACAGCTGCCAAATCTGAACCCGCTTGAGGTTCAGTCAAGTTCATCGTACCTGTCCACTCACCTGTGACCATTTTAGGAATGTAACGATCTTTTAACTCATCGCTAGCCGCTGTTAACAAAGCTTCGATAGCACCATCAGTCAACATAGGACAAAGCGCAAAAGACATATTGGCAGCATTCAACATCTCAGTACAAGCCGTAGCAATCACCTTCGGAAAACCTTGACCACCATACTCACCTGGATGAATCACACCTTGCCAACCACCCTCAGCAAACTGTTTAAACGCGTCTTTGAATCCTGGCGTAGTTGTCACTTCGCCATCTTTCCATGAACTAGGCTTAACATCACCATCCCAGTTAAGAGGTGCAATCACCTCATTACAGAATTTTGCTGACTCTTCTAACACGGCCGCAGCTGTGTCGTAACCATAATCCTCAAAACCTGGAATAGATGCGACCTTATCAATGTCAGCAATATCTTGCATGACAAATAACATTTCTTTAACTGGTGCGGTATAGCTCATAGCGTTTCCTTAATTAACCTAACTCTGCAATCAACTCTGGCACTGCTGTAAATAAGTCAGCAACCAAACCATAATCTGCCACACCAAAAATCGGCGCTTCAGGATCTTTGTTAATAGCAACAATGACTTTTGAATCTTTCATGCCAGCCAAATGCTGAATGGCTCCTGAAATACCAACCGCCACATACAACTGAGGCGCAACAATTTTTCCTGTCTGCCCCACTTGGTAATCGTTCGGTACAAAACCAGCATCCACAGCCGCGCGCGATGCGCCCAATGCTGCACCCAACTTATCAGCTAAAGGCTCCATCACCGCATGGAATTGCTCACCAGAACCTAAGCCACGACCGCCTGAAACAATAATTTTTGCTGCTGTTAATTCTGGGCGATCAGAGTGGCTCACCTCTTTGCCAACAAAGCTTGCTTTGCCACTATCAGCTACCGCTGAAACTGTTTCAACCACTCCAGACCCACCTGAAGCGGCCGCTGCATCAAAGCCAGTTGTACGCACAGTAATGACCTTCGTTGCGTCTGTTGCCTGCACAGTAGCTACCGCATTACCAGCATAAATAGGACGCTCAAACGTATCAGCTGAAATAACTTTAGTGATATCTGACACTTGTGCAACATCTAACTTGGCCGCAACACGTGGTAATACGTTTTTACCAATCGCCGTAGCTGGCGCCAAGATATGGCTATAGTTAGCTACCATAGATAACACTTGCTCAGCCAAGTTCTCTGCTAATTGATGCTCCAAATGAGCTGCATCCACATGAATGACCTTAGCTACCCCTGCAACCTGTGCGGCAGCACTAGCAGCAGCGCTAGCTTGATGACCAGCGACCAACACATGCACATCACCACCACATGCTAATGCAGCAGTAACAGCATTTAAAGTAGTGGCTTTTAAAGATTGATTATCGTGTTCTGCAATTACAAGTGAAGTCATTTAGATCACCTTCGCTTCATTTTTTAATTTTTCTACCAAAGCCTTAACATCGGCTACCATCACTCCTGCGCTACGCTTAGGAGGTTCCTCCACCTTGATCGTCTTAAGACGAGGCGCCACATCCACGCCTAACGCATCAGGTTTAATAGTTTCTAATGGCTTTTTCTTAGCCTTCATGATGTTCGGCAAAGTCACATAACGTGGCTCATTCAAACGCAAATCAGTTGTGACTACTGCTGGCAAAGTTAAAGCCAATGTCTCTAACCCGCCGTCCACTTCACGAGTCACCGTAGCTTTACCATCAGCGATTTGTACTTTTGAAGCAAAGGTTGCCTGTGGCAAGCCCAATAGAGCCGCCAACATCTGGCCAGTTTGATTACTGTCATCATCAATCGCCTGTTTACCCAATACGATTAACTGTGGCTGCTCTTTATCGACCAAAGCTTTAAGAATTTTTGCGACAGCTAAAGGCTGTAGCTCAGAATCGGTTTCCACCAAGATGCCTCTATCAGCACCAATGGCCATAGCTGTTCTTAATGTTTCTTGACTTTGGGCAACGCCGCAAGAAACAGCTACCACCTCAGTAGCAACACCGGCCTCTTTTAGACGAACGGCTTCTTCAACAGCAATCTCATCAAAAGGATTCATGCTCATTTTTACGTTAGCAGTATCAATACCAGAGTTATCAGACTTCACACGCACTTTCACGTTGTAGTCGACCACTCGTTTAACAGCGACCAAAATTTTCATACTGTTTGCCTATTTATTTATAAGAATTACGAATGAGGACGATGCTGACAGCATTTAAAAAGTCAAACTATCGCCAACACGACATTGTGCGTTCCACGGCAACTGTTTTGAGAGCAGCCGCCATAAAATCGCACGAATGGTTGATTTTATACATCGATAGCCGTGGCAGAGCCTGCTTTTTTACGTAGTTCAAATTTCTGGATTTTGCCGGTTGAAGTCTTAGGCAATTCACCAAAAACAACCGCTCTTGGAATCTTAAATCCAGCTAAATGCTTCTTGCAGTGAGCCACGATATCTTCAGCAGTTACCTGGGCATCTGGTTTAACCTCCAAGAATGCACAAGGCGTCTCTCCCCATTTAGCATCAGGCTTTGCCACAACAGCTGCCGCCAACACAGCTGGGTGACGATAAAGCACATCTTCTACCTCAATTGAGGAGATATTTTCACCACCAGAAATAATGATGTCCTTGCTGCGATCTTTAATTTTGACGTAACCATCAGGGTACATCACAGCTAAGTCACCAGAATGGAACCACCCACCCTCAAAAGCTTCTTGGGTTGCCTTAGGATTTTTAAGATATCCCTTCATAGTGATATTGCCACGGAACATGATTTCACCCATCGTCTCACCATCAGCAGGAACAGGCTTCATTGTTTCAGGATCCATCACGGTAACAGCTTCTTGCATGTGATAGCGCACACCTTGACGAGCATTCAAACGAGCACGCTCACCGATATCAATATCTTTCCACTCATCATGTTTAACGCAAACAGCAGCAGGGCCATACACTTCTGTTAGACCATACACATGCGTTAGATCAAAGCCCATCTTCTCCATGCCTTCGATCATCGCAGCTGGTGGGGCGGCACCTGCCACCATCCCTTTCACCCCAGCTGGCACACCTGCTTTCAATTCATCAGGCGCATTGACCAACAAACCATGAACAATCGGTGCCGCACAATAATGAGTGACACCATGTTTTTTCATTGCTTCAAAAATAGATTTAGCATCCACTTTTCTTAAACAAACATTGACACCGGCTCTAGCTGCTACAGTCCACGGGAAACACCAACCGTTGCAATGGAACATCGGCAAAGTCCAAAGATAAACCGGATGTTTAGGCATATCCCACTCAAGGATATTCGACACGGCATTAATTGCAGCACCGCGATGGTGATAAACCACTCCTTTAGGATTACCAGTTGTACCAGATGTGTAATTAAGACAAATAGACTCCCACTCATCTTTAGGCATCCGCCAAGCATGATTAGGATCACCGCCAGCAATAAAGGTATCGTAATCAACGGTGCCTAATTTTTCACTTGCACCCTCGTATTCTTGATCAATGACATCAATTACCAAAATATCTCTTGGTGACTCAGCTTGAGCCATAGCCAAGGCTTTCTTCATCACGCCACTAAACTCAGGATCAACAATGACTACCTTTGCCTCACCATGGTTCAGCATGAAAGCAATCGCTTCTGGATCTAAACGTGTATTTAATGAATTAAGTACGGCGCCCACCATCGGCACACCAAAATGAGCCTCTACCATCGGCGGTGTATTAGGCAACATCACAGCTACCGTATCACCCACACCCACACCAGCCTTAATGAGGGCACTCGCTAATTGGCGAGTTCTAGCATAAGTCTCAGACCAGGTTCTTTTCAAATTACCATGTGCTACCGCCACTTTATTAGGATAAATTGTTGCGGCACGCTCAATAAAACTAATAGGGGTAATAGGAGAAAAATTTGCGGCATTCTTATCTAAGCCATGCTCATAAATATTGGACATATTCAATACACTCCGCCTTTGGAATTAATAATCAAGATTACTAGAAACTTCAAACAGTATCACCATCTGATCTGGCTTCAAACTACTTTTAGGGAATCCCCTTATAAAACTAAAATCTTTGATTAGAGACTAGCCAACTCTTTCAAATGAGCCACAACACTTCTGGCTAGAGCAGATAAGTTATACCCGCCCTCTAAGCAGCTCACAATACGATCATGAGCCGTCTCATGAGCAATCTTCATGAGTTGGCTGGTGATCCACGCGTAATCAGCCTCCACCAAAGCCATTTGCCCCATATCGTCCTCACGATGCGCATCAAATCCCGCAGAAATCAAGATCAGTTGAGGCTTAAATTCTCTTAAACGAGGCAACCACATCACATCAACAAGCTCTCTAACAGCAGATCCATTCGAATAAGCCGGCAAAGGCACATTCACCATATTAGGTAAATGACTATCAGCTCCAGAATACGGATAAAAAGGATGTTGGAAATAACTACACATCAATACACGTGAATCATTCTTAAATGCTGCCTCAGTACCATTACCATGGTGCACATCAAAATCAATGATCGCCACTCGCTCTAAACCATGGTGTTCTAAGGCATATTTGGCGGCAATAGCAATATTGTTAAAAAAACAAAAACCCATCGCTTGATGAGGCTCCGCATGATGGCCAGGTGGTCTCAAACAGGTAAATGCATTTCTCACCTCACGGTTCATCACCGCATCAACAGCCGCAATAGCACCACCAGCCGAACGTAGGGCTGCTTGCCAAGTATGTGGATTCATACTGGTATCACCATCTATGGCGTAGTGACCAGAGGTGGGAACATGCGCTTTAATACTCTCGATATATTCCCTGGTATGCACCAAAGCTAACTGATCCTCAGTAGCTAACGGTGGATCAATACGCGTTAAATAACAGTCAATACGGCTTAGAATTAACTGATCTTCAATAGCCTGCAAACGTTGCGGACACTCAGGGTGATGCGGCCCCATTTCATGGCGCAAGCAATCTGGATGACTCAGGTAAGCAGTACTCATATCAATTCGAATGATTCAATGAAATAATGGGCTAATTCGTTTAATTATTCATTCATAAAATTACATACTAATTACTTGATGACCCCTTTTACATTCACTTACAGCATCGCTCATCTATTATCTTTATCAAAAGTTTGGCGCCTATTTGCCATCTTATTCATCACAAGCACCTTATCCGCCTGTTCATCCTTACCAAGCAACTTGGGTAAAGAGGCTTCCATCAGCAATACAACGACTGAAGACCTGCAAATCACAGAACAGAAACCTGATGCATTAAAACCTTTTCTAGAGCAAGTTAGTAAAGACCACTCCATACCCCTTGCCGAGCTAAATATTGCCTTTGAGGACGCGAAAAGCATCCCCTCGATAAGAAAACTAGTACTACCTCCCGCACCAGGTTTCCAAAAAAACTGGAAGGTTTATCGCAGTCGATTTGTGGAGCCCAAAAGGCTTGCTGCGGGGCAGCAATTTTGGAGAAAACATCAAGCATTTCTTAAAGAGGTATCGCAACAAACAGGCGTCCCCGCTGAAATCATTGTTGCCATTATTGGTGTAGAAACTATTTATGGCAAACAAATGGGGACCTTCTCTACCAAAGACACGCTAATCACGCTTGGATTTCAGTACCCCAACACCCCCAATAGAGCTAGCCGCGAAACCCTGTTCAGAAATCAGCTAGAAGACTTAATCTTGTTGTGCTGGCAGGAGAATCCTGCTGCAAAACCATTCAAGAGCTGCTTAAATCAAACGGGCTCATATGCTGGAGCTATTGGCCTACCTCAATTTATGCCTGGCAGCATCCGACGATTTGGGGTGGATGGCGATAAAGATGGCAAGATTGATTTACGCAACTCTCCAGAAGATGCCATTGCTAGTGTTGGCAATTTCTTAAAGATGCATGGTTGGGTAAGGGATGAACCCATTTATTTAAAAATAACCGGCAACCCTGAGGCTTTGAATGCTGCTAAAAAATTAGCGGATGGTGAACCTAAAGCTAAGCTACAGCTTGGTCAATTAATCGAAGCAAAGTTACTAGAACCTAATAATCTACCTGAATCAACCCCTAGCCTAGTGGTTGATTTACCTAGCCCCACTAGTGATGGCAGCACAGAAGTGCAGTATGTGGTTGGCCTAAGAAATTTTGTCGCCATCTGCGATTACAACCGCAGTTTCTTCTATGCTCAATCCGTTGCTGAATTTGCAGATGCGCTAAGAGGCTACCCGATAGCAGAGGACCTTTCAGCAAAAAAGCTGAGTAAAAAAGCAAAGAAGCCTTCTAAGAAGGCTTCTGCTAAAAAATCAAAAAAAGTTAATCAAACAACTCAAGCCACTTAAATTATTTAAGCAGGGAAAACACCGGTTGATAAATAACGATCTCCACGATCACAGACGATAAATACAATCGTTGCATTTTCAACGCGCTCAGCAATACGCAAAGCAACAACCAAGGCACCTGCGGCAGAGATGCCGCAGAAAATACCCTCTTCCCTAGCCAAGCGTCTAGTCATATCTTCAGCAGCGGCTTGGCTCACATACTCAACGCGATCGACCTTCGCATCAGCATAAATCTTAGGAATATATTCAGGTGACCATTTACGAATGCCAGGAATTTGAGATCCTTCTTCCGGCTGCGCACCGATAATCTGAATAGCTGGATTTTTTTCTTTAAGATAAATAGACACACCTGTGATCGTGCCTGTTGTTCCCATAGCCGAAACAAAGTGAGTCACTTGGCCTTCTGTGTCATTCCAGATTTCAGGTCCAGTAGATTCAATATGCGCCAAAGGATTATCTTTGTTAGCAAATTGATCAAGAATCTTCCCCTTACCTTCACGCTGCAATTGTTCAGCGTAATCTCTGGCATATTCCATACCACCACTTGCCGGCGTTAACACCAGCTCAGCACCGTAAGCAGCCATACTTTGGCGACGTTCAATACTTTGATTTTCAGGCATGACCAAAATGATTTTGTAACCCAAAATGGCTGCCACCATGGCTAAGGCAATGCCCGTATTGCCACTAGTCGCTTCAATCAGTGTGTCGCCAGGCCTAATCTCACCACGCTCTTCAGCACGCATAAACATGGATAGGGCTGGTCTATCTTTAACAGACCCGGCAGGATTATTCCCTTCCAGCTTGCCCAAAATAATATTGTTTCTAGCCTCATTCTCAGGGCCAGGAATGCGCTGTAAACGAATCAGCGGCGTATGACCCACAGTTTGGGCAATTGTTGGATAGTTAGGTCGTGATTTAGGCATATGTCTTCAATCTTAATATATCCTGATTGTATCCATATGCCTAGGTTTATGAATGTTTAGCTAGTTTTTCGTCTGACCTTATTCTTTTTTATCTTCTTTCGCTTTTCTTTGCCTAGTGGATTTAACTGGCGCATCTGTTTTTTCAAGATCTTTAGCAGTTGCTTTGACCTTTTTAGGCGACCCTACAGTCGAATTTGATTGCCCATTAATGATTAAGCCCTTCCCCATCAAACGCTCAACAGTCTTTTCACCAATTCCTTTTACTCGGCTTTGTAAATCTGCTGAATCTTTAAATGGGCCATTCTTTTTTCGCTCAGCCAAAATTGCTTTTGCTTTCGATGGACCTAGACCCTGCACCGACTCTAAAGCCGCCTGATCCGCGGAATTGATTTCCACTGCTGCATGAGCATGGCTACTCACTAACAACCAACTTAATAACCCACTTAGGACAATGCCAGCAATCTTTAATGCACTTGTATTTTTTAACATACGACTCCTCTAAAAGAAAAAGCCTCATCGATTGATGAAGCTTTTTTACAACGAAGAGTTAAGCCGTATGTTGACTAAACTAGCTCAGCTTACAACGGCTGTGCAAGAAAATCCGAATTTTCTGACAACCACGTCATATATTTCTTTACACCTTGTTCAACAGTTAAGAAATCATCCTGATAACCAGCTGCTCTTAAATTTGTTAAATCAGCTTGTGTGAATGACTGATATTTGCCACGCAAAGCATCAGGGAAAGTCACATACTCCACTAAACGCTCATCAACCAATTCAGACAAAGGTAATTCATCTTCACCAGCAATGGCACGCAAACTATTAATGACAGAACGCGCCACATCATTGAATGGCTGAGCACGCCCTGTGCCCAAATTAAAAATGCCACTCTTCTCAGGATGAGATTGGAAAAACAAATTAACTTTCACCACATCTTCTACAGAAACAAAGTCTCGCTTTTGCTCACCAGGGCCGTAACCACCATACTCACCGAACAATTTAACAGCTTGAGTTTCCAAGAACTGATGGTAGTGATGGAAGGCCACAGATGCCATACGCCCCTTGTGAGATTCTCTTGGGCCATACACATTAAAGTATCTAAAGCCGACCACTTGAGCCGTGGTTTTCTTTTCCAAGAAACGCTGACGGACCACTTGATCAAATAAAAATTTTGAATAGCCATAAACATTCAACGGCTTTTCAAATTCGCGACTTTCCTTAAAAACATCTGAACCACCATAAGTAGCAGCAGATGAAGCATATAAGAAAGGTACTTTTTGCTCAGTACAGATATCTAGCAAATCCAGCGAATAACGATAGTTATTCGCCATCATGTATTGGCCATCTGTTTCCATCGTATCTGAGCAAGCACCCTCATGGAAAATAGCCTCAACTTTGCCAAACTTACCTTTAGCAAATGCTTCAATAAACTCTGATTTATCCAAATAATCAGCAATTTCTAAATCAGCCATATTGCGATATTTATCAGCAGGCTTTAACTCATCAACAGCAATAACATCTTTAATGCCACGCTTATTTAACGCTTCAACTAAATTTGAACCAATAAAACCGGCTGCGCCAGTCACAATATATGTCATTGCAATTCCTCTAAAGATACGGTTGCTGTACCCAATTTACCCACCACAATACCGCCTGCCTTATTTGCTAACTTCATCGCTTCTACAGCTGGCCATTTTGCTGCTAAAGCCACAGCCATTGAAGCAATCACTGTATCACCCGCTCCAGACACATCAAATACTTCACGCGCCTGAGCTTTAACATGTTCAACCCCAGCTTCTGTGAACAGGCTCATACCCTCTTCAGAACGCGTTAACAAAAGTGCCTCCAAGCCCAATTCAACTCTTAGCGCTTGAGCCTTCTGGAAAAGATCAGCCTCGTCTTTCCAACGACCTACTACCTGCCTCAACTCAGAGCGATTAGGAGTAATGATGGAAGCTCCTTTGTATTTAGCGTAATCATCGCCCTTTGGATCGACCAAAACAACCTTACCCGCAGCTCTTGCAGCTTCAATCATTTTTGTTACATGAGTTAAACCACCTTTACCGTAATCAGAAAAAACTACGGCATCCACTTCAGGCAGTAAAGATTGGAATTGCTCTAGTTTATTAAGTAAAGCCTCATGTGTTGGCGCCTGCTCAAAATCAAGTCGAATTAACTGTTGCTGCCTAGCCACGACGCGCAATTTAACAGTGGTTGGTGCACTCGCATCACGTTGCAAATAACTCACCACACCTTGGTCTTCTAATAATTTTTCAATGCGGTGCCCTGGCTCATCATCGCCCACCACACCGAGAATAGAGATCTTAGCGCCAATGCTAGCGGCATTGCGAGCAACGTTGGCTGCGCCACCTAGACGCTCATCATTTTTACCCACCAATACAACAGGTACTGGAGCCTCAGGAGAGATTCTTTCTGTATCACCAAACCAATAACGATCCAACATGACATCGCCAACAACTAACACGCGAGCTTGTCGAAACTTTTCAACATCCGATTTTGTTAATTTGATATCCATGTTCATTATGTTTGTTAATCTTTTTAATGTTAAATCATCTATTACATGGAAGGGCCTGATGGTGCGGCACCCTCACCACGCCTTGGAGAGTAGGATTCCCAAGCATTACACCCTGGGCACTGCCAATAAAAACGTCTTGCCCTAAATCCACAATTACCACAGGTATACCTAGCTAAACTATTGGTTCTTTGCTTCAAAAGCCCCAAAGAGGCTTTAATGTCTATTTGCTTATCTTGCTCACCAGCCGCTTCAGCCAAACTAAGTCTTGCCTGAGACCTTAATGCCATTGCGCTCAAACTAGGCGTATGCTGCATCACATCAGTCATCAAAGCTTCTGCCGCCTCATCACCTCGCAACGCTAAAACATGCTTAAAGGTGATATCCAATAATTCACCACCAGCTTGCGTTTGCAAGGCATTAATTAAGACTTGCAGACCCTCATCTGTTTTACCTAAAGCCTGATGCACCTTCATCCAACGATCAGCTACTAATGGTAGATAAGCCACGTGATGCTGATAAATATCCGACCAAACTTTAACCGCTTCAGCTAGTTGATTCTGAGAAACCAATAAGTCTCCCTTTAAGATGGTGGCTCGCGGATGATTAGGAACAGCCTGCATAGCTAATTCAATATGCTGAGCCGCCACAGATGCATTCTTTAGACGTAAAGCATCATCAGCTAACTCACAATGAAAATGCGCCAACTCTTTTTGCCTAGGTTTACCCTGCAACTGCCCCAACTCTTGGCAAGCGACGATTGCTTTAGACCAATCTTTCTCAACCTGATACATCTCCAAAAGACTCTCTTTTGCAGGAATACCATATTTACTCAGAGCGCTCACTCGATGCAGAGAAGTCTCAGCCCGATCTAGCAAACCAGCTCTTAGAAAATCGCGCCCCAATTCATAAGCAGCATGATCACGGTGCCTTGAAGGTAAATCATCGCGGTTAGCTAAATGTTGATGCACACGAATCGCACGTTCCGTTTCGCCTCTACGTCTAAATAAGCTACCTAAGGCGAAATGTAACTCTGTGGTTTCTGGATCTAGCTGAGCAATCTGAACTAAGGCATCAATCGCCTTATCTGGTTCTTCGTTCAGTAATAAATTTAAGCCTTTGAATGTTGATTTCTGCTGGGCTAAACGTTCAATCTCATTTTCGCGCTTTTCTAAACGCATATCCCAACGCGCACCGACCCACCCCAAAGCAAAGGTGACCAGTAGCGCAAATAACCACCAAGGTTCAATCTGTAACACGATGTATTTAACGAGGCTGTTTTAAGCGGCGAATAGAAATGCCACTTAATAGAGTGAGCAAAATGCCTAAGACAAAGGCTATGAATAGAACAAAAATAAGGGGTAAATCCCAACCGAGACCTGGGATTAACTGAAAATTAATTTCTTGGGTATTACTTAAAGCCAATAAGACTAAAAGAATAAAAATGATAAACCGTCCAACAATCCGCAATACTTTAAGTGCGGCATTTAGAAACGCTGTCATTCTGCAGATTCATCTTTCTTAGGAAAATCTACGCGCTCTCTTAATTCTTTACCAGGCTTAAAGTGCGGTACATGTTTTTCCGGAACCATCACTTTTTCGCCAGATTTTGGATTACGCCCTTGACGAGGTGGGCGATGATGCATCACAAAACTACCAAAGCCACGCAACTCAATGCGCTTACCTTCAGCCAAAGCTTGTGACATGGTGTCGAGCAATGTTTTAACGGCCAATTCCACATCACGCGGCAATAGCTGTGGGAACGCCTGAGCCAAGCGCTCTACCAATTCTGATCGTGTGATTGTCGATGAATCACTGCGTTCTAAATCGTCCATAACTCAACAATATTCTTTTTTATCAGTTTTGAAAATCCCCACCTAGATAGGCGGGGATCTCCCTACACATTACACCAAATATTAATTACCTTGGTTGTCTAACTTAGCTTTTAGCAAAGCACCTAAATTCGTTGTGCCTGCATTAGCATCGCTCTGCAACTTGCTCATCGCTTGTTGCTGATCGGCGCTATCTTTCGCCTTGATAGACAAGTTGATGTTGCGTGACTTGCGATCAATATTGATGATCATCGCGTTAACGGCATCACCTTCTTTTAACAAGTTACGAGCATCTTCAACGCGGTCAGTTGAAATTTCAGAAGCACGTAAATAAGCTTCTACTTCATCAGCCAACTGAATAACAGCGCCCTTAGCATCAACGCTCTTCACAGTACCGTCAACAATGCTACCTTTGTCGTTAGTCGATGTGTAGTTGTTGAATGGATCACCAGACAACTGCTTGATACCTAGAGAAATACGCTCTTTCTCAACGTCGATAGCCAAAACAACTGTTTCAACTTCGTCACCTTTTTTGTATTTGCGAACAGCTTCTTCGCCAGTTTCTTGCCATGACAAATCAGACAAGTGAACCAAGCCATCGATGCCGCCAGGCAAACCAATAAATACACCAAAGTCAGTAATAGACTTGATTGCGCCGCTTAACTTCTCACCTTTTTGGTGAGCACGTGCAAATTCATCCCATGGGTTTGGTTTGCATTGCTTCATACCCAAGCTAATACGACGCTTGTCTTCATCAATGTCAAGAACCATCACTTCAACTTCCATACCCAACTGAACTACTTTGCTTGGAGCAACGTTCTTGTTTGTCCAGTCCATTTCAGAAACGTGTACCAAACCTTCGATACCTGTTTCGATTTCAACGAATGAACCGTAATCAGTTAAGTTAGTTACCTTACCAAACAAACGTGTGTTTGGTGGGTAACGACGTGCGATACCAACCCATGGATCGTCGCCCAATTGTTTGATACCCAAAGAAACACGATTCTTGTCTTGATCGTACTTAAGAATCTTAGCTGTTACTTCTTGACCAACAGTCAACATTTCGCTTGGGTGACGAACACGGCGCCATGCCAAGTCAGTGATGTGCAACAAGCCGTCCACACCACCAAGATCCACGAACGCGCCGTAGTCAGTGATGTTTTTAACGATACCCTGCACAACAGTACCTTCTTTAAGATTTGAAAGAAGCTTAGCGCGCTCTTCGCCTTGGCTAGCTTCAACAACAGCACGACGTGACAACACAACGTTGTTGCGTTTACGGTCAAGCTTGATAACCTTGAATTCCATTGTCTTGCCTTCGTATGGAGATGTGTCCTTAATAGGACGTGTATCCAACAAAGAACCTGGCAAGAAAGCACGGATACCGTTTACCATCACTGTTAAACCACCCTTAACTTTGCCAGTTACGGCACCAGTTACAAGCTCACCTTGTTCAAGAGCTTTTTCTAGGTTCAACCAAGATGCTAAACGTTTAGCTTTGTCACGTGACAACACGGTGTCACCGTAAC
>Ga0228702_1000306_pt1 | contig 40057 bp, 37 predicted proteins | sample McNCre217_Aug_MG_2_FD_178018 | JGI IMG/M metagenome (GOLD analysis project Ga0228702, IMG submission 178018) | Freshwater microbial communities from McNutts Creek, Athens, Georgia, United States - 20-17_Aug_MG | ecosystem: Environmental > Aquatic > Freshwater > Creek | place: USA: Georgia...
TGGACGCTGACCCTGTTGCCCGCGATCACCCCCTGGTGGTCACGCCAGCTGAACATCCTTGAATGAACCTGCGAGACGCCGTGAACAAACCTTCCATCCTCGTGGCCCGTGCCATTTTTCCTGAAGTCCTGTCCCAACTGCGCGAAGTGTTCGATGTCGACTACAACGAGGCCGATGACATCTTCACGCCTGCCGAACTGAGCCGCCGCCTGCAAGGCAAGGTGGGCGCGCTGACCACGGGCAGCGAGCGCATCGACGCTGCGCTGTTGCAAGCCAATCCGCAACTCAAAATGGTGGCCAACATGGCCGTGGGCTTCAACAACTTTGATGTGCCCGCCATGACCGCCGCAGGCGTGCAGGCCACCAACACGCCCGACGTGCTGACCGAAACCACCGCTGACTTTGGTTTTGCGCTCTTGATGGCGACGGCCCGGCGCGTGACCGAGAGCGAGCATTTCCTGAGGGCAGGGCAGTGGACCAAGTGGCGCTACGACATGTTTGCCGGGGCCGAGGTGCATGGCTCGACCATCGGCATCATCGGCATGGGGCGCATCGGCCAGGGCATTGCCCGCCGCGCCGCGCATGGTTTTGGCATGAACGTGGTCTACCACAACCGCTCGCGCCTGAGCCCGGAGTTGGAAGCGGAGTGCAAAGCCCGCTACGTGTCCAAGCCAGAGCTGCTGCAGACCGCCGACCATGTGGTGCTGGTGGTGCCCTACAGCGCCGAATCGCACCACACGATTGGCGCGTCGGAGCTGGCTCAGATGAAGCCCACAGCCACCTTGGTCAACATTGCCCGCGGTGGCATCGTGGACGATGCGGCCCTGGCCAAGGCTCTGGCGGCCAGGCAAATTGCCGCTGCAGGACTGGACGTTTTCGAGGGCGAGCCCAGCGTGCACCCCGACCTGCTCACCGTGCCCAATGTGGTGCTGACGCCCCACATCGCCAGCGCCACGGTCAAGACCCGCATGGCCATGGCGCAGTTGGCCGCCGACAATCTGGTGGCCTACCTGACCCGGGGCGAGGTCCTGACACCTGTGAACACCCTGGCAGGAACTCCAGCATGAGTGACTTCAGTCCCATGGTGCTGCTAGCGCTGGCGGTGCTGAACTTGCTGGTGTTGGTGGCCCTGTGGCTGCGCAGCAAGCCAACCGATGCTGGAGCGCCGCAGCAAGAACAACAGGCCTGGCAGCAGAAAAATTTTGAAGCCCTGCAAGCCCAGACCGAACGGCTGGAGCGCGAATTGCGCACCGAAATCAGCCAGTCAAGCGTGCAGGGCCGCCAGGAGGCGATGCAGACGCTCACGCTGTTTCAGCAATCGCTGCTGCAGCAAAGCGCCGAAGCCACCCGTACGCAAAACCAGCAGATCGATGCTTTGGCTCAGCAACTGGCCTTGCTGCAAAAAAGCCTGACCGACAGCCTGGCGCAGCAGGTCAATGCCTTGTCCGAGGCCAACGCCCGGCGTTTGACCGAGATGCGCGGCACCATGGAAACCCAGCTGGCCCAGCTGCAGCAAAGCAACGCCGCCAAGCTCGACGAAATGCGCCAGACCGTGGACGAGAAACTCCAGGCCACACTGCAGGCCCGTTTAGGTGAGAGCTTCAAGCAAGTGGCCGACCGGCTGGAACAGGTGCACAAAGGCCTGGGCGAAATGCACACCCTGGCCCAAGGCGTGGGCGACCTCAAACACCTGCTGACCAATGTCAAGACCCGGGGCATGTTTGGCGAAGCGCAGCTGGGGGCCTTGCTGGAACAGGTGCTCACGCCCGAGCAATATGCCGAACAGGTGGCCACCAAGCCTGGCGACAAGAATCGGGTCGACTTCGCCATCCGCCTGCCGGGGCGCTCGGACAACGGCCAGCCTGTGTGGCTGCCGATCGACGCCAAGTTCCCCAACGAAGACTATGAACGCCTGCTCGAAGCGCAAGGCCGTGCCGACCCGGTGCAGGCCGAGCTGTGCGCCAAAGCGCTGGAAGCGCGCATCCGACTCGAAGCCAAATCGATCGCCGAAAAATACCTGGAACCACCACACACCACCGACTTTGCGGTCATGTTCCTGCCTACCGAAGGCCTGTACGCCGAGGTGCTGCGCCGCCCCGGCCTGATGGAGAGCCTGCAGCGCGACCACCGCGTGACGCTGGCCGGCCCGACCAACCTGCTGGCCATGCTCAATGCCTTGCAAATGGGCTTTCGCACGCTGGCACTTGAAAAACGCTCCAGCGAAGTCTGGCAGGTGCTGGGCGCGGTCAAAACCGAGTTTGGCAAGTTCGGCGATGTGCTGAGCAAGGTGCGCAACCAGACGCAGACCGTGCTCAACACGCTGGATCAGGCGCAAACCCGCAGCAATGTGATGAACCGCGCTTTGCGCCAGGTGGATGCCTTGCCCGAGGCCGAGACGCAGGCTTTGTTGCCCGGGTCAAGCCAAGAGGGTCTGGAATGAACCGTGAGCTGGCCCGCTTGATTGCAGGGCAGATTTTTCTGCACGCCTGCATGGCGGGCATGCGCATGGCCACGCCCCTGCTGGCCCTAAAACAAGGCTACAGCGCCATGGCTGTGGGGGCTTTGCTGTCGCTGTTTGCGCTGACACAGGTGTTTCTGGCCATTCCGGCGGGGCGCTACACCGATGTGCACGGCATGAAAAAACCTTTGCGCTACAGCATCGCCCTGTCTTGCGCGGGGGCCATGGCCGCGGCTGTCTGGCCGGTTTTCCCGGTGCTTTGTTTGAGCGCGCTGACCTCGGGCGCGGCCACTGGCATGACGGTGATTGCCCTGCAGCGCCATGTGGGCCGCACGGCCAAAGACGGGCTGGCGCTCAAGACCGCGTTCAGCTGGTTGTCGATCGGCCCGGCCATCTCCAATTTTCTGGGCCCTGTGGTGGCGGGGCTGCTGATTGACCATGCCGGGCCGCAAGCTTCAGACACCGTGGGATTTCAGGTGGCCTTTGCGGCCATGGCTTGCCTGCCGCTGGTGACCTGGTTTTGGGTGCGTCCGGTCAAGGAAAGGGTGAATGCACACGCCGCAGACCCTGCTGCACCACGCAGTGCGCTCGACTTGCTGCGCGAACCCCTCATGCGGCGTTTGCTGATGGTCAACTGGTTGCTGTCCTCCTGTTGGGATGTCCACACCTTTGTGGTGCCCATCCTGGGGCATGAACGGGGTTTCAGTGCTTCGGTGGTGGGCACCATCCTGGGCTCGTTTGCCATGGCGGCGGCGGTCATTCGGGTGTCTCTGCCCTGGCTGGCGCGTCACGTGCATGAGCACCAGATCGTGACTTTTGCCATGGCCACCACCGGGGTACTCTTTGGGCTTTACCCCTGGATGCCCAATGCCTGGGCCATGGGGGCCTGCTCGGTCACGCTGGGCCTGGTGCTGGGCAGCGTGCAGCCCATGATCATGAGCACCTTGCACCAGATCACCCCCAAGCACCGCCAGGGCGAGGCGCTGGGCTTGCGGCTGATGAGCATCAACGCGTCCAGTGTGCTGATGCCCACCTTGTTTGGCGCTGCCGGGGCCATTGCGGGCGTGGCGCCTGTGTTCTGGGTGGTGGGTACTTCAGTGGGGCTGGGCTCGCGCCTGGCGTGGCACCTGCGACCCCACAAGCACCACCACTGAGTTCGGATCAGGCCGCTCAGACAGGCAGGTGGTAGAACTGGCAGATGGCATGCCAGGCGTCGTGCGGCGAGTCCACATACTGGATGAGCTTGAGATCGGCTTCGGTGATCGTGCCTTCTTCCACCAGCACATCGGTGTTGAACATGCGTTTCCAGTAGTCGCTGCCATACAGCAGGATGGGCACAGGCTTGGCCTTTTGCGTCTGCACCAGGGTGAGCACCTCGAACAACTCGTCCAGCGTGCCAAACCCGCCGGGAAACGCCACCAGCGCCTTGGCCCGCATCATGAAGTGCATCTTGCGCATGGCGAAGTAGTGGAACTTGAAGCTCAGGGCATTCGTCACATAAGGGTTGGGCACCTGCTCGTGCGGCAGCACGATGTTGAGTGCCACAGACGGCGCGCCAGACTCCTGCGCTCCCCGGTTGGCGGCTTCCATGATGCCGGGGCCACCCCCGGTGCAGATGTAGAGTTTTTCGTGATCGGGCAGGCACGAGCAGGTGTTGGCCACCAGCCGTGCAAATTCACGGGCCTGCTCGTAATAGCCTGCAGTGCGCATGGCGCGCTGCGCCAGCTTCAAGGCCTGGGCATCGCCGCTTTGCTGCGCGGCTTCCAGTTGGGCTTGTGCGGTTTCCAGGCTGACAAACCGGGCGCTGCCAAACACCACCACCGTGTGCTCGATACCGGCTTCGGTCTGCGCCAGGTCGGGTTTGAGCATCTCCAGCTGCATGCGGATGCCGCGCACCTCGCGGCGCAGCAGAAACTCCGGGTCGGCAAAGGCCAGGCGGTAGGCTTGCGGTTGCATCAAGGCACGTGGGTTTTCGTGCCCGAACAGTTCAGCCCATGCGCTGGGCAGGGCGGTGTCCTTGAGTTTGCGGGTGTTTTCCATGGGGCCATTGTGCAATCACCGGTGCACAGCTTGCCGCCTTGCCATGAAAAAAGGCTCCCGAAGGAGCCTTTTTGCCAGAATCCAGCCAGGATCAGACGCGCTTGCGGTATTCGCCAGTGCGGGTGTCGATTTCGATCTTGTCGCCCTGGTTCACGAACAGGGGCACGGGCACTTCAAAGCCGGTGGCGATCTTGGCAGGCTTCATGACCTTGCCGGAAGTGTCGCCTTTGACGGCGGGCTCAGTCCAGGTGATTTCGCGGGTCACGCTGGTGGGCAGTTCCACCGAGATGGCCTTGCCGTCATAGAACACCACTTCGACTTCCATGCCGTCTTCGAGGTAGTTCAGGGCGTCGCCCATGTTCTCGGCTTCGACTTCGTACTGGTTGTACTCGGTGTCCATGCACACGTACATCGGGTCAGCGAAGTAGGAGTAGGTGCAATCCTTCTTGTCCAGAATGATCTGGTCCATCTTGTCGTCGGCCTTGAAAACCACTTCGGTGCCGAAGTTGGCGATCAGGCTTTTGAGCTTCATGCGCACGGTGGACGAGCCACGACCGCCACGCTGGTATTCGGTACGCAGGATGACCATGGGGTCTTTGCCGTGCATGATGACGTTGCCGGCGCGGAGTTCTTGAGCGGTTTTCATAGGATTTGAATCTGGAATGAACAGAAATGGGTGGCCAAAGGCCAAGCCGCTTATTCTAACCTGTAGGGGTGAGCCCCCTTGAGAACGCTCAGTCCCGGGCCGTCAGGCCATGGGCCAGACCACCCAGCACCACGCCTGCCAGCGCCCACAGCACCTCGGTGTTGCCCGTGCCCAAAGCGGCCAGCGCCGGGCCGGGGCAGACGCCCGACAGACCCCAGCCCACGCCAAAAATGGCCGAGCCGATGACCGTCTGGCGGTTCCACTGTGCCGGCTGGGTCAGGAATTGCCCTCCCAGCAAAGGGCGCCCAAACCAGCGCGGAAAGCCCTTGTAGGCCAGCATGGCCAGACCGGCTGCGCCGCCCATGACCAGCATCAGCCCCCAGTCCTTGAACTGCAGAAAACCCAGCACCACCTCGGGCTGGATCATGGTGGCCACCGACAGGCCAAACCCGAACAAGCCGCCCGCCAGCAGCGTGACGATGGCCTTGGGCAGGGTCAAAGTGTGTGCGTTCATGGTCATGCGAGCCTCATCAGGTTGGCGGTCAAAAAGGCGGTGGCCATGAAGGTCAGCACCGCGCCCAGCGAAGGCAGCTGCAAGGAGCCCAGGCCGCAAATGCCGTGGCCCGAGGTGCAGCCATTGCCCAGCCGCGCCCCGTAACCGGCCAGAAAGCCGCCCACCAGCAACTGCCAGACCGGCACGCTGGTGTGCTGCGCCTCACCGCCAGCCATGGCAAAGCGCCAGACCAGCGCGCCCAGCACTACGCCTGCGGCGTAGACGAGGCGCCAGTGGCGCGAGTTGAGAAAGCGCTCTTGCTGAAAAAACGGACGCTTGAAGACGAAAGACCAGCTGCTGGAAAAGACGGTGCTCATGCCGCCGACCCAACCGTTGAAGAGGTACAGCAGCGCCACACCAGCGCCAATGGTCAGGCCGCCCAGCAGGTAATGCTGCCAGCCCAGAGGGAAGAGGGTTTCAATGAGGGTCATGGGCGGCATTATCCCTGTACCTGCTTCAGCTGCGTGGCCAGATCGGCTTGCAGCAGCAGCCTGTGCCGAGTCGAGTGAGCACAAGCCACCCAAGCGTCAAGGGTTTCGCAATCCACGGCAGGCAACAGGGCGTTGTCAATGCCGTTCCAGACGCGATGTGTTCTGCGCAAGCTGTCTGGCGCCTGCATCCACTCTAAAAATGCCTCCAGCTTGGCGTGATGCGCATCGTCGTCCTGCGGGTAGATGTGCCAGATGAAGGGCTGGCCCGCCCACAGGGCGCGCACCAGCGAGTCTTCGCCGCGCACGAAGTTGAGGTCGCAGGCCCAGAGCATTTCGTCAAAGCCGTTTTGGTCGGTGTAGGGCAGGGCGCTCCAGTTAGGGTGCGCAGCCATGCCCTTCAGCGCTTGCTGCACCGCCGCCAGCGGACGGCCGGGGGTGACCAGCAGGTGGTGGGGTGTGCCTGCCAGTTGCTTCAGCAGCTGGGGCAGGGTGGTGGGTTCGTAGCAAAACAGGCTGATGAGCAAGCCATCCGGTGCCAGATCCGGGGCGTGTTGCCGCCGCCAGGCTGCGCGGTCAAAGCGTTGTTGCCGAGCCAGCAGATCGGCTTCGCGCAACAGGCCGCCCGTATCGGGTGTGAAGCCGGGGTAGCAGAAGCGCTTGGTCCAGCCTTTGGCTGGGCCGCTCATGACGGGCGAGGGCAGCCCGTGCATGCGGGGCACCCAGTCTTCGGCGCTCAGGTATTCGAGGTTGATCCACACTGGCTGTTGGGGTCGTGTGGCTACACCGTGCGCTACAAAGGCCTCAGGAATTTCGCAGCCAAAGGCTTCGATCCAGACATCGGCGGGCGGCAGGTTTTGCAAGGTGCTGGTTTGGCTGGCCTCAGCCCACGGGCGCACTTCGATGCCCGGTTCCTGCAGCGCGGTGGGGGCCATCCAGGCCAGGGCCGAGGCGTCATCCACCCACAGGCGCACGCGCTGGCCCGCATCGCGCAGCTGGCGCGTCAGGCGCCAGCACACGCCCAGGTCGCCGTGGTTGTCGATGACGGTGCAGAAGATGTCCCAGAGTCGGCTGGCTTGCATGCGCCGATTGTCGCTGTTGTTTTCACAGACAATAGCCGCCATGTCGCACGCCCATGATGAAGCCCTGCTCGCGCAAGTTGCCGCGCTGCCCGCCTTGCCCGGCGTGTACCGCTACTTTGACGCGCAGGACCAGCTGCTCTACGTGGGCAAGGCGCTCAACCTCAAACGCCGGGTGTCGAGCTATTTCCAGAAGGACCACGGCGGCACGCGCATTGGCCACATGGTCAGCAAGATCGTGCGTATGGAGACCACGGTGGTGCGCTCCGAGGCCGAGGCGCTGCTGCTGGAAAACAACCTCATCAAGACCCAGCACCCGCGCTTCAACATCCTGTTCAGGGACGACAAGAGTTACCCGTACCTGAAGCTCACGGGCAATGGTCGCATGGCGTTGCCCGCAGAAGTGACCACGCCCGAGGCGCAGCATTACCCGCGGGTGGCCTACTACCGGGGTGCTGTGGAAAAGAAGCACCGTTACTTCGGGCCGTTTCCCAGCGCGTGGGCGGTCAAGGAGTCGATCCAGCTGATCCAGAAGGTGTTCCGCTTGCGCACCTGCGAAGACACTGTGTTTGCCAACCGCACGCGGCCTTGCCTGTTGTACCAGATCAAGCGTTGCTCTGGCCCCTGCGTGAACCTGATCAGCCCCGAAGCCTACAAAGCCGATGTGCAGCACGCCGAGCAGTTCTTGCGCGGCGAGACGACCGAGCTGATGCGCGAGATGGAAGCGCGCATGATGGACCATGCCGACAAGCTCGAATTCGAGCTGGCGGCCGAGGTGCGCAACCAGCTCGCTTCGCTGTCCAAAGTGCTGCACCAGCAGGCGGTGGACACGGTGAGCGATACCGATGCCGACATTCTGGTGGCCCGGGTGCAGGGTGGCCGAGCCTGTGTGAACCTGGCCATGGTGCGCGGCGGGCGGCATCTGGGGGATCGGCCGTATTTCCCGGTCCACGTTCAAGACGCGCAGGACCTGTTGGGTCTGGAGGAGGGTGAAGCCCCGCGTCCGGTTGAGGTGCAGGTGCTCGAAGCCTTTTTGGCGCAGCACTACATTGGCGTGCCTGTGCCGCCGCTTTTGATTTTGAGTGCGCCAGTCGACAAGGCGCTGATCGAGGCGTTGTCGGCGCAGTCGGGGGTGAAGATCAGCACCGTGACGCAGCCGCGTGAGCATCGCCGCGTGTGGCTGGAGATGGCTGAGAAAAACGCCGATCTGCAACTGGCCCGCTTGCTGGCCGAAGAAGGCTCGCAGCAGGCCCGCACCCGCGCATTGGCCGAAGCGCTGGACCTGGCGCCCGACGATCTGGACCAGCTGCACATCGAGTGTTTTGACATCTCGCACACGGCGGGTGAGAACACGCAGGCGTCCTGCGTGGTGTTCCGTCAGCACAAGATGCAAAGCAGCGAATACCGCCGCTACAACATCGAAGGCATCACGGGGGGCGACGATTACGCGGCCATGCGCCAGGTGCTCACACGCCGTTACGGCAAGCTGGCCGAGGCCCTCCGAACACAGGACGGGATGGGCGTTGGCAATGCCCGTTTGCCGGACCTGGTGCTGATCGACGGCGGCAAGGGCCAGGTGAGCATGGCCCGGGAGGTGTTCACCAACCTGGGGCTGGACCTGTCGCGCATCGTCGGCGTCGAAAAAGGCGAGGGCCGCAAGGTGGGCCTGGAAGAGCTGGTGTTTGCCGATGGCCGTGACAAGGTCTATCTGGGCAGGGACTCGGCGGCGCTCATGCTGGTGGCGCAGATCCGCGACGAGGCCCACCGTTTTGCCATCACCGGCATGCGGGCGCAACGGGCCAAGGTGCGGGTGGGGGGCAGTCGGATCGAAGAGATTCCCGGGATTGGGCCACGCAAGCGGGCGCGGTTGTTGCAGCGTTTTGGGGGTGTGCGGGGGGTGGAGGCGGCCAGTGTCGAGGACCTGGCCTCGGTCGAGGGCATCTCGCCCGAGTTGGCTGAAACCATTTACCAGGCGCTGCACTGATGCCCCTTTGTTTGTAGGAGCGGCGCCCTCGCCGCGACAGAGCCGTTGCAGACCGCAACCCATTGCCCCGAGGGCGGGGCTCCCTCCGTGTCAGCCTGAGGCCATGCGCATGGTGCACAATCGAGCCATGTTTTTCACGATTCCCACGATCATGACCTTGGCGCGCATCGTCGCGATTCCGCTCATCGTGGGGGTGTACTACTTTCCTGGGCTGACCCCGCAAGCACAAAACGAGATCGCCACGGTCATGTTCGTGCTGTTTGCCGTGACCGACTGGCTGGATGGTTACCTGGCCCGCAAACTCAACCAGGCGTCGGCCTTTGGCGCCTTTCTGGACCCGGTTGCCGACAAGTTTCTGGTGTGTGCGGCCTTGCTGATGTTGGTCCACATGAACCGTGTGCATGTGTTGGTGGCGCTGGTGATCATTGGCCGCGAGATTGCCATTTCTTCTTTGCGCGAATGGATGGCCCAGATCGGTGCCAGCAAGAGCGTAGCGGTGCACATGGTGGGCAAGCTCAAGACCACGGTGCAGATGGTAGCCATTCCCTTTTTGCTGTTTGATGGCATGTTGTTCGGCCTGATCGATACCCGCGCCTGGGGCAATGTGCTGATCTGGATTGCGGCCGTGCTGACGATTTGGTCGATGGTGTATTACATGCAAAAGGCCTTGCCTGAAATTCGTGCGCGAGTGAAATGAGTGATTCTTCAACCACGGCATGGGTCAAGGCCATGCCTGCCGTGTTCGTGCTGATCTGGAGCACCGGCTTCATCGTCGCCCGCTACGGCATGCCCTACGCGCCGCCGTTCACTTTTCTGCTGTTTCGCTACTTTTTTTCTATCCTGTGCTTTTTGCCCTGGATCGTGCTGGCCCGCGTGGCCTGGCCGCGTGACCGCCAGCAGGTGCTGCATCTGGCTGTCACCGGCATGCTGATGCATGCGGGCTACCTCGGGGGCGTGTGGGCGGCGGTCAAGGCGGGCATGGGCTCTGGCCTGTCCTCGCTCATTGTGGGTGTCCAGCCGGTGCTCACGGCCATCTGGCTGTCCACCGTCTCTCGCAGCAAGGGGCAGGTGGCGGTGTCGCGCCGTCAGTGGCTGGGCCTGCTGCTGGGCTTTGCCGGACTGGTCATGGTGGTGTCGCGCAAATTCACCCAAGGCACGCCGCTGGACCATGTGACGCCCGTGAACATGGGCTGGGCCGTGATGGCGCTGCTGGCCATCACCAGCGGCACGCTCTACCAGAAGCGTTTTGTGCAGCCCTGCGATGTGCGCACGGCCAACTCGGTTCAACTGATGGCTGCGGCGTTGGTGACGATTCCGTTGGCCTGGCTGGAACCCGAAGGCATGCAGTGGAACGGCCAGCTCATGGGGGCCATGGCCTGGTCGGTGCTGGGGCTGACGTTGGGCGGTTCGTCCTTGCTGTATCTGTTGATTCAGCGTGGCGCTGCCGCTACCGTGGCGAGCCTGATGTACCTGGTGCCGCCGACCACGGCGCTGATCGCCTGGGTGCTGTTTGATGAGCAGATCACCGCCATGACCCTGCTGGGCACGGCCATCACTGCGATGGGTGTGAGCCTGGTGGTGCGGCCTGCGCCCGTCAAGGCCTGAGCTCGCTCCACGGGGCGCCTGCAAAACGCTGTCCCAGAAATTCCTGCAGCAAGCGCAAACGCAGCGGCATGTGCGCCCGGTAGGGGGCGATCCAGTGCACATCGGCGTCGTGCATGGCCCAGTCGGGCAGCACCCGCACCAGTGCGCCGCTGGCCAGAGGGTCTGACACATCCCACAGGCTGCGCAGCATGATGCCGTGCCCGGTCAGACACCAGTCGCGCACCAGTTCCCCCGAATTGCTTGACAGTGGGCCCGACACCGTGATCGGTGTGCGCTTGCCTTGTCCGTCCCGGGTTAGCCACCACTGGTCAAAACGCTGGCCTTGACCGGTGTCGCCGCCGTTTTCACGCACGACCAGGCAAGCATGCGCGGCCAGATCTTCCAGCCGCTCAAGTTGGCCATGGGCCAGCAGGTAAGAGGGCGCCGCCACCAGTACGCGCTGGTTGGGCGCCAGCTTGCGCACGATCCACTCGGCGGCCACGCTGGCGGGTGGGTTCCAGAGCCAGACAGCGGCATCAAAACCCACGCTGGCCAGGTGAGGCAGCTGCTCGGTCAGCTGCAGCTCGACCTGCACGCCGGGGTACAGACGCTGAAAGTCGCTCAAGGCCGGGCCGACCCACAGGCGGCCAAAACCGAAGCTGCTGACCAGGCGGATCGGCCCTGCGGGCAGACTTTGCTGCTCGCGCAGCTCGTTTTCGGCGTCGGCAAAATCCTGCAGAATGCGGCGCGCCCGCTCGCACAGGGCGTGGCCTTCGGTGGTGGGGCTGACGCGCCGCGTGGTGCGCTGGAACAGGCGGACACCCAGCCGGGACTCCAGCGCGGCCAGGCGTTTGGTGGCCACGGGTGGCGTCAGGCGCAGGGCCTGGGCGGCTTTGGCCAGGCTGCCCTGGGCCTGTACGGCCAGCACAAGTTCGAGGTCGCTGCGTTCCATTGTTTCTACTTTGAAAATAATCAATTGTCAGATTGTTTCCGATTGTGCCGCTAAGCTTGCGCCATGTTCACAGGTTTCCAGCCCCAGACAGTTGAGCGCAACAGGTTGCGGCTGCACACCCGTGTGGGTGGCCAAGGCGCACCCCTGCTGCTCCTGCACGGTCATCCGCAAAGCATGGCCATGTGGCACAAGGTGCTGCCGGCGTTGGCAGAGCGCCACCGCGTGGTGTTGATGGACCTGCGCGGCTACGGCGATTCGTCCCGCCCCGCAGCGGATGCCCAACACCTGAACCACAGCAAGCGTGAAATGGCGCTGGATGCCATGGCCGTGATGCGCGCCCATGGCTTTGAGCGTTTTGATGTGCTGGCCCATGACCGCGGCGCCCGCGTGGCGCACCGCCTGGCCGCCGACCACCCGCAGGCGGTGCAGCGCCTGATGCTGCTGGACATCGCGCCCACGCTGGCCATGTACGAGCACACCAGCGAGGCTTTTGCCCGTGCCTACTGGCACTGGTTTGCGCTGATCCAGCCCGCGCCCTTGCCTGAAGCGTTGATCGACAGCGACCCCTCGCGCTATGTGCGCAGTGTGATGGGCGGACGGCACGCGGGCCTGACGCCATTCACACCCGAGGCCTTGGCCGAGTACGAACGCTGCGCAGCCATCGTGGGCAGCGGCACCTCGATCTGCGAGGACTACCGCGCCAGCGCAGGCATCGACCTGGAACACGACCGTGCCGATGTGCAGGCGGGCCGACGTCTGGTCATGCCGCTGCACGTGCTGTGGGGTCAGCATGGCGCCGTGGGTCGCTGTTTTGATGTGCTGGCCTTGTGGCGCGAGCGTGCCATGCAGGTGACCGGCGAGGCGCTGCCTTGCGGGCACTATCTGGCCGAAGAATCATCCGAATCGGTGGCCGCACAGGCCCTGAATTTTTTCCATTCCTGAACCTCACAAGGACTTGAACATGAGCAAGAAACACCGCATCGCCGTCATCGCCGGAGACGGCATTGGCAAGGAAGTCATGCCCGAGGGCCTGCGTGTCCTCGAAGCCACGGCCCGCAAATTCGGCATCGACCTGCAGTTTGACCACTTCGATTTTTCGAGCTGGGACTACTACGAAAAGCACGGCAAGATGCTGCCCGACGACTGGAAAGAGCAGATCGGCGGCCACGATGCCATCTACTTTGGTGCAGTGGGCTGGCCAGACAAGATTGCCGATCATGTGTCGCTGTGGGGCTCCCTGCTGCTGTTCCGCCGCGAGTTTGACCAGTACATCAACCTGCGCCCCGCGCGCCTGATGCCCGGCATCATCGCTCCTGTGGTGCGCCGCGACGGCAGTCCGCGCCGGCCTGGCGAGATCGACATGTACATCGTGCGTGAAAACACCGAAGGCGAATACTCGGCCGTGGGTGGTCGCATGTTCCCCGGCACCGAGCGTGAGATCGTGATGCAGGAAACCATCATGAGCCGCATTGGCGTGGACCGCGTGCTCAAGTTCGCTTTTGAATTGGCGCAAACACGCCCCAAGAAGCACTTGACCAGCGCCACCAAGTCCAACGGCATTGCCATCACCATGCCCTACTGGGACGAGCGTGTAGCCGAAATGGCCAAGGCTTACCCTGGCATCAATGTGGACAAGTTCCATATCGATATCCTGACTGCGCACTTCGTGCAACGCCCCGACTTTTTCGATGTGGTGGTGGCCAGCAACCTGTTCGGTGACATCCTGTCCGATCTGGGGCCGGCCTGCACAGGCACCATTGGCATCGCGCCCAGCGCCAACCTCAATCCGGATCGCAAATTTCCCTCGTTGTTCGAGCCGGTGCATGGTTCGGCGCCGGACATTGCGGGTAAGGGCATCGCGAATCCGATTGGCCAGATCTGGTGCGGCGCGATGATGCTGGAATTCCTGGGTCACAAGGACGCGCACGACGCGATCCTGGGCGCCATCGAGACCATGCTGAAACCGGACAGTGGCGCACCGCGCACACCTGATCTGGGTGGCACAGGCAGCACCAGCGATGTGGGCAAAGCGATTGCCGCACTGATTTGATGCGCTGACAGTTTTCTGACGCAAGGCCTTGAGTTTGTCTCTCAAAAAACTCTCTGCGGGTGCGGCTTGCAGCGGATTTCGCGGCTAGAATCCGTCCCGCGTTGAGATTCTTGTCGAAAACATGATTGACAGGCCCAAAGGGGCTGGCTTTAATGTTCCTTGGCAAAAACGCCGGAGACAAATGACTGTGCAGATGCCAAGTCTGCACAGTTGACTCAGTCCAAACGCCGGGCAACCGGCATGCAACTTCAAGAGGTTTCTTGTGAACAAAACTGAACTGATCGAACACATCGCCAAACACGCTGACCTGTCCAAAGCTGCCGCTGGCCGTGCGCTGGAAGCCACCATCGGTGCTGTGCGCACCACCCTGAAAAAAGGCGGCACTGTGTCGCTGGTGGGTTTTGGTACTTTCGCCGTGGGCAAACGCGCTGCTCGCACTGGTCGCAACCCTCGTACCGGCGCTGCGATTAAAATCAAATCTGCCAAGGTGCCAAAGTTCCGTCCAGGCAAAGGCCTCAAGGACGCGCTGAACTGATCACTGTTTAAGGTTGGGTGCTTAGCTCAGTTGGTAGAGCGGCTCTCTTACACGGAGTAGGTCGGCGGTTCGAGACCGTCAGCACCCACCAACCCCCTAAAGGCGAACACCATGTTCGCCTTTTTTGTTGTCAACCCGAGAGTTCGTCATGTTTGATACCGTCCGCAACAACTCCAAGATCATGATGGGACTGTTGTTCCTGCTGGTCATCCCGTCTTTTGTCATGTTCGGGATCGAGGGTTACAGCCGATTCAACGACCGCGCTGCTGAGGTGGCCCGTGTGGATGGTCAAAAAATAACGCAGTCTGAATGGGATGAAGCGCATAAGCGCGAGGTGGACCGCATTCGTGCCCAGATGCCGAATATCGACCCCAAACTGCTTGATTCGGCTGAGGCGCGCATGGCCACACTGGAACGATTGCTCGGTGACCGTGTGCTGGCTGCGGCGGCTCAAAAACAGCTGTTGATCACCAGCGATGCCCGTTTGGCCCGTGAGTTGCAGCAAAGCCCCAGCATTGCCGCCTTGCGTGGTTCGGACGGCAAGCTGGACATGGAGCGCTATCGCCAACTGGCCGCCAGCCAGGGCATGACGCCCGAGATGTTTGAAAACCAGGTGCGTGCCGACCTGTCAAACCGCCAGGTGATCAGCCCGATTCAGGCCTCGGTGTTCGCTACAACACAACAAACCGATGCCGCGTTGCAGGCGTATTTGCAGCGCCGTGAAATCCAGGTTCATCGCTATGGTGCGGCCGAATTTACCTCCAAGGTCAAAGTCACAGACGATGAGCTCCATGCTTTCTATAAGGATCATGCTGAGCGTTTTCGTTCGCTCGAAAGCGCCGATGTGGAATACCTGGTGCTTGATGTCAACAGCCTGACCTCGTCCATCCAGTTGCCCGAGCAGGACGTCAAAAGCTATTACGAACAGAACGTACAACGCCTGAGTGGCCAGGAACAGCGCCGAGCCAGCCATGTGCTGATCACCGCTGCCAAAGACGCGCCAGCGGTTGAACGCAAGCAGGCCCGCACCAAAGCGGACGAACTGCTGGCTCAGTTGCGCAAGTCGCCCAAGAGCTTTGCCGAGGTGGCCCGTAAAAATTCACAAGATCCTGGCTCGGCTGCCAAAGGCGGCGACCTGGAGTTTTTTGGCCGTGGTGCCATGGTCAAGCCATTTGAAGACGCCGTGTTTGCCATGAAAGAGGGCGAAATCAGCGATGTGGTTGAATCCGATTTCGGTTTCCACATCATCCTGCTCACGGCCATCAAGGCACCCAAAGCCCCCAGCTTCGAGTCCATGCGTCCTCAGCTGGAAGCCGATCTGCGCAAACAGCAAGCCCAGCGCAAGTTTGCCGAGCTGGCTGACAGTTTCACCAACGGTGTGTACGAACAGTCTGACTCTCTCAAGCCTGTGGCCGACAAGCTCAAGCTCACTGTGCAGCAGGCCAAGGGTGTGACGCGTACGCCAGGTTCCGTGCCTGCGCTGGCCAACCCCAAACTGCTGCAAGCATTGTTCTCTGACGATGCAGTGAGCAAGCGCCGCAACACCGAAGCGGTGGAAGTGGCTCCAAACACTTTGGTTTCTGCCCGTATTGCCAATTACCATTCTGCCGCTGTGCGTCCTTTTGAAGAAGTCAAAGACGCGGTGAATCGCCAGTTTGTGGCTGACAAATCGGCCGAGCTGGCCCGCGTCGAAGGCGCTGCACAACTGGCTGCCTGGAAAAGCCAACCTGCGCAAGCGCAAGTGGGGGCAGCGGTTGTCGTCTCGCGTGACCAGCCCCAAGCCCAGCCGCAGGCCTTGCTGGATGAAGTGTTGCGTGCCGACCCGAGCAAGCTGCCTGCCATGATCGGTGTAGACCTGGGGGCACAAGGCTATGCCGTGGCCCGCGTGAACAAGATCGTGCCACGTGAAGCGCAAGATCCTCAGAAAACCGGACAAACTCGTCAGCAATTTGCCCAGCTGTGGGGCCAGGCCGAAGCCCAAGCCTATTTGACTGCGCTCAAGGCCCAATTCAAGGCTGAAGTTCTGGCGAAATCTTCCGCAAGTAAAACAGGTGCCGCAGCCGAAAAGTGACCCAACTTCAGGCTATAATTTCATCTCTACGGTGGCTGTAGCTCAGTTGGTAGAGTCCAGGATTGTGATTCCTGTTGTCGTGGGTTCGAGCCCCATCAGCCACCCCAAATAGATAAAAGCCCCTTCCAGCGATGGAAGGGGCTTTTTTTTGCACGTTAATGGCTGATAGCTGCCCTTTGGGATTCCTATCAATACCCATTTGGCTGTGTCGCGTGCCTTATTGGATTCGTGCTGATATGAACGCTTCTACGCTCTTGATGTCAATAGGTTTGTACATGACGTCAATGTTGTATTGGCTGAACAGCTCAAGGTGCTGAGGCGATGTATCGGCCGTCACGATGCAGGCGGGGATGTCGTGGTTGAACTCTTCACGCAACCGTTGAATGAAGTAGATGCCGTCGTGTTCACCCAGTCTGAAATCGCTCAAGATGAAATCCAGTTTAGGCATGGATGCCAAATGGTTGTTGAATGCTTCGTCTTTGTAAGGGATGGCGTGAACCATGTATCCCAATTGCTTGAAGTATTGCTGATAGGCGTTCAGAAGCACATCATCATTTTCTATGATACCGAGCTGAATTGAGGCTTTGGAGTTCCCAGCTGATGCACTGAAGCCAAGGGCTGTACCAATCAGGTTTTGATTTGACTCGGAGTTAAAGTTTTCTGACTCATCCAGAGCGGGGAAGTTGGTTTGGAGGACAAAGATCGACCCTTTGCCAACCTCGGAATGAACGGTACAGGATCCATTGATTTTTTTGACAATCCGATTCACGATGGAGAGACCTAAACCCAAGCCATCGTATTGTGATCTGGAGTGGTCTGATCTGTAAAACTCTTTGAATATGAGTGGCAAATCTTCAGCAGGTATGCCGCAACCAGTGTCCTCAACAGTGAAGCCTAAAGTATTTGAGTCTTTTTTGAAATTGACAGATATTTTTCCTTGTGCTGTGTATTGAATAGAATTGGACAATAAATTTCTCAGTATTTGCTCTAAAAGATTAGGGTCACCATTGACTGAGAAGTTGCCTCCAATGAATGAGAGGTGTATTTTCTTTTCTGCACACAAATCTGCGAATCGATCTTCCAGAATATTGATGATTTCAGTCAAGTGGAAATGACGTTCATTGATTGAAAATTTGGAGTCAAGTTTGCTGATGTCCAAGAGTGTATTGAACATGCGATTCAGAACGGAAACACTTTTTCTCATTCTGGAAAAAATAGAATTGTATTGGTCTTTCAATTCTGCTGGATCAATCATTTCCATGAAAATATTGATCGACTGCATGGGCTGTCTAAGATCATGGCTGGCTGTGGCAATGAATTCAGACTTTGCAGTGTTTGCTGCCAGTGATGCATTTTTTTCTTCGAGAAGCTGATTAAATAGAGCTTCATTTTTTAGGCTTAATGAGAATGATTTTTCCCAGGATTGGGAAAACAAAAAACCCATTTTCAATGCAAAATAAAAAGCCACCATTGACCCTAAAGGAATAGGCCACACGATAGATTCATAATGGATAATTATGAAAATGAATTCTGGCAGCTTCAATGGAACGGTGAATGAAAAAAAAGTCTTCCAATCAATGCAGTATCCAACCATTCCAAAAAACAAAACAGTCAAGCTGATGATTTCATAAATCAAATAACTGATCATGTCTGAAGGTTGAACAAAGAAAAACCAGCCAATGCCCCATGTCAATGTGACCATGCCGATGGCGATGTTCAGTGTCAATAAATTTTGCTCTGTATTGAGCTCTGATTTTATTGATTTCAATAAAAAATAACGAATGGTGACAACGATGGTCATCACCAATAACCATAATTTAAGATTTAAAGGATCTGTATTTTTGGAGTAAAGAGGGATGCATAACAAGGGAGCCAGCACTGTTGCCAGAGTGCTTGATGTTGCATAGTTATGCATATGTTGCAATTTTTCAATTGCAACCAGATGATTGAATTCGAATTTTTTTGCTAAGTTTTCAGATTCAATCATTGATTTTTAAATTTCAATCAAGAGATAAGCAATTGATGCTTTTGTGCTTTCAAAACCGCTTGTGTTCTATTGAAGACTTTCAACTCTTTGAATATCTGATTGATGTGAATTTTTACAGTCTGCTCTTTGATTTCCAAGAGATCGGCAATGATCTTGTTGGGATGCCCGAGTGAAATGAGTGTCAGAACTTCCAGCTGTCGTTGGGTTAGCTTGAATTCGTTCAATTGAGCACGTGGAGATGTTTTTTGGATAAACATCTCTTCGTCATAAAGTGATTTGATGCGTTTGAATATGGTGGACGAGGTATTGTTTTTGGAGATGAAAAGAGTCGCTCCAGCGGCGACTGCTTTGGGTTCCCATGAATGTGCATCCAGTCCTGAAATAGAAATGACATGGGCGACATTGGGCTTGTTTTTGAAGACCTTGATGCCAGCCATGCCATTCAGGCCTGGCATCAGCACATCCAATAAGACAATCCATTGTTGGGTTGATTGGTCAACCAGCTCCATGCCTTCGCTGGCATTGCTCGCTGTTGCAACATCAATCTCAAATTGACTGAATTCTTTTTGAAGAACTTCACCCAAAGCTTCGCGGTAGACGGGATGATCATCAATGATGAGCAGTGAGTGTTGATGATGTGTAGACGCATCCATATGGAACTGCATGCTACTCCTCAGTTCATGATTTTCAATGCAACTTAGGTTGTAGTCTGTGCTGACGCCGGGTCAGTTCAAAAAGAAAGAAGCCCTTCCATTTCTGGAAAGGCTTCTGGCATGGGGCAACAAGATGCACTCAGTGGTTGACCATCACCAGCTTGCCCTTAACACCGCGTGATCCCATGTGGGCATACGCGGCCTTCAGTTCAGCCATGGGCATGGTGCTGTCAATGACGGGTTTGATCTTGCCTTGTCCGTACCACTGGGCCAGCTCGGCCATCATGGCGGCGTTGGCTTGGGGCTCACGGCGGGCAAAGTCGCCCCAGAACACGCCCACCAGGGAGGCACCCTTGAGCAAAGGCAGGTTCAGGGGCAGGGCGGGGATGGGGCCCCCCGCAAAACCAATGATCAGGTAACGGCCACGCCAGGCGATGGAGCGGAAAGCCGGCTCGGCAAATTCCCCCCCCACGGGGTCGTAAACTACGTCTGGTCCCTTGCCTTCGGTCAGGGTCTTCAGGGCGTCGCGCAGGTTCTCCGTGGTGTAGTTGATGGTGGCGTCAGCGCCCAGTTCTTTGCACAAGGCGCATTTTTCGTCAGTGGAGGCGGCGGCGATCACTTTCGCACCCGCAGCCTTGGCGATCTGGATGGCGGCGGTGCCCACCCCGCCTGCCGCACCCAGGACCAGAACGGTTTCGCCGGCTTTTAGCTGGCCACGGTCCATCAGCGCGTGATGCGAGGTGGCGTAGGTCATGATGAAAGCCGCCGCATCCACAGGCGGAAACCCTGCGGGCAAGGGCATGCACAGTTTGGCCGGTGCCAGTGTGTGGGTGCCAAAGCCTCCAGTGCCCGAGAGGCAGGCGACCGCCTGACCGACTCGCAGGTGGGTGACGCCTTCGCCCACGGCCCGGACGATGCCCGCGTATTCAGAGCCCGGCACAAAAGGCAGTTCGGGTTTCATCTGGTACTTGTTCTGGACGATCAGCAGGTCCGGAAAGTTCAGGCTCGCGGCCTGGATTTCGAGCAGCACTTGCCCAGCGCCGGGTTGCGGGGTGGGCAGTTCTTTCCAGGTCAGGGCATCCACACCGATCGGGTTTTCACAGAGCCAGGCATGCATTCAGGGTTTCTCCTTGGAATGGGTTTTCAATCGCTCGATCTTAGGCAAGGATGGCTGGCCTGACTTGTCCCTTGAGCGACCAGGTTTTGAGCGCCTGAGCCGAGCTGGCTCCACCTACAATCGGAAGCCACAAGGGACGCGCATGAAAATTCTGATCTCCAACGACGATGGCTACCGTGCCGACGGTATCGTGGCGCTGCGGCAAGCGCTGAGCACCATCGCCGATGTGGAGGTGGTTGCCCCTGAACACAACAACAGTGCCAAATCGAATGCGTTGACCTTGCACACCCCCTTGTCTGTCCATGCCGGTGGGCCGGGTGTGCGCTACGTCAATGGCACACCTGCCGATTGCGTGCACATCGCTTTGACCGGGTTGCTGGGTTACCGGCCCGATCTGGTGGTTTCGGGCATCAACAACGGTGCCAACATGGGTGACGACACCCTGTACTCGGGCACCGTGGGGGCCGCCATGGAGGGTTACCTGTTTGGGATTCCGTCCATTGCTTTTTCCCAGATCGAGAAAGGGTGGGCGCACCTGGATGCGGCCGCCGAGAAAGCCAAGGCGCTGGTGCAGCATTTGCAGGCGCAGTCGCTGATCGGCACGCGTCCCTGGCTGCTGAATGTGAACCTGCCCAATTGCCCGTTGCACCAGATGGGCGAAGTCAAGCTGTGCCGCCTGGGGCGACGCCACTCGGCCGAGCCGGTTATCACCCAACAAAGCCCGCGCGGCGAGACCATGTACTGGATCGGCAACGCCGGTCCAGCCATGGACGACGGGGAGGGCACTGATTTTCATGCCACACGCCACGGCCATGTGGCCGTCACACCGCTCAAGGTGGACCTGACGGACTTTGATCAGTTGGGGCATTGGACTCAGGCACTCGCAGGCGGTGCGGCATGAGTCAGCGGCCAGGTTTCCCAGTCAAGCTCGACGACACGCGCAAGCCCGCCTCTGCGCGTTCCTCTGCTGCCAAATCTGCCGCCGTGCCATCGGCGACAGGCAAACCACTTGTCTCCAAAGCCCTGCCTGTCAGAACCACCGCAGCCAGACCTGTGACCGCATCGCCAGCCAAGGCCTTGGTGCAGCCAGTGTCAGCCGCTGCCCGTCCAATGGGGGTGGGGCTGGACTCGGGGGCTGTGCGCGAGCGGATGGTGCAAAAACTGGCCGAACAAGGCATCCAGGACAAGGCTGTGCTGGCTGCCATGGGGCAGGTGGAGCGTCATCGTTTTGTCGAATCGGCTCTGGCCAACCAAGCTTACGAAGACACCAGTTTGCCCATCGGTTTGGGGCAAACCATCTCCAAACCCAATGTGGTGGCCCGCATGATCGAGTTGCTGCGCATGGGCACCAGCGGTCAGCTCGGCCGTGTGCTTGAGATCGGTACGGGTTGCGGCTACCAGGCTGCGGTGCTCAGCCATGTGGCCAGCGAGGTCTACAGCATCGAGCGCTTGCGAGGGCTGCATGAAAAGGCCCGTGACAACCTGCGCCACTTTCGCCTGGCCAATGTGCATCTGATTTTTGGCGACGGCATGCTGGGCTACCCCAAAGGGGCACCTTACGCCGGGATCATTTCGGCAGCAGGCGGTGATGCCGTACCGCAGGCCTGGCTGGACCAGTTGGCTGTGGGCGGGCGTTTGGTGGCGCCGACCATCACTCCTGCGGGTCATCAAGCCTTGGTGGTGATGCACAAAACCGCCCAAGGTATTGAGCGCAGCGTGCTCGAAGCTGTGCATTTTGTCCCCCTAAAATCAGGCATTGCCTGAAGGTTCGACCGCATGACACTCATTTCAAACCGCACCTGCAAAACGCTGCTGTCAATGATCGGACTGGCCGTGATTGCCGCCTGCTCGACTGCACATCGCCCAGCGCCTGTGGAGGACCGTTCGGCACTGGGCAAGGTTTCGCCACCCATGAATGCGGTACCTGTATCCGACAGCAAGCCCTTGCCTGGCGCAGAGAACGCAGGCAAACCCGGTTATTACACCGTGCAGCGCGGTGACAACCTGACCCGCATTGGCCTGGAGCATGGCCAGGCATGGCGCGATCTGGCCCGCTGGAACAACATCACCAATCCGGATGTCATCGAAGTGGGGCAGGTGGTGCGCGTGACGCCGCCTGGCTCGGCGGTTGAAAGCGCGGGCGTGGTGGTTCGCCCAGTAGCTCAAAACGGCCAATCCACTCCCCAGCAAACCAATGCCCAGCCGAGTGCAGCCGCCAAACCTGTGGCTGTGACCGCGCCGGTTGCTGGCGAAGACATCGCTTTCGCCTGGCCTGCCAGCGGCAGCGTGATTGCCGGTTTTGACGAGGTCAAGAACAAGGGCCTGGACATCGGCGGCAAAGCCGGTGACTCGGTGCTGGCTGCGGCCGACGGCCAGGTGGTCTATGCAGGCGCGGGTTTGCGCGGCTATGGCAACCTGGTCATCCTCAAGCACAACAGCACCTATCTGACGGCCTATGCCCACAACCAGAAGCTGCTGGTCAAGGAAGACCAGAAGGTCCATAAGGGCGACAAGATCGCCGAAATGGGCAACAGTGATGCCGACCGTGTGAAGCTTCACTTTGAAGTCCGCCGTCAAGGCAAGCCAGTGGACCCGTCCAAATTCCTGGCTGCGCGTTGATCGTTTCATCGCAAATTTCAGCCCCTTGTCCTGAGACAATCGGGGCATGAGCGAACAACAAGATATTTCCGTCCCCGAGCACGACACCCCCTCCAGCGACGACTTGCCCGAGGGCTGGTTGCGTGTGGGTTCCCTGGACATGGATGCCCAGGGCATCGCCCGCCGCCCCGATGGCAAAGTGGTGTTCATCGAAGGCGCCTTGCCTTTCGAGATCGTGTCGGTGAATGTGCACCGCAAGAAAAACAACTGGGAGCAGGGCGTCGTCACCGACATCCACCACGAGTCGCCCCAGCGCGTGCGCCCCGGTTGCCCCAACTTTGGCCTGCACAAAGGCGCTTGCGGCGGCTGCAAGATGCAGCATCTGGATGCTGCAGCGCAGGTGGCCATGAAGCAGCGCGTGCTGGAGGACAACCTCTGGCACCTCGCCAAGGTCAAGGCCGACACCATGCTGCGCCCGATCGAAGGGCCCGCCTGGGGTTACCGCTTCCGTGCCCGCCTGTCGGTGCGCTACGTGATCAAAAAGGGCGAAGTGCTGATCGGTTTTCACGAGCGCAAGAGCCGCTACATCGCCGACATGCAGGTTTGCCCCATTTTGCCCCCACATGTGAGCGCCATGCTGATGCCTTTGCGTGCCCTGATCGCGCAGATGCAGGCCCGAGAAACGCTGCCCCAGGTCGAGTTGGCCTGTGGTGACGCTGTCACGGCGCTGGTGCTGCGTCACCTGGAGCCGCTGTCTGACAGCGACAAACAATTGCTGCGCGACTTTGCCACCGAGCACGGCGTGCAGTGGTGGCTGCAGCCCAAAGGGCCGGACACGGTACACCTCCTTGACGAGGGCGGTGCGCAGCTGGCTTACAGCCTGCCCGATTTTGGTGTGCATATGCCGTTCAAGCCCACCGATTTCACCCAAGTCAATCCCTACATCAATCGGGTGCTGGTCTCGCGTGCCTTGCGGCTGCTGCAAGCACAAAAGACCGACCGTGTGATCGACTGGTTTTGTGGCTTGGGCAATTTCACACTGCCTCTGGCCACGCAAGCGGGCGAAGTGCTGGGCATTGAAGGCTCAGAGGCCTTGGTGGCCCGCTCGCGTCAGAACCTGGTGCACAACCAGGCCTTGCGCCCGGCGCATGCGCCACTGGCCCCGACCACGTTCGTGGCCCGCAATCTGTTCGAGATGACCCCGGCCATGCTGGTGGCCGACGGCGTGGCCGACAAATGGCTGGTGGACCCCCCCCGTGAAGGCGCCTTTGCCTTGTCCAAAGCCCTGGCCGAGCTGCACCAGCAGCCCGAATTGCGCGGCGACTGGACGCCGCCGAAGCGCATCGTCTACGTCAGCTGCAGCCCGGCCACGCTGGCCCGTGACGCAGGCCTGCTGGTGCACCAGGCAGGTTACCGCTGCGTGGCGGCTGGCGTGATCAACATGTTTGCCCACACGGCGCACGTCGAGAGCATGGCGGTGTTTGAGCTGGTTTGACGCGGTCTGCACCATGAAAAAAGGCTCCCGAGGGAGCCTTTTTATTGAGGAGTGGATCGCTCAGTCGCGCTCGCCACCCATGATCCCCAGCAGAGCCAGCAGGCTCTGGAAGATGTTGAACAGGTCCAGGTACAAGGCCAGTGTGGCGCTGATGTAGTTGGTCTCGCCGCCGTCCACGATCTGCTTGAGGTCGAACAGCATGTAGGCGCTGAAGATCACGATGGCCAGGGTGGACAGCACCATCATGCCGACCGTGGAGCCGACAAAGATGTTGACGATGCCGCCGATCATCAGGCCGATGGCGCCGACGAACAGCCATTTGCTCATGCTCGACAGGTCACGCTTGAGCGTGGTGGCCAGGCTGGCCATGACGAAAAACACACCTGCGGTGCCCGCAAAGGCGGTCATGATGAGTTCCGAGCCGTTCTTGAAGCCCAGCACCATGGCGATCATGCGCGAGAGCATCAGGCCCATGAAAAAGGTGAAGCCCAGCAGCACGGGCACGCCGGTGGCGGAGTCCTTGGTTTTCTCGATCGCGTACATGAAACCAAAGGCGCCGCCCAGGAAAACGATCAGGCCGAGTCCTCCGCCCAAAGAGGCGGTGATGCCTGTGGCCACACCCAGCCAGGCTCCCAGCACGGTGGGCAGCAGACTCAGGGCCAGCAGCCAGTAGGTGTTGCGCATGACGCGGTTGCGCTCGGCCGGGGTGCTTGCGCGGCCCCAGGTGGAGGTGTCCAGTGTTTGGAAATCGCTCATGTGTGTGCTCCAGATCAAACCCTGACATCAGGGCCATTGCATTCTAGGGCCTGCAACAGCCATGGTTCCAATTCCTTGAAGGCTTGGGGTTATCGCCGTTGAATCAGTTTTGTCCTGAGGTTGCGAATGGCGTCTGCACGGCCATGTATGCTTGCGCCTTTGTCATTTTCAAACGAAACCCCCATGAAAACCCAATCCGTTCTCGAACTGTCCGATGTTCAGGCCATTGCCGCTGCTGCCCAGGCCGAAGCTCAGAAAAACAACTGGAACGTCAGCATTGCCATCGTGGATGCAGGTGGTCACCTGCTGCATTTCCAGCGTCTGAACGGCGCGCCGCCCATTTCTTCGCACATTGCTCCGGCCAAGGCACACACTGCGGCCCTGGGTCAGCGCGAAAGCAAGGTTTATGAAGACGTCATCAATGGCGGTCGCTATTCCTTCCTGTCGGCCCCTGCGGTTGAAGGCATGCTCGAAGGCGGTGTGCCAATCATGAAAGACGGTGCTTGCTTGGGCGCTGTGGGCGTGAGTGGTGTCAAGTCCAATGAAGACGCACAGATCGCCAAGGCAGGCATCGCGGCCATCGGCCTGTGATTTGAGGCCTTTGCCCCATGCAAAAAGCCCGTCATTGACGGGCTTTTTTGTGGGCAATCCTTGGGGAGATCACCAGGTGTCGTCGCTGCCGCCCCCTGAATCGTCGCCCCAGTCACTCCCCGTGCCGGGGTCAAAATCGGGCACAGACCCGGAAGGTTCTGCAGAAACATAGCCCTGGCTGTCGGCCCAGCTGTTGTTGCTGGGGGCTGTACTTGAGGGCGCCACATGGTGATCACCTTCCAGGGCTTTGGACAGGGCGTAGCCCGCAGCCACGCCGGCCAGTCCGCCGACCACGGCACCTGCCACGGTCGAGCCGCCCGACGGCGCCTGGCTGGGGTAGCCCGCTGTGGAGTAGGCCGGGGCATAGCCGGTGTCAGGGTTGCGGCCAAAAGCCGTCGACAAAGGACCGCCCGAAGGGGGCGTTGCGGCAGGTGCATAGCCGCCAGCGGGTGTGGCCGGGCGGTTCATGCGGATGAGCAGTGCGATCACGCCCAGTGCGGCGATGCCGATCCAGACATAGGTCAGCGAAAAACCGTTGCTGGCTGTTGCCGCTGGCTGAGGGGTGTTCGGCATGCCCACACTGTGGGCGGGCACAGCGGTGCTCTGCGTGCGTTCCAGCAGTTCCTTGAACTGCTTGTCGCTGCTGGCGAATTTCAGACTGGGGTCAATGGCCTGAGCCCGGTTCAGCTCCGCATGGGCTTCGGCTGGGCGGCTTTCGCGCAACAGGACTTGTCCGAGTTCGTAATGGGCTTTGGCGCTTTGCGGTTTGGCGTCGATCACCTCGCGCAGCATCGATTCGGCCTGTGTCAGGTGGCCTTGCGACACCGCGGTTTCGATGTCTTTGGGCGCAGGCAGGGCCAGCGCCAGGGCAGATGCCGCCAGCGAAGCGCTGACCAGCAATGTCTTCAGAACGTGGGACAGGGTAGGGGTCATGGATCCTCTTTGATACGACAGAGCTGCCAATCTATCCGCAATTCAGCGCGGGCCTGCGCCGGATTCGTAAGGATTTGCAACGCTACTGCACATGGTGGCCTGGAGGCGTATTTCAAGCGGGCAAGAAAAAACCCGCACGCGGCGGGTTTTTGACTGGTGTTGAACCGATCACTTGGTGCTGAGCACCCAGGCGGCCAGTTTCTTGGCTTCGGCTTCGTTGACTTGCGTGTTGGCAGGCATGGGGATAGCACCCCAGACGCCCGAGCCACCCTTCATGATCTTGGCGGCCAGTTTGTCGACAGCGGTTTTGTCGCCTTTGTATTTGGCGGCCACGTCCTTGTAGGCTGGGCCCACCACTTTGGCGGCCACAGAGTGGCAAGCCATGCAGTTCTTGGCCTTGGCCAGGGCTTCGTCGGCCATGGCTGGTGCAATGGCTGCAGCCGTCAGTGTGAGTGCAAAAACGATCTTTTTCATGTCGAGTCCTCGGTTGAATGGAAAACGGAATGGCTCCCCAGCCGGGTGGACTGACAGCCATCAGAAGGGAGCGCTGCCAGGCCGGGTTGCAATGGTGTCAAGTTTAGCGCTTATGCGCACCGTATTGGCTGACTTCTTGGCGACTGCATGTATCTCCTGTACCAAGGGCTGGGCACCGGGGCTGGGCGATAATTCGCCCAGCATTTTTTGATATTCCCTCTGATTGGAGCCTTCGATGCCCGCTTACCGTTCCAAGACCTCCACCGCCGGCCGCAACATGGCGGGTGCCCGTTCCCTGTGGCGTGCCACGGGCATGAAGGACGACGACTTCAGCAAACCGATCATCGCCATTGCCAACTCGTTCACCCAGTTCGTGCCCGGCCATGTACACCTGAAAGACCTGGGCCAGCTGGTGGCCCGCGAGATCGAGGCGGCAGGCGGTGTGGCCAAAGAGTTCAACACCATTGCCGTGGACGACGGCATCGCCATGGGCCACGACGGCATGCTGTATTCGCTGCCCAGCCGCGACATCATTGCCGACTCGGTCGAGTACATGGTCAACGCCCACTGCGCTGATGCGATCGTGTGCATCTCCAACTGCGACAAGATCACCCCCGGCATGCTGATGGCCGCCATGCGCCTGAACATTCCGGTGATCTTTGTGTCTGGTGGCCCCATGGAAGCGGGCAAGGCCCGTCTGGCCAACCCCGAAACCAAGACCATTGAAATCAAAAAGCTCGACCTGATCGACGCCATGGTGATGGCGGCCGACAGCAAGGTGAGCGACGCCGATCTGGCCGAAATCGAGCGTTCGGCTTGCCCGACCTGCGGTTCGTGCTCGGGCATGTTCACCGCCAACTCCATGAACTGCCTGGCCGAAGCGCTGGGCCTGGCCCTGCCGGGCAACGGCACCGTAGTCGCCACGCACGCCGACCGCGAGCAGCTGTTCAAGCAGGCTGGCCGCACCATCGTGGACATGGCCAAGCGTTACTACGAGCAGGGCGATGACACTTTGCTGCCCCGTTCGATGGGCTTCAAGGCCTTTGAAAACGCGATCGCGCTGGACATCGCCATGGGCGGCTCGACCAACACCATCTTGCACCTGTTGGCGATTGCCCAGGAAGCCGAGATCGAATTCACCATGGCCGACATCGACCGCATGTCGAAAATCGTGCCCCAGCTGTGCAAAGTCGCGCCCAACACCAACAAGTACCACATCGAAGACGTGCACCGCGCAGGCGGCATCATGGGCATCCTGGGTGAGCTGGACCGCGCTGGCCGTCTGCACACCGATGTGCCCACCGTGCATGCCAAAACCATGAAGGACGCGCTGGACCAGTGGGACATTGCCCGCAACCCGTCGGATGCGGTCAAGACCTTCTACATGGCCGGTCCTGCTGGCGTGCCTTCGCAAGTGGCGTTCAGCCAAAACACCCGCTGGCCCAGCCTGGACACCGACCGCGCCGAAGGCTGCATCCGCTCCATCGATCACGCTTTCAACAAGGAAGGCGGCCTGGCTGTCTTGCGCGGCAACATCGCCTTGGACGGTTGCGTGGTCAAGACCGCAGGCGTGGACGACAGCCTGCTGGTGTTTGAAGGCCCGGCCCATGTGGTCGAGAGCCAGGACGAAGCCGTGGAAAACATCCTGGGTGACAAGGTCAAGGCGGGCGACATCGTGGTCGTGCGCTACGAAGGCCCCAAAGGCGGCCCCGGCATGCAGGAAATGCTGTACCCGACCAGCTACATCAAGTCCAAGGGCCTGGGCAAAGCCTGCGCCTTGCTGACCGATGGCCGCTTCTCTGGCGGCACCTCGGGCCTGTCGATTGGTCACTGCTCGCCCGAGGCGGCGGCTGGCGGCAACATCGGTCTGGTTCGCAACGGCGACCGCATCCGCATCGACATCCCCAACCGCTCGATCAACGTGCTGGTGAGCGATGGGGAACTGGCCAAGCGCCGCGCCGAGCAGGACCAGCTGGGCTGGAAGCCCGCGCTGCCTCGCCCACGCAAGGTGTCGGCCGCGCTCAAGGCTTATGCCAAGCTGGCCACCTCGGCCGACAAAGGCGCGGTGCGCGATCTGTCGCTGCTCGATTGATACAACTGTGTTGGACAGCATGCTGATGCGTGCCCTCTATTGCGGGCACAATCGCTCACCATGCTGATCCATCCCCAAATCGATCCTGTCGCCCTGCAACTGGGCCCCTTGGCTGTGCACTGGTACGGTCTGACGTACCTCGCGGCCTTCGGTCTGTTTTACTGGCTGGGCACGCACCGCCTCAAGCACCTGCCGTTTGCCAGCTTGCCCGAGTGGACGCGCCGCGACATCGAAGACATCCTGTTTCTCGGGGTGCTGGGTGTGGTGCTTGGTGGGCGCATTGGTTATTGCCTGTTTTACAAACCCGGCTACTACGCAGCCCATCCACTCGAAGTCTTTGCCGTCTGGCAGGGCGGCATGAGTTTTCATGGCGGCATGCTGGGTGTGATCGCAGCCATGGTCTGGTTCGCTTACTCGCGCCAACGGCCGTTTTTGCAGGTGATGGACTTTGTGGCGCCCTGTGTGCCTACCGGACTGGCTGCAGGCCGTGTCGGCAACTTCATCAATGGCGAACTCTGGGGCCGCGTGGCCGACCCGACCTTGCCTTGGGCCATGCTGTTCCGTGGGGCGGGGGATGTGCCGCGCCACCCTTCACAGATCTACCAGTTCCTGATGGAAGGCCTGTTGCTGTTCGTGCTGCTGTGGCTGTATGCCCGCAAGCCACGCCAACAAGGGCAGGTGGCCGCGGCCTTCCTGTTCGGCTATGGCGTGTTTCGGTTTGCGGCCGAGTTCTTCCGTGAACCCGATGCACATCTGGGCCTCTTGAGCCTGGGCATGAGCATGGGGCAGTGGCTGTGCGTGCCCATGATCGCAGGCGGGGCACTGCTGTGGCTGTGGTGTGGCCGCCGGGCGACCTGAGTCCGGAGTTTTTGTGGCCGTTCAGCGGTCCAGTGGCAGGACCGTGCTTTCCTTGATTTCTTCCATCACCACATAGCTGTTGGATTGCGCGGGTACCGGGATCTTGTTGAGGATGGTGCCCAGCAGTTCGCGGTAATCGCTCATGGCGCGCAGCCTGGCCTTGACCAGGTAATCGAAGCTGCCCGAGACCAGGTGGCATTCGAGCACATCGGGCATCAGACCCACCTCGCGCCGCACCGTTTCAAAGACCTGCGGCGATTTTTGTGACAGCGTGATCTCAATGAACACCAGCAGCGGCTTGCCCAGCTGCACCGCGTCCACCCGGGCGTGGTAGCCGGTGATCAGGCCTTGGCGTTCGAGCCGTTTGATGCGCTCCGAACAAGGGGAAGTGGACAGGCCGACCTGTTCACCCACTTCGGTGACCGACATGCGGCCGTTGCGTTGCAAAAGGTCCAGGATTTTGAGGTCGATGCGGTCGGGTTCGGACATTGTGCTGCGCAGGCCTGCAAAGCGGCCTGTGTCTCAGTTGAAATTGCTGAATTTTGCCATTAAATCAAAAAAATATTCCGTCATCAATCCATAACATCACCAAATCTCAAGTCAATAGCGAGGCTGACATGAAAGTGGTGGTGCTGGGTGGTGGTGTGATCGGGGTGAGCACAGCATGGGCGCTGCAGCGCCAGGGGGCCGAAGTCACGCTGGTGGATCGCCAGAACGGCGTGGCCATGGAGACCAGCTTTGCGAATGCGGGCCAGGTCTCGCCAGGCTACTCCACCCCTTGGGCCGCTCCGGGCATCCCGCTCAAGGCTTTGAAGTGGCTGTTCCAGACCCATGCCCCGCTGGCCATTCGGCCCGATGGCAGTCTGTTCCAGTGGCGCTGGATGGCGGCCATGCTGGCCAATTGTTCGGCCAGCCGCTATGCCGTCAACAAGGAGCGCATGATGCGCCTGTCCGAGTACAGCCGCGACTGCTTGCGGGCCTGGCGTGCCGAAACAGGCATCGCCTACGACGCCCGCAGCCAGGGCACCTTGCAGCTGTTTCGCACCCAGGCCCAACTGGATGCCGCTGCCCGCGATGTGGCGGTGCTGCAGGACTGCGGCGTGCCATTCGAGCTGCTGGATGCGGCAGGGGTGGTGGGGGCAGAACCGGCGTTGGCACGCGCCAGTGCCCCGATCACCGGTGGGCTGCGTTTGCCCAATGACGAAACAGGCGATTGCCATCTCTTCACCCGCCAGTTGGCGCAGCGTGCCTGCGCTCAGGGCATGACACTGCGCAGCGGCTGCTCGGTCCAGGCACTGGAGGCCGATGGCCAACGCATCACGGGGGCCCGCTTGGCCGGTGCCGCAGGCGGTGAGGGCGAGTTGCTGCAAGCGGATGTGGTGGTGTTGGCTGCAGGCAGTTATTCACGCGACTTGCTGCTGCCTTTGGGCCTGGACATTCCGGTTTACCCCGTCAAGGGCTACTCGCTCACCATGCCGCTGCGCGATGCCTCGCTGGCCCCCCAATCCACCGTGCTGGACGAGAGCTACAAGATTGCACTGACCCGGCTGGGCGACCGCCTGCGCGTGGGCGGCATGGCCGAGCTGGCTGGGTTTGACCTGCGACTGAACCCGCGCCGCCGTGCCACGCTGGAGAAGGTCACGCGTGAACTCTTTCCAGGCGGCGATCTGGCGCAAGCCCAGTTCTGGACCGGGCTGCGCCCGATGACGCCCGATGGCACGCCGCTGGTGGGCGCCACGCCACTGCGTGGGCTTTACCTCAATACCGGTCACGGCACATTGGGCTGGACCATGGCCTGCGGCAGCGCACAGCTGTTGGCCGATGTGATCTCGGGTCGCCAGCCGGCCATCCGCACCGAAGGGCTCGACATGGGCCGCTACGGTGCACGGGGGGCCACAAGCCGCCCGGGTCGGCTGGCGGCAGCCTGAGACAGGGACGGCACCGGGCTGGCTTCAGTCAGGCCGTTGCTGCAGCCACTCGCTGCGCGCCGCTTCGTAGGCCGCAGCCACCTGCAACAAGGCGATGTCGCCCTGCGGCTTGCCAATGAGCTGCACACCCATGGGCCAGGGCTGTGTGGGGTGAAAGCCTGCGGGCAGGCTGATGGCGGGCAGGCCTGCCAGCGTGGCGTAGATGGTGCATTCCATCCAGCGGTGGTAGGTGTCCATGGCGCGCGTGCCAATGGCTTGTGGCCAGCGCTCTTGCAATGCAAACGGCCAGGTCTGCGCCACGGGCAGGGCCAGCACATCGTATTGGTCAAACAACCCCAGCAGGTGCTGGTAGAACGCGGTGCGTGTCTGGCTCGCCTGCATGAAGTCCATGAACGACAGCTTGAGCGAGTTTTCGTGCTCCCACAGGGCTTCGGGCTTGAGCTTGTCGCTTGCCCCCGGCAGTTGCAGCAGGGCGGCGACTTTGGGGCCCACCAGCGCACGTCGCCAGACCAGCCAGCAGTCCCACAGCGCCTGGGTGTCAAAGCCCAGACCGATGGCGTCCACACGGGCACCTTGGCCCTCCAGGTGCTGCAGGGCGTCCTGGCACACATCCAGAATGCCGTCCTCCATGGCCAGGTGGCCGTTCAAGTCGCCGAGCCAGCCCACGCGCAAGCCCTTGCACACGCGGGCATCTGCCTGCACCAGCGAGGCATCCAGCGTGCCCACGATGGACAGGGGCTGGCGTGCGTCAAAGCCCGATTGCGTGGCCAACAGCCGGGCCAGGTCGCGCACACTGCGTGCCATTGGGCCTTCGGTGCCCAGCTGGTCCACCCACACATCGGCGCCAGGGCCAAAGGGGACTCGGCCTTGCGAGGGGCGCATGCCAAAGACGTGGTTCCAGCCCGCCGGGTTGCGCAGGCTGCCCATGAAGTCCGAGCCGTCGGCTACGGGCAGCAGGCGCTGGGCCAGCGCCACGGCCGCGCCACCGCTGCTGCCGCCTGCGCTCACCGAGGTGTCCCAGGCGTTGGGCGTGGGGCCAAACAGGGTGTTGAAGGTGTGCGAGCCCAGGCCCAGCTCGGGCATGTTGGTCTTGCCGATGACGATGGCTCCGGCGGCCTTCATGCGCTCGGTCATGACGCTGTCTTTGGCGGGCAGTGCGGCTTGCAGCACTTCGCTGCCAAAAGTCGTCGGAAAGCCCACGGCGTGCCCAGTGTCCTTGATGGCCTGCGGGATGCCGTGCAGCCAGCCGCGGGAGCGGCCTTGTGCCAGGTCGTCGTCACACGCTCGCGCCTGTGCCAGCAGGGCGTCGGCAGGCGCCAGATTGACGATGGCGTTGTAGCGTGGGTTCAGCTGCCCGATGCGCTTCAGGTAGGCCTGCATCACTTCGGTGCAGGAGACTTGGCGCTGGTGAATGCGCTCGGACAGGTCGCTGGCGTTGAGGTCGGTGATCTCGGTAGGGGCGGTCATTCGGGGGTGTACTTTCACTTCCAGGACATGGGTGGTGGTGCAAAGCCGCACCATTCGGTTTCGAGCCAGCGGGCCATGTTCAGGCACAGCGGATCGGCAAAGGTGTTGCCGATGATCTGCGCCCCCACCGGCAGGCCGTCCGGACTTTGCCCGATCGGGATGGCGGTGGCGGGCAGGCCCACCACACCGGGGTAACCCGCCCAGAACAGGCTGTGGGTGTGGGGCTGATCCTGACCATTGACCTGGAGCATGCGTTCCCAGCGCTCGCCCTGCTGGTTATGCAAGAACGCGGGCGAGGTGGCGACCGGGGTGATGAGCAGGTCGACCGACTCGAAGTAGCTGTGCCATTGCCCGCGCAGCACAGCGCGCTGCTGGTCGAACTCCACCCAGTCGCGGTGCGTCAGGGTGCTGCCGCGCCAGACGCGTTCGCGCATGGTGTCCAGCGCCGGGTCACTTTGTGTCGCCAGGGCCTGAAAGCGGGCAAAGGTCGCGTCGTCCAGCCAGGCGCCCGTTGCCGAGCGCAGCAGGTGCGAATACACCCGGTGCGACTGGGTGCTTTCCACCGGGCGGTGGTCGTCCAGCACGGTCACGCCTTGCGACCGCAAAAAATCGGCCAGAGCATGCAGACGCTGCTGGATGCTGTGGTCCACCGGGGCCTCGGCGTCGTCATAGACGATGGCCACACGGCATTGCCACGGGGCTTTGTCGCTCTGCCGCCACTGTGCGGACGACCAGCCCAGGGGGCCGAAATGCTGCAGGGGTGTGGTCAGCACCTGCATGGCCAGTTGCAGGTCCTGCGCGCTGCGCGCCAGTGGCCCGGCCACGGCGATGTCCAGGCTGTCGATGCAGCGCACGCCCGGCAGCTGGTGACCGGCCATGGGCAGCACGCCCCAGGTGGGCTTGTGTCCGTACACGCCGCAGTAATGCGCCGGGTTACGGATGGAGGCGCCAATGTCACTGCCCAGCTCCAGTGGGGTCATGCCTGCAGCCAGTGCGGCACTGGCACCGCCGGACGATCCGCCCGGCGTGCGCGTCAGGTCCCAAGGATTGTTGGTGGTGCCGTAGACCGGGTTGAACGATTGCCAGTCGCCCAGGGCGACGGGTACATTGGTCTTGCCAAAGACCACGGCCCCGGCATCCAGCAGGCGCTGCACGGCCACGGCGGGCTGCTGGGCGATGTTGTCTTTGTAATCCGGAAAGCCCCAGCAAGTGGGGGTGCCGGGCAGGTCAAACGATTCCTTGACGGTCATGGGCAGGCCGTGCAGTGGCCCCCAGTCTTCGCCCCGGGCGCGGGCAGCATCTGCGGCGGCTGCGCGTTCGCGGGCGGCGTCAAAGGTGCGCACCACCACCGCGTTGATGCGGTTGTCGAGTTGCTGCACACGGGCCATGTGCTGCTCCAGCAATTGGCTGCTGGTGACCTCGCCTGCGCGCAGGCGGGCCATCAGTTCGGTGGCGGTGTTGTAGCAAAAATCGGCCATGCTGTGACGGTATGGATGCCAATGAAAAGCCCGGGGATGCATCGTGGTGCGTGCATGTCCCGGGCGCTGGTGTGATGCAGCGCTTGAGCGCCGCAGGGTTCACGTCACTGAGGTTCCACGTTGGCCGCCTTGAACAGGGCGCGGTAGCGGGTCACTTCCTGCGTGTAGAACTTGTCCAGCTCGGCCACACTCATGCCCGCAGGCACCTGGCTGCCGGTGGTGGTCATGCCTTTGACAAAGGCTTCGGATTTGATGGCCTCGTTCATGGACTGGTTGAGTTTCTGCACCACAGCATCGGGGGTGTTCTTGGCCACCTGCAGACCGATCCAAATGTCAAAGATGAAATCGGACATGCCTTTTTGCGCGCTGATGGGTGCGGCTTCTGGCAGTTGGGGGTGAGGCGCGCTGGAGGAGATGCCGATGATCTTGAAGCGGTTGTCCTTGACCATGCCAATGATGGGGCCTGCGACCGGCACGAAAGCCATGTCCACGCTGTTGCCGCCCAGGTCGGTGTAGATCTGCACCGCCGCTTTGTAGGGCACATGCAGCATGTCCAGGCCGGTCAGCGTCTTGAAGCGCTCGCCCATGATGTGGTAGAGCGAGCCCTGGCCCACGCTGGCATAGCTGACCTGTTTGCCTTTGGCCCAGGCCAGGAATTCCGCCAGGTTGTTGACTGGCAGGTCCTTGCGCACCGCCAGGCCGATCGAGGTGCGGCCCATCAGGCTGGCCATGCGGACTTCTTCGGGTTTGAACTTGACGGCCGACAGAGCCAATGGGGCCATGACCAGTTCCATGGGCGTGCTCAGCAGTTGGTAGTAGCCGTCGGCCGGAGCCGCCAGTACTTTCTGCACACCCAGTGCGCCACTCACGCCACCCAGGTTTTCGACCATCATCTTCTGGCCCAGGTTCTTTTCGTATTCGACCTGCACCAGGCGGGCCACCGCATCCGAGGGGCCGCCTGCAGGGTAGGGCACCATCACGGTGACCATCTTGTTGGGGAAGCCTTGAGCGCTGGCGCCCAGCATGGCCAGGCTGCCCAGCAGGCCTGCCAGCAGGTGCGAAATCGTGCGGCGTGAAATCATGGTTTGTCGTCCTCGGGTGTTGTTGTGGGTGGCCGCACAAGAGTCGGTCAATGGGCAGCCACAGGGGAATGCACAGTCTGAACAACTTGCCCGTTTCCCTGTATCGAAAAATGGCAAACGCCGGGCGGGGTTTTCCCCAAAAGTGCGGAGCAACCCGTTTTCAGGCCGGGCTGGCCAGACCCCGCACCGCCTGCTGAGCTGCCTGCAGGCCTTGGCGCCAGACCTGTTGCTGCCAGTCAGGTGAAGGCGGGTTGAACGCTTCGCGCATGCCCGTGCGGATCGCGGCCTGTTGCGCGGATGGGGCCTCGGGGTGCAGGGCCAGCCAATGGTCCGCCCGCATGGCCAGGATCATCTGCGCCAGCGGCAGGGTGCCGAACTCCAGGCAGATGCCCGTGTACTGTGCATGCGGACATTCCTCGTAAATGGCCATCTGGATCGGGCCGGACAAGGGCACGCTTTTGGACGTGCCGGTGTCCACCGAGGTGATGTCCGGGCCCCACCACTGACGGGCCCGCTGCAAGGTTTCTCCGGTATCGGTGCCGGCAAAGATGCGCTCGCCGTGGCCGTGCGGGCCCAGGCCCGTGTGCAGGTCGATCCAGGCGATCTGGCGGGCCTGACCCAAATGGGTTTGCAGCACGCGCCGGAAGGTGCGGTGGCTCCAGGTGGGGGTGAGCCCGCCAAACCAGACGCCATGAGGAAACTGGTACTGTCCGCTCGTGATGGCCCGCTGCATGCGTCGATCGCCCCATGCTTGGGCCAGGGCATCGAGTGCAGCGCTTTGCTCGGACGGCGGCGGCCAGTGGTCCGGCAGCAGCAGGGTGTGGACATCGGCATAGTCGGCATTGACCGGCAGGGGCTGGCCGAAGTCGATGAAGTTGCGGTTGAGGTCCACGTTGTCCTCGTTGACCCGGCGCACATGCGAAAAGCCGTGCGGATTGACCGCGTGCACATGCACCACGGCCACACCTGGCGGCAGGGTCAGCATTTGCAGCAGCCCGCTCTGGATGGCCGAGCCGCAAAAGCCCTCAACGCCATGCACCGCGCTGGTGGTCATCAGCACGCGTGAGGCATGTGCCGGGCCGTGGATGGCGACGTCCATGGCCAGCGCTTCACCTTGCGCGCCGGGCAAAGGCAGAGCGTGGCTGTGCACAGGGGCACCGCAGGCACTGGCAGTGGCCAGAAAATGTGCACGGGCGTCGCGGTAGCTGGGGCTGAAACGCGGTGGCATGCTCATCGTTGGCGCAAGGTGTCCGAGGGCAGTTCGCCAAACAGCTGCCGGTAGTCTTGTGCGAACTGGCTCAGGTGCCAGAAGCCCCAGTGCGAAGCGATGTCCTGGATGGTGACGCCCGGTGCCGCCTGGCGCAGGGCGCGGCGTACGCTGTTCAGGCGCAGCGAGCGCAGGTACTTGATGGGCGTGGTGCCCAGCACGTCCTGAAAGCAGTAGTTGAGCTTGCGCCGGCTGGTGCCCACGCGGCTGCAGACCTCCAGAATCGACAGCGGCTCGTCGGCGTGGCTCATCATCAGCTCGCAGGCGCGGTCGACCAATTTTTTGCGCCGCTCCAATGTGGGCAGCTCGGAGGTGTCCACCTGCGAGGGCAGGGCTTCCAGCCATTCCATCAGGATCTCATCGCGCAGCTGGCGCAGGGCCTGCGGGTCGTGCTGGCGGTGCGCCAGGGCGCTGGCCTGGTCCAGCACGGTCAGCTGCAGGTCGCGCAGGTTCTGCGCCTTGATGTCGGTGGTGGAAAGCACCAGCTGCTTTTCGAGCCAGTGCGCCAGGGGCTTTTGGTACATGCGCTCCCACAGCGGATTGAGCAAACGGCGTTCGACCACCACGGCGATCAGGGTGAAGTGGGGCGGGGTGGTCAGGTCCACCTCGTCGCCCTTGCCGCACATGATGGCGTGGGCAGGTACCCGCTGGCCGTTGAAAAACAGGTCGGGGGAGTCCTGCAGCGCCATGGCAAAGCCGTACACGCTGTCGTCCAGCCGCCCGCGCTGGCGCAAGGCGATGCTGGTGTCCTCGCGCAGCAGCGTCACCTCGGGCAGTTGCACCTGATGGATGCGCCCTTTGAACTGACCCGGAGACAGTTGCTCATATTGCAGAGCCCAGCCCTGCTGGGCCTGGGCGTGCTGATCCATGTCCTGGGTGTCGAGCACCTGGACCCAAGGGGCATCGGGGGAGGAAGAGCTGATCAAAGGGCAAAAACAGTCGGGCGAGGCATGCCTCAGAGTGTGCCTGCTTTGACCGAGCAGGCTTTTTCGTGAAAACCCGGGGTGTGCGGTGCCCAAAGTTGATAGTGCCTTGTCGGCCTTGCCCCTAGCATCAGGCACAAGCTGAAAGACACCCGAATGAGCCTGCGCATCGCTGTTTTATTGACCAACGACGACACCTCGGCGTTTGCTTCGTATTTCCCGAACGACGGGCAAAAGGTGGTGCAGCGGCTGCAGCCCCTGAGGCCGGATTGGTCTTTCGAGGTGGTGCCGGTCAAGGACGGCGTCTTGCCCAAAGGCCCGGAGGCTTTCGATGGCTATGTCATCACCGGCAGCCCGGCCTCGGTCAACGACGACAGCCTGCCCTGGGTGGGGCAGCTGCTGGCCTTCATCCGCGAAGTGCATGCCGTCCGCCAGCCGCTGATCGGCCTGTGCTTTGGCCACCAGGCGGTGGCCCGGGCGTTGGGCGGGCAGGTGGCGCGCAATGCAGCAGGCTGGGGCTTGGGCACGGCGCCTACGCACTGGCCGCAGGCGCGCCCCTGGATGCAGCCCTTCCACGCCACCACCACCTTGATGGCGGCCCACAACGAACAGGTCACCCGCATGCCCGAGGGGGCAGAGTGTCTGGGTGGCAGCGATTTTTGCCCCATCGGCTCGATGCAGATCGGCCAGCACATCTGGACCACGCAGTACCACCCCGAAATGCCGCTCGTTTTCATGCAGGCCCTGTTGGGTTACCTGGCCGACAAGCTCGATGCCGACACCCTGGCCCGTGCCCACGCCAGCCTGGCACAGGCCGCCGATGTGCCGCTGTTTGGCCAGTGGATGGCGCAATTCATTGAACACGCAAGGAAAACCCACCCATGACCGTTTGGCACCCCACAGACGATGGCCATGCCGACCTGGCGGACCACGACAGTTATGTGAATGGCACGCCGCACAACACCTTCAAACGCCTGCGCGACGAAGACCCCATGGCCTGGTGCGACTGGGCGGGGGGCAAGGGCTTCTGGTCGGTCACGCGGCATGCCGACATCCTGGAGCTCAACCGCAACCACCAGCGCCTGAGTTCGGCGCAGGGCATCCGCATGGAAGACCAGACCCGCGAGGAATACCTGGCGCGGCGTACCTTCCAGGAGACCGATCCGCCCGAGCACACCCGCACCCGCATGCTGGTGGCCAAGGCCTTTTCCAAGCCCATGATGGCGCTGTACGAAGACCAGATCCGCGAACTGTGCGTGGGCATCCTGGACCAGGCGCTGGCGCTGGGCGAGTTCGATGCCACGCAGCAGATCGCCCGCCAGTTGCCCATGCGCATGCTCGGGCGCATCGCGGGCCTGCCCGAAGAAGACCTGGACTGGCTGGTGGACAAGGGCGACGCCCTCATGGCCAACACCGACAGCGATTTCACCAGCCATGTGGTCGACAAGATGGACACCGAGGCTTACCGCTTCATGCCCTTTCGCTCGCCCGCCGGTGCCGACCTGTACGACTACGCGGCCCAGCTGATGGACCGCAAGCGCGATGCGGGCGACACCAGCGGCGTGCTGCACCTGATCACCCAGCCCGATGCGCAGGGCAATGTGATCAGCGACACCGAGTTCCGCAACTTCTTTTGCCTGCTGGTGGCGGCGGGCAACGACACCACGCGCTATTCCATTGCTGCTGCCTTGCACGCGCTGGCCACGCAGCCGGGCTTGATGCAGCAGCTCAAAGCGGTGCAGGGCGAAGCCGCCTGGGAGGGCGTGGCCGACGAGTTCATCCGCTGGGCCTCCCCGGCCACCCATTTCCGCCGCACCGCGACCGAGGACTTCGAGTACCACGGCAAACAGATCAAGGCGGGCGATAAGGTGCTGCTGTGGTTCATCTCGGGCAACCGCGACGAGCGGGCCTTTGAGCAGCCTTTCACCGTCAACCTGAACCGGGGCGTGAACCGCCATCTGTCGTTCGGGCAGGGCGG
>Ga0228702_1000308_pt1 | contig 39982 bp, 40 predicted proteins | sample McNCre217_Aug_MG_2_FD_178018 | JGI IMG/M metagenome (GOLD analysis project Ga0228702, IMG submission 178018) | Freshwater microbial communities from McNutts Creek, Athens, Georgia, United States - 20-17_Aug_MG | ecosystem: Environmental > Aquatic > Freshwater > Creek | place: USA: Georgia...
TCACACCACCGATAACGATGAACACCTGTAGCGCGATTACAAACGAAAGGCCGGTGGCAAGTAGTTTGCTGAAGTCGTCGTTGTGGTTGAAGCCAATACGCAAGCCCCTGGCAACCAAGAGGATGTATAGGGTAAAAATCACGAAGATGCCGGCGAGCCCAAGTTCCTCGGCGAGCGAGGCGATGATGAAGTCGCTTTCGGCCAGCGGCACTAGTTGTGGAACTCCTCCACCAAGACCGGTTCCAATGAGTCCGCCGTGTGCGAAACCAAACAGCCCCTGAACCAATTGGTAACTGCCACCGATGGCGTTGTAGTGTGCGTCGTCAAACGGGTTTAGCCAAGCATCGAAACGTTTGGTGACGTAGTCGATGGCACGCGACGCCACCAGCGCTCCGGTTAGGAACATACCCAAACCAACCACCGTGTAAATCGCTCGACCGGTCGCGGTGTAGATCATCACTAGGAACAAGCCGAAGAACAGCAGCGAGGTTCCAAGGTCGTGTTGAACCACAAGGACGAGCAGGCTGATCACCCAGATGGCCAAGATCGGCCCAAGCTCACGGGCCTTCGGGATTTGAATTCCCAAAATGGTTCGTCCGGTCATTGCCAATGAATCTTTGCGCTGCACGAGATAGCCTGCGAAGAAAATCGTCAAAGCAATCTTGGCTAGTTCGCCGGGTTGGAAGGTGAGTCCTCCGATGGAGAGCCAAAGGCTGGCTCCGTTGATGGTTTTTCCGATAAACGGAAGCATCGGTGCAAGTAGTAACCCAACACCCGCGGCACCGGCGATGAATACGTAGCGGCGAAGAACTAGGTGGCTCGGAACATACATAATCACAGCGCTAGCCAAGAGCGTTGCCACCAGGGTCCAGATAACTTGCTTCTCAGCGAACAGTTCGGTTTGGTGGTTAGCGATGGCTGCGATGTCGAGTCGGTAAATCTCGGCGATACCAATTCCGTTGAGTGCCACCGCAATGGGCAGAATCATTGGGTCGGCATCGTGTGCACGAAGGCGGAGAACTAAATGAATTAGTAGCCCTGCGCCAGCAATAGCTCCCCAGTAGAACCAGAAGTCGCCGGTTACCTGTTGCAGGGTGCTCAGTTGCACCTGCACAATCTCGAATGCATTTATACCGATCGCAAACAGTAACAACACCAATTCGGTGTTGCGGTTGCGTGGAACCACTCGGACGATCTTTGAGATGCGTTCGGTTACGTTACTGCTCAACGACCACCACCGAAGCCTTTAGTCGATCCAAGATGCGGAAAGCATCCTGAAGGTCGGTGGCATAAATCGTGCGATCCAGTAACTGCTGTTGGTATTCAGGAAGCTCGCTCAGCAAAACGTTGGTCTCTTGGTAAACGTTTGAGAACTTGAAACCGAGCAACTCTTCGCGAATGCCCTTGTAGATGGCAATGTGACCGTTGGACTCAGCCACGTAGTACTTGGTTTGTGTATAGCTGTAGCCGAGCCAAACTCCGGCAACCACCAAAGCCACGAGCCCGGTAATCAGAGCAATCTGACGAAGGCGTCTTGAGCGAAGGCTTCGCTGTGCTTCTTTGGTGAGGCGATTGAAACCTTCACCGTATTCGGAAACGTATTGGCGGTCCTGGCCTTCGAGCCCGCTGAGGTCACTGAAGAAACTCTTGAGGCCAACGATCGACTTGCCCTTAGCCTGTTCGATAACCACATCACTCGATGCCGAACCAACAAACTTCGCCTCGCGCTCGATTACCTGCGACAAACCTGCCGGAACCACATCGACCACAACCACCGTGACGTTGTCTGGCGCACCAGCCTCGAGTGCTTCACCAATTAAAAGCTCGATAGCCTCGGCGCCGGTTTGCTCGCTTGCCAGATTCATGTGGATGATGGCATCGGAAACGTAACCGTTCAGGCCGTCTGAGCACATCATCCATCGGTCGCCAGGCTTTGCGGTAAGAACCTGGAAGTCGAGTTGTGGTGGTTCGTTGTTATCTCCAATTACTCGAAGCAAAACATTCCTACGCGGGTGGGTCAAAGCCTCTTGCTCGGTGATGCGTCCCAGTTCAACCAGTCGCTGCACGAAGGTGTGGTCTTTGGTGACCTGTGTCGTTTTCCCATCGCGGCAAAGGTAGACGCGTGAGTCGCCGATGTGCCCCAACACAACCTTGTCTTCAACGAAGACGATTCCAGAGAAGGTGGTTCCCATTCCCGCAAGTTCCGGGTGACCGGAAACTGTTTCGGTAAGCACCTGATTGGTTTCCAGGATGCTCGCCAACATGGCGGCGCCGGCATCATCCGGAGAAACGTACTGCGCATCCATCTGAGCCATACGCTGTGCGGTTATCGCGGAGGCGATATCACCACCTGCGTGACCACCCATGCCGTCGGCAACGAAAAACATTTGGTAACCGGCATAGCCAGAGTCTTGGTTGGAGGCACGAACCTTGCCAACGTTTGAGTCCGCGGCACTAAGCAGTGCGATGCTCATTAGGCCCTCAGCTCGAAGACGGTTTTACCAACCTTGACCGGGGTATTGAGTTTCACGACCGCAGGGATGCCAACGCGCACGCCGTTCAGGAAAGTTCCGTTGGTGGAGTTCAAATCCTGAACCAACCACTCGTCGTTGATCAGCACCAACTTCGCGTGCTGGGTGGAAGCGTATTCGTCGGTGATCACCAAGTCGCTGTTTACCGCACGTCCGATGTGAAGTTCGCGGCCATTTAGTGGCAGCTCTCGTCCGGCGTTTTCGCCTTCGATAATCACAAGTTTGGTTGCGGTCTTGCTACTCGGGGCATTCGATTCCTGGAGCACACGAACCGGGCCGGTCGGTGGGTTCGGAATGCTCGCTTGCGAGACCACCTGTGTCATGTCTTGCTTTGCGGCACGGCCGGCAACCTTCTGACCAAACAGGTCGCTGCGAATCACCGAGATGATGCTGAACACGAAGATCCAGAGGACGGCTACCAAACCGATCCGAAGTAGAAACAGCGCTAATTCACTCACGCGGTCACCGCCTTGGCAACAACCCGGAACACGAACGACTTGTGGCCGGCTTTGATTACCGAGTCGGTTGGGAGAGCTTGCTCGCCCACGCGAACATCGCCAATAAAGGTGCCGTTGGTGGAGCCGAGATCTCTGATGCCGGCCTTCTTGCCATCCCAAACAATTTCGAAGTGCTGACGGCTAAGGCTGGTGTCGTTGATCTGAATGTCAGAAGAGTTGTCGCGACCAACCGAAGTGCGGCTCTTCACGATTTCGAAAGTCAAACCTTCACCAACCACCTCAAGGCGAGGCATCCACTCAACTTCGCTCGGCGCAACCGCTGGCGAAGAAGCCTTCACGAAAACCTGGCCGATGCCGATGCTCGAAGACTCGGTCAGGGTGATTACTAGCGGGCCAGCAAACTGGTAACCCTGCTTCACCGCGTGGGCCTGGGTCTGGTTTCGAAGTTCAACATTCAGGCGATCGGCGATCAACTTGAAGCGCGCGTAATCGGCTGCCGAGAGAGTGATTTCAAACTGGTTTGGAACCAGGATGCGGTCGCGGCTAACGATTGCGGCATTGGCGTCCATGTGCGATTTGATCGCCGAGCCAATCTCGATAGGTTGAAGCTCAGACTTGAAGGTCTTACTGAAAGCGCCGGTAACAGCGCCCTCAATTGCCTTCTCAATCTTGTCTAGAAAACCCAACCGAGCAACCAATCCTTGAGGAGCTTTAAGTTTAACCGCCAGACCCCGTAAACACGGGTTGTTATCGCTATGAGCACAACAATCCCTGTGTTAGTTTGAGAACACATTCACAGAGGGGGAAACTATGTTTGAATCACTATTACTGCCTGCTGGATTAGATGTAGTTTTCAGCATCGTTATCTTGGCACTGCTGGTACTTCAGATCTGGAGCCTTGTTGACGTCTGGAAGTCAAACGCTACTCAAGAACGTAAAATCATTTGGACACTGTTAGTCGTCTTCGTGAACCCAATCGGTGCCATCGTCTGGTTTGTTTGGGCCAAGAAGGCCACCAAGTAAGAAGTTTTCACATAAACCTGTGAATTAGCCATCGGAGATCAAGCTGTTTGATTGGCAGATTTTCGATTAGAACGATTTTTTGAAGCGCCCCGGACTCCGAGTACATCTGTTGCCATTTCCATGCATTCGAAGGCTCGAGATTTCTCACCGAGTTGCCAAAAAATCTCACCAATCAATTTCCATTGTGCGGCCATAGATGGCGAAGTAACCGTCTGTAGCTTCAGTGAAGATTCCGCTGACTCGGCAATTACTTTGGACTTTTCTAAACTTCCACTTTCCAAGGCAATCACACTCTGTAGGCACAAGATTTTAATTTTCAACTCTGATGTTTGACCGCCGAAAAGTTTCAACGCTTCGACTAAACAAGCGTCAGCCTCGGCGAATCGATCAACCTGGAAGAGCCACTGGGCCTGCAGAAGTAGGGTCTCACTCATGTCCGAATATAAATTCCTGCTCGCGAAGAAAGTGTAAATCTCAAACAGTTTGTTGAACAATGCATTAGCGACTTCACCCATTTCAACCAGGCATTGAATTTCCATTAAATTCAATCTTGCTTCCGCAATTGGCCGGTCAATCTGGCGACAGTACTCGCTAGCCAATTGTGAATCTTTAAGAGCACCCGAGTAGTCGCCTATTGCTTCTTTAGCGCTCGCTCTAGCCCAGAGGGTTACAACGTTTTCCCAGGAAGCCAACGCGGACAAAGGCATATCTTTTGCAACCGACAATGCTCGCTGAACATTGCCCTTCACTAAATAGCAACTTGATAGCACTGCGCGAAGTTCAAGTAGCATGCTCAGTGATTCATGATTATTTAATTCAACGTTTCTTGCAAAGAACTCCTCGACCTCCGCGATGGCTTGCTCAGTGAACCCTAGGTCACGCCTCACCCTCGACAGAGCTAGCAACGTTTTCAACTCCAGCGACGTGCCTGCCACATTAATCCGCAACGCTTCAAAAACAGATAGTGCTTTGGTTAGGTTTCCTGATAGTTCAAATTCCAAGGCCTTCAGGTAATTGATCTCGGACGTATCCTCAACCAGCGGCAAGGCTTTGACCGCGGCCTCATGATCACCAATTTTTAGGGCCATTTCAACGATTCGGAAATCTAGAGACAATTCCTGCCCTAAGTCACTGGGGGGTGAAATGTGTAGTCGTTGAAGGAGCTTGTCTCGAATCGTTTTCGAGGGTGCTCGTTTACCGCTTTCAATCAGAGAGAGATAACTCTCCGAGCAAATGTCTCTAGCAACATATTCCAAGCTGAACCCTGCACTCAACCGAGCCTTCTTGAGCGCGGAGGCTAAGTGCGTGGGAGAAACATTCATGAAATAACTTTAAACAACTTGACAATGATTTACAAATCTTGACTATATTGACTAATGGGAGGGAAAAATGAAAAAAATAGCTATTTTGATGATTTTCAATTTGCTTATCGGGGTTCAAGTTTTGAGTGAAACACACTCAGCCCCCAAAACACAGTCAGCACCTCGGTGTTGTGGAATTTAGGAAGGAAATATTCAAATGAATAAAAGAACTAAAGTGATGGCAGCTGCCATCTTTGTCTTCGCAGGGCTAATCTCGAGTACAGGTGCTTATGCGACACCGATCGCTCCCACTGGATCGACAGTAATCACAAAGGAAGTTCGGAACCAAGATTGCGTTGAGGCGTTGACCAAAATTGGAGCGACTGACCAGATTACGTCACAATGCGATGAGAAAATCACAATTCAGTCTGGCCCGGGTGTTCCAGTTTCTAAAGCGGATTTGCTGAGTCTCCAAGGAATAATGACAACTCAGTCGCTTTCGGCATTCGCAACGAGTGCCGCGCCAATGTATAAGGACTTCTCTTTCGATATGTCTACTGGTGCGATTTCGATTTCAATGAAAGGTCGCGCCTACTACGACTACACACGCGTGTGGGTCACTCAATTGGTTTCAGGTAAGCGTGGAAGTTTAGCCTGTGTCGTAAACTTAGCAGTTGGATTTGATGCAACTAATACATCGTGTACTGATACCGGGACAAATTACGTACGCACTATAACTGGGCGCTACCACTATGTGATGCTGGGGAACCTTGCCTCGTGGGACTCTCTCTACGTGGGGCACATTGATGACACTGGATACATCTACTGATGCACACAGCTATTTTGCCTACCGGTTCAGATTTGGTATTTTCCATACTGATATTCGTCAACTTCGTATTGGTAGCATTATCAATACTGCGACTCGTGAAACTAAGTTTCATTGACGAAATTAAACGGGTTTTCTGGTTACTACTAATTATTTTTGTTCCTGTAATTGGATCGACTATTTTCTTTAGTTCAAATAAAACAAAAAATTAGTAAGCGAAGATGCCTCGCCCTAACGCCGAGGCATCTTCGCTTTCTGTGAGGTTTCTGTGTGAAGACTAGGAGCAACCTGAGTTCGACTTGTTTTCGCAAAACACTTTCATAGTCTGAATCTTGTCAGCTACGAAAGGACATGACATGGACAAGAAGAAGATCGCAAAGACCTCGCTAATCGCAGTTTCGGCTGTAGCTATCGCCGGCCTAGCATTCACCGCACCATCACTTGCAGCAACCCCAAAGCACGCCAGTGTTTCAAGTTCGGTTCAGGCCAAGGGTCACGGCTCCGACAAGGGCTTTGGTAACGGCAAGGGTTCTGGCCAGGGTCAGATGGGTCACGGCGTTGAAGTTAGCCAGGACATCACCGTAACCGTTCCTGATGATGGAGCAACCTACAAGCTTGTTGTTACCGAGACCGCACCAGCGGCCGCGACTAACAACACCACCAACAACGCAGCACCTAAGGGCTTCGGCAAGCGCACCATTGTGGTCGCAGTTACCGGAACCGGCAGCGTAAAGGTGACCGTTCCTGGGCTACACCCTGGAACCTACACAGCCGACCTTGTAAAGGTCAGCTCAACTCAGGAAGTAACCGTTGCTGCACCGGCAGCAGCTGCGACCACCGCAACAAAGTAACAACCACCTTCATTAGATTCCTCCTAACCCCTTGATGGCAGAAGGCCTCCAGCTAAAAACTGGAGGCCTTCTGTTTTAAGTTGAGGGGCTTTAGCCGACCTGGCCGATTCGTTTACCGCGGGTGTGCTCCGGGGTGCAGGCAAGGTTCTCTTCATGGATGGCACATTCGTCGCAGAGAAGAATCAGATCCTTGCACGAAAGGCTGGCGCAGTTACGGAAGGTGGAGGTAGCTCCGCCGCACTTTTCACACTCGCCAATGGTCTTGGCGTCCTCGGTGAAGTTGATGTTCATGCGGTCGTCGAATACGTAAAGCGAACCTTCCCAAAGACTGTTGTCGCCCTGTGATTCGCCGTAGCGAACGATGCCACCCTCGATTTGATAAACCTCTTTGAAACCGCGGTTGATCATGATTGACGACAAAACCTCGCAGCGGATTCCTCCGGTGCAGTAGGTAACGATTGGCTTGTCTTTGATGTCGTCGTACATGCCGCTTTCGAGGTCGGCGATGAAGTCGTGGCTGGTGTCAACGCGAGGCACGATGGCGTTCTTGAATTTGCCAATCTTGGCTTCCCAGGCGTTGCGCCCATCGAAGAAGAGAACTTCGTCGCCGCGTTCGGCTACCAGTGCGTCCACTTCCTTAGGCTTCAGGTGCTTGCCGCCACCGACAACACCGTTGACATCGACAACAAGTTCGTCTGGCGAACCAAACGCAACTAGCTCAGGACGAACGCGAACGCGCAGACGGGGAAAGTCTTCGCCCGTGCCATCGGACCATTTGAAATCGATTTTGCGGAAGCCAGCGAATTCCTTGGTCTGGCGAACGTACTTCTTAAGTGCGCTCATGTCGCCACCAAGGGTGCCGTTAATTCCGTGCTTAGAAATGATGATGCGACCCTTGAGCCCGAGAGACTCGCAAAGGGTCTTTTGCCAAAGCTTTACTGCTTCCGGATCGCTGATTGGAGCGAAGCCGTAGTAGAGAATAATCTTCTGTAGGTCCACGATAAGAATTGTAGTCTTCAATAATGAGTATCAAACCCGGTCTGGAATTAGAAAACTTCGACAACTCGGTTCGTCCACAGGATGACCTTTATTTGCACACCAACGGGAAGTGGTTCAACGAAACCGAAATCCCTGCAGACCAGTCGATTCACGGTTCGTTCCACATGCTGCGCGACGCTTCGGAGGAGGCCGTCAAAGAGATTTTGGAAGAGGCTTCCGCGAACCCTCAGCCTGGTGTGAGCCAGCAGATTGGCGATCTCTACAACTCGTTCCTGAACGAAGAGTTGGCAGAAGAACTTGGTGTGGCACCGATTGCTGCCGACTTGCAGCGTATTCGTGAAGCCAAGCACATCGATGACCTCATGCGGTTGATGGGTGAGTTCTCGCGCCAGGGCATCAGCGGTTTCTTCGGCCTTTACATCGACAACGACCCAGGTAACCCGGAGCGCTACCTTCCGCACCTGGCTCAGGGTGGACTTGGGCTTCCAGACGAGGCTTACTACCGCGAAGAGAAGCACCGCGAAATCTTGGATGCCTACCAGCCGTTCGTGGCCCAGATGTTCCAGCACACTGGTCTCGATGCAGGGTCTGCCGACGATGCAGCGCGCAAGATTGTGGCTTTCGAAACCGCGCTAGCGGCAACTCACTGGAACGTGGTTGACTCGCGTGATGCCGAGAAGACTTACAACCTGTATTCGCTAGCAGCGTTGCAGGAGCTGACCCCTGGCCTCGACTGGAACCAGTGGACGTATGGCCTCGATATCAGTGCCGAGGCTTTGGCCGAAGTTGTGCTGATGATGCCGTCATTCTTCGAAGCCCTTCCAAGTTTGTTCAACGACGAAAACCTTGAGTCGGTGAAGCTCTGGCTACAGTGGGAGGTCATCAACTCGATGGCTCCTTACCTTTCACACAACCTGATCAACACCCGCTTCGACTTCTACGGCCGCAAGCTAACCGGTCAGCCAGAGATGCGTGCTCGCTGGAAGCGTGCGGTGGCATTGGTTGAGGGTTGCCTAGGTGAAGCAGTTGGTGAAATCTACGTTGCCAAGCACTTCCCGCCTGCCGCCAAGGCTCAGATGGACGAGCTGGTCCATTGGCTAATCGAGGCTTACCGAGTGAGCATCAAGAACCTCACCTGGATGACCGAAGCCACCAAGCAGAAGGCCTTGGTGAAGCTCGACAAGTTCACCCCGAAGATCGGTTACCCGAGCAAGTGGAAAGACTATTCGTCGCTAACCATTCGCAAGGACGACCTGGTCGGAAACGTTCGTCGTGCATCGAGTTGGGAGACCGACCGTGAAATCGCCAAAATCGGTTCGAAGATCGATCGCGAAGAGTGGTTCATGACTCCGCAGACGGTCAATGCCTATTACAACCCTGGTTTCAACGAAATCGTTTTCCCGGCGGCAATCCTGCAACCTCCGTTTTTCTCTGCCGAAAACGATGCTGCCGTGAACTTCGGTGCAATCGGTGCGGTGATTGGCCACGAAATCGGTCACGGCTTCGACGACCAGGGTTCGAAGTACGACGGCGACGGCGCTTTGTCTTCGTGGTGGACCGAGGAAGACCGCGAAGCGTTCGAGAAACTGACCAAGGAATTGATTTTCCAGTACGACCAACTTTCTCCAGCACAGCTTTCCGATGAACACCGAGTAAATGGAGCTTTCACAATTGGTGAGAACATCGGTGACCTGAGCGGTTTGGAAATCGCCTACAAGGCGTACTTCATGTCGCTGAATGGTGCCGAAGCTCCAGTGATCGACGGCTTGACCGGGCCTCAGCGCCTATTCCTTTCTTGGGGTCAGGCTTGGCGAACCAAGGGTCGCGACGAGATCATGATCCAGCGCCTGGCTACCGACCCGCACTCGCCTGCCGAGTTCCGCTGCAACCAGATTGTTCGAAACATCGACGCGTTCTATGAGGCGTTCGAGGTGACAGAGAACGACCAGGCCTGGCTGGCTCCAGACCAGCGAGTGAGCATCTGGTGAAGCTCTGGCTTCGAATGATTTGGGCGTTCAATGGCTGGCGCTTCAAGTCGAAGTTGTCGATTGCCGACGTGGGAAAGCGAACTTTCAGAGTTTGGCCTACCGACATCGACGCTTTCAACCACATGAACAACGGGATCTACCTGACCCTGATGGACCTCGGTCGATTCGACCTCATGCTTCGTGCCGGCAAGTGGCAAGAACTCAAGAAACTCGGCTGGTATCCGGTGGTGGTCTCGGTCTCGATCGTGTTCCGTAAATCTTTGGCACCGTGGGTGCTGTTTGACATTGAGACCAAGATCATCGGTTGGGATAGCGAAGCAATTTACGCCGAGCAGCGCTTTACACGCGACGGCGAGATCTACACCAAGGCGATCGTGAAGCTACGTTGGCTTAAGCGTCCACGTGGAATTGTTACTCCTACCGAACTGCTGGAACAACTTGGTGGTTGGCCAGGCAAGGAACCGATTCTGCCAGCGTGGATCTCTGCATGGAACGAATCAACCGTTCTGCCAAAGGGCAAAGAACCTGCTCCTAGCAACTGGGACTAGGCAGAACGCCTGAGCACTTCGGCAAAGCCGTCGGTGCCATCGATACGGCCGTCGCTGTAAATGAACAGAGCTTCTACGCCTTCTTGACTGGCGATTCGTGCCAGGGAGTTTGACCCTTCGGCGAAAGCCGCAGTAGCCCAGACATCGGCGGTAACCAGGTCTCTGGCAAGAACCGAAACCTGTACCAATTCGTTTCCAGCCAGTGAAGCGTTCTGTGGGTTCCAGATGTGTTGGCCACGCTCGGCACTGCCACTTGTGGCAAGGCTCCGATACTCGGTGCCCTTCAGATTTACCACTGCAAGCACCCCCGCGTCTGGGGAAGCAATCGTGACTGGCTTGGAAATGCCAATCTTCCAATCCACGGCTTCGGTGAGTTCATCACTCAACCAGATGTCGCCTCCGGCATTCAGGGTGAAGTCGGTAACGCCTTCCGACAGCAGAACATCGATGGCGGCTTGGGCGGCCCAAGTCTTGACCAGACCGGAAGGGTCGAAGGTGTGCTCGAGCGTGAATGCACTGAAGTAACCGCCGGTTCGAAGTTCCCACTGGTCGCAGAGGTTCCAAACGTGATCAACTACGGCCGGGCACTGGGCAACCGAGGTTTCGCCGCGAGCCAAACGACTTAGCGGAGATTCTGGTTTGTAGAGAGAAAAGATTTCGTCGGCCTCGTGCAATTTCGCGCAAGCCAACTTCAAGATCTCGTCGATGTTCGGAACATCCGTGCGACCTTGAAAAACGAATACCGTTCCCATGCATTCTTCGAGGTGCCTAAACGGAGTCATTAGCCCAGCTTAGAGATTGCCGAGTCCAGCGCAGCCTTGAAGGCATCGGTCGTGTAGGTAGCGCCACCGATGTTGCCAATGTTTGAGCCGTTGGCCGAAATCGACGCGTCAACCAGAGTTGAGAAAGCCTGCTCACGGCCAGCGGTAGCACCAGCCTGAACTAAATCGATACCGGTGATTTTGCCAGAAGTCTTGGTGACCTTTAGCTGTACTGTTCCGTACTGGTAATCGATTGGGTCGCCGGTAGCCGAACCGGTATTCGAGTTTCCCGTGGTGCTGCTGGTCGAGAACATCGCGGCAACCGCTTTAGGGTTCATGGCGTAGTCGATTCCAACGCCGCCAACGAGCGCCAGGGCAGCTAGCGCGATGGTTGACCCAACAAATTTGCGCTTGGAAGCGGTTGGCTTCTGAAAGGTATAGAGCTTAGAACTTTCCAAGAGCGTTATCCAATGCTTGTTTGAAGGCGTTAGTTGTGTAGGTAGCGCCACCGAGGTTACCGAAGCCTGAACCATTTGCAGAAATGGCTGACGAAATCAAAGTAGGGAATGCCGCACTCCGACCCTTTGTTGCCGTGCAAGTAATGCAGTTTACGTCGGTGATCTTTCCACCCTTTTTAACTACCTCGAGTTTTACGTCACCAAACTGGTAACTGACGTTGCTGCTGGTCTTGCTGGTTGCGCTCGCCGTGGTTCCAGTTGAGGTCGAGGTGCTAGTTGAAGTGCTGGAAGACGAGCTACTGGTTGTCTTCTTCGTGGTGGTAGTAGAAGACTTTGCGGTAGTCGTCTTCTTACTAGTGGTTGTCGAGTCCGTCGTTGGAGTCGGAGTCGGGGTAGGTGTTTCGGTTGCGGTATCACTAGCGGTGTTGGTGACCGGGGTAGCTGCCACAGCTACCGCTGGCAAACCGAATTTTGCGCTTGCAACAAGCACACCAAGGCTGGCTAGGCCGACGAAGGTTTTAGTTGTACTTCTCACCAGGCGAACTCCTCTGCGTGAATCTGGTTGGTAGGGGTACCAACACGTGCCAAAGACTTTTCAACAGCCTTGGTCCAAGGGCTTGGGCCACAGATGTAAACATCCGATTCCGAGACGTGTGGGTTCATCTCAATTAGTCGAGCGTGATCTGGGATGTCGTTGAGGTGACCCGGTAGCCACGAGTTTGCGGCACCGCGCTTACCCGAAAGTACGTGTAGACGGAATCCGCGTTGACGTGCAATCTGCTCAAGCTCACCTAAAAGTGCGGCGTCTTCGTAAGTGCGAACTCGGTAGATGATGGTCACATCACCAGGACGAGCTGCCATCGATTCTGCAAGTGCACGAATCGGCGGGGCACCAACACCGGCGGCAATCAGAGTCACTTTTTCGCGGGTGCGACGCTCTTCGGTGAAGACACCGTATGGACCTTCGAGGAATACTCGGGTGCCGACCTTGAGGGCAGCAAGGTTCTGGGTGAAGTCTCCGCGGTCGCCGATGGTGAAGCGAACGAAGCGGTTGTTGGGTGCTGCCGAAATCGAGAATGGGTGAGGCTTATCCCAGTTGGCAGCGTTCATGATGCGGAGCATGTAGAACTGTCCAGCTTGGCCGCCAAGACGCTCGAGGCCACGACCGGATAGGTAGATGGAGATGGTGTCGCTGGTTTCGCGAACGACCGAGGAGACTCGCAAGCCCAGCCCAAGGTTCATAACCAGTGGAGTGAGAACTCGGTACCAGATTACGTTGAGTGCCACGAATAGGTAAAGGGAAACCCAGAACAGTGTCTGCAATGGCTTGCCGGCAATGTCGGAGCCGGTTGAGAACTGGTGTGGAACGGCAATCAGAATCGAAACGTATGCCAGTAGGTGAATTAGGTACCAGGCTTCGTAGCTCAGCTTTTTGCGAGCGGCGTTGATCGATGAAACCACGACCACGATCATCAACACGAAGCCAACGGTGGCGCTCCACATGTCTGGGACCGAAGTGAACAGCGAGACAATTTCCGCTGCCACCGAGATGCCGTCGGCAATTGCAAATTGAATCACCGAAGCCAGGAAGTGCGCGGTAATCACATAAAGAATTGGCTTGCCGAGTTTCTTGTGAGCAAGGGTTACTTTGTCGTGACCATAGAGCTTATCTAGCCAAGGTACGCGTGCCACCAGCAAGGTGTGAATCAAAAGCAGGTCGGTTCCTACGAGTGCGGTGAGTCGACTGATCGAATTCAGGATGTTGTTCAGGTTGTCGAACTTGCCGAGTCCCCCATCTAGGAAGAACATTGCGGCAACTAAAACCACTGTGGCCCAGGCGAAGGTCTCGATGACATCCTGGGAACGCTTTAGCTGTTGCCATTTCTTGGCGCCCAAGCGAACACGGGTGTTCGGTGGAGTCAGGCTCAGCGGCGATGCGGTTTCGTTCATAAAAGCAACATTGGTAGATGAACTTGAGAGTTTCCTGTGAGCCACCTGTGTGCTTTCGCTTAATTGTTTTCCGCAAATCGAGAGTATTGTTCACAATATGACCGACCTACCGCTACGTAGAAGCTTCAAAGACAGCCATGGCGTTGAAATCGTTTTCTGGGAGTGGCCTGTTGCCAACCCGAAGGCCGTGGTTCAACTGATTCACGGAATTGGTGAACATTCCAGGCGATACGACCACGTAGCCGCCAAACTGAACTCGCTTGGTTACGCCGTTTACGCCGATGACCACCGTGGCCACGGTCAAACCGGTAAAGGCATGGTTGAAGCTGGGCTGACCAAGAGCCAAGGTTATCTCGGCCCAGGCGGTATGGATGCCGTGCTAGCTCAGGTGCACCAGGTCACGGAAATCATGAAAGCGGAGCACCCGGGCACCAAGTTGGTAATGCTTGGCCACAGTTGGGGTTCGATGCTTGCACAACGCCTGTTCGATAAATACTCGAGTGATTTGAGCGCGTTCGTGCTGAGCGGTTCGTCCTTGCTAATTCCAGGAATTATCAATGGCGGAAAGCTCAACAAGAAATGGGCTCACCTACCAGGAGCAACCGGTGGAGAGTGGCTCAGCCGCGACTTAGAGGTTGGTCGAAAGTTCCGAGAAGACCCACTTAACTTCGGGGAATCATTCTCAACCATCGTTGGTTTCCTCGACACCCTAAAGCTGATGGGCAAACCAAAGAAGACAATCAACCGAGAGGTTCCAATCCTGATTCAGGTTGGAAGCGATGACTCACTTGCCGGTGAGCGTGGAAACGTGATGCTGGCAAACGCCTATCGAAAACTGGGCGTAGAAGATGTGATTCTCTTCGTTTACGAAGATGCTCGTCATGAAATTTACAACGAGACCAACAAGGAAGAAGTGTTGAACGATCTAGCCAATTGGCTAGAAGCACACATCTAGTTTCTCGGCGGAAGTTTGCAGAACGCGATGGCGTCCTCGATTGGAAGCGCCAACAGGTCGTGAGTTTCCGGATGCTTCTCCATGTAGCGAACCACGTAGGAACAGGTTGGTTCCACAAGCACGTGCTGATTGGCACGCACGTCGTCGAAGGCTTCGCGAACCAGGATTGCGGCTAGGTTCTTACCCTGGTGAACCGGGTTCACAAAGGTGTGATCGAAAACCCAGGTTTCACCCTTAGGCGTGTAGGTGGCCTCGCCAACCTCTTCTCCATCAAGGAAAATCACGTAACGGTTGCGCTCTGACTGGTGAATGACTTCGGTGCTCATACTGTTAATCTTTTCTCTGTGGCCGACACTAAAAACTTAGTCCTCTTCGGAGATAACCTAGAGCATCTTGAAAAGATGCCCGAGGAATCGGTGCAACTTATTTACATCGACCCACCTTTCAATACGGGACGCCGTCAGACCCGCGGAAAGTCGACCACCACCCGCACCGAAACCGGGAACCGAGTTGGCTTCAAGGGGCAGCGTTACGAGATCGTTCGTGAAACCGTGCTGGGTTACGATGATGAATTTGCCGACTACTGGAGTTTTCTGGAACCACGTTTGGAAGAGGCTTGGCGCCTACTCAACCAGACCGGCACTCTTTACCTTCACCTCGATTACCGCGAAGCGCACTATGCCAAGGTGCTACTCGATGCGCTTTTCGGCCGCGAAAACTTCTTGAACGAAATCATCTGGGCATACGACTACGGTGCCAAAGCGAAAAGCCGCTGGCCAGCCAAGCACGACACCATCTTGGTTTATGTAAAAAACCCAGACAAGTACTACTTCGATTCCACGGCGGTTGACCGTGAGCCATACATGGCTCCCGGTTTGGTCACCGCCGAAAAAGCTGAGAAGGGCAAACTTCCAACCGACGTCTGGTGGCACACCATCGTGTCACCGACCGGCACCGAAAAGACCGGCTACCCAACCCAGAAGCCAATCGGAATTCTTCGCCGCATCATTCAAGCGTCTTCGAAACCTGGTGACCTCGTCCTAGATTTCTTTGGAGGTTCTGGCACCACCGGTTTCGTGGCCGCTCAGCTCGATCGCAGATTTATTTTGATGGACCGCAACTCGGAAGCAATCGAGGTTATGCGAGACCGTTTCGCTTCGGCCGGCGTTCCTGTAGATTTTCGCGACTAATCAGGAATATCACCGCGAAGGTCAGCACAATGATCAGTGTGGCTGCCGCCATCGCCATACCGTAATTCTGGCCACCCGGTTTTGAGATCAAGGCGTAGAGCACGGTCGGAAGCGTTGCCTGGTCTCCGTAGGCAAGCAGACTCGATGCACCAAACTCACCCAGTGAAACCAGCGCTGCAAAGGCGGCCGCCGTGTAAACGCTGAAGCGCACCATCGGCAGTTCGATGAACCACCAGATTTGCCAGCGGGTCGCGCCCGCGGTAGAAGCGGCTTCAATGTGACTTCTTTCGATTGCTATCAACGCGGGATAGACCAACCTAATGACGATAGGAACTGCCATCACCGATTGAATCAGCGGAGTTACCAACCAGGTTTCTCGGAGTGGTAAAGGGTATCCACCGAAGGTAACCAAGTAGCCAAAGCCGAGCACCACGGTTGAGATTCCAAGTGGCAAAAGGAATGCGATATCCAAAAGGCGTTTGACCACTGCCTGGCTCACAGTGCTTGCCGGTTTGGCCAAGAGGTATGAGACAAACACCCCAATCACCATGGCGATCGTCGCCGAAATCACCATGTTGCGAAGGCTGTTTCCCATGGAGTCGAGCACGCTGAGGTTTAGAAGGTTTCGGGTGCCACGACCGGCAAGGTTTGCAAAGTTACCAACGAAACCAGCACCCTCACTGAAAGTCTTATAAACAATCAGTGCCATTGGAGTGAGGATTAGCACGGCAATCAATGGCAAGGTGATCAGCGAAGCAAGCCAGTCGCGGCGATCGAGGTTCTTTACGTCTCCGTCGTGTTCACCAAGTTCGATTCCAATGTTGGACCGACCACCCGACTGGGTTACCCCAAACGCTACGATGCTCAGCAGGCTTTGAATCAGAGCCAAAGCCGAGGCTTTTGGTAGGTCGAGCAAGGTATTTGCAGCTATCGCTATCTCGGTTTCTAACGAGTGAACCTGTCCTCCACCGAGCACCAGGATGACGCCATAGCTTGCTGTGCAGTAAAGAAAAGTGGATGCACCAGCTGATATCAAAGCAGGTTTCAACTGCGGCAGAGAAATATCCCAGACAGTTCGGAACCTTCCCGCACCAGAGAGCGCGGCCGCCTCTTCAGTTTGCAGATCTAGCGACATCCAGAAACTTCCGATAGTGCGAACCGCTAACGAATAGTTGAGAAAAACATGTGCCGTGACAATCCACAGAACCGGGTTCGTCCATACGCCAGCCACGTCGCGGAAAATTGTGAAACCGGTTGCCACCACGATCGTGGGAAGCATAAACGGAATGGTGATTAGCGAACGGACGAATCGCACGCCAACGAACTTCTTGCGGTACAACAGGTAGGCACCTGGAACAGCAAACACCAAGGTTAGAAGGGTGGAAAGCACTGCTTGCCAAATGGTGAACCAGGTGATTTGCCAGTCGCGCAAATCAAGCAGGTGTAGCAGCCAGTCGCCTTGAAAACCACGACTCAGAATGTTCGCCAGCGGCCAAAAGAACAGAACCCCCAAAAACACAAGAGGGGGGAACCATCCGATCAACCTTCTATTCAAATAGGGCACTCCACTTGGAGATCCAAGTCTTACGGCCTGCCACAACATCCAGTTGTCCACCTACCAAGGTGGTTGCAGCCGGAGCAAACTTCTCCCAGTCGCTAGGTAGGTCAACACCGGACCTTGCCGGATAGACATACATCGATTCGGGCAAAGCCTTCTGGAATTCCTGTGAAATCATGAAGTCAACCAGGGCCTTGGCCCCACGAGAATTCTTGGCTCCGGCTAGGACTCCGGCGTATTCGGTCTGGCGGTAGCAGTCGTTCAGAATGCTAGCCGTCTGACTCTTTCCGTTGTCGCGCACCTCATAGGCTGGTGAACTCGAGTAACTCAAAACAAGTGGGTACGCACCGTGACCACTCGAGCCAGAGAAATCGGTGAAGTAGGCATCTTCCCAGCCAGCTGCAACCTTGACTCCGTTAGCTTTCAATTTCGTCCAGTAGTTCAGGTAGCCATCCTCACCAAACTTGGCAACCGTGGTGGCAAGGAAAGCCATGCCGGTCGACGATGATGCTGGATTTTCAACCACAGTGAGGTTTTTGTAAACGGGGTTGGTTAGCTGGGCGATATCGGTCGGTGCCGCTAGCCCATTCTTGGCAAACCAGTCGATGTCGTAGTTCATGCACACGTCGCCGAAATCAACCGGGGTTAGATCGCTTCCAAGAATTTCATTCTCTTCAGCCAAACCAATCAGGGTGTTGTCGATACCGAATACCGCATCGCCAATTGGCTGCTCCTTGGTCAGAATCAACTTGTTGGTCATGGTTCCGGCATCGCCAGCTTTGACAATCTTGAGTTGGTAACCACTTTCGGATTCGAACTTGTGAATCAGTTCGTCGCTCATCGCAAACGAATCGTGTGTTACCAAAACCACCGACTTTACGTCTTGGGTAGGCGAACATCCGGCTAAAGCCAAACTGGAAATTACTGCAACAACTGCAGCCTTGAATAGTTTCTGCACTTTCGTGCCCTTCTTTTGAGTAGGGCACGGGTTAGAGGTCCTCCCTGCGCTGGCATTACCCAGATCAGGTTTGACGGTCGGTAACTACTTAGTCACCCTCTCAGTCCGGTATCACCGAACTCCCGTGTATCTCTAGATTAGTGTGCTGCGGAAGCTGCTGCAGCCTCTGCCGCCGCAGACTTTTCGCGAAGTGGCGCAGCCTTGATAAACCAGGTGATTGCGAAAGCAACGGCAACTACGGCCGCGGCAGCCATGAACACGGTCACCGACGACTCGGCGAAGCCCATCTTGAATGGGCGTGCAAGGCGTGGGTCAAGATCTGAAAGGAACGATGAGTCAGAGTTGATTCGCTCGCCCAAAGCCGAAGGGTTCTTCGCACTTTCGGTGAGGAACACAACGTTCGGGTCATCGGCCTTGTACTTACCGGTAGCAACACCGGTCATGTACTCCTTGGCAGCAGCTGCCATGTCGTTCTTCACATCCGAGTTGTTCATCGCATTTTCAATTGCGCCCTTGAGGTTGTTGAACAGAATCGAGATGAAGATCGCAACACCCAAGGTTCCACCCATCTGGCGGAAGAACATCGACGACGAAGTTGCCACACCGATGTCCTTGGCAGGCACTGCGTTCTGAGCGGCAAGGGTAAGAGTCTGCATTAGCTGACCGAGACCCATACCGATGATTACCATCGAGATCGAGATGACCCAGATCGGAGTGTTGTACTGGTAGCCGAATAGCGAGATGTAGCCGGCCATCAGCATTCCGGTTCCGGTAATCATGAAGATCTTGTACTTGCCGGTCTTGCCGGTCACGGTACCGCTCACGATCGATGCGGTCATCATTCCAAGGACCATTGGCAACATTAGGAAGCCAGACTCGGTAGCACCAACACCGTTGACGATCTGCAGAAGCAGCGGCAGAGTCATCATTCCACCGAACATTCCGATACCCACGATTACACCAACGATGGTTGCCCAGGTGAAGGTGCTCGACTTGAACAGACCTAGTGGAAGGATGGCTTCCTCGCCAGCCTTGCGTTCGGCAAAGATGAAGAGGACGATGCCTACCGCGCTAATCGCGTAATAGGTGAGTGAAGTGGTGCTGGTCCAACCCCAGTCGCGACCGTTTTCAGCTACGAGCAACATAGGAACCACTGCCATGATGATGGTGGCAGCGCCAAACCAGTCGATGCGGTGCTTCACAGGGGTGTGTGGAACGTGTAGGAACTTCCAAACCAGGAACACCGCGACGGCACCGATTGGAACGTTGATTAGGAAGATCCACTTCCAACCTTCGATGCCAAGAATCATTCCGGCGTCGGCGAACAAGCCGCCAACAACTGGGCCGAGAACGCTCGAGGTGGCAAAGACGGCCATGGTGTAACCCTGGTAGCGAGCTCGCTCGCGTGGCGGAACGATGTCGCTCAAAACGGTGATGGCTAGCGAGAACAAACCACCGGCACCAATACCCTGAATGGCACGCCAACCGGCTAGTTCCAACATCGAACCAGAAAGCGCCGACAGTGCGGAACCGGCGACGAAGATCAGGATTGCAGCCAGGAACAGCTTGCGTCGACCAAAGATGTCTCCGAGTTTTCCATAAATCGGGGTCGAAATCGTCGAGGTGATTAGGTAGGCGGTGGTCACCCAAGCCTGAAGTTCTAGACCCTTTAGGTCATCGGCGATGGTACGCATTGCGGTACCAACAACGCTCTGGTCGAGTGCCGACAGGAACATACCTGCCATTAGTCCCACGAGGACTAGCAAAATCTCTCTGTGCGACATTTCGCCGTTAGCAGGCGCGGTTTGATTCTTAGACATCAATACTTCTTTCTACACGCGGGTAGTCTGGAAAACATGAAAACCCGCAACCCAAGAAACAACCGAGGGTTTGCGCGATTTTATTCCGTGAAGGCTTCTGCCTTCGCTCTAGCCCTAAGTCTAATCGCGTTCACACCGCAGTCGGCTAGTGCGATTTCCACCTGCACCTCCACTACGCCAGTGGTCGAGTGCATCACCTCGAAGGTCGGTTCGTTGCAGGTTGTTGTGAACAAAACACGACCGCTCGACCCAAAGTCCTACTATCCGAGCGATCTGGTGAAGGTTCCCCAGTTCAACCCGTATGGTCGCATTCTGCGCAAGCAGGTTTCGGAGGCCGTTGTGGCCATGGGCAAGCAGATGAAACTCGACAAGCAGGGCACCCTGATTGTGCAGAGTGGTTTCAGAAGTCTCAGCTCACAGACGGCTATCTACAAGGCCCGAGTCAAAACTCTTGGATTGGTTAGGGGTGAGAACTTAGCGGCTCGCCCTGGTTATTCGGAACACCAAACCGGGCTAGCTGTCGACTTTTCGGCGGTGGGTGTTACTTCGCTGAAGATTAGCTTTGCAAAAACCAAGGCGGGGATTTGGTTGGCCGCCAATGCCTACAAGTATGGCTTTGTTTTGCGCTACCCCAACGGTAAGACGGCAATCACCGGCTACCAGTTTGAACCTTGGCACTTCCGTTTCGTGGGAGTTACGGTAGCCCGCTCAATTCACGACCAGCAAGTCTCAACCTTGGAAGAGTATTACGGTCTTCCAGCTGCGCCCGGTTACCTGAACTAGGAAAGTACCGAGTCCACTAGGTCTTTTGCTTCGGCCTGTACCTGCTTTAGGTGAGTTTCGCCCTTGAAGCTTTCAGCGTAGATCTTGTAAACGTTTTCGGTACCCGAAGGACGAGCCGCAAACCAAGCATTCTCGGTTTCAACCTTTAAGCCACCGAGCGCGGCACCGTTTCCTGGAGCGTGAGTCAGGATCGCGGTGATGTTTTCACCGGCCAGAGTGCTTGCCGAAACTGCATCAGCCGAAAGTTTTCCAAGTTTCGCCTTTTGCTCAAGTGTTGCCGGAGCATCGATACGTTCGTAGACCGAAGAGCCGAACTTGTCGGTGAGCAGTTGGTATTGCTGCGAAGGGGTTTTACCGGTCACCGCGGTGATCTCGCTGGCCAGTAGTGCCAAGATGATGCCATCCTTGTCGGTTGACCAGGCTTCGCCGTTTCTACGGAGGAAGCTGGCACCAGCCGACTCCTCACCACCGAAGCCGACCGAGCCGTCGATCAACCCGGGAACGAACCATTTAAAGCCAACCGGCACTTCAATGAGCTTGCGTCCGAGCTCAGCAACCACGCGGTTGATGATCGACGAAGAAACCATGGTCTTGCCGACTGCAGCCGAAGCCGACCACTCCGGACGATTTCGGTACAGGTAATCGATCGAGGCTGCCAAGAAGTGGTTTGGGTTCATCAAACCGTGATCGCGGGTGACGATGCCGTGACGATCGGCGTCGGCGTCGTTACCTGTGGAAATGTCAAAGCGCTCGCGGTCTTCAATCAGCGAAGCCATGGCATAAGGGCTCGAGCAGTCCATGCGAATCTTTTCATCCCAGTCGAGCGTCATGAAGCCGAATTGGAAATCGACGTTCGGGTTCACCACGGTGAGGTTCAGGTTGTAGCGGGAACCGATTTCACCCCAGTAGTCAACTGCTGCACCACCCATCGGGTCGGCACCAATGGTCACCGACGAATTGGCGATTGCGTCAAGGTTTATTACCGAACCGAGCTGGGAAATGTAGTTGTCTTTGAAGTCGTAGGCGATTCCGGCAGGGGTGGCCTTCTTCACCTCGCGAAGATCAGCGGCGATGATCTCGTTGGCGCGGTTAGCAATCCAGTTCGTGGCATCTGAGTCGGCAGGGCCACCGTGTGGTGGGTTGTATTTGAAGCCACCATCAGTTGGAGGGTTGTGGCTCGGGGTAATCACGAGACCGTCGGCTCGCGAAGAATCGGTCAGGTTTTTGCCGTGGTTGTGGTTGATGATGGCAACGGAGACGGCAGGCGTTGGTACGTAGCGCCCGTCTGAATCAACCAGAGCGGTGACGCCGTTTCCAGCCAAAACCTCAAGCGCAGTTTCTTCTGCAGGACCAGACAGCGCATGCGTGTCTTTGCCTACATAGATCGGGCCTTGAATGTTCTCAGCCTGGCGGTATTCAACAATCGCCTGAGTGATGGCTGCAATGTGATCGTGGTTGAAAGAGCCGTTTAGTGAAGTGCCTCGGTGACCCGAAGTGCCAAACGCCACTTTCTGAATCGGGTTGGTCACATCCGGGCGAATGGCGAAGTAATCGTCCACCAATTTCTCGATGTTTACTAGGTCTGCGCTTTGCGCCTTTTTGCCTGCTCGCTCACTCATAAAACCATTGTGTCGCTTAACCTTGTTTTATGTCATCACAAGCTCGTAACGCTAAGACCACCTATGCCTATCTGGGTCCGGCTGGCACCTTTACCGAGCTTGCCTTGCGTCAGGTGAAGGCAGCAGCTAATCAGGAGTGGAAGCCGGTGCTTTCGGTAGCCGATGCTCTTGCCGAAGTTTTGTCGGGCAAAGCATTCCGCGCAATCGTCCCGGTTGAATCTTCCGTTGAAGGCGGCGTCAGTGCCACCTTGGACGCACTGGCCACTACCGAAGGTCTCCAGATTTATGGCGAGTACCTGGTGCCGGTGAACTTCAACCTCGTGGCTAAGCCAGGAGTGAAGCTTGCCGACGTGAAGACCATTGCCGCGCACCCAGTTGCCTACGCTCAGGTTCGCAAATGGCTTGGTGCCAACATCAAGAATCACAAGCACCTGCAGTCAACCTCGAATGCGGCGGCTGCTTCGGATCTTTGGGAAAACGAAAAGATCGACGCAGCGGTTTCCACCCCGAACATCACCGACCACTACATGGTAAAGGTGATCGCCAAGAACATTGCCGACACCAAGCACGCCGAGACTCGCTTCATCGAGGTTGGTAAGAAGGGTGCAATCCCAAAGCGCACTGGCCAGGACAAAACTTCGGTGATCGTGGAACTTCCTAGCGACCGACCAGGTGCCCTCCTGGAAATGCTTGAGCAGTTCGCTGTTCGCGGAGTGAACCTTAGCCGCATTGAATCACGCCCGGTAGGCGACCGACTGGGACGTTACCGCTTCAACGTGGACGCAATCGGCCACGCCACCGATGAGGCAGTCGCCGAAGCCATTCAGGGGCTTTACCGTTTCAGCCCAAAACTTACTTTCCTTGGTTCCTACCCTCGTGCCGACAAGAAAGCTTCGGTTCACGAAGGCAACAATCATTCTGAAAGTTATGTAACCGCTAAGCGTTGGTGGCTAAAAGCCATCGGCAAATAGGATTGTCCAGTGATTGACCTAAACCTCCTTCGAGAAAATCCAGACGCCGTCAAGGCTTCCCAGCGCGCTCGCGGTGCCAGTGAAGAACTAGTCGACCAGGCCGTTGCCGCCGATGCCAAGCGTCGTGCCAAGCTCGCCGAGTTCGAGGTGCTTCGCGCCGAACAGAACGCTCACTCGAAGCTGGTCTCAACCGCACCGAAGGAAGAAAAGGCGGGCCTGGTTGCCGCCGCTCAAACCTTGGCTGCCAACGTGAAAGCTGCCGATGCTGCTGCCGGCGAAGCTGCCGCGGAACTAGACACCATTCTTTGGCAGATCGAGAACGTGGTTTGCGAAGGCGTGCCTGCCGGCGGTGAAGACGACTTTGAGGTTCTTCGCGAGGTTGGCACCAAGCCGTCCTTCGATTTCACCATGAAGGACCACGCCGAACTTGGCCTAGATCTAGACATCCTCGACATCGAACGCGGTGTGAAGGTTTCCGGTTCGCGCTTCTACTTCCTGAAAGGCCTTGGCGCTCGTCTCGAAATTGCGATGATGAACCTTGCACTAGACCAGGCTGCCGAAGCCGGTTTCACCGCCTTGATCACCCCAACCCTAGTTCGCCCAGAGGTCATGGCTGGCACCGGTTTCCTAGGCCAGCACGCCGACGAAATTTACTACCTTCCAGCCGACGACCTTTACCTAACCGGTACCAGTGAAGTTGCCTTGGCCGGTTACCACCGCGACGAAATCGTTGACCTTGCCGAAGGACCACTGCGCTATGCCGGTTGGAGCACCTGCTACCGCCGCGAAGCTGGCAGTGCCGGTCGTGACACCAAGGGCATCCTTCGCGTTCACCAGTTCAACAAGCTTGAAATGTTCTCGTATGTTGAGCCTGAGCAAGCCGAAGCCGAACACGAGAAGCTTCTAGCTTGGCAGGAACAGATGCTTCAGAAGTGTGAACTTCCATATCGCGTGATTCACACCGCAGCCGGAGACCTTGGCTCAAGCGCAGCCCGCAAGTATGACATCGAAGCGTGGGTTCCAAGCCAGGAAACCTACCGCGAGCTAACTTCAACCTCGAACTGCACCACCTTCCAGGCGCGTCGCCTGAACATGCGCTACCGCAAAGAAGACGGCAAGACCACAACTCTCGCCACCCTAAACGGAACTCTCGCCACCACTCGCTGGTTGGTTGCAATTCTTGAAAACCACCAGCAGCCGGATGGTTCGGTGCGCATTCCAGCTGCACTTCGCCCTTACCTTGGCGGAACCGAGTTCATCAAGCCAAAGGCTCGCGCCTAAGCATGAGCCTGACTCCGGATCAGCGTTGGTTGATTGCACTAGACATCGACGGAACGTTGGTTCACGACGACGGTTACCTTTCCCCACGCGTCGCCGCTGAAGTAAAGCGCGTTCAAGATCTGGGGCACCTCGTGGTAGTTGCCACAGGGCGCAGTGCGGTAAACGCCATCGGAGTAACCAAAGAGATCGGCCTTCTAGACGGCAAGCTAATCGCTTCGAACGGAGCCGTCACCGTGAAGATCAAGCCGGAACACCCGCGCGGCTTTGAAACCGAAGAGGTCATCACCTTCGACCCAACCGACGTGCTCACCAAGTTGATTGCCAGCCTGCCGGATGCTCACTTCGCAGTGGAAGATGCCGAAGGCGTCTACAAGTATCACAAGCACTTCCCCGCAGACGCTCTAGGTGACATCAACCACGAAACCCCGCTCGATCAACTCATGCACCAACCGGTTAGCCGCATCGTGGTCCTAAGTCCCGAGCACGAAACCGAAGAGTTCGTCGACACCGTAGCAACCCTCGGACTCTCATCGGTCAGCTATGCGATCGGCTACTCGGCTTGGCTTGACATCGCTCCACTCGGGGTCACTAAAGCCAGTGCCCTAGAAGTGGTTCGCGCTCACAACAACATTCGTCCGGATCAGATCATCACGGTCGGCGACGGCCGTAACGACATCAGCATGTTCGAGTGGGCTCAGGCCGGCGGCGGTCTCGCATTCGCCATGGGTCAAGGCCCAGACGAAGTTCACGCAGCCGCCAGCTTCGTCACCGATGCCGTCGAGGATGACGGCGTTGCCAGCGTTCTTTCAGGTTTCGAAGGCATTCTGTTTACACGCTCAGTCGGCTAAACTAATTAGGCTCCCCTGTGGAGTAAGGAGAGCTGTCCGAGCGGCCGAAGGAGCTGGTCTTGAAAACCAGTGAACTGAAAGGTTCCGTGGGTTCGAATCCCACGCTCTCCGCCAACTAAGAAGTCTGGAGTAACCATTGGCTAAAACCAAGAGTGTGAATCCACGTCACGCAAGTGCCGCCAAAACCAAAGGTGAAGGCATTCGTCGCGTTCTATTTCGCCTAACCGCTGCCGTACTTGGCGCAACTCTCGCTGTTGTCGGTGTCACGGTTTTCTCGCTCAACAGCCAGATCAAATCTCACGGCATTCAGCTGGTCGACGCCAATGGTCAGGCCATCAAACCCCCAACCACCGAAGACCTCAAAGGTGCAATCAACATCCTTTTGGTTGGCTCCGACACCCGTAAAGGACAGTCGGGAGTCTTCGGTCACGACCGTTCGGTTCTTGCCGATGTGATCATCCTCGTTCACATCTCCAAAGACCGCAAAAACGTCGTTGCAATGAGCTTCCCGAGAGACCTAATGGTTGCTTGGCCTAGCTGCCCAGACCCAAATGGCGGTTCCCCTTACTTAGCTCAATCGATGGGTCAAATCAACGCGACCATTGCCAACGGCGGCCCAGGCTGCACGCTCCTAACCGTTGAAAAACTTACCGGCCTCAAGATCCCTTACCTTGCCATGGTGAACTTCCAAGGTGTAATCGACATGTCCGATGCCATCGGTGGTGTTGAGGTTTGTCTTTCGCGCCCACTCAAAGACCCTTACACCTTCCTAAATCTCCCTAAAGGTAAGAACGTGCTTCAGGGCATGAAGGCTCTACAGTTCCTCAGAACCCGTCACGGTGTTGGCGATGGTTCGGACCTAGGACGAATTTCGAACCAGCAGGTGTTCCTCACTTCGCTTATGCGCAAAATCAAAAACGGTGGCGTTCTAACGAACCCGATTCAGCTTTACTCGCTAGCCAACGCGGCCGTGCGAAACATGACCCTGTCTTCCAGCCTCAGCGATGTTGGAACCATGGTTTCGATTGCCTCAAGCTTGAAGAATGTTGACCTCGACAAAATCACTTTCATCCAGGTTCCAAACCACACCGGCCTTCCAGCTCCTTATGCAGGGCGCGTTGGTCTCACCGAAGACAAAGCCAAGATCGTGTTCGACAAGTTGAAAGCCGACAAGCCAATTTTGGTTAGCGGTAAGAACACAGGTTTCGGAACCACCAACGCAACAGGAACCGAAACCAACACCGACAGCAAAGACACAATGGACTGGCTGGTTGGAACCAACTCGGCCACCACCACCTGCGCTGGTTAACAGCAAAGCCAAAATCGGATAAACTAACCAAGTACTTGGAGACGTCGCATAGCCCGGTCGAGTGCGCCTCACTGCTAATGAGGTAACCCTGAAAGGGGTTCGGAGGTTCAAATCCTCTCGTCTCCGCTCCAACGCAAAACCCCCGAAAACTCGGGGGTTTTCGCACGTTTGGGGTGGTTAGGCGTAGTGTTATAGGCGTAGTGGGGAACTACGAACCACCCCACACAGGGGGCGACTATGACCGAGAGAAAACGCCGTCCAAAGGGCGGTATCGGGATCACCAAGCGCGGCGACAAGTATGAAGCAACCTACGCTATCCCGAAGGAACAACTACCACCAGGCAAGGACCGGCAACGGATAACAGCCTGGGGGGAAACCGAAATAGCAGCGACGGCTGCTCTCATCGACAAACTCCGCACCACCAACCTCGCGCCCGAACTCCCTGGCACTATCACCAAAGCCGAAGAGGACGAGACCCGCACGTGGCTCGGGCCGGACGGGAAAGACATCAAAGGCGAGAAGCGTTCGAAGCACGCGGGGGATAACGGCCCGCTACTGTCTGACTGGGCGAAAGAGTGGCAAGAGCACTGGATCGGCGGTATCCAAGACAGCACCAAGAAGGTCTATCTCGGTCACATCGAGACTTACATCATCCCCTATCTCGGCGGTTATCACCTCAACGAACTGTCGGCTATCGTCCTGAAAACGAAATGGTGGGACCCTATCGGGGAACTCCACAAAGTGAAGGACGGGCTGGTCACGGACGAGCCGCTCCTGGGCAACGCTACGCGGGCGAACATCTACAAGACCCTGCGTATCGTCCTGACGACGGCACACCACAAACTCGGAACCCGTATCTCGCTCACCGAGAAACTCATAGCAATGCCGAAACATCACCGTCCGGAAACAGACCGCGACGTCCGAGAAGCGGCCAAACACCTGCGGTCTCTGTTCATCGACGAGCCGGACAGAAACGATCCACGTTGGTCACTGTTCGCGCTGTCGTTGGTTGGTCTCCGGCAGTCTGAACGCCTCGCTATACGCGTCCAAGACATCGATTTCGAGGACGAGGACGGTCCGCTCCTGCTCATCCACCAACAACTCGACTTCGACAAGTCGAAGGGCGGTTGGTTCCTCAAAGACATCACCAAGAACGGAGAACCTCGCGAAATACCTCTCTGGGGAGTGTTCGAGGAAGCCGTCCAGCGACAACTCGAATGGCGTAAGGAGTGGGCGTCCCGTCCAGACTGGAACCCTGATCCGAAGTTCGCGGATCTGCTGTTCCTCCAACCTGGCGGACAACTCTGGACGCGCCGACAAGACGCCCCCGCCTGGCACGAATACGTAGGAGAGGGTATACGCGGACATCTCGCGAGGCACGTCACCGGACACATCCTCGCGGACGAAGGTGTAGGTCTCGAAACTGCGAAAATGCTACTCGGGCACAAGTCGGACGCGTGGGCTCACTACTACCGCGTGGTCTCCACATCGAGCGCGAGACAAGAACTCCAAAACATCACACGGCGCCGACGCGGTGAGGCAAGTGTCACCGATCTGCGTAGTAGAAGGCACCGAGCCTAACCCTGACAACAAACGAAGACATCACTTCATCTATCCACCGGCAGTTTCGCCGTTTTGAGACCCGACTATACGGTCGCTACGCGACCGTATAGTCGAAGACTTCATCAAAGGCAGAAACATACCGTTCTCCCCCCTGACAACCCCCCACGCTCATAACCGCACCTACGACGAAACTAATGGTCTGCGGTGGTTTGGTTTGGTGTGATCTGGTTAGTTCTGGTCTGCTCTGCTGTGGTGTGTTCTGTTAGCACCGCTATCGCAAGCAAATAGCAAACGAAAAGCAAAGCAGGCCGATAGGTCCTCCGTCACTCAACTACGACGGAAAGGACCGCACCGTGACAACAAAGAACAGCACTCCCTCACCAGGTTGGTGGGCAGTCCAACACAACATAGGCAACGATCGACGCCTGGCTAACATCCCCGAAGAACACGTCCTCGCCGCTCTCGGCCTCTGGCTGGCTGCTACGGGCTGGTGTATCGCGTTCGAAACGGAATACATCACCGAAGCAGAACTCGCGAGGCACGCAGTAGTAGGCGCAGCAAGCACCGAAACAGTTATGGCGGCAGCGCGCGCACTCATCGACGCCGGTATCTGGACGGAGGTTCCTGGGGCTGGTATCGACTGCGGGGCCGCTCATCACATTGAGGCAAAGGCCGAACGTATCGAACGAGCACGCAAAGGCGCCGCAGCGAGAGCAGCCGCAAACGCAGCACGAAACGCGCAGGACGAAGAGCCTCCATACGACGAGGACGTGGACCGATGAAACTCCTGATCGAGACTAACGCCGGAACCTTCGCCGCGTATCTCACGAGCAGCGGGGAGATCATCATCTACCAGGGCGAGGAGGAGGCTCCTGTCGCTTCGATCGACCCGCTGGTGAAGCGGCGTCCAACCCTCGACCTATCAACGGACGGCGTATCCCAAGCGGTTCGCGTTTGGTTAGAGAAAACCTACGAACGCCTCGAAGTTGAGAGCGTCGTCGTCCATCTGGTTCCACCAGGCCGCTAACACTCCTGGACGGGCTGTCCACAAACGTAGACAGCCCGTCGCAGGTCAAAGGAGAAACAAATGAAATGGCTAACCCGACTACTGTTCCCAAGCACAGGAAGGACTATCCGTATAAGCCCCGACCACCTTCCAGGGCTCACACCACCGACGGCGGCGCCCTTCATCCCCAAACGTTCGAAACCGGAGCAAGAACCTGGACCCGACATCAAGGGGCTATACGAAAAGTTCATCGCGAACGGCGGCTCCAAGCCGCAGAAGCGCAACAAGAAGGACAGAGGAGTGGGGTTCTAATGGCGTCCATCTACGAGGCCGTAGTAGTCACCTCCGACGCTACTTATCGAGCGACCGCAGTCGGACCGCTCGCAGTCGCTATCACCGAGGACGGGGTAGAAGGCGTCACCGACCTCATCCAACTGGACGAAACAAATGCGGCTAACGCTTCACCTGAGAACCTACCCGTTCTACTGACCTGGTGGGTATACGAATACCGCAGAGGCTACGAAGTTATCTCGGCTACGCTATCCCGCCGCGTCTAACGCAGGAGCGAAAACATCAACATCGAAACCAAGCCCTCGAAGACGCTCGACGACAGAAACATCAACCAGGGAGAGATCATCGAGCAAGGTCACACCGAGACGAATGGACTGGGAGAGGTGATCGGCGAGAAACCTCGCTGTCTCATCTGCGAGTTCGTAGTAGGGAGCGATCTCCCTGACGCCTTCGCTAACGGTGAGGTTATGGGTTTCGACAAGGTAGGCCTCGACATCATCATCGCCGAAGTGGGCCGCAAGAAACATAAGCACGCTATCGACGACCGCCTCGGGGTGAGGTGTGACGACTTCGACCTCGGACGGGCTGACGGTGTGAAGCGCTGGAAGGGTAGGCGTGACGATCCAGTATGGTGTCGAGCCTTCTACCAACTGGGCAGTTCCCGACACTCTCCACACTCGATCCCCCCACGGCGCGATCGTTCGAGGCCCTACGGTGAGTAAGGCGGTGGACTGGCGTGACATAGCGTCCCTTCTGTTTGGGACGTCCAAGTATGGCACCACCCTCGGACATCTTGATAAGTGTCGGAGGGCACTGATAGAACTAACTCTCCGCCTGCGTGGACGGACACTCAACACCGAAAGGCCGAAAATGACACTCCTGGATCCCGCCCGATCTACACTTGATACAGGGCTCCGGACGGCGTTGAGCCGCACCACCAAACGGAGAAAGGGGTCGAAAGTGAGCAGTATCGCCCCTGACCTCTCCGTTCCCGCTATCGCGCCGCGTCCCTTCCTGAAATGGGCGGGTGGGAAGCGTGGGCTTCTGGCGGAGATCCGAGAGCGAACCCCAAACTTCGACGGGAAATACATCGAGCCGTTCCTGGGGGCTGGCGCTGTTCTGTTCGACCAAGATCCACAACTAACGAAGGTCGTCTCGGACTATAACCGCGACCTCATCGACGTCTACGAAGTTATCCGCGACAACCCCGAAGAACTCATCGCGACGCTACGCGCTCACGTGAACACCAAAGAGCACTACTACGAGGTTCGCGCCTGGGACCGCGCTCCTAACTACTACAAAGCCCGCACCAAAGTCGAACGCGCGGCGAGGTTCTGCTACATCAACCGCCTAACGTATAACGGCCTATACCGTGTGAATAGCGCGGGCTACGTGAACAGCCCCTACGGTCGTCACCAGAACCCTGACTGGGTCCAGGAGGCGACTATCAACGCAGTAAGCGCGTTCCTCAACGAACAGGACTACGAGGGGAACTATCGGACGTCGATCCTCTCGGGTGACTACATCCACGCCCTCAACCAAGCCGTTCCAGGTGACTGGGTCTACTGCGACCCGCCCTACGCCTCGACCTGGACGGGATACCAGAGCGGCGGCTTCACCGTCCAACACCAGACCGAACTTCGCGACGCGCTCCTCGACCTGACGAGACGCGGTATCCCGTTCCTGCTGTCGAACTCGGACGTTCCTCTCATCCGTGAACTGTATGGCGACGAGAGCGTCTTCCACACTGACATCGTCACCGTCCGACGCGCTATCGGTTCTAACGTCGAGAGCCGTGGAAAAGTGAACGAAGTAATGATCAACAACTACCGCGCCGTAGGTCTATAACGTGGCGAAGGGTGAGACTGTTCGCGGCTCGAACTGGTCGGACGTGTTCGAAGCGTTCGACCTTCTGGACGCTATCAAGCGCGACGGCTTCGTAGACATCACGGCCAAACAGTTCCACCAACTCCATCTCCAACCTCGCCTAATGACGAAAATGGACCACAGTCACCAGGTCCCCAAAGTCTTCACCGATAACGGTCTATCTCTCCTGACGCGCGGGTTTGATACCTGGCGTATCGGAACCTTCGAGATCTTCCAGGCGCTTCCCGAGTGGACGCTTCCATCTGCCGACGTCACCAACCTGACGATCCCTTCCTACATCGAAACGCTCGACGTGACCAACATCACCGGCGAGCCTGGCGTTATCAACGCCGCACACGCCGCCGGACTTCTAACGGACTTCGCAGGCGAAGAACAGACGCTCACGGTGGGCGGGCGAATGCGAACAGGTGACTTCACCTTCTCCGTGAAGGACTACGTCCGAGGCACGACCGAAATACCTGTATCAAAGGCACAGATCGAGATCGACGCAGGTTTCGAGAGCCCGTCGGCGTTCACTATCTACGAGATCAAGAACCACCTATCTCGCGACTTCTGTGCTCGGCAACTGTTCTACCCCTATCGCACCTGGTTGAGCCGCCTACCAAAGAAACCGATCCGGACGGTGTTCCTGACGCTCGCAAATGACGTATACGACGTCCACGAGTTCCAGTTCACTGACCCGATGAACTACTCATCTGCCGAACTCATCAAGCACAAGCGCTACACGATCGGTATCACCCGTCCAACCGAGGCCGAAATAGTTTCTCGCGCCCGCAGGGTTATAGACGCTGAACCCCAACGCCCCGCGACGACTGTCCCGTTCCCGCAGGCCGACGACTTCGAGCGCGTTATGGACTTCGTATCGCTGCTCACGGAAGAACCTCGGACGGTCGAAGACCTGGCGCTTCTCCACGACATCCACCAGCGACAAGGTGACTACTACCAGAACGCCGCTCGCTATCTCGGCCTCGCCGAAACCGTCCAAGCGGAGGACGGGCGTGAATACCTACAAGCGACGAGCCTCGCGCGCGAGATCCTCAAACTTCCATACCGCGAGAAGAACCTTCGCTACGCTGACCTGCTTCTCAACATCAAACCACTCGCGGAGACATACTTCGAGTGGGTGAAGACTGGCTCCCGTCCGAGTATTGACTGGATCGCGGACGTGTTCGATCGTTCGCCGTTCGCGGTGACGCACAAGGGCGAGAAACTGTCCGAGAGCACCGTCCGGCGCAGGGCACAGACGATCGCGGCCTGGGCTGGCTGGCTGCGGGCTGTCGCAGAATAGGCGTAGCAAGTATGCGAAATAGGCGTAGTGAAAAGGGGCCGCGAGCCCCGTTATCAAGAGGGACAAGGGCAAAAGCGTCGATGGTTGGAAACTATCCGTCTCCGCACAAAAGAAAAGCCCCGAAAGAATCGGGGCTTTTCGCTTTAACCAGCTCTTCTAGTTTCGCCAGGAATGGTGAACAAATCCCACACGATCCCTACACCCAACAATCCAATGGTGAACAACCAGATCAATCCCTTGATCGGCCTTCCCAAATAGAAGTGGTGCAATCCACAAATCCCCACAAAAGAAAAGCACCAAAGCATGTAAGCCGCGCCTACAGACTTGCTAGAGCCTGACAAACGTTTCTACTTTTTCTTGGCGACGCTAGTGGCTGGCCAGGTTTTGGGAGCTGGTCCTAGGAACTTATTGACGGCGGTGACCGCAATCCAGGCAGCGCTCTTCTTGCCAGGGTTTTTAATGCCAAGCATGGATACCAGTGCACCTGCACCGGCAACTTTAGTCAACGCTTTTCCAGCAGCCTTTCCACCAAGTCTCGCCAGGAGAAGGGTAATTCCTACTCCAGCTAAGGAAGCGACTATTTTTGCCGCTTCGCTATCGATCAAGACTGTTGCGTCAATTAGTCGCTGTCGACTGGCAGGATCCTTGTACTTTGTTCCATAAAGTTCAACGGCTGTGAAGACATACAGGGCAGTTGCGCTGGCAAATGCATCTGAATCAGCACCGCTTTTTTCCTCTGCCTTCGAAAGTTCGTTTTCTAAAACTAGAAGCGTTTCAGACGGCGACGCGTCAGGGTTTACTTTTCTTACCCTCTTTAGATTTGCTACAGCAACGTCTTGTTTTGATGCATAGGCTTTGTCCAAACTGGCGCGAATTTTTACATCTGCAAACTCTTTAGCTTCACCCGCCTTTTCGGCAACTACATCAGCACCAGCTTTGATTGCCTTAACACTGCTCTTGGCTGCCTTTTCTGCATTTTCAGCAACGACCTCAGCGCTTGCCTTCGCCACCGCTAGCCCCTTCTTTGTAGCTTTCGCCGCTTCCGACTTGGCGGATTCTAGGCCCGCTTTCAATTTATCTCCAAATCCCATTTGAGTTCCTTTCCCCGTGCGCCAACTCTAACAATGACAAAAGTCACTGTGGCTAAACATAGGATTGACGCATGTCTTCTAAATCGCCAGCACGTTTCAGTGCGGGCGATTTCATGCTTCTGGTGGTCGCAGCTTTTTGGGGTGCAACTTATCTCGTTGTAAAAGACCTCGGGAACGCGGGTTCCATTGGTGGCATGATGGCGATCCGTTTTGTGATTGCTGCGGTTGGGCTTTGGATTTATTGGCTTTATAAGCGCGACAAGTTTCAGAAGCAAGAGTGGTTCATGGGCATTGCCTTTGGTCTGAGCCAAACAGTTGTGCTCAACCTGGAAGCTTGGAGTGTTCACATTACTTCCGCTACTAATGGTGGTCTAATCATTGCTCTGGCAATCATCACGGTTCCAATTCTGGAAAGTGCATGGCGCAAGAACTGGCTTCCTTACAAATTCTTTATCGCAACGAGCGTCGCTGTCATTGGTTTGGCTCTGTTGATTATGGGAAACGGTTTTGTTCAACCAAATATCGGCGACCTTTTTATGTTCATCGCCATGGTTTTGCGTACTTTCCACTTCGTTATTTTGGGCCGGCTCACGCAGGGCAAGAGTTACTCACCGGTGAATCTAACCACCGTCATGGTTTCTACCTCCGGAATGATCATGTTGCTGCTGAATCCGGTTGAGGCAGTCAACACCGCTTTGAACTACAACGCGGGCAACTGGACGTCGATGTTGTTCCTTTCGCTACTTTGCACTTCGTTCGCGTTCATTGGAATGAACTGGGCGGTCAAGCACACTTCTGCTTCCAGGGCCAGCCTGCTACTTGGAACCGAACCGGTGTGGGCAACCATCCTGGCAGTTTCGGTTGGCGGTGAACTGATTGGTTTTGTGGGTGCACTCGGGGCCGTATTGGTAATTGGTGCCACCTACTGGGGCCAGGCAATCGAATCGAAGCACAGGTTGAAATGACAAAATACACAACAATTCTTTGGGACCTCGACGGCACAATTATCAATTCGTCCCCGGGTGTTTACGCGTCTTTCAATCACACATTCAAAACCGTGGGAATGCCAGAGTTAACGCCTGCTGAGATGCAGCCGTTCATGGGTCCGCCGCTTCGAACAACGTTCCAAGAAATTCTCGGGCTATCTCACGAACAAACCGAAGAGTGTCTGGCTATCTACCGCGACTATTATCTGAAGCAAGGTGGCGCGTTGGACTGCGAGCTCTATCCGGGCATCATCGAAACGATTCAAGCGGCGAAGGCCGCTGGAATTACAAATTCACTCGCCACCTCAAAAGCCCTGCGCGGAACCACCCTGGTCGGTGAGCACTTTGATTTTCTGAAATACTTCGACGTGCTCGGAACCGCTGCAAACGATGAATCGCGAAACAGCAAGACCGATGTGATCACATATGCGTTCGAAGAATTAGAGAAGATCGGAGCCGACCTTAGCCGAGTGATTCTGGTGGGAGACCGCATTCACGACGTTGAGGGTGCTAGACACCACAACCTTGAAGTGGTTTTGGTCAAGTGGGGCTTTGGTAATGAACAGGAATGGGACCTGGCCGATTACGTGGTCGAGGATGCCCAGGAGCTAAAGAGTTTGCTTTCTGTTTAGCAAGCAATATTCGCTTTAGTGAATTTATGACTATACCCTTGGTCTAGTAGAACCTAAGTCTACTTTTCACTGAGGACTGACCATGAAACGCGTATTTTCCGCTGTAATCACTTTTGCACTAGCTATCACTTCGTTGGTAGCGCTAGAGAGCCCGGCATCGGCTGCCGACAACGTTGGTGTCTACCCGCTGAACATCAACAACGCCAGTGCACCTGGTAATGCCAAAGACTTCACCACCTACAACGGCAAGGTGTACTTCACCGCTGATTCGGTAGACCATGGTCGAGCAATCTTCTCAACCGACGCCACCAACCCGGCCGGATTCCAGTATGTTGACTCTCGTGGCGTGGCCCCAAAGATGGGAAACCCGAAGTCACTCTTTGGTTTCAATAACAATATTTTCTATTGGGACAGTGAAACCAATGGAAGCACGCTAAGCCTTTTCGGCCGAAGCACCACTAGCAACGGGCACTTCCGTGTTGAGACTCCTTTCGGTGGCGACCTTGTAACCGACAGCGAACACCCATACAACTTCGTTAGCTACAACGACAAGTTGTTCATTCTCGGTGCAGATAGCAACACCCCGACCGATCTTAAACTTTGGGTAATCAACACAGCAGGCGACCTCAGCGTTGCCAGCGACTTCGCTTTTGTGCCACAAATATCGGGTACCGCTTCGGCGGTTGGCTATGGCACCAGCAACCCAGCCATGAACATCCTCGATGGCAAGCTCTATGTGAACACCTCTGATTCAGGTTGGAACACCCGCGATTCAAAAATCATGCAGTACGACATCGCAGGCGACAACTGGACTGAAATCACCGACAACGGTACAACCTTCGCTGGCAGCCAGGTTTTTGGTAACTACCGCTACAACAACCAAGACGTTTTGATTTACCAGAACTACGTAAACAACGCTTGGCAGTATTACTACCTAACCCCAGATGCAGTTATTCACCGCCTGGGCACAATTGCCAGCACCTATGGTGGTTCGTTCGTAAACCTTGGAGAACGTCTCTTCTTCTACAGTCACCCATCGCTTAGCGAGGTTTCAACCACCGATGGTGCACTTACCGACCTAACTTCCACCTTCGCGCCAACCGCTCAGTCCGTGGCAATCGAGTCGATTGTGGAGACTAACGGAAACCTCGTAATGATGGCAATGATCTACGACTCAAGCGCAATTCCTGCGAACGTTCAGCACCTATACAAGTGGAGCGGAACCGGAGCCATTTCACAGCTTGGAACGATTTCACCAATCGCCGGAGGCAACTGGCTACCAGAGTGGCCTTCGACTACCGGATGGGGTCGTAACACTGCCATGATCAAAGCTGGCAACGGTGTCATTGTGAACCTTTACCAGGCTACCGAACTTGGTTATGAGCCTTACTATGTTTCACTAACCGGCACCGCAACCGTGCTTGGAAACATCGACTCGGCGTCAGACGGTTCATCTCCAGACTTCTACTGCTCGAATGCAACTGGAAACAACGACTACATTGTGGCAACCGTAACCGGCACCTTCGGTGAAAAGTCGGTTGTGACCGAATTCAAGCAAGACGGAATCTACCTAAAGTACAAGGTTCTAGACTTGCCAAACTTGCGAAATGTCTGTGGTGTTGCATCAGATGGCACGTACACCTATTTCAAGGCTTACAGCAACGCCACTGGGCAGGATGGCCTCTACAAGATGGATGCCAATCATGCGGTGACCCGAATCGGTGACATTAACGGCTACCCACGAGATGCAAATGTTTTCAATGGCCAGTATTTCTGGTACGACGACGACAGCAGCAACCTTTTCGTTACCAACGCAGCGGGCGTGCAAACCAAGCTGACTGGCAACGGACCAGACGGAATCAACGATGGTTCAATTCGTGAAGTCAAAGCAATCGGCTCAAAGCTCTACTTCATGGCGCGAGACGATGCCACTTCGAACTACAACCTCTACGGTCTTGATATGGCCAACCCAACTGCACCGTTCGTGGCATACCTAACTGATGCTTCAAGCGACTGGATTACCCGTCCGAGTAACCTAACGGTTTCTGGTACCAAGCTCTACTTCACCAGAATCCCTAAGGATGGAACCGAGGGCGCAAAGGTTTATGCAATCGACAGCGCCAACAACTCACCAGCTGTTCAGCTGTTCGACATTAACCCAGACAACAGCATCACTGACCTGGTCAACTACATGAAGATCTCGGGAACCGATTTCTTCATCAACGACTACGACAACAACAACAGAAACAACTACTTCATGATCAAGCGCAGCGGAACCGCAACTTCGGGAACTGTTCTGTCTCTGCCAAACTCGTTCAAAGTGGAGTGCATGGCGTTAGTCGGTGGCGAGCTGATGGTTTCTGACCGCAACGGTGTCTCCAAGTATCTAGGTGATGGAAGCTCAACCTTCCGCGACACCGGAATCACTTTCAACAACGACACCTATGCGCTGTGTGACTCATTCACCTCGACTCGTGGAACCTACATTTCCTACGATGAGGTTGCAATGCAGGGTGGCCCATGGGGCACCGAGCCTGCCTATATTGGAACTTTGATCCCTTGGGCGACTGAGCGTCTAGGAGTGACGGTTACCGAAAACCCAGCCACGGCCCTAAACGGAACTATTCAGCCAGGAGTACCTGGGCCAACTACAAGCGTTGACACCGACGACATCAACCTCGGAACTTTGGATGAAACCAAAGACTTCGCCGGTTCGTATGGCTCGATTGTCTTCCCAGATGGTTCCGGTTTCACTATCGATTCCAAGGGCAATGTAAAGGCTAAGACCAAGTCAATTTACCTAGTTCAGGCTTCTGGAAAGATCAAGTTCAGCTATGTGTCAGGCGGCAAGACCAAGTCTGTTACCTGTACCATCAAGAACTTTGGTAGCACCAAAAAGGTGAAGCGCGCTTTCACGACCCAAAAGGTTTACACCTCTGGAACCGCCTGCAAGCTTTCACCTACCGTAGTGAAGGCGATGAAGACCGGAGTGGTAACTATCGTTCAAACTCTGAAGGTCAAGCGTTACTACTCGACCACCATGAAGGCGAAAACCCCAGTTGGTGGCATCATCAAGGTTCAGAACCGCAAGATGACTGTACGCATGGGACTTCTCGGCTAACTTAAAACTATTAGAGGATGCGCAGGCCGAAATGGTCTGCGCATTCTTTATTTCTCTAGCCGAACAAATACTTCGTTACGCCGAAGAAACGGAGGCATAAATGGCGGGTTGTAAACCGCGCTGCATACTGGGCCAATCACTGAAAGTCCGGAACGTTCACAGGCCTTCAAGAGCTCTTCGCTTTTGGTGGCAAACTTTTTGTCATTCCAAAGCCCTGAGTACTGGAGGGCTGCGTATCTGCCAGCCTCGACTTTTCGAATCGAAATGGTTGAGTTCGCTGGCGCCGGTATCTCCCCGAGGGAAACATCTTTGGGGACCACAAACGAGACCAACCAACCGGTATCGGAAGGTATCTGTTGCACAGGCGAAGTCATCGCAATTTTCTGCGATGCCGAGTTATCGCCACTGATGTAGTTGAAAAGGCGTCCAAAGGCCCAACTCGAGGCCTGGCTTAGATCTGAAATGTTGGAAACATAACATTCGGCCACCCAGTATTCGTCGTAGTCGCGAACTTCGATGCCGTTGTGTGTGTTGAGGACTTTATACGTTGGTTGTTCAATGGCCATGGTTCCATCATCCTCTGACTGGTCTGAGAACTTGCAATGAATTACTGCCACTAGCGAAGAGCAAACCAATCGGCTAAACTAATCAAGTTGTTTCGTGCAACACCCAAGCGTTTGTAGCTCAACGGATAGAGCATCTGACTACGGATCAGAAGGTTGGGGGTTCGAGTCCCTCCAAGCGCACAAAAACCCGGTTTCTTCTCACGAGAGCCGGGTTTTTACTTTCCTCGAGACATCCCAAGTAGTTATTCAAGGTATTAGGATTTGATGTCTGGCTCCAATTGAGATGAATGGTTTTCTCGCGACGCATTTTGCAGACGCACAAAAATGATGGAAGTTGCTTTACATGTTTCATGTTTCTTGTTTGTCAATCAAATGAAACCACCTATTTAGGTCAAGTAAAGTCTGAATGACTACCTGAAACGCACTAACTTAAGTAATTTAGAATTTTTGCAATGATATGAAACAGAAAAAAACAACCGTCACATTAGAAGACGTTGCCGCAGCCACGGGTTACTCACGCGCCCTCATATCTATCGTTATGCGCAATGCTCCCGGTGCAACTGAA
>Ga0228702_1000311_pt1 | contig 39720 bp, 34 predicted proteins | sample McNCre217_Aug_MG_2_FD_178018 | JGI IMG/M metagenome (GOLD analysis project Ga0228702, IMG submission 178018) | Freshwater microbial communities from McNutts Creek, Athens, Georgia, United States - 20-17_Aug_MG | ecosystem: Environmental > Aquatic > Freshwater > Creek | place: USA: Georgia...
GAAGTTCATTCAAAGATGTTTTAAATACACTCGATGATTGGTTAGATGAACATATTCCCAACCTTCTAACTCTGCCTGCCTAATCTATCCCTAGATTTATCTGGAGTCAGCATCTACCGCCCCTAAGATTAGGTTATCAATTAACCCATATCCGAATACCAAGCAAGACTAGAATGCCTCCACTAATTCTGTCTAACCATAAATTTATCTTTGGGCTACGCCTAAGAACATCACCAATTGAACCCGAGAAATATCCAACAAGACTGAATATAAAAATTGCTTGCGCGATAAAAATAACACTAAGCATAGCAAGCTGAAGAGGCACATTTCCCTGAAGAGGCACCACAAACTGCGGAAGAAACGAAACGAAAAATAAAAAAACTTTGGGATTAATAGAACTAGCTAATAACCCCTTAACAAAAATTATAGAAACAGATCCATTATGCAAAGAATCTTGAGTATTTGTGGCTACATTTTTTTGAGTTAAAAATATTTGAATACCTAAATAAATCAAATATGCGCCCCCAAAGAACTTCAGAATAGCAAAGGCATTAGGGGAAGAAATAATAAGAGCACTAATTCCTACAATTGCCATTAAAGTGTGACTCAAACACCCCAAAGCACAACCAAGCCCAAAAATAATCCCTTGGCGCCGCCCTTTTGACAGAGAAATACCAAGAACCATTAAATTATCAGGGCCTGGGCTTATTGTAAGAACGATGGCAGCAATTAGGAAAGTGAGTATTTGAGAGAGCGTGAGCATATTTGATTTCGAATTAACTAATTTAGATGACCCACATCAATATATCCTTCAAGAACTTGATAGATTTTCCTTAAATGATTAGTCAATATCAAACTAGCCTCTTTAATATCCCTCGCTAATACAGCATTTTTCAAAGATTCATGATGGCCAGATATATCTTTCAAAGATAATTCATGCCTTAATAAACTAGCTAGAAAATATTTTTCAGATTGCCCATATAAAATTTCAATAAATTTAACTGATATGTCTAATTTAGAAGATAAAGATAGTTTCAAGTGAAAGTCTTTATAAAGACCATTCCACTCCTTTAAAAAATGAATATCGCTATCAACTCCATCAGAAAGAATCTTATCCTCTACTTTAGACAGTCTATAGCAAATCCTAACAATATCGGACTCCCAATCATCATCACCATTCTCAATAGCTACTTTAATAGCCTCTTTTTCAAGAATAAGCCTCAGATTTAGTATTTCCCGCAACTCTTCGCGTGACAGTCCAGCAACAAAAATCCCTTTACTCCCCTTATAGGCATAGCGAGAATCTATTAAGTTAGCGATAGCAGATTGAATAACACCTGTACTAACAGCATATTTCTTTTTTAAAGTTTGAAGATTTAACTTCGAGTTAACAGGCAATAAGCCTTTTGCCATATAGTCTTTTAAATTTTCACAGATGAAGTTTACTTGCGTTGATGGTGACTTCCCGAATAACTCGCTTTCAACACCAATATTTATAACCTGATTTAACGGTGCATATGTATTCATACTATTGACAACTTAAGCACTCTTTTTGATATTAATGATCGTTCTAAATCCCACATGAGATGTACCTAGCATCTGATCTTGAGGCTGCCTAGCAGATGGCCTGTACCTCATACAGTAATTGGGTGCGCACAAATGTGACCCCCCTTTAATTACCAAAAGAGATAAGTCTTGTGTTTTACCTTCCAAAACTTCTGAATGATTCAAAACAAGCTTTCGTGTAGAGTGGTAAGGCACATATACACTTTTGGTAATTTGCCAAACATTGCCAGCCATATCAAATAATCCAAAATTATTCGGCGAAAAACAGCCCACAGGACTCACCCCAGAGTGCCCATCTAAAACCAAATTGATCTTAGGAAATTCTCCCTGCCAAGTATTAGCAAGATGACGCCCTTCAGGGTTAAGCTCTTTACCCCATACATATTGCTGCTCACTCAAACCACCCCTTGCAGCGTACTCCCACTGCTCCTCAGTGGGCAAATCATGTCCTTTCCAATTTGCATAAGCTAAAGCATCTTCATAAGTAACATGAACAACAGGAAAATTATCTTTCCCTTCAATATTGCTATTCAGCCCTTCCGGATGCCTCCAATTAGCACCATCAGTAAATTTCCAGTAACCAGAATTCCCAGAATTTGGCTGAAAAAAAACAGCAGAGCCTTTTCTAGACTGACCGCTTATAGTAGGCACACCTTTTTCAGCGCGAGTTATATAACCCGTAGCGGCTACAAACTGTGAGAATTGTGCATTAGTCACATTGTGCTTCGATATCCAAAAATCATTCACCTGCTCTTTGTGCGCAGGTGCTTCCTCTTGATATGCAGTATTTGAGCCCATGACAAAACCCCCTCCATGAATAAAAACTAATTCATCAGAGTCCGAAGGGAGACCTTTATAGAGCTGGCAAAGTCTTTGATTGCTATAAAAATAGTTTTGCGCGTTTAGCTTTTTAGGTGACAATAAAAATCCAAAAACCAAAGACATGCTCGCAACCAGAGCAACAAGCATTGGAAATCTATATTTTGAGATCATGAATGCTAATACTATTTTTCTAATTTTGTATTTAATGGATCATAAAAACTAGTTGGTCTATCAACTACTTCATTCTTAACATCATCGAAATAATTAACCGTATTAGAGTATCCCGGGCGATTTGCTATACCTGGGGCATCAACAATCTGATGCTTATTAACATAGTCCTTATAGGCGACCAACAACTCATCAACCTTTTGCGGGTATTTTTTAGATAAATCCTGCTGCTCACTTCGATCTTTAGATAAATCGTATAACTCCCAAGCCCCACTACCCCAAGGGGCATTACTGTAAACAAGCTTCCAATCACCTTTTCGAACAGCCTTCCTACCACCCAACTCCCAAGCAGTTATATGATCTTTGCCATGTAGGGAATCAGTAGCCCCCGATAAATAGGAAATCATGGATTTCCCCTCTAAAGGAGCTATCTTTCTTCCCTCATAAGTATCTCCGGGATGTGAAACACCAGCTAACTCCAGTACCGTAGGCGCAATATCCGTCACATGAGCAAAATCACTCTTAAGCACTCCATTTTTTCCATGCAGCGATTTAGGCGGAACAATAATTGCCGGCACAGAAATACCGCCTTCATATTGAAATGCCTTGTACATCTTAAAGGGAGTAGCTCCAACATGAGCCCACCTTGGACCGTACTCAATAAAAGATGTCTTCTTGCCAATATTTTCAAGGCTGTTGTCACGCGTTAATCTAGCCCAAGTTCGAGTTTGGCCTTCATCTAGAACAGTATTGCCTTCAGCTCCGTTATCCGACATGAAAAAGATAAATGTATTGTCATATTCACCTATCTTTTTCAAGTGATCAATAACTCTACCAATATTAGCGTCCATTGAGTCAACCATTGCTGCATATACAGCCATTCTTTTTGACTCTTGCTTCCTTACCTCTGGGCTCAACTTAGACCATTCAGGCCAAACACCATTTCCACTGTCAGCAATCATATCCTTTGGAATGATCCCAAGAGATTTCATCTTTTTTATTCGCTCATCACGAATCTTGTTATATCCAACCTCATAAGTTTTTTCATACTTTTTAATTAACTCATCAGGGGCTTGTAATGGCCAATGTGGCGCAGTAAAAGCCAAATAACTAAAAAATGGCTTCCCATCGCCTTTATTTTTATCTATATATTCAATAGTTTTTGAGGCAAAAAAATCACTAGAATAAAAATTCTCTTTAGGAAGATTAACTGCTTTTCCATCTTCACGATAAATAGCCACAGGTGTTTTTTTAGCGTCATACGTAATGATGCCTGTTTGGTCAAAATGGGAAGCGCCGCCTTGCACTAAAGCATAAGAATTTTCAAAACCTCTTGTAGCCGGACTCAACTCCTCCGTAATACCCAAATGCCACTTACCCACCATATATGTGTGGTATCCACCTTGCTTTAATAGCTCTGGGAATGCCACAACGTTCTTACTTAAATATCCTTCATAACCTGGATGACCTTTTTGAATCGGATTTAATAATTCCCCCATGTTTCCATAGCCAGCAGAATGATTATCCACACCAGACATCAACATGGCTCTTGTTGGGGAGCAAAATGGAGAGGCATAAAAACTGGTCATCTGAATGCCTGACTTTGCTAATCGATCTAAGTTTGGAGTAGCAATTTCTCCTCCAAATGACCCAATATCAGAATACCCCAAGTCATCAGCCAAAATAACTAATATATTTGGCTTTTTTACATTCGAATCGGCCAATGCATATGCACTTGAAAAAATCAGTAAGCCGCTTAAAAGAATTGCTAATTTATTTTTCTTCATAATATTTCCAAATTGCGATCGAATGAACGCTTATCAAATTAAAGAATTTGATTGGAGTATTTCATGAGGAAAGGTCTAAAAAGCTGGGATCAAAATATATTTCACTGAGTGAAATATTGAGTAATTTAGCGGGTGTTTTTACCCAAATGAGATCTCTCAATCAAAGCATTCCACCTCAAAGAATCCGCCCTAATTAAGTCCTTAAATTCTTCAGGTGTTGATTTAGCTGGCAACATCCCCAAGTCAATAAATCTCTGCCTCAAATCTGGTGAATCCAAGGCTTTATTGATTTCATAATTCAACCTAATCACAATATTTTTTGATACGCCAGCCTTTACAACAATTCCCTCCCAGCTTCTTGCCTCGAAATTCTGGAACCCTTGCTCAAAAAGACTAGGTACTTTAGGAATAGCACTTAAGCGCTCCCTAGAAACCACACCAAGCGCCTTTAATTTACCGCCTTGGATATAGGGAATTGCAACATTAGCAGACATGAACATGAAATCCACCCTGCCATTAATTAAATCTGGAATAACCTGACTAAATTGTGCATAAGGGACATGATTAACAGGGACATTAAACTGATTCTTTAATAATTCAGCAAATAAATGTGCTGGGGAACCAAGCCCCCCAGAACCATAATTTAACCCCTCTTTTTTGGATTTCAAAAGCTCAATAAGCTCTCTTAAATTTTTAGCGGGCAGTTGATTACCCGCGACTAAAACACTATGAGTCCAATTAGTTTGGCCAACTGGCTCAATTTCATTCAAAAAATTTAGTTTTACAGAAGATACAAAATGAGGAGCTGTTACAAGAGTCATTGACATGCAATAGATGGTGTAGCCATCGGTTGGCTGCCTCATCAAATCATTCAAACCGACAACTCCAGCAGCACCCACTTTATTTTCTATATATACAGGCTGCCCCAGGCTTTTTGACATCTCATAACCAACAAATCTCGCCACAATATCTGGCGGGGATCCTGCACTATGAGGAACAATTAATCTAATAGGTTTCTCTGGCCACTCTCCTGCATAAACAGGAAAAGCCGCTAAAAATATCATCCCCAATAGAAGCCGAAATAGATTCATGAAAGAAAAAGCCAATAACAATTAAATTGATAGGCTTTAAATATACCTAAGTTTGAAGGAAAAACAAAAAATCCCCGCTAGCCATAAAAGACATAACGGGGATGTTAAGGAGACTTTTTATCTAATTAGATTAATTAATGATGCTTATTAGGCTTAACAATTAAAGCTGAAAGAGCTGGAATCATCACTACAGCACCAAACATATTCCATAAAAACATAAATGTTAGTAATAGCCCCATATCGGCTTGGAACTTAATATCTGAGAATATCCAAGTTGACACACCCAATGCCAACATCACACCAGTAAGTGCAACTGCTACGCCAGTAGTTTTTAAAGTTTCGAAGTAGGCATCTTTCAGAGATAAGCCACGTTCTAAAAAATATTCAAGTTTGTTGTAGATATAAATACCATAATCAACTCCAATCCCAATACCTAAGGCAATTACCGGTAAAGTAGCCACCTTAACCCCTAAACCAAGCTTAGCCATAATCCCTTCACATAAAACTGAAGTTATGTAAAGTGGAACCATAATGCAAAGAGTAATCCTCCAAGATTTAAACTCCCATAAAACCAATAGCCCAACAATTCCATAGACAAGGAATAACATCAGACGCTCAGATTCTTTAATAACAATATTTGTAGCGGCTTCAATTCCAGCACTTCCAGCGGCTAACTGAAATTGAACATCTTTTGTATTATTTTTTGCCGCAAATGCTTCTACTGTATTAACAACAGAAGTTAATGTCTCAGCCTTATGGTCTTTCAAGAAAACAATCAAAGGCAACATAGAGCAATCGCCATTAAAGAATTCAGCTGGGACCATCCGGTGAGCAGAATTGGTACTAAATCTATTACGTGAAATAGCTTGCCATCGCAAATCTCCTCCACTTTGACCAGCTAATATTTTCTTCATTGTTGTAAATAAAGAGGCAGTTGACTCGACCCCAGGCAAGCTCTCGAGTTCCCATTGAAGCATGTCAACAGCCGCACCAACAGGATAGGAACCACACTCACCAGGTTGAGCTTTAACCATCACAACAAAAACATCAGAACTAGTTGAGTAGTTAGAAGCAATAAAAGAGTTATCTAAGTTATACCTCGACTCGACCCTTAGCTCGGAAGCACCTGGATCTAGATCTCCTATCTTGAGATCTCGGCTAATCATAAAACCGACCATAAAGATAATTGCAGATAATCCAACGGCCCACCAAGCCATTTTTGGTTCAGCAAATCTAGATATACCCTTTGCCCACCCATAAGAGCCAGACATTCGTTGTTGTTGCCTACGAATACCTGCGGGACTAACATCTAAATAAGACATCAATATAGGTAATAAAAACATCTTGGTAAAGATAATGACCGCCACGCCAACACTGGCACCAATCGCCAACTCGCGAATTACACCAATATCAATGACCAAAAGAGTAGAAAATCCAACAGCATCACACAACAAAGCAATGGTGCCAGGAATAAATAGCACCCTAAAAGTTGAAATTGCCGACTCAATAGCTGTCTTACCGGCAACTCGTTCAGAGGCCATAGTGCTAATATTTTGCACCGCATGACTCACACCAATCGCAAAAGTTAAAAATGGTACAAGTATTGAGTAAGGATCTAGACCGAATCCCAGCATACTAACAATGCCTAACTGCCAAATAACTGCCAAACTACAACAGAAAATGGTTGCGAATGTACTACGCCAACATCTAGAGTAAAACAATAGAACAAGGATAGTTAGAATGAAAGTGGCGGCAAAAAATAATGCGATAGCCTGCGCACCTTCAATTAAATCGCCAACAACTTTAGCAAATCCAATAATGTGAATCTTAGTATCATCTTTTTGATATTTATTTCTAACAAGCTCTTCAAGTCTATTAGATAATTTGCTGTAATCAAGTTTCTCGCCTGTTTGAGGATCCGACTCTAGTAAGGGGGCCAATATAACTGCCGAGCGATGATTATTAGCAACTAAAGTACCAACAATCCCTGCTCTAGAGATATTTGTTTTTATTTCATCAATTTTTTCGCGCGAACCATCAAAATTTTGCGGAACAATTTGACCAGTCATGAGGCCATCTTCAACGACCTCAACCCATATAACATTGGGGGTCCATACAGACTTCAAACCAGCACGATCAACACCCGGTATATAAAATACCTCATCGGTAATTTCTTTTAAGGTTTGAAGAAACTCTTTGTTATAAATATCTCCTTTTGTATTCTCAACTGAAATACGAATAACATTACCTAAGGGCCTTAGCTCATTCTCGTATTTCAAATAATTGGCGATATATGGATGGTTAGAGGGAACCATCTTCTGAAAGCTTGCATCAGGCTTCAGCTGAAATGCAAAATAAGCAAAAATAACCGTTGCTAACAAAAATAAAATTAATGCAGGCAATCTAAATATTGCAAACTTATCCTCGAAAAATTTTTCTAATGCATGCAGTTTTGCATGATGCTGAAGATCGACATCTTGCAACTGGTTTGACTCATGATCTATTTTATTCATAACGATTTATTTCTTTGACTCAAGTTTCAAAACAGAAACACCACCAACCCCACCCACCATCAAAACATTTCTAACGGAAGACAATGACAAAACTGTTGCAATAGGCTTACCCATTGGCAGCTGACTAACTGTAAAAGTTTGTCCATGATCATGACTAATTAATTGCCGACGATCACCTGAAAATATAATGACCGTACTACCATCTACCGTAGAACTTATAAGAGATTTATTTGTTAGTTTTGGAAGAGGTTTCCATGATTTCCCGTCTAAATCTGCATGAAATAAATTTCCAGCAAATCCATAAGCAATTAGTTTTGAGGCTTTGGGTAATGAAATAACACCATAAATATATCCTTCGTACCCAGTATCAGTTAAATTCCAAGATAACCCTTGATCTTTGGACAACCAGATTTTTCCCTGTTCAGCTGTAATCGCCAACCGGCCATCGGATAACATAGAAATATTATTAAAATGAAAATTGTCTGGATTAGAAATCCTACTTCCCAAATATGACCAACTTTCACCACCATTTTTAGTTGAAAATATTTGTCCGAAAGAACCAACAACTATTCCCTCTAAATTATTTTTAAACCAAACACCGAATAAAGGTCTTGAGGGACCAAATTCAGAACCAGCTTTAATATCCTCAATTGCTAACTGAATTGAGTCAATCTCTGCATTTAATTGATCTTTTATCTGAGCACTTAAATTAGACTTAGCTAATTGAGATTTCTTTTCATTCAATCTAGAAATTAATTCTTGCTCAATGAGTCTATTAGCATCATTGCCATCAAATTGCTTTTTCCATGTAACACCGGCATCTTTAGTGGCTAAGATAACACCGTCGTGACCGACCGCCCAACCTTGCTTATCTGTTGGAAAAAAGATTGAAGTGATGGTGACAGATACAGGAACTTTTGCTTGATTCCACGCCTGCCCCTGATCATCGGAATAAACAATAATTCCTCTTTCTCCCGCCCCTAATAGTCTATCGCCCGCTTTGGCAAGAGAAAGAATCAATCCTTTACTAGATTTAATAGATTGGAGCGCGGGCGTTTTTAATAAATCCACACTCCCCATGGATAGGGAGGCATAGAATATTCCAAAAACATAGCATGGAATTACAAAAAATATTCTTTTGAGTTTAAGCATAAAAATTAGAGCAATTGGTGTAAAGAGAAGATAGGGTGAGAAAAACTCACCCCATGTTCTTAATTACCCTGGCGCCTTAAGGCATCGGTTGTGAAGTTATTAAGACTATATTTTTGTCCAAACTTCATTGGCTTTTCTTCATTAACTAGGTCAGTAACAACATATCTTCTTGCCTGTAAGTCATACATTACGTGGGCAATATCCCAAGTCATTTGAGCATCGTAATAAGGCATATTGTGCATTTCGCGAACACGCCATAACTCTCCTCGACCATCATAATGATCCGCATGAGCTAATGACCATGAGTCCTCATCAAAGTACATCGTACGCTTAGCATAAACGTGCCTCATACCTGGCTTCAAGGTTGCTTCAACAACCCATACACGATGTAATTCATAGCGAATATCATCAGGGTTCATATTTGTTGGTTGAATAAGATCTTTATATTTCAATGAACGATCACTTAACTTAAAGTTGTTATAAGAAATAATCATTTCTTTTTTACCAACTAGTTTCCAGTTATATCGCTCTGCCGAACCAAAGAAACCAAATCGGTCATCCACAGTTCTCAAGCCATCAGAACCAATACCCGGCGAGTCATGAGAAATTTGAGGAGCCCTCAAAACACGGCGACTACCTGGGTTATAAACCCATGTAGAGCGGCTTTCTTTTGCATGATCAATCACCTCATGCATCAAGATACCCTCACCAGCAACGCTTGATGGACCTGTGATCTTACCCAAGTAATAGAAAACTCTATTAGGATCAGAACCTTCTAATGCGTTTGGAGAAACCATTGTTTCAGTTCTAGTCACAGGCGTAAATAAACCATTACTCTGAACAGGAATTTCTGCATTAGACCTTGTCCAAGAATCACCAAAATATCTCAGTATATGGTTAGACAAAACCTCTAAACCATTCTTAGGCGCAGGAAATGGAACTGTACTTTTATCACGATTTGCTAAGCCACCACCTTCAGTTAACTTAATCTTCGGACCTTCAGCCTTAATTGCATCATATAAACCTTGAGGCAATGAAGAAGTTCTATGCGATGGATAAACATTAATCTTGTAACTTGGGTATCGCTTTAATAACTCGATTTGACCTGGCGCCAATTTATCTTTGTACTGATCTGCATTAGCACCAGTAATCACAAAGAGAGGCTTTTCAGAAGCATATGGATTAGCGTAGCCTTTGTTAATATCAAAGTTTGGTGGTGCCTTTGTAATGCCACCAGTCCATGCAGGAATACTGCCGTCTTTATTGGCTGCACGCTCAGCACCTACCGGCGTTAAATCTTTATCCAAACGAGCCACTTCATCAGCAGTCATTTCAGCATGAGCAACACCTGCTAGCAATCCAATTGCTAAAAAAATTAGTGTTTTATTATAGTTCATTTTTGACATCACGAAATTCTCCTGTGATTATTAATTAAAAGTTCACGCCAACAACCGCTGAATAGAAATCTCTATCACGGAAAATGTCATATTTAGCGCTACGGTTGAAATGATTCATACTAAGATCGGCGTAATATTTACCTAGGTAATCAAATCTTGCGCCTAATCCCAATGCTTTACGGTCCTTAACAAAAGTACCATCTGCTGAATATCCACTCACATCATGAGAGAAGAATAAGCGTGGCTTTAAGTTAACTCCTGCAAATAAATTTGGATAGCTGAGTTCAAATTGACCTCTATATCCCCATGCATTTTTTGTTGCAAAGCCATCGTTTTCACAATTCGTCATCTTAGTTGTATCGCAAGCTAACGTAGCAGTTGCAGCTTGACCAAATACGAAACCTCTGCCATATCTAATAGATGTTGCAGGATCACCAATACCTGACCAATGCTGATAAGCCACCTCACCCACAAAACCTAAGCTTTCAGCACCGAGGATATTTGGAAATGATTTAACTGTTGATAATTGAATCTGATTTTTATCTAACAATCCATATCCATGAAATAAAATATTTTGGTTTCTTGTTGTACCAAGTAAGGAACCTAAAGGCCCAGAACCAGTTGTTGCACCAGCCAACAAATCTGGTCCATTAATTTGCACTGGCAAATCTTTCGTATAGCTAGCCTCACCAAATACAGACCATCCAGCAATATTAGTTGACATACTCAAACCAAGAACTTGGATGTCTTTTGCTGAATAATCCCATGCATAATTTATTTTGTATGGGGCTACCTCTGTATAAGCAGAATGAGGAACGGTACTTGCATTAAATAAAATACTTAAAATTGGGCTACGTTGGTTATAGTTAACGTAATAGGCACCAAATTCAGTAGATAACTCAGGTGAAAAATATCTGCCTGCTAAACCCCATTGACCTGAATCACTACCATTAACAGTACCACCGTTGCTCATGATGGCATTCCTGCCCCCGACAACTGCACCACCAATATAATTGGTATAACTTGACTGTGATTGAAATGGACCTGCTGCAACTACGGCACCAGTATCTGAGCAGTTATATGTATTGACAACGCCCCAATAAGTACCGCAACCATCAAGAATATTTTTCTTCCAATCAAATTGGTAAAAAGCTTCTAAACTTGTATTCTCGGCGACGCCCAGGTTGAATGAGATTTGCGGAATTGGTAAAAGAATTTCTTTGACCTGCGTTCCTGGTTTTCTAGCTGCTGATAAATCAAATGCATTGAATTGATTGATACCTGGAATAAATAAACTCTCCCCCCAGTTGACAACTTGATTACCCACTTTAACTGTGACAGGCTTGTCATTTGCAACATATGTATCCATTGACACATAGGCATCCAATAAAGCAGCTCCTGAAAATTTAGATAATGCATCAAAACTCGAATCATTTAATTTAGCTCCAGCCTGATAGCCATTTGCTGAGCTACCATTTGAAACACCATTATTTGCTAACTGATAGTCATGCCATGCCTTGGCTCTAACAAACAAACCATAATTATCTTTTTTAAGATCAACCTCACCAATGACTTTAGCAATTGTAGAAAAGGCATCACCCTTTTTAAAATTTAAGTTGCCATCATCTTGCGCACCGTGACCAGTTGGTGGAGTCGCAGTTGTTCCACCAGTACCACCATTACCAGCCATTATCAAATTTGAATCCGCATCTTTCGCACGTATATTTGTGCCAACAGAAGCATTAACAGACCAGCGCCCCTCAATACCGTTATCCATTGTGAACTCGCCAGCATGAGCAACCCCACTAACAAATAAAGTTGCTACCAATAGGCTGATTGGACGCATCTTAAAATTGTTTTTTATATTCATTTCTCGACCCCCTAAAAATTTTTACAGGGCGAGTATTTCATGCAAAAAGAAGAAATTTTATGAAGTCGGAATATGTTTCACTAGGTGAAACTATAAGAATTTTAGCTAAGGAATTTAATCGAGGGTTTACCCTAAATTCTAAAAATTACAAAAGAAATTGGGGGGGAATTACAAGTTCTTATCAAAGGCTAAAGCTATTTTAGATGCGGCATCCTTAAGATCATTAAGCTGACTTGAAACAATTTTTGTTTTTAACTTATATTTTCTTGGCCAGACAATTGACATAGAACCATAGAGTATTTTCTCCCCTCTTATGGGGACCGCAATAGCATCCATGCCATCATCAAAATCACTGATATCCTCCTCAGCCCCTCCAAAATAAGGGTCTCTAGATGCGTAAGTATCTTTTATAGTTACATCAACAATTTTTTCTAGCTCATTTCTAAATACAGCCTGGGATCTGGGGTTCTCAGGTGGGTTTTTCTTATAGTAATCAATTATTCTTTTCTTTTCTGACCCTAAGCAGTTTGCAAAATATGCCCTCCCAGGCGCAGATGAAAATAAATCAATTAAAAAACCAGATGTATATCTTGGATTTAAACCAACCGATGAAAATTTTCGTGTAGTTTCTAAAAGCAACATTTTATTTTTATGGAAAACTGAAATGTCAGACGGCCAAATAATCGTCTTTTGTAATTCTTGCAAAATTGGCGTTGCTAATACCGCCATAATGATTTGCTTTTCTGTATAGATGTTCTTTTTAGCGGACAGTGGAATTCTTTGATATAAATTACTTGTCAAAGATTTATAAATAAGCCCTTCCTGTTGGTATGTAAGCAATATTCTAAGAATCGTTGCTTTATCAATCCCAGTACTAAGATGAATGTCACGCAGAGATTGCTTGCCATCGTCAATAGCTCTAATAACTGCAACAGCTCTCTCAAGGACTCGGATTGTTTTCATAATTGGGATTCTAGACCGAATTCTAATATTAATAACTCAAATGTCACGATCCCAGACGAATCTTCATGAATCGCTAATAGCCTCGAAGAATTAATACAGTAAAACAAGGTAGAACTCACCTTCAAACATAGTTATGCCGAATCACGCACAGTTGAAAATATCGATTACCTTGAGAGTTTTATTTGAGGGTTTCGCTCATCGAGCCAGACAGGCTTGGCCTGCCCAGCACGATTCGAACGTGCGACCTACGCCTTAGAAGGGCGGTGCTCTATCCAGCTGAGCTATGGGCAGTCTTTGAAATAATCAGCGAAATTATAGCTGAGTTGCTGTTTTTACTTAAGATTCGGGGGACAAGACAAAGTCACCTCACCCATCAAAACAATTCTTTAATATTCTCTATCGCCCAATCTAGCAATTCTGCATTTTCACTTTTGTTCAACTGGGCTTTTAATGCGGGATGAAACTCGATCTCCCCCTCTTTTTCCTGAAAAGGAAAACCTTCCATCTCAACATCTTCATTAGAAATTGCCAAATCGTGAATAATGTCCAACAGTCTTTCTGCTTTTTGGTAGTAATCGCTACTCATATTATTTTTCTTTTAAATTTAACTAGTTAGTTCAATTTATACCATTTATAAAATGGAATCAAATAAAGTTAGAAAAATTAATAAAAAAAATAATTAACGAAATTGGAGCAAAATATCGAGATGGACAGTAAGTTACAGACTTATATTAAGTATCTTAAGTATGAGTCGGAAATTAATACTTTATATAGCCTTGATTCTTTTCAGATAAAAATTCTGAACGAGTTAATTTATGCCGAAGAAAAAGGTATTCAGCTGTGCGTATCAGATATCATGGCATTTAAACATATTGCCTCACCTGCCACCATTCACAGCGGCATCAAAAAGTTATTAGCTAAAGAGCTAATTAACTTTAGAACTGTCTCAGATACCAGAATTAAATATGTTGAATTAACTGCACTTGGTTTAGAACGCTTTAAGAATTTATCGAAAGCAGCCCCAAAAAGTTAATCTATTAAAATACTGGGCATGACCAATATAACGATTTATCACAACGCCAAATGTGGCACATCTAGAAACACCCTCTCCCTCATTCAAGAAGCTGGTTTTGAACCAAACGTTGTTCTCTATTTAGAGAACCCGCCGAGCAAGGCAGAATTATCTAGAATTATTCAAGCAAGTGGTGAAAGTGTTAGACACTTCCTTAGAGAAAGAGGCACACCCTATCAAGATTTAGATCTTGGCAATCCAAAATGGTCGGATGAAGCCTTGATTGATTTTATGATCAAGCACCCTATTTTGATTAATCGCCCCATTGTTGTCACCGACAAAGGCGTGCGCTTGTGTCGCCCAGCTGAAGCAGTCCTTGACTTACTCCCATAGAAAATACAGGGGTGTTTAGCAAAAAAGCCACCGCTTACTTTCTGGTGGCTTTTTTATTAACAAATCAATTTTTATTTAACTAGCAGTACGGGCTGTTTTGCAGAAGATGTAATTTTTTGGGCAACTGAACCTAGTGCTAAATCTAATAAACCGCCTCTACCTTTAGACCCCATCACAATGAGGTCAAATTTTTCTTTGTTGGCAATAGCTAATATTTCTTTGGTGATATTACCTTGCTTGATGACCATATCATGCTTAACACCCGCATCATCGAAAACTTTTCTAGTAGCTTTTAATTCTTTCTCACTAATCTCTCGCAAGTAATCTTCCACAACATTTTTTGCGACAAAAGTTCTAACGTGACGCAGACTAACATCATCATGAACACTGATTAAAGTAACCGCGCATTTAGAACGCAAACTACTAACTAGCTTCACAACATACTTAGCAGCATTAACTGACGATTTAGATCCATCAACGGGCAACAAAATTTTCACAATGGCTCCTGTTTATTTTAAGTAGCTACGTTTGATAGCTTAACAGTTTTATAAGAAGGTCTTGCTAAAAATAAAAAGGAATACCCACCTTTGGGTGTTTCTATATTTTTACTTTTGAGAATTTCGAGTAGGGAAAGTGGTCGGAGTACAAGGATTCGAACCTTGGACCCCCTGGTCCCAAACCAGGTGCGCTACCAGACTGCGCCACACTCCGACTAAGAGCGATATTGTAACCCAGCAAGGAGTCGATGGCAAATCTATCGGTTTAATTTAGATCAAATAAATAGCCCAAAAACGCTGAAAATCCCCTATTTACAAGCCACTACCACCTGATTTTTACGTTCCGCAGCCAATCTAGCCATCAACTTAAAACGATCTTCCAAGCTATTTTGTATAAAGTACTGCAAGATAAACATGGGCACATGGGAGTCAGGCTCTAAAACACCCTGATATTTAATCGTGGTTCCAATGGCACCGTTACCAACATCAGAATCAGGACTTACCGACCACTTGCCTGAGAATCTCTTGGAGTCACCTTTAATCTGCGTAAACTCAGTCCCAAGCAATGGATACTCGGTATATTCAATTAAGGTATGTAATTTTATTTTGACAAATAGAATTTGCTCTTCTGCCGAACGTTCCACCAATACTTTACCGCTAGGTTGCCTGACTGCTTTTGATTCGATAACGCCCGGTATTTTTACGGCCGCCTCGTAGTCGGTTAAATATTGATAAGCTTGACACAAAGTTAAAGGAGCATGGTAACTGGCCGAGATTAAAAAGGTGTCACCCTCACGCACCACGGAAGCTTGCACTCTATAAGCGTTATCAGCGGAATCACCCCAAGAAAGTGCAGGTAATAACAGAAGAAAAATTATGATGAATTTCTTCATAATTTATCTCATAAGTTTGCGTCTATACAGGTATAACCGATGCAATTTTATGAGCTTGGTCTTTAGCCATATCAGCATGCTCTGCTTCAACCATCACTCTTAATAAAGGCTCGGTACCTGAGGCTCTAATTAAAACTCGCCCCGCACCATTTAATTCTTTCTCGGCCAACTTAACAGCGTTCTTCATACGCTCATCAGATTGCCACTCATACCCTTTTTGATAGCGAACATTAACCAATGTTTGAGGGAATAATTTAACTTTTTCCAATAACTGCTCAAGAGTTTTATTAGTTTGCTTCATAGCGGATAAGACTTGCAATGCAGCAACAATACCGTCTCCCGTTGTGTGCTTATCTAGGCAAATCAAATGACCAGAACCTTCTCCACCCAAAACCCAACCTTTTTCTTTGAGCTGCTCAAGAACATAACGATCACCTACCTTAGCACGCTGGAACTCAATACCTTCAGCGAATAAAGCTTTTTCAACTGCCAAGTTGGTCATTAAAGTACCTACAACTCCCTGAACTGTATCGCCAGCACGCTTTCTAGCCATAGCAATGAGATATAACAATTCATCACCATTAAACAAGCGGCCAGAGCGATCAACCAATTGAAGTCGATCTGCATCGCCATCTAGAGCAATACCAAGATCAGCACCTTCTTCTTTAACTTTCTCAATCAAAGCTTGAGGAGAAGTTGCTCCAACTTTGTCATTAATGTTTTTACCATTTGGATGTACGCCAATCGCAACGACTTCTGCGCCCAACTCATGAAAAACATGGGGCGCAATGTGATACGCAGCACCATGTGCACAATCGACTACCACCTTTAAACCATGCAGATTTAAATGGTTAGGGAATGTGCTTTTACAAAACTCAATATATCTACCAGTAGCATCGTCAAGGCGTTTAGCCTTACCTAAATGCGCTGAATCTACACAACTCATAGGCTCAGCTAAGGCTGCCTCAATTTGCAACTCAACTGCATCATCCAGCTTGTCACCGTTGGCTGAGAAAAACTTGATACCGTTGTCATGATACGGATTATGTGAAGCTGAAATAACCACGCCCGCAGATAAGCGCAAGGCTCTTGTTAAATAAGCAATCGCTGGCGTAGGCATAGGTCCACACAACATAACATCTACACCAGCTGCGGAAAAACCTGCCTCTAGAGCAGCCTCTAATAGATAGCCAGAAACACGGGTATCTTTTCCGATAAGAACGGTTGGCTTACCATGGGCATCAGCACTCTTAGCTAAAACCTGTCCAGCCGCATAACCTAAGCGCATCACAAAATCAGGAACAATCGGAAACTTTCCGACTTCCCCACGAATACCATCTGTTCCAAAATATTGACGTGTCATATATATATTCTATAAGGAATCTTGTGTCGCCGACCAAATTTTTACAGCATCCATCGTCTCAGCCACATCATGCACCCGAACGATTTTGGCGCCCCGCTCAATCGCCATTAAAGCAGCGGCGACACTTGCAGTTATGCGGTGTTCTACATCACGCCCCGTCACCGCACCCAAGCTAGATTTTCTAGAAATACCAGCAACTACTGGCAACCCATGCTGACAAAATATTTTGAAATGCGCCAACATAGCCATATTGTGCTGAACAGTTTTGCCAAATCCAAAACCAGGGTCGATAGCTAAGCGCTCGCGAGTAATACCTTCATCTTCTAGAGTGACGCAACGCTCCATTAAAAACCCATTCACCTCACTCACCACATCTTTGTAGTGTGGATCAAACTGCATCGTTTGAGGATCTTTTTGCATATGCATCAACATCACACCGCATGAACTTTTAGCAATCGCCTCAATAGCGTGAGGCTGCCTAAATGCCCAAATATCATTAATACAATCAATGCCTAATTCAACAGCAGCTTTCATCACTTTGGCTTTATAAGTATCCAAAGAAATAGCAACAGGTGCATCTTTTAGCGCCTCAAGAATGGGCATCACGCGATCTAACTCTTCCTGCAATGAAAGTGGTTCAGAACCCGGACGACTCGACTCACCACCCACATCAATCATTTCGGCGCCCTGCGCCATCATTCTTTCAGCATGTCGCAACGCCTCATCGCGACCAGTAAAACTTCCCCCATCCGAAAATGAATCAGGCGTGAGGTTCAGAATCCCCATCACCACTGGCGCGGTTCTTTGATTCCAATCAAAAAGAAAACGCCCGCAGCTCCATGCCACGGGCGTTATTTGTTTCTCACTCATCAAGCTGCCGCCGGAGCGCCCCCTTCAGCAACTGCTGGAGCGCCACCTGATGGGCCACCGCTATTAGCTGATGGTGGATATTTAGGTGGACGTGGTGACTTACCTGCCATGATGTCATTCACCTGATCTGCATCAATGGTTTCCCACTCAAGCAATGCCTTGACCATCACCTCAACCTTATCGCGATTCTCTTCCAAGATTTTCTTAGCAACCGCGTATTGACGATCCAAGATAGCGCGAATCTCAATATCTACTTTCTGTTGTGTAGCTTCAGATACTGACTTAGCTGTCATTGCGCCAAACATACCTGGCTGCTCTGAATCAACATAAACCATCGTACCCAATACTTCACTCATACCATAACGAGTCACCATGTCACGAGCCATTTTTGTGGCACGTTCAAAATCGTTCGATGCGCCAGTACTACTTGAATTTAAGAAAATCTCTTCAGCCAAGCGACCACCAAACAAAATGGAAATCTCTTCTAACATTTTGTCTTTGTACATATTCACACGATCATGCTCAGGCAACTGCCAAGTCACACCTAAAGCCCAGCCGCGCGGCATGATGCTTACCTTATGAACTGGATCAGCCTTTGGCAAAATCTTAGCCACTACAGCATGCCCCGACTCGTGATAAGCCGTATTACGGCGTTCTTCTTCACGCATCACAGCAGACTTACGCTCAGGTCCCATAAAGATCTTATCTTTAGCATCTTCAAAGTCTTGCATATCAACGGTACGCTTATTACGACGGGCAGCAAACAACGCTGACTCATTCACCAAATTTGCCAAATCTGCACCTGAAAACCCTGGTGTACCGCGCGCCAAAACAGCCGCATCTACATCGCTATTAATAGGCACTTTGCGCATATGCACTTTAAGAATCTGTTCACGGCCACGGATATCAGGCAAGCCAACATGCACCTGACGGTCAAAACGACCCGGCCTTAATAAAGCCTTATCCAATACATCAGAACGGTTTGTAGCAGCAATCACAATCACACCGCTATTTGGTTCAAAACCATCCATCTCAACCAACATTTGATTTAAGGTTTGCTCGCGCTCATCATTGCCACCACCCATACCAGCACCACGGTGACGTCCAACCGCATCAATCTCATCGATAAAGATGATGCAAGGCGCTTGCTTTTTAGCGTTCTCAAACATGTCGCGAACACGAGCAGCACCTACACCAACAAACATTTCAACGAAGTCAGATCCCGAAATAGAAAAGAACGGCACCTTAGCTTCACCGGCAATCGCTTTAGCCAATAAAGTTTTACCTGTGCCTGGGGGACCCACTAAAAGAACACCTCGCGGAATATGCCCACCTAATTTTTGGAATTTCGTCGGATCTTTTAAGAAATCGACTAATTCAAAAACTTCTTCTTTAGCCTCATCACATCCAGCAACATCAGCGAATGTGATGGCATTTGTATTTTCATCAATTAAGCGAGCGCGTGATTTCCCAAATGAAAATGCTCCGCCCTTACCACCACCCTGCATTTGCTTCATCATCAAGAACCAGAAGCCAATAATTAATAAAGTGGGGCCCAAATAATACAAAGCAGACACCAACAAAGATTGCTCTTCCTCAGCTTTACCTGTTACCTGTACGCCATACTTCATCAAATCACCAACCATCCAGATATCACCAGGGCTAATAACTGAATACTTCTGTCCATCAGCAGGTGTTACTTGAATATTGCGCCCCTGAACATCAACTCTTTTGATTTTGCCGTTTTTGGCATCATCCATAAATTGAGAGTAAGTGATGCCCTCTTGAGCGCGAGGCTTATCGAATTGTTTGAAGACAGTAAATAGTATGAGTCCCACAACGAGCCACACACCAACCTTCTGTATCCAGTTATTGTTCACAAAGCCTCCTTAAGGCAGATATATCTACACACCATATGATTCTACTCCCTCCATTTTTCAAGTGCTTGACTAAAAAAGAAGTAATTCCCATATATTTCCTATGGTTTTATGGGGTTTTTAATACTTATTTAAGGTTTTTACCCAATAAAAAGGTCTCAGCAGACTTGTCGCGAGATGCCTTAGGCTTCCTAGGGGAAACTGTTTTGAAGACTTTTTTAAATGATTCAACAATTTGACTGTAACCACTTCCATGGAAACACTTGATTAACAGCGCTCCGTTAGGCTTTAAATGCGCTTGGGCAAACTCCAATGCCAAATCTGCCAAATGCCCCATACGCGCTGCATCAGCCGTAGCAACTCCAGAAAGGTTAGGCGCCATATCGGACATCACTAAATCCACTCGAGGCCCATTTGCAGGATCCCCAGGTAACAAAGCCTCGAAACGCCGTAAAACCTCTTCTTCTCTAAAATCGCCCTGTAAAAATGTCACATCCGCAATATCTTCCATGGGCAGAATATCAATCGCAACAATGGTTCCATAAGGCTTACCATCCGGGATATTAGGGTTCTTCTTCCCAAACTCCACCAATTTATTACGCGCATACTGAGACCAACTTCCCGGCGTGCTACCCAAATCGACAATCACCATGCCAGGACCAATCAAGTGATCCTGTTCATCAATCTCCTTGAGCTTATACGCTGCACGGGCACGATACCCCTCCCTTTGCGCCATTTTGACGTAAGGGTCATTCAAGTGATCGTTCAACCAGTCTTTATTAAATTTATTCTTTGCCACAACTATTTATTTCCACTTATGAACTGCATTTTTTGGCAGTTTTAGTAATTAATTTCACTAATCTCGTATTTTCCGCTGTTTTTATCTCATCCACATGAAAAGTTGCCCACGGAATCGCTTATCATGTAGACCTTCCAAAGAAATTCCTATGCCAATACTTGAATTATCCTCTGCCGAACGTTCGGCACACCGCTCCGACGCACACGCGTTAAAACCAATCGTCTTAATTGGTGCCGATGGCCTAACTCCAGCCGTCACCAAGGAAGTTAATAATGCGCTTAACTCACATGGCCTCATTAAAGTACGCGTATTTGGTGATGACCGCGAAACACGCGTCGCGATTTACGACCAACTGTGCGATGAACTAAACGCAGCCCCAATTCAACATATCGGAAAACTGTTAGTTCTTTATCGCCCTAAAGTAGAAAAAGAACAGTCAGATAAACGTCGTAGCAAGCATGGCGCCCCAAAGACAGTGATGGTTAAAAAATTCACTCGCAATCCACAACGCAGACCTAAACCTGTTGCTACAACTGTTTTAGGCAACCAACGTGTTGCAGCCGGTGGACAAGTGAAGCGTTCAAAACCACGTCAAACAAGTGTTAAAAAACGCCAGCTTGGCAATTAAAGCTCACAACTCTGTTTGTTTTTTACCTATTTAGTCAGCCTTAACTAGATCGACAGATTTAGTTAAGCGCCACATCAATACCAAACCCAACAAGGTTTGGATTAAATATAAAACACTCGAAACACCATGGAGCCTGCCAAAAGATGCGGCTAACGGCGAAAGCATGACAGGAAAACCTTGGGCAAGCGCCTCTTCTCTCATAGCGTTCATCATGGGCTGCAGAATAAAAGCAACAATAGCAGCACCAATCAACATCGCCAACAAATACCAGCGAACATGCTTGTAATGTGCCAATCCTCGCTTAACTAACAAATTAGCAAAGACAATCAAAGCAACCCCTAAGACCAAGCTAATAGTCCCTTCAATACGGAATAACTGGCCAGCAATCATTCCAGCAACCTGAGTGTCGTGTAATGTTGCAAAAAGAACCGGGGCAACCACATAACCAATCGTTACTAGACTACCCAACCAAAGCGCAAAAATATATACAAACACTCTTTGAGCCGTGGTGTGCATAGCCATCAATTAAATGTAGTTGACGTTAAGAATCTCAACTTCTCGGTTACCACCTGGGGCATTGAACGTAGCAACATCACCCTCTTCTTTACCGATAAGAGCCCTTGCGATAGGTGAACTAATAGAAATTTTCCCGCTATCTAAATCAGCTTCGTCATCACCCACGATTTGATAAATAGCTTTCTTACCATTTTCTAAATCTTCAAGTTCGACTGTCGCACCAAAAACGATACGCCCTTCAACATCTAAATCACTAGGGTCAATAATTTGAGCGGCAGATAATTTACCTTCCAACTCTTGAATACGCCCCTCAATAAACGCCTGCTTTTCTTTAGCGGCATCATATTCAGCATTTTCAGATAAGTCGCCTTGCGCACGAGCTTCCGCAATTGCATTAATTACAGATGGTCGCTCCACATGTTTTAAGTTATGCAACTCTTCTTTCAAAAGCTCTGCGCCACGTTTTGTAATTGGAATCGTACTCATATCTACTTCAAACTTTCTTAACTAATCATTAGCCAACTATCCATACATCTCTTAAAGAGAAGTATGGAGACCTTGCAAGTCATAAACTTCCAATTGGTCAATTGCTTTAATACCAGCAACAGCTGCTTTTGCACCACTAATCGTTGTGTAATACGTTACACGATTCGCCTGTGCGGTTGTACGAATAGATCTTGAGTCAGCAATTGCTGTTCTTGTTTCATCAACAGTTGTAAATACCAACTCAATTTCGCCATTCTTAATCATGTCCACAATATGCGGGCGACCATCTTTAACTTTGTTAACACGCTTGACAGGAACCCCAGCAGCTTCAATAGCCGCCGCTGTACCCTGCGTAGCAACAATCGAATAACCCATACCATGCAACATTTGAGCAACTTCAACAGCCTTTACCTTATCGCTATCTTTGACAGTTAAAAGCACCGTGCCAGATTTAGGTAAAGTTGTACTAGCTGCTAACTGCGACTTGAATAAGGCCTCACCAAACGTCTTGCCAACTCCCATCACCTCACCAGTCGAACGCATCTCTGGTCCTAAGATTGGGTCTACACCTGGGAATTTATTGAATGGGAATACGGCTTCTTTCACAGAGAAATATGGAGGGATAACCTCTTCTCCAATACCCTGCTCATCCAAACTTTCACCAGCCATACAACGCGCTGCAATTTTCGCTAATTGCAAACCAGTTGCTTTAGATACATACGGCACCGTTCTAGATGCGCGCGGATTCACTTCCAAAACATATACGATGTCTTTGCCATCAACTTGTTGAATCGCAAACTGCACGTTCATCAAACCAACCACATTAAGCCCTTTGGCCATCGCAGCGGTTTGGCGACGCATTTCATCAACTGTTTCTTTGGATAACGAATATGGAGGCAATGAACATGCTGAGTCACCTGAATGAACACCAGCCTGCTCGATATGCTCCATCACACCGCCAATAAAGACTCTCTTGCCATCAGAAATGCAGTCCACATCACATTCAATCGCATCATTCAAGAAACGATCTAGTAATACTGGGGAGTCGTGGGATACCTTCACAGCTTCACGCATATAACGCTCAAGATCACGGCCGTCATGAACGATTTCCATTGCTCGACCACCCAACACATACGATGGGCGAACCACTAACGGATAACCAATCTCATCAGCCAAGGCTAAAGCTTCCACTTCCGTACGAGCAGTTCTATTAGGTGGTTGGCGTAAACCTAAATCTTGCAATAGCTTCTGGAAGCGCTCACGATCTTCTGCAGCATCGATCATATCTGGGGTTGTGCCAATAATTGGCACACCATTAGCCTCTAAATCTAAAGCCAATTTCAAAGGCGTTTGCCCACCGTACTGAACAATCACGCCCTTTGGTTTCTCAATAGCCACGATCTCCAATACGTCTTCAAGCGTTAATGGCTCGAAATACAAACGGTCAGAAGTGTCATAGTCAGTAGAAACCGTTTCAGGATTACAGTTCACCATGATGGTTTCATAACCATCATCACGCATAGCTAAGGCAGCATGAACACAACAGTAATCAAACTCAATACCCTGACCAATACGGTTCGGGCCACCGCCCAAAACCATGATTTTTTCTTTATTAGTCGGAGCTGCCTCACACTCACCATGTTCAGCCTCGTAGCATGAGTACATATAAGCAGTATTTGTAGAGAACTCCGCAGCGCAAGTATCAACACGCTTGTAAACAGGTCTCACCTTTAATGCATGACGTGTTTCACGAACAGACTTGGCATCCGTCTTTAACAATTTAGCTAAGCGGCGATCTGAAAAACCTTTTTGCTTAACAAAACGCAACTCCTGCGCGCTTAAATCTTTTAACTGACGAACTTGTAGTTTTTTCTCAATTTCTATTAATTCAGAAATTTGAGTCAAGAACCAAGGGTCAATGGCCGTATTAAGGAAGGCATCTTCCTTTGTCATTCCCATACGGAAAGCATCGCCCAAATACCAAATGCGATCAGGGCCAGGCTCACGAATCTCCTGAGTAATCTCATCAAGGTCTGTTGATTTCTCATCTAGCCCATCAACACCAACCTCTAAACCACGCAATGCTTTTTGGAAAGACTCTTGGAATGTGCGGCCAATCGCCATTACCTCACCCACAGATTTCATTTGCGTTGTCAAACGCTTATCAGCTGCGGGGAACTTTTCAAATGCAAAACGCGGTATTTTTGTTACAACATAATCAATTGATGGCTCAAATGACGCTGGTGTTTTACCGCCAGTAATGTCATTTTGCAACTCATCTAAAGTAAAACCAACCGCTAACTTAGCAGCAATTTTTGCAATTGGGAAACCTGTTGCTTTAGATGCCAAGGCAGAAGAACGAGATACGCGAGGATTCATCTCGATCACGATCATGCGACCGTCTTTTGGATTAATTGAGAACTGAACGTTTGAACCACCTGTATCAACGCCAATTTCACGCAACACTGCTAGAGAAGCATTACGTAAAATTTGATATTCGCGATCAGTTAGAGTTTGAGCAGGCGCAACCGTAATAGAGTCACCTGTATGAACACCCATTGGATCTAAGTTTTCAATGGAACAAACGATGATGCAATTGTCCTTGCGGTCACGCACCACTTCCATCTCATACTCTTTCCAACCCAAGAGCGATTCTTCAATCAATAACTCACGTGTCGGGGATAAATCCAAGCCACGCTTACAAATCTCTTCAAATTCTTCACGGTTATAAGCGATACCGCCGCCAGAACCACCCATCGTAAACGATGGGCGAATAATGACTGGGTAACCAGCACCACCTGTTTCAGCGGCAATTTGTTGTTGAACAGCATGAGCATCTTCCATCGAGTGAGCAATGCCTGATTTAGCAGAACCCAAACCAATTTTCGTCATAGCCTCTTTGAACTTTTGACGATCCTCAGCTTTATCAATAGCTTCAGGAGACGCTCCAATTAACTCACAACCATATTTCTTTAAAACACCATGGCGATGCAAATCTAATGCGCAATTCAAGGCAGTTTGACCACCCATCGTTGGCAAGATAGCATCAGGCTTTTCTTTAGCGATGATGCGCTCAACCACCTCCCATGTGATCGGCTCAATGTATGTCACATCAGCCATCTCAGGATCTGTCATGATGGTTGCAGGATTGCTATTAACCAAAATAACTTTATAACCCTCTGATCGCAAAGCTTTACAAGCTTGAGCGCCTGAGTAATCGAATTCGCAGGCCTGTCCAATGACGATAGGACCCGCGCCAATAATTAAAATACTTTTTATGTCGGTACGCTTAGGCATTCGTCAATCTCACATCAATTTAATAAAGCGATCAAACAGGTAGGCAATATCATGCGGCCCTGGCGATGCCTCTGGGTGACCCTGGAAACAGAAGGCTGGCTTATCTGTCCAAGCCAAACCCTGCAATGAACCATCAAATAAAGACACATGGGTAGGTCTTACATTAGCTGGCAATGTTGTTGCATCCACAGCAAAGCCGTGGTTTTGAGAAGTAATCACCACGCGGCCATTATCTAAATCCTTAACAGGATGATTAGCACCGTGATGACCAAATTTCATTTTTAATGTTTTTGCGCCGGCAGCCAAGCCCATGATTTGATGGCCCAAACAAATACCAAAAGTTGGAATGCCCTTATCAATGAATGTTTTAGCTGCTGCAATTGCGTAATCGCAAGGCTCCGGATCTCCAGGGCCATTCGATAAAAACACACCATCAGGATTCATTGCTAAAACTTCTGCAGCGGATGTTTTAGCTGGAACAACTGTTAAACGACAACCACGCTCGGACAACATCCTCAAAATATTGCGCTTTACACCAAAGTCATAAGCCACAACGTGCTTTAAAGGCTTATCTAGTTTTGTAAACCCTGGCTTACCATCATCAGAAGTTAAACCCCACTCCCCCTCAGTCCACTCGTAAACTTCGGAAGTGGTTACTACCTGAGCAAGATCCAACCCAGCCATACCAGGAAAGCTCTTAGCAGCTGCTAAAGCCTTCTCACGAATACTTTCAATAGAGTCGCCCACCTTACCAGCAACAATCGCTCCCGGTTGGGCACCTTTATCACGCAAAATGCGCGTCAATTTTCTTGTATCAATGCCAGAAATACCAACCACACCTTCACCGGCCAAATAATCGCTCAGCGTTTTTTCACTACGGAAATTGGACGCAATTGAAGACAGGTCTTTGATGATCAAACCAGCCGCGTGAATCTTAGTAGACTCACAATCTTGCTGATTAACACCAACATTACCGATATGCGGGTAAGTTAAGGTAACCAACTGGCGTGAATAGCTTGGATCCGTGAGAATCTCTTGGTATCCAGTTATCGCAGTATTAAAAACAACCTCACCGGCAGATTGGCCAGGCGCACCAATGCTATAACCCGTAAAAAGGGTTCCATCGGCAAGGGCCAAGACTGCTGGGGGTAAAGAAAGAATTAACGGTGGCAGCAAAGGTATCTCCAATGCCCTACTGCCATCCGACACACCCTTCATCCGGAAAAGACACCTCCGGTCTGGGAATTTTCGGGAGGTATATGTGTCTTTAAGCGCTAGGGCGGTATCTAATAACGTAACTGAAGAATTATACCTTATCGAGCATTTTTACTCAGGAATTACCCTAAATCCACCAATGAAAAAGGGGAATAAATTCCCCTTTATTCATATAGTTACAGGCTCTGAGAGCCTTTTAGCTAAGAGGCTAATAAAGTTTTAATTTGCTCCAAAACTGTTTGATCATCTAGGGTACTCAAATCACCTGGATCACGACCTTCAGCCACAGCCTGCAGCGCACGACGAACAATCTTGCCAGAACGTGTCTTTGGCAAGGCTGTCACAACATAAACCCGCGCCGGTCTAGCAACAGCACCTAGCTGAGAATCCACCGTTTTAAGAATTTCAGCCTCTAATGTTGCCGTGTTGTTGGCATCCTTAGGGATAGCAAAACCAACCGCTACCTGCCCCTTTAGCTTATCTTCGACACCAACAACAGCCACTTCAGCCACATTTGGATGACTTGAAATACTCTCTTCAATCTCACGCGTTCCCAAACGGTGACCAGCCACGTTAATCACGTCATCTGTTCTACCTAAAATAAAGAAATAACCATCTTTATCTTTAATACCCCAGTCAAAAGTCGAATAAACAAGCTTGCCTGGCACCGTCTGCCAATAAGTTTTAACAAAGCGCTCGTCATCACCCCAAACTGTTTGCATACAACCCGGAGGCAATGGGCCTTCAATTGCCACCACACCTTTTTGATCAGCGCCCAACTCGGCACCCGTCGCATCATCTAACAATTTCATGTTGTAGCCATAAACAGGCACGCCTGGGGAACCAAATTTATGCGGCATCACTTCAATACCGCGTTGTAAAGCCAACATTGGCCAACCTGTCTCAGTCTGCCAATAGTTATCAACAATTGGTTTATTAATAGCTTGGTGTAACCAAGTAGCAGTTGGCTCGTCCAATGGCTCACCCGCTAAGAACACTGAGCGCAATGTTGATAAGTCATATTTAGTTAAAAATGCTGGATCTTGTTTTTTCAATACGCGCGCAGCCGTTGGTGCGGAGAACATGACTGAAACTTTGTACTTCTCAACCAACTGCCACCAAATACCAGCATCCGGACGCAATGGCGTACCTTCATACATGATGGTAGCCATACCATTAATCAATGGACCATAAATAATGTAACTATGCCCAACAACCCAACCAATATCAGAAGTTGTAAACATCGCTTCGCCAGGCTTGCCGCCATAGATATGACGCATAGAAGCAGCCAACGCTACCGCATAACCACCCGTATCGCGTTGCACTCCTTTAGGCTTACCAGTTGTGCCTGATGTGTAAAGAATGTATGACGGATCTGTTGCGTCCAACCACTCACAAGGAACATTAGCATCCATCACTTTGGCGCGCTCAGCGGCGTAATCCAAATCACGTCCCTCTACCTTGGTGTACTCCACCAACTTACGATCCACCACCAATACTTTTGCTGGCTTATGCTCTGAAAGCTTAATAGCCTCATCCAATAAAGGCTTATATGGCACAGGTTTACCGCCACGCGCACCTGCCTCAGCCAAAATCACCATCTTCGGCTTTGCATCATCAATACGCGAAGCCAAGCTATGAGAAGCAAAACCACCAAACACCACCGAATGAATCGCACCTAAACGCACACAAGCCAACATCGCAAAGCAAGCTTCAGCAATCATCGGCATATAAATCAAAACACGATCACCCTTCACCACACCATTAGCTTTAAGGATGGCAGCCATGCGATTGACTTCTGTATGCAACTCTCTAAATGTGTAAATTTTCTCTTGATCAGTTTCTGTCGATACCGCAATCAAAGCCTGTTGATCAGGACGATCTTTTAAATGACGGTCAACGGCGTTATGGCATAAATTTGTTTTGCCACCTTTGAACCATTTTGCAAACGGTGGATTACTGTAATCCAACACCTGATCAAATGGCTTTTGCCATTCAATTAACTGCGCTTGTTCAGCCCAGAAACCTTGAGGGTCTTTGACAGAACGCTCATGAAACGCTTTATATGCAGACATACACACTCCCAAATCAACCAAGACAATTTACTCAAACTATAAGAATTTGAGGTCTAAGGCTGACTAGGGTCTGACAGGTCAGGGATTCACCTGATATTTAAGACTAATTAGTTAGATTTTTTACGATTTTCAGCTAATTTAGTTTCTTTAGCTGGCGCTTTTTTAGATTTGGGTTTTGACTTTTGCCCAGCTTTGTTGGCGGCGACTTTCTTGCCCTTAACCTTCTTCTTAGCCTGCTCTTCTTTCTCGAGATTTAGCGTGGCATTTGATGCCAAACTCTCTGATACATCCGCCGCCTTTTTAGACTTAGGAATGATCACTGTTGATCCAGGTTTAATTCTCATCCCTTTAGGAATACCATTAATTTCCCTGATTTGAGCGGCATCGACACTCAATCGTTTAGCTAATTGATCGACCGTTTCCCTGGCGCCCAAACGAATCGCCGTCCAAGAAGAAAGCGGTCCCTTATGCGAATTTAAATTATCTTGAAATGATTCTGCGCGTCCAAATGGCAACAAAATTTGCGGCTCAGTCACTCCCAAAATAACTGGTTTATTAAATGAAGGATTCATTGATTTGAATTCAGCCAAACTCATCCTTGCAAAGTTTGCAGCTAAATCCACATCCACATCTTTAGATGTAGTGACAATCACAAAGTATGGGTGATTTTCTAATTTAGGAAGATTCAATCCATATGCTTTTGAATCTTCAACAATTCGCTTGACCGCTAATAGTTTTGGCACATAATTACGCGTCTCATCAGGCATCGACAAACTCATGTAATCTGTTGGCAAACCTTTTGACTGATTACGTTTAATGGCTTTGGCAACATTACCCTCGCCCCAGTTATAAGCTGCCAAAGCTAAAGGCCAATCACCAAACATTTTGTATAAGCGTTGTAAATAATCCAACGCTGCATCGGTTGACTGAATCACATCACGTCGTTCATCCCTAAAAACGTTTTGCGTTAACTTAAAGTCTTTACCTGTAGCAGGCATGAACTGCCACATACCAGATGCCTTAGCCCTGGAAAATGCTTCTGGATTAAAGGCGCTTTCAATAAATGGTAATAATGCCAACTCCATAGGCATCTTGCGCCGCTCGACTTCCTCAACGATATAAAAAAGATAGCGTGATGAGCGCGACATCATCCGATCAACATAATCAGGACGATCGGAATACCAGCGGACGTGCTTAATGACTAACGGGCTGTCCATCTCGTCAAATCCGAAACCATCACGGATACGATCCCATAAATCGTTATAAGGTGCGTCTAATGATCGGACAGACTGCTTGTCAATATTAACCCTAGGAGCCCTTGTTGCTTTTCCATTTTTAGCAACACTACTAGGCTCATTTGTCCAATCGCCATTTAACGATGCACAGGCACTGACAATCAGCGCACATGATGCAATCAAGACATAGCGAATCAACTTCTCAACAATCATTTAAATCCATCTTTCCATGCGCGTAAGGCAGCAAATACATGTACAGGCTCATTGCTAATCAATGGTTGTCGCTCACGAATCTTAGCCACCACCGATGAAGTATCTGATCTAAGAAAGGGATTAACGCGCTTTTCATGCGCCACAGTTGTTGGCAAAGTCGGTTTGCCAGCATTTCTCAGAGCCTGCGCTCGAGCCTGCCAATCCAACAAATCGTGATTATTAGGCTCAACGGCTAAGGCGAATTTTATATTACTTAAGGTGTATTCATGGGCGCAATGCACCAAAGTATCGTCAGGTAATTGCTTAAGTTTCATCAAAGAATCAAACATTTGTTGAGGCGTTCCCTCAAAAATACGCCCACATCCTGAGGCGAATAATGTGTCACCACAAAATAAATGTTTACTTAACTCAGTTTCCACATAAAAAGCCAAATGCCCCAAGGTATGCCCTGGCACTTCCATCACAAATAACTCGCACTCAGGCGCATGCAAATGCAAGCTATCACCCTGCATCAAACTTTCAGTTCGCAAAGGGATGTTTTCATTCATCGGGCCATAAACAGCAGGTGCCTCCCCGCTAGACTCGATTACCCAACGATGTAACTCTGCGACTCCACCCACATGATCCGCATGGTGATGAGTGATTAAAATTGCCTTCAACTGCAAGTGATGCTCTTTTAAGTGGGCTATAACAGGCTGCGCATCACCTGGATCAACAACTACGGCAAAATAACCGTCCGACAATAACCAAATATAGTTATCGTCATAAGCAGCAATCGGTTGTACCTGTAATATTTGTTTAGGCATTTAAAAGTTAATACATGAATCGAGCAAAGCCCACATCAGCACGCAAAGCACCTTGGACATCTTGGGATGCTTGGCTAAGCTCACCCCCAGGAAAATACGTCCTAGAGTGGGAACAGGCTCAATTTGACCACATTGTGAGCGATATTTTTGGCTATCACGCCTTACAAATAGGTTTGCCACAACTTTCAACCCTTCAAGAAAACAGGATGCCGCTGCAAATCATCCTAAGAGCCCCCCACGACAAACCCAACCAGGACGATAGTACGGAGCATACTTGGCATGCTGTGGATGGCATACCAGAAGAACTGCCATTTACGAGTCAAAGTCTAGATTTAGTCATTTTGCCCCATGTTTTAGAGTTTGCCTCCGACCCCCACGCCGTCTTAAGAGAAGTAGAGAGAGTCTTGATGCCTGAAGGTCGCGTCGTCATCTCCGGCTTCAACCCAGCCAGCTTATGGGGTTTAAGACAGTATTTGAGCCATATCCTAGGTCAAACACCCTACTTACCTAGAGAGGGCCAATTTATAGCGCTGTTACGCATTAAAGATTGGCTGAAATTATTAAATTTCTCGGTTGATCGAGGTCGATTTGGTTGCTATCGACTGCCCCTTCGAAGCAAATCAGGCATGAAAAAAATGGGGTTTCTAGAAAAAGCTGGGGATCGTTGGTGGCCAGTATTAGGCTCGGTATTCATCGTATCTGCTGTCAAACGAGTATCCGGCATGACTCTGGTTGGCAAAATTGACTCAAAACCAAGCCCAACCAGCAGCCAACTCAGCCCAGCCACCAACCTAACAAGCCCTCAGCGAAAAATAGCTCAGAAAGATATTCATGACTCATAGCCACAAAGACAATTTGGGCAAAGTTACCATTTACACAGATGGTGCCTGCAAAGGCAACCCTGGTCCAGGCGGCTGGGGCGTCGTGCTTAAGTCGGGAGATAAAGAAAAACACTTATTTGGTGGAGAGGCTCAAACCACCAATAACAGAATGGAAATGACGGCTGTCATTGAGGCACTCAAAGCGCTCAAGTTAGCGTGCCACGTAAGCTTATACACAGACTCAAAATATGTCATGCAAGGCGTTACTGAGTGGATGGGTGGATGGAAAGCCCGCGGCTGGAAAACAGCAGGGAAAGATCCCGTCAAAAATGTTGATTTATGGCAAGAAATTGACAGCCTTTTAGGCAAACATCAAATAGATTGGCACTGGGTAAAGGGCCACGCTGGACACCCCGGCAATGAATTGGCGGATGCCCTAGCCAACAAAGGCGTAGAAAAAGTACTTAGCCACCTGAAATAGCATTTTGGGGTGGTCATATAAGCTGAAAAAGCTGCCCGAATGTGCGAGAATTCTCCTAGAACATACAAGGAGATAGTGGCTGGCACATGCCGTCCTAGAGCTATGAAATTTATCGATCAGTTAAAACAAAAAACATTACAACTTGGCTGCAAAGTTTTCACGCAAGCACTGCAACTCATCAAGAAAATCAATCTTAAAAAAATAGTTTCATGGTTACTTAGCCATAAGAAACAAGTTGTCATTGTTATAGCTCTCATTTACGGTGCCAACTACGCCTACAACTACTTCTTCCCTGAAGCTAGCAAAAAAATGCCGCCTCAAGTGGTAACCACAAAGCTAGTGGAAAAGAAAAGTATCCCCATCATCATTGAAGCAACTGGCAACATCGTTGCAGCTAATATTGTTGATATACGCCCACAAACTACCAACCTTGTAAGCAAGATTCATATCAAAGAAGGTCAAGAGGTTAAAGCTGGCGATTTACTTTTCACATTAGATGACCGTGCTGATAAAGCCAATTTAGATAAAGCTAGAGCATTAGCTGATGATGCTGTGCGCCAATACAAACGCGCATCCGAATTGTTAGAAAAGAAATTCTTATCGCAAGCTGCTGTTGATACATCACTTGCGAATATGAAATCAGCTGAAGCAAGTGCCAAAGCTGCTGAGGTTGCTTTAAGTTTTGATCACATCCGCTCACCGATTCGTGGTCGCGCAGGTGTGATCAACGTCTTCCCAGGCAGCCTTGTGCAAGCTGGCACCAACGTTGCAACTAGCACAAGCGCAACAGCCACGACCACAACAGGTGCAATGGTCACCATTACTCAACTTGATCCGATTAATGTGCAATTCACAGTTTCCGAAAAAGAAATTCCATTACTTCTAGGTGAACGTGACGCCAATGACCAACTGACAGTCAGTGTGGATGTAACAGGATCAAAGACACCTATTGAAGGCAAGGTCTACGTAGTGGATAACCAAGTTGATCCAGCCATTGGTGCAGTCCGTGTGAAAGCCCAATTAGAAAACAAGCAGAGCTTGATGATTCCAGGCCAATTTGTACGCATCAGATTAAAAGCGAAAACCCTTCAAGATGCTTTAGTGGTTCCAACGCAAGCAATTGTTACTAATACCAAAGGTGACCACCTTTATGTGGTTGAAAAAGAAAATAAAGTTTCATTAAAACCAGTTAAAGTGATTTATCAATATCAAGGTGAAACAGTCATCACAGGCATAGATGAAACAGCCAAGATTGTTGTTGAAGGTAAGCAAAATCTACGTCCTAATAGCAGCATCAAAGAGGCGCCAGCTCCAGCTCCAACTGAGAAAGCTGCCACCAAATGAATCTTTCAGAACTATGTATACGTCGTCCAGTAATGACGACATTATTGTCGCTAGCAGTCGTCGTTGCTGGCGCCATGGCTTACCTCAACATTCCAGTTGCGGCTCTACCAAGCTTTAATACGCCCGTTATCCAGGTTAGCGCCAACCTCCCGGGGGCAAGCCCCGAGAATATGGCGTCTTCTGTGGCGCTGCCCTTAGAAAAAGAATTCTCAACCATTGACGGCATCACCGTTATTAGTTCCACCAATACACTAGGCACCACCAACATCACATTGGAATTTAATAACAATCGTGATATCGATAAAGCTGCTGTGGACGTTCAGGCAGCGCTTTTGCGTGCGCAAAAACGCTTACCGATTGAAATGACCAACCCACCGTCTTATCGGAAGGTCAACCCAGCAGACGCCCCTGTGTTAATCATGACGATGACATCTCCCTCTATGGATTTGTCACAAATTAGCGACTACGCTGAAAATCTCATCTCTCCAACACTATCAACCATCGATGGCGTGGCCCAAGTTGTTGTATACGGCCAAAAAAGATATGCGGTTCGTGTATTAGTTAACCCAAACCAATTGGCATCTAAAAACCTAACGCTGAATGATTTAGCAACTGCTATCAATAGCGCAAACTCCAACACTCCTGTTGGCGTATTAGATGGTCCAAGACAATTGTTAACCATTTACGCCAATGAGCAAATGGTTAAGGCGAGCGAATATGCCAATCTAGTTATCGCTCAACGTAACGGCTTACCAGTTCGTCTAAAAGATGTTGCTGAAGTCAATGAAAGCTATGAATCAGTTAAGACTGCAGCATCATTTAATGGCGAGCGATCAATTGCTTTAGCTGTTTTACGCCAGCCCACAGCTAACTCTGTCAATGTGGTTGATGCCGTAAGAGCGATGGTACCCAAATTCGCGGCGCAAATGCCCGCATCCGTACATCTAAATTTACTAATTGATCGCTCCATATCTATTCGTGAAGCTATCCATGATGTGAACTTAACACTACTCCTTACTGTAGGATTAGTAGTCTTAGTTATTTTCTTATTCTTAAAACATGCTGCGGCGACCATCATTCCGGCGCTAAGCTTGCCAGTCTCATTAATCGGTGCATTCTTCTTAATGTACTGGCTAGGATATAGCTTAGATAATATCTCCTTACTGGGAGTAACTATTGCTGTAGGTTTAGTAGTCGATGATGCGATTGTGGTGCTTGAAAACATCATGCGTCACATTGAAGGAGGCATGCACCCACTCAAAGCCTCCCTAAAAGGTAGTCGTGAAGTGAGTTTCACGATTGTTTCAATTTCAATCTCTTTGGTTGCGGTATTTATCCCTATCTTTTTCATGCCTGGCCCAATCGGATTGTTATTTAGAGAATTTGCAGTAGTTGTGGCGCTATCCATCTTAGTATCCGCAATGATTTCTCTAACACTTGTCCCCATGCTATGCAGTAAATTTCTTCCTAAACATGGTGAAGAAGCTGTTGAAAAAGAAATCACCATCAAATTTGATAAATATTTCCATGCATTACTCCAAACTTATGAAAAAGCGCTTGATTGGGCATTAAATAATCAGAGACGTGTTTTACAAGGCGCGCTCGCAACCTTTGCACTAACAGTCGCACTTTTTATCTGGAGCCCTAAAGGCTTCTTCCCTGAGGAAGATATTGGTCAATTATTTGTGACAACCGAAGCAGCCGATGACATTTCTTTTAACGCTATGGTTGATCTTCAAAATCAAGCTGCTGAGATTGTTCGCAAAAACCCTAACGTCGATGGACTTGTTTCTCTTTTAGGCGGCGGCGCCAACTCAGGAACTAACTCAGGGCGTATGTTCGTTAATCTAAAACCTCGCAGCGATCGCGTTAGTATGAAAAAAGTTTTAGAGAGCCTAAGGGGCGATCTAAAAAACATTCCCGGCTTGGCTATTTATCTACGCCCCATCCAAAATTTACAACTAGGTGGCAAGGTAACCAAAAGTCGCTACCAATACATCCTTCAAAGTGTGGGCTTTGAAGGCGTTAATGATTGGGCCAACAAAGTTGTGGAAAGAATGCGGGCAGATAACGATCTTTTCCGTGACATCACGACTGACTCTCAATTAAAAGGCTTACAAGCCCAAATTGAAATTGATCGCGATAAAGCAGCTAGCGCAGGCGTTACTATTTCAGAAATTCGTAACTCCCTCTACTCCGCTTATGGTGAACGCCAAGTTTCAACCATTTACACCAGCGTCAACACCTACCAAGTAATTTTGCAGGTTGGCGATGAATATAAGCAATATGAGACAGACCTAGGAAGCATTTATGTACGCGGAAGAACAAGTGACCGACTCGTTCCTCTTTCAAGCATTGCTAAATTCAAAAGAAGTATTGGCCCAACTGCTGTTAACCATCAGGGGCAAGTTCCAGCAGTGACTATTTCTTTCAACCTAGCGCCTGACGTAGCTCTTGGAGATGCTACTAAAAAATTAGAGCAATACGTTAAAGAAGTTCAACTACCACCATCAATCATTACTAGCTATGGTGGCGATGCCGCAGTTTTCCAAAGCGGTCAATCAAGCCAAATTATTCTTTTACTAACTGCCGTTCTAGTGATTTACGTGCTACTTGGCGTTTTGTACGAAAGCTATATTCATCCTCTCACCATCTTGGCTGGCTTACCATCGGCAGCAATTGGGGCACTAATATTTTTGAGGATTTTTGATTTAGAACTAACCATCATTGCCACAATCGGTATTTTGCTTCTTATTGGTATCGTGAAAAAGAATGCGATTCTGATGATTGACTTTGCATTAGAGGCCCAACGCACACAAGGGCTCAGTCCTAAAGAAGCTATTCGAACTGCCTGCTTATTACGTTTTAGGCCTATTACGATGACAACTTTAGCAGCTCTCATGGGAGCCCTTCCAATCGCAATCGGCTTAGGAGCCGGTGCAGAACTACGACAACCGTTAGGTATCGCCGTAGTAGGAGGTTTATTAGTTTCTCAAGTAATTACGCTATTAATTACCCCTGTGATTTATCTCTTCCTAGATAAATACAGCGGCACAGGTCCTCGAGAAATCGCCCCAGAAATGTTAACGGATTAAGCTTATATATGCGTCAGATTATTCTAGATACCGAAACCACGGGGTTGAATCCTACAACTGGTGACCGCATCATTGAGATTGGGTGCTTGGAGATGGTCGACCGTCGCCTTACTGGCAATAAACTACATCACTACATTAATCCAGAACGAGACATTGATGCGGGCGCAATTGCCGTTCACGGATTAACTGTTGAATTTTTATCGGATAAACCTGTATTTGCCAATGTCGCTCATGAAATCATTGATTTCTTAAAAGATGCGGAAATCATCATCCACAACGCACCCTTTGACGTTGGGTTTTTAGATATGGAACTGGGGCTTCTCAAACTTGGGAAATTAAACGCTCATGTATCAGGTGTGATTGACACATTAAAAGATGCACGCGAAATGTTCCCCGGAAAAAGAAATTCATTAGATGCATTATGTGAGCGTTTTTCTATTAGTAATGAGCACAGAACATTACACGGTGCCTTACTAGACGCCCAGCTATTAGCAGAAGTTTACTTAGCCATGACCCGCGGTCAAAATGACCTCAGCATTGACTTAATGGGCGCAGAGAGCGACTCTGAAAAATATAAAAGAAAACCTTTACCAACAAGCTTAGTGATTCAACTAGCAAGCATTGAAGAACAAGAAGCCCATCAGGCCTATTTAGAAGATGTAGCCAAAGCAGCTAAAAAACCTGCTGTCTGGACTAATTAATCATCTCAAAAGCTTCTCCTGCCTACTTAGCAAGCTAAGTAGGCAGGCCATAAATCCCTACTGCCTATTGATGTTTATTTACTTTTGGCAAGCTTGATATAAGCCGCATATAAAAATGGGGATGCTGCCATGACATAACTCAACCAAGAGCCATAGACACCTTCTGGTGCATAGTCTTCAGTCAACAGATGCCAATAGTTGTTATCTAACATCGGAATAGCATTCGCTTCTGTAAATTCATGGAACGCATAAATGACTAACTGCACAGAAAAAATACTCATAAAGATAGCGCTAGCTTTAAAGACTGACGTCAAGTTAACTGACTTACCCAATTTCAGCCATAAACCAGCAACGACTGCGGCCAAAAATAAACCAGCAGCAGCGGCAGGTACCAAGTATTGCGTTTCTTCTTGAGTAGCCAAAGACGCCAACATGGCAGCAGCCTCTAAGCCCTCTCTTCCCAACATCAAAAAAGAAGTTACCAAAACTGCACCAAAAGCTTTACCTTGAGAAACACGTGCAAGACGCTCTCTAATAAGAGCCCCCATTTTGGGGCCATGTTTCAACATATGCCAAGTGCAACTGACGACTAACACAGCAGCAAATGTTGCCAAACAAGCCTCCCATATTGGCGCCAAACCACCAATACTGGCAAATAGAATACCCAACCCAACGCAACTGATCACAGCCAAAACTGCACCACCAACGACCGCTTTTACTAAATTCATTGCCCCAAGGGATGAAAAATAAACAATTGAAATTGCAATAATTAGAAGAGCCTCTAACCCCTCTCTGAAAGTAACCATAGCAATAGCCAACATAAACGCCTCTACTTATATAGAATGTCTAAACTATATCACAAATAGGAATGATTATCATTTGATATAAATCAATAGGTGTAAAAAAGCCGCTTTTTAGCGGCATTTTTGATCTCTTAACTTAACCCAAGAAAATAATTGCCCAAATCATAATTAAATTAAGCAATGCAGCTAAAACCGCAGCACTGCCAATATCTTTAACAATTTTTGATAACTCATGGCGCTCTGCCGAAATACGGTCAATAGTCTTCTCCAGACCGGTATTTAACAATTCAACAATCAATACCAAAATGGCGCTTCCAATAAGAAGAATTTTTTCAATTTTTCCAGGTGCAAAATACAAAGCTAAAACAATCAAAATTGGCAATAGCGTTAACTCAACCTTAATAGCTTCCTCAGACTTCCAAGCAGCCAAGATCCCTTCTACAGAATATTTAAAAGCACCAATCAAACGGCGCTGCAATAACCCTAAAAAATTTTTAAACCACATATCTAGACGCTTTCTTAAAATGCATCACGCTTATTAACAGTACCAAGTATCTTTAATGGTGACACTTGGCACCTAAATCCCAATTAACATCATAAAGACTTGTCTGAATATTCATCAAACCTAAGACAGTATGAAATAAATTGTCATGGTGTGCAGGCTCCTTGGCACGATGCATCAAACATTCTTTTGAATATTTATTTTCTTTAATAAACTGATCCGAAAACCACATGAGCATAGGTGCTCTTGTTTGATCTTTAGGGGCTATTGCATAAGGCAATCCATGCAAATAAAACCCACCCTCACCCAATGACTCGCCGTGATCTGACAAGTAAATGAAAACAACATTTCTATTATTTTCAGCCTTCAGAAGATCAATTGCTTTAGACAAAATATAATCCGTATACAGAATGGCATTGTCATATGCATTAAAGATTTCTTGCTGGGTACAACGCCCCAAATCTGAACT
>Ga0228702_1000315_pt1 | contig 39502 bp, 37 predicted proteins | sample McNCre217_Aug_MG_2_FD_178018 | JGI IMG/M metagenome (GOLD analysis project Ga0228702, IMG submission 178018) | Freshwater microbial communities from McNutts Creek, Athens, Georgia, United States - 20-17_Aug_MG | ecosystem: Environmental > Aquatic > Freshwater > Creek | place: USA: Georgia...
CGGAGGAGAATTATTATTTCAAGCTCTCCCAGTTTCAGCCTTGGCTGATTGAGCACATTCAATCGCATCCCGATTTCATCAATCCGTCTTTTCGACGTAAGCAGGTGTTAGAGTTTCTCAAAGAACCTTTGAACGACCTTTGTATATCTCGTCCGAAGTCACGTCTAACCTGGGGCATTGAATTGCCTTTTGATCGTCAATTTGTGACTTACGTCTGGTTTGATGCGCTGACCAACTACTACTCCGCCGTCGTCGAAAAAGGCTTATGGCCGGCGGATATTCACGTTATTGGAAAGGACATCTTATCTCCTCCGCATGCGGTTTATTGGCCTTGTATGCTGAAAGCCCTTGGCATTGAACCGCCCAAGCAACTTTTGGTTCACGGGTGGTGGACAATTAACAGTCAAAAAGCCTCGAAGAGTGCGGGGAATGCTACCGACACTTTAGCTCTAGCTAAACTTTATGGTACCGATGCTTTTCGTTACTATCTCAGTCGCGAGATGGTGGTCGGGCAAGATGCTGATTTCTCTGAGAAAGTTTTTGCTGATAAGTATAAAGCCGATCTTAGTCATAATTTAGGAAATCTCGTCAATCGATTGCTCACGATGGTGGGTCGTCATTATCAAGGCACCGTTCCAGCTCCTGCTGCCGATGAGGAGAGCGAAAAATCTTTGCGTCAATTGTGGATGCAGACCGAGAAAAAATATTTAGCCTCTTTTGCTGAGTGTCAGATTAGCCATGCCTTGGAAGCCTTGTGGGTGTTTATCAGTGCGATGAATGCCTACATTGAAAACCGGGCGCCTTGGAAATTAGCCAAGTCGACTGATCCTTTGGATAAAGCTCGATTGGATTCTTGTTTAGCGCTTGTGGCTGAGGGGTTGCGCTTGGTTTCGATTGTTTTAACCCCCGTTTTACCGGAAACCTGTGCTAAACTTCAGAGCACATTGGGCTTGGAGTCGCCTAAGCTTTATGAGGATCAGTTATCGTGGAGCCAGCGTTGCACAGGCTTAAAAGTAGCCGAAAAGTGTATTTTATTCCCTCCCATTGAGACGGTGGCTGAATCTCCTTAGACGTGGTTAGACAAATCACGGTTTTCTGTTTCACTTTCCTTTGTGCAACCTTCTGCCACAGATCAACTACTGTCCCAGTTGCAGGACGCCGAAAAGCGGGCTGCGGGTAACGGTTTTGTCAGTTGCTCATTGCTTGTACCTGAACTCGATCCTTTAGCCGTTTTAGAGACCTTGAATGAGTCGGCCCCTCGAGGTTATTTTGAAAATCCTTCACGACGTCGTGCGAGTGCTGCGGGAAGCCCATTGGTGCAATGGCGTGGTCGCGGTAAACAGCGCTTCCTCGAAGCCGACTTGTGGTTAAAAAAACTAAACGCATCGCTGATTTCTGTGGGTCGAAAACCACGAATCATTGCGAGTTTTCCCTTTTATCCTAGCGAGCCTGATTTTGGAAGTGACTCACGTCTCTTCCTGCCGTCTTGGCAGGTTATTACGGAGGAAGGCGTGACCACGGTCATCTTATGTGAACCGGCCACTGCAGGATGTGCTGAGAGATTATTGACCCGTTTGTATTCCTTTAAGCACTTCCAGTATCGCCTGACCGAGACTAGTCCACGTGCTCAATCCCCTACTGTTTTGAGTGAAGTCGGCGGAGCTTGGTTCCCTTCGGCCGTCAAACGTGCGACGGAACTTATTCGCGAAGGTGCTTTCGAAAAAATTGTTTTATGTCGGGCATTTGATTGGCGACGCTCGGAGCCCTTTAATGTTTTTGGTACGTTACACCGTTTGCGTTTGGCCAATCCTAATTGTCACAGTTTTTTGATGGACGAAGATGATGGGGCGTTATTGGGAGCAACCCCTGAGACCTTACTCTTTTTATTGAATGGGGAGATTCGTACGGAAGCAGTGGCTGGTACGACCAAGCGAGGTGAATCCGCTTCCGAGGATGCTCGTTTGGCTGAAGCATTATTGTCTAGCGAGAAAGACCAACGTGAGCACCAAGCCGTTACCGCCTCCATCTTGCGTCGTTTGAGTATGGTAGGCGTTTTAGCGGCAACGAAGCGACCTCCCGAACTTTTACGTTTAGGGAATGTGATGCATATACGTACCCCGATTGTGGGAGCCATGTCAGCGGATCGACGGTTTTTAGAGATTGCTGGTGAATTACATCCCACCCCTGCCGTCGGTGGTAAACCACGAGATACTGCCCTACCCTTTATTCCAGGATTTGAACCACATTTGCGCGGTCTTTATACAGGTGCCGTTGGCTGGATTGAGTCGGGCGGTGATTCGGGTCGGCTCTATGTCGCATTACGTTGTGCGAAAATCAATGGAAACACGGCACGAGCTTTTGCAGGAGCAGGTATTGTTGAAGGATCGGACCCAGCCTCGGAGACCATGGAGACTGAAATGAAGCTTCGCACAATCCTCGAAGCCTTGGTTTAAGATGAAAGTTGTTTTACAGCGAGTTCGTTCGGCCTCGGTTTCAGTGAACAATCAAGTCGTTGGGGAAATTCGGCGTGGCTATCTTTTACTGGTTGGAATTGCACAGGGAGACACCGAAGAACAGGTGAAACGAATGGCTCAGCAAATCATCAAAGCCCGACTGTTTTCCGATGCAGATGGCAAAATGCAGTCGAGCATTGTGGATATTAGTGGCGAGATTTTGGTGGTGAGTCAGTTTACTTTATTGGCTGATTTTGCGAAAGGCAATCGCCCCTCCTTTCATCAAGCTGCTAGACCTGAAATTGCCCAGCCACTCTGCGATTACTTCGTTGACCAGTTGACTCAAACCCTTGGTCGAAAAATCCCTACGGGTGTTTTTGGTGCCGATATGCAAGTAGAACTCATGAATGATGGCCCCGTGACCATTGTTTTTGAATAAAATTTCTTTGCCACAGAAAGACTCTTCCCTTGAAGATGTGTTATGCTTTCTGTCCGCATTATTCCCTGCCTTGATGTGCATGACGGACGAGTTGTGAAAGGTGTAAAGTTTCAAGAGTTACGCGATGCCGGGGATCCCGTGGTCGTTGCTGCGGCTTACGAAGCTCAGGGGGCCGATGAATTGGTATTTTTAGATATTACGGCGTCGAGCGATGGGCGAAAAACCATGGTTGATGTCGTCGAACGTACCGCGGATCAGGTTTTTATGCCTTTAACCGTTGGAGGTGGATTACGATCGATTGAAGATATACGAACCATGCTGAATGCGGGTGCGGATAAAGTTTCCTTGAACACCTCAGCGGTGAAGAATCCCGAGTTAGTTTTAGAGGCTGCGCGCAAATTTGGTAGCCAATGTATTGTGGTGGCGATTGATGCGAAGCGTGTTGCTCCTGGGAAGTGGGAGGTTTTCACCCATGGCGGTCGAAATCCCACTGGACTCGATGTGGTTACCTGGGCTCGTCAGATGCAGAGTTATGGTGCCGGCGAAATCTTGCTCACGAGCATGGATTGCGATGGGACGGCCGCAGGCTACGATGTTCCCCTTTGTCGAGCCGTGGCGGAGGCGGTAGAGTTGCCCGTGATTGCTTCAGGCGGAGCAGGCAAACTTGAGCATTTGGCTGAGGTGCTAAAAGAGGGCTTAGCCAGCGCCGTTTTAGCTGCCAGTATCTTTCACTTCGGCACCTTTACCGTGCGACAAGCCAAGGAGCATCTCAAGTCTGCTGGTTTACCCGTGAGGCTCTAGAGACTGTTGGTACGATTACTAGCTTTGGGCATAACGAGGATTTTATCCAAGCGATGACCGTCCATGTCTGCTACCTCGAAGATATATCCGAGTGCTTCGATGCAATCGCCTTCGTAGGGAATGCGACCGAGTGAGCGCATGATAAATCCAGAAATCGTTGTAAAACGTCCAGTACCCTCTCCGGGAAATTTTCCAGTGATGCCTGTCGCTTCTCGGAAATCATCAAGAGTGATAATCGCATCGACCATCCAACTTCCATCTTCTCGTCGTCGAACTGGTTTGGGTTGAGTAATCGGAGAACCCTCGGTCGGCAGTTCACCGACGACGGCTTCAAGGACGTCGTTCAGTGAAACCACTCCACGAACGTGTCCAAAGTCATCCAGCACGAGTGCGAGGTGAATTTTTTCTTTGCGGAAGCGTTCGAGTAACTGTGTGCCTGTGGTTTGGCGCGAGACTGTGGGTGATTCCGTTATCAAATCCTTAATTTGAGCTGTGCCGGTTAATGAGAGATTAGCCCAAAGACGTTTAACGGAGACAACCCCGAGTGGGCGGTCTGGAGTTCCGCGAAAGACGGGAAACCATGTGTGACCCGAGGCAACGATTTTTCGCCAGTTGATTTCTTCGGGATCATCCAGATTAAGCCAAACAACTCGATTACTGGGAGTCATGAGTTGTTCAGCTGTAATTTGGTCCATGGAAAGTGCACCATGTACCATGCGGTGTTCAGAGGCATGCAAAACTCCTGAGGCCATGCCTTGATCCACCATCATTCGAATTTCATCTTCGGAGGTTATGTCTTCTCGGGTTCGAGTGATGCCAAAAATTTTGAGCACTAAATTCGCTGCACCACTCAGAGCTCCTACTAAAGGAGAGGCCACCCAGGCCATGAAAGCCATGGGACGCGAAAGCACAGTGGCAATCGATTCCGGATTTGAGAGTCCTATTTTTTTCGGGACAATTTCAGCGCAGATAATGGTTAGGGAACCAATAAAAAATGAGACGCAAGCCCGTGCTACGCCTTCGGCGTTTTTGGCAATAAACTCGCTAGGAAACTTTTGTAGGTAGGGTGCAAGGAATTCCGCGAGAGGTTGACCGCCAAACGTTGCGGCTAAAATAGCACCGAAGGTTAGACCCACTTGAACTGTGGAAAGGAATTTCGTCGGATTGGCGAGGAGTTCGAGAGCCTTCTGAGCTCCTTTGCTGCCATTCTCGGCTAACTTATGGAGACGACGCCGATTGGACGATACCAGTGACATCTCTGAGAGTTCAAAAAATCCAATGGTAAGCCAGCAGGCAATGATAGTGAGAACAATTTCCACGAGTGAGGATTGAAAAGAACCCTATTCTTTCAGTCAAATCCGCTTGTTGCCAAGCCGTCAGTTCTCTAAGGTTTCATGGAATGGCGACGCATTTTGACGCAATCATTGTGGGAAGTGGTATTGGTGGGCTTAGTTTTGCCCTAAATTTGGCCAATCGCGGTCATTCCGTTGCCATTGTCACCAAAAAGACGAGTACGGAGTCGAATACCAACTGGGCACAAGGTGGCATTGCCTGTGTGACGAGTGGAACCGACAATTTTCAAAGTCATATTCAAGATACTCTGAGTGCCGGAGATGGTCTTTGTGAAATGGACGTCGTGAAACACATTGTTGAGTCGGGTCCTGCTCGCGTCGCTGAGTTAATCCAATGGGGTGTGAAATTTGAAAATGGTCCTGATGGGAAACCTGATCTCGGTCGCGAAGGCGGTCACTCGCAACGTCGTATCTTACACGCTCGCGACATGACCGGTCGGGCTATCGAGTCTGCTCTTATCCGTGCCGTTAGTGCCCAACCCAAAGTTAAAATTCTCGAGTATCATTTTGCCATTGATGTTATTACGCGGGCAAAAATGGGTTTATGCTCAGTGCAAGCCCAAGAAAATCGGGTGGTTGGGATTCATGTCCTGAATACCAAAGCTGGTCGGGTGGAAACCTTTTCTGCCTCTTCGGTGGTTTTGGCGACAGGTGGTTTAGGTCAGGTGTATCAATTTACTACCAACCCTGACATTGCGACTGGCGATGGAATTGCGATAGCCTATCGCGCAGGTGCTGAAGTGAGAGATATGGAAATGGTGCAGTTTCACCCCACCGCATTAAAATCTCCCGATGGTGGCAGAGCGCTTATTTCCGAGGCCGTGCGTGGCGAAGGCGCCATTTTAAAAGATCTGAATGGCCGGCCCTTCATGAAAGATTTTCATCCGCTCGGTGACCTTGCGCCGCGTGATATTGTTGCGCGAGCGATTGACTCAGTCATGAAGAGAGATGGTTCACCGCATGTTTTATTGGATGCGACCCAAGTTGCAAAAGGTCATCTGGCAGAGCGTTTTCCCCATATTTATCAGACCTGTAAACAAGCTGGTTTTGATTTAACTCAGGAACCTATCCCTGTCGTTCCAGCAGCGCATTATCTCTGTGGTGGGGTGAAGACCGATTTACATGGTCAAACCAGTTTACCAGGTCTTTTTGCTGTCGGTGAAGTCGCTAGCACTGGTTTGCATGGAGCCAATCGCTTGGCTTCAAACTCTTTACTCGAGGCTGTCGTTTTAGCCCATGATGGTGCCCAAGCTGCCGATGATTGGATTAAAAAGCATGCGGGACCTAATGGCCACCTTCCCTCTTGGATTGACGGCTCGGTCGGTGATCCCGATGAGCGCGTTGTGTTAACTCATAATTGGGATGAACTTCGCAGAACCATGTGGGATTACGTGGGTATTGTCCGTTCAACCAAACGCCTGCGTCGTGCGAAGACCCGGGTTAAAACCCTAGCCGATGAAGTCAGCGAATACTATTGGAATTTCCGCGTTGAACCACGTCTCCTCGAATTGCGAAACTTGATTCAAGTAGCTGAACTCATTATCGACTGTGCGCTACAGCGACAAGAGAGTCGTGGTTTGCATTATACTTTAGACTATCCTCAAAAAAATTCGGTGGCCTTGCACACCTCCGTGGTGAGTCCCCTGGGAAAATAGCTCAATGAAAATTGTTGTTGTCGGCACTGGTGCAGTGGGTGGTTGGTATGCTGGGTTATTGGCACTCGCTGGTCACGAAGTTCATGCCGTTACGCCCAGTGATTATCGAGTCATTCAAGAACGTGGTTTAATCCTGAGAGATCGACAATCGGAGCGCATTGTTAGGCTCTCCTCGGCTACAGCGCAGCCACAACCTGTGCGGGGTTGTGACTTGATTATCGTCGCAGCCAAATCGACCGCTAATGACAGCTTACCCCAGTTGATTAAGCCTTTACTCGAGTCGCACACCCTTCTCTTAACCCTGCAAAACGGAATGGGAAATGTGGAGGCCTTTCTTCCGATTATTCCTGCAGAACGTTTGGTTGCTGGACTTTGTTTCGTTTGTATCAATCGCCTTTCTCCAGGGGTAATCGAAAATACATTATCTGGTTATATTCGTATGGCAGCGGCTCGAGGCTCAAAAAACGTTGCTGTAAAAACGGTTGTAGACTTGTTTTCGCAAGCAGGTGTTGAGGTCAAAGCGGAGGATTCACTGAACGGAATTTTATGGAAAAAACTGTGTTGGAATATTCCGTTTAATGGTTTGGCGATTGCGGCAGGCGGATTGACCACGGATAAAATTCTGAAAGACCCATGGTTAAAAGCCCGAGCCAGAAAGTTGATGCTTGAAGTGCAGACTGCGGCAAAACTCGATGGCGTGCCCTTCACGGACGAGCATTTGGAGCGTCAATTTACCGTAACCGAAGGCATGGGTCCCTATCGCCCATCGAGTCTGATTGATTACGAGCAAGGTCGTGCCGTCGAAGTCGAAGCCCTTTGGGGTGAGCCTTGGCGGCGAGGTCAGGCGGTTGGTGCAGCTTTGCCAGAATTGGCGAAACTCAAAAGTGAAATCGAGCAACGCCTCAAGACCCGGGGGTAAACGTGTTATTACTGGGAAGCGCTCGCCGCTGCTGGTAGACGATGCAGAATAGAAACGACCTCTGCGTTCGTCCGAGCAATCGTCCAGAATGATGCTGGAATGGCTGGACCGGAACTTCCTGAAAATACTTTTCTACCGTTGGCATCAAAAACACTAATCGAAAGCGACATGATTGTTTCGGATCCGTTGGGAGGCTGAATTTGCCAAGAAGAACGAACAAACCCTTGTGCTTTGGCTTTATCACTAACCACGATAAAACCGTGAATGGCGAATTCCTCGGATACCGCCTCTGCTAAGTTATTTGAAAGAGAGTTGGCGGCCGCACAATCGGTCAGACGGGGGTTTTCGATGTAGACTTTGCGAAAGGAGAAAGCTGGAGAATGGTCGGCACCACTTTCACAACCAACAAGAACCATCGACAATAACAATAGTCGCAACGAAAGGCATCCGTTTCGCGTAAGCATGGGCACTAGGGGTAATAGAAAACTAGCGATAAACCTTCTGATAGAAAGCCAAAAAATACCCGTTAATTGCAATAAATTGTAAATAGACCTGTAAACGAATGTCTCCTTTAGTCGGCTTGCAGGTTTATCTCTGGCGTATCTAATCCATCGGATGCCCGTCATTCAAGCAGTCACTTTCGATTTAGCGGGAACGATTCTTTTTCCTCACCCTTCCGTGGGTGAAGTTTATGCCAATTGTGCGGCCAAGGTGGGTGTTCGGGTTGAGCCAAAGATTCTCAACCAAAACTTTCTCACTGCCTATTCTGGAACCAAGAAACAGAAATCAGCCGAACACTTTTGGCGCGAAGTGGTATATCGCACTTTTGGAGCGGACTTACCTAATGATAAAGCAGAGGCGGTTTTCTGGGAATGTTGGCAGGCTTTTGCTGACGAGAAAGCGTGGCGTTTAGCTTCGGGAGTTAAGCAAACCATCACTGCTTTAAAATTTTTGGGACTTAAAGTAGCGATTCTTTCCAATGCAGACGCTCGTATGCATAAAGTCTTACAGGGCAAAGGACTCAGCCAGGTTTTAGATGGCGTATATCTCTCAACCGAAATCGGCTTTGATAAACCTGATGCTAAAGCTTTTCATGCTGTAGCAAAGTCACTCAGTATACCCATTCGCTCTTTGGTTCATGTTGGAGATAGCCCTCAAGAGGATGGCGAGGGGGCACGTGATGCTGGGGCCATGGGCTTGATTGTGGGCGGTAGGCATGCACCCGAACGGTGTCTTAGAGCTGAAAAAATTTGGGAAGTTCCTTATGTTTTGCGTGCGGTCATGACTGATGGCATGCGTCAGGGTAAATTTTCCCGCACCGTCCAAAATCTTTTAGCTAACCTTAGAGGTTTGCCGGAGGATCGTGGACGCTCGACCGACCGACAACTGAAGTCGCTCGATGAAGCAGTCGGCGATGCTTTACAAAAATGGCGTATTGATAAACCTGTTCCTGAGGATGCGATTGTTGCACATTGGCATCAATTACTGCCTAGCAAACTTGCTAAACTGTGTGCCCCTCTCCGGCTCAAAGACGACGGTCGTCTCATGATTCAGTGTGAGAGTAATGTGGTGAAATCCGAGGTGCGTTTTCACGAAAAAGCTCTGCTGGCGAAGATTCGCCAACTCCCCGGTTGTCAGGTTGTCAAAGGCGTACTCTTTACGAGTTCTTAACTTTTGAGGATGGCTCAAACGGACGCAGAAAAGCTTCTTTAAAATCATAAAGATTTTCGAAGTCGGACAAGTCGTCTTCTTCCGATTTCCCAAAAAGACCCACTTCGATGAGCTTAAAAACAATATGTCCCACATCCACGCTCTTTTTCAGTCCCCAGTTTTGTAGAAGGTGGTAAGACATCGGTCCATAGGTGTTGAGGACATATTCACGAAAACCGTCTAAGAGGTCCTCACCCGTAACGTGACGATTTGGAGATTCAGTGGCGTCTTTGCTTTTTTTCTCTTCGCCGTGCACTTTCTTTTGCGAGTAGTCGAGTGCAAGTCGCACTAAATGATAGGCCTGTGGAGTATAGCGCCGGTCTTTTTGGCAAAGGGCGCGAACGATTTCATCAAAATCCATTTAGAGTTTAGCGAGTTCTTTTAAGAGACGTTGATTTTGTTCGGGTGTACCCACCGTAAGGCGAAGCCAACCTGTCATACCGTAACTTTTCAGAGGGCGAACGATGACGCCCACTTTTTGCAGACGTAAGAAAACTTCTTCCGCTTGAGGAATTTGTGCGGCGAGGAAATTCGCTTTACCCTCAATAAAGTGGAACCCGAGTTGTTTTAGTCCTTGGCCGAGTTGTACTATCCCCTGGGCGTTAACGAGTTTTGTTTTTTGAACGAATTCGCGATCCTGAAGGGCCGCTTCAGCAGCGGCGAGAGCGGGAAGATTGACATTAAACGGCTGACGTACGCGATTGAGCAACCCACAGACTTCCGCCGAGCCCATAAGATACCCGACGCGTAAACCGGCTAGACCATAGGCTTTCGAAAATGTCCGGGTTATCACCACTTTTCTTCCAGAAAGAATTAGGGGACGCAAATCGGCTGAAGCATCGAGGTATTCAGCATAAGCTTCATCGAGACAGAAGATAACATGTTCAGGCAGTGAGCGTGCTAAATCTAAAATCGCTTCGGGCTCATCGGTGCCTCCCGTCGGGTTATTGGGACTGGCTAAGAAAACAATCTTTGTTCGCGGTGTTATCGCTGCCTTGAAAGCTGGCAAGTCGTGACGGAAGTTTGGCATCGGCACCTCGACTGGTGTCGCCCCTTGCATCAGCGTGGCCAATTTGTAGACGACAAACGCTTGTGATCCAAAAACAACTTCATCACCTGGACGAAGAAATGTTTGAGCTAATAAAATCATGACTTCATTCGACCCATTACCGATGACAAATTGGTTGGGTTGCATTTGCCAATGTTGTGCCAGTTTTTCTCTCAGAAAAGTGCAGCCACCATCGGGGTAGAGGTGAACCGAGTCTAGGGCACGTCGAGCTGCCTCGAGTCCCAAAGGTGAGGGGCCGAGAGGATTCTCATTGGAGGCCAATTTGATGACCTGCGTGGAATCCAGTCCGAACTCGCGAGCCACCACTTCAATAGGCCGACCCGCCTCATAGATGGGTTGAGACAAAACAGGCTGATTAGCCAACTCAGTGTAACTGGGCATAAGGATAATATGAATGCAGGGATATCCGATTGGCAAGTCAAGCGAGCCCTACCCGCTTGCCTATTCTCAACCTTTTATTCACAGTCGATGCTCATGCGTATCATCGTAACAGGAGCCTCGGGTTTTGCTGGACGAGAAGTGGTGATGGCTTCTTTGCGTCGTGGTCATGAGGTTTTTGCGATTGGTGGAACCCAACTTCCAGTGATTCCTGATTTAAAAAGATCAGAGTGTTTCGATTGCACCGACGAGGTAAAGTTACAGTCACTGATTCTTGATGAATTTCCTCAGGCGGTAATCAACTGTGCCGCCTTGAGTACGATTGAGGCGTGTGAAAAAAATCCCGATTTAGCTCAACGGCTCAATGTCGACCTACCTCGGCAGTTAGCCCAGCTCGCTTTTCATGTGGGTGCCAAGCTTATCCATTTTTCAACCGATATGGTTTTTGATGGTCAAAAAGGGCGCTACGAACACACCGATTTGCCACGACCTCTTAATCACTACGCCAAAACGAAAGCCGATGGTGAAAAAGAAGTTTTACAGTATGGTCGAGAACATGCGGCCGTCATTCGTACAACTCTCTTAAATGGAAACTCTTTTCGAGGAACCAAGAGTCTACATGAGCGTTTATTCCATGAATGGTCGAAAGGACGGAAAACGAACCTCTTCACCGATGAAATACGCCAGCCCGTTTCCGTAAGCAATTTAGCCGATATGGCCGTTGAACTATGTGAGCGCCCCAATTTGTCAGGCGTCTATCACTGGGCTGGTGCGGAGCCATTGAGTCGTTACGCCATTGGCCTAAAAGTTGCCGAGCATTTTGGACTCGATGCTCAGAAACTTATCCAACCTAGTGAACGTGGCGAACTGACTAAATATGAAAATCGCCCTCAAAACCTCAGTATGCTTTTACACCCCTTAGCGGGGAAATTACGAACTCCAGCCCAATCTTTGGCCGACCAATTGGGTGAATTACGGGTTCCTCGAGGTTGCGAGGACTGGTTTGAACAAGAAACAGGTCAAAAGGTCGTGCGTTTATTGCAAAAAGGGATAGACTTCTAATATGGACGTTCTGCCACGAGAAGCCAACACCGCGGTCGCTAACATGGCGGCGAACTATCTTTTATTGGAGCATTATCCTCAGCCCACCCACATTCGATTTCGACCATTTGCTTGGTCTGAATTAGCTTACACTTTTGGAGTTTCTCAGAAGTGGGAAAAGTATCGATCCGTAGTTCCCGCCCATGTTCCTTTAATTCGTCGGTGTACTGGCGGTGGATTGGTTTCGCATTTAGATGATTGGACTTTTGCTTTAGCTATTCCACCTGAACACGAACTCTTTAAAGCCGATGCCCTCGAAAGTTATGCTGCGGTTCATCAGGCCTTGATGACCAGTTTGTTGGCCCAGAAAATGCCCGTAAAACTCGTACCCTTGCCACAAGGTGAAAGAGTTTTTCAAGCTCCCGATCACTGTGCGCACCGCGCTGAGCCACATGATGTCGTGTTGATTGAAGATGGTCGAAAAGTGGCGGGTGCATCACAGAAACGTTCGCGCAAAGGGCTACTCATCGAAGGCTACATTAGTCGACCTCTCCTACCCGATTGTGATTGGCTGCGATTCGAAAAAGATTTTGCGGAAGAACTTGGTAAAGTTCTAAAAAGCAAACCCGTCAAAGTTCCCTACCCCATTTACGATCAGTCTGACCACGAGGGAACCTGGGCTAAATTTAACTCTGCCTCGTGGAATCAGCGCCTCTAGCCAAATAAGTCCATTTCGGACTGATTGGTTGGCTGGGGTTTGTGCGTTGCTTTGGGGGCATTATTCTTAGTCGTCTCGACGACGGGTGCGACAGGCAGACTCTTGCCCGTTTCAAGACCTTGGAGAATTTCTCTAGCACGCGAAACCACCGCGGGCGGCATTCCCGCCAAGCGAGCCACCTGAATTCCATAAGAGCGATCCGCTGCACCGGGAACGACTTGGCGTACAAAGATAATTTCATCTTTCCACTCCTTAACGGCCACTGACCAATTTTGTAAGCGTGGGAGTGAGTGAGCGAGTTGTGTCAGTTCATGGTAATGTGTGGCAAACAAAGTGCGGGGACCTTCCATTGCACCGTGTAAGTGTTCTGCCACCGCCCATGCGATGCTGATTCCATCATAGGTACTGGTGCCACGCCCAATTTCATCAAGAATGACCAACGAGCGGACCGTGGCATTATTCAAGATATTTGCCGTCTCATTCATTTCCACCATGAAGGTCGAGTTTCCTCGTGCCAATTCATCGGAGGCACCCACTCGACAGAAAATTCGGTCGACCAGGCCAATCTTGGCTGACTGAGCTGGCACCCAGCAGCCCAAATGCGCCATGAGGACAATCAGTGCAACTTGGCGAATATAGGTAGATTTTCCAGCCATATTCGGACCCGTAATGAGCGCAATCTGCTGCCCCCGACAGCTCAAGAGAGTGTCATTAGGCACAAAGGCCCCTGCCCCAGCACGTGTTTGTAGCATGCGTTCCACGACGGGATGTCGTCCTTGTTTAATTTCCAGTACATCGGACTGATCCACTGTGGGACAAACCCAATTTAACTGCAGAGCACACTCGGCCCAGCCACGCAAAACATCAATCTCGGCAAGAGCTTGAGCGGTACTCAGCAGAGAAACCGTTTGGGTCATTACCTTTTCTAAAATTTGTTGAAAGAGTTCCACTTCGCGAGCGAGAGCTTGTTCATCGGCACGCAAAACTTCTTTTTCTTTAGTGCGTAATTCTTCTGTCGTAAAGCGCTCGGCATTTACCATCGTTTGCTTGCGAATATAGTCAGGAGGGACGGAACCAAGATTGGATTTGGTTACTTCAATGGCATAACCAAAAGCACCATTGTACTTAACTTTTAGATTTTTTATTCCCGTACGGGTCTGTTCCTGTCGTTCAAAATCAGCAATCCACGTTTTACTGGTTGAGGCAAGATTTCGTAACCGATCCAACTCGGCATCGTACCCAGCGCGGAGAGCTCCACCCTCGGTTAAGTCGATCGGCAGTTCATCAGCGAGAGCCTTATCCAACAGCTGCAACAATTCCGTTTCACACTCAATCCGGCCTGCGTATTCCTTGGCCACATCGCTTGGTAAACTAGCGCATTCCTCTTGTAGCGCAGGGAGTATTTTTAATGTATCACGAATCCCACCGAGTTCTCGCGGGTTGCGTAAACGATTTTGCAAGCGGGTTAAAATACGTGGAATATCACGAACTAAGTTGAGAGATTCGCCGAGTCGATTGGATGAACCGCGGTGTTTGTGCAACACTCCAACCATCGCCTGACGTTGTTGGATAACTTTTAAATCAGTGGACGGTTCCGTCAGCCAAAGTGCGAGTAATCGTGCACCTCCTGCTGTCACAGTGCCATCGACGGATTGTAAAAGCGAAGTCTCACGGGTACCGCCACTCGAGGTGAAAAGTTCTAAGTTCTTAGCCGATGCTGCATCGAGTAAAACCGCAGAACCGAGTTTAGTTTCAGTAAGACGAAAAATATTTTTAGGGCGATCGCACAGAGTGTCGGTGACATAACCCAAGACGGCTCCAGCACAGCCGAGTGCAGCATTTTGCTCGTTAATGCCAAATCCAGCCAGACTGTGAACGGAGAGCGTTTGGGATACTAAGCGGGCTCCTCCTGCCACATCAAAATTCCATCCTGGCAGACGCGTGCAGGGTCGACCCTCGAGGAAAAGACGAAGCGCCTCTCGACCTTCAGTGGGGTCATCGACGCCCTCGGCGAGAAGAACCTCTTTAGGGTCAAGAGCATGGAGCAAGGGCAGTAAACGTTGCGGAGAAGCGTCGGTACAAAGACGAAAATCGGCTGTCGATACATCGAGCCAAGCGGCATGCCAACCTTGTTTATCCCAATGAAGAGCGACGAGGTAGTTTCCGCGACGAGAGTCTAATTGAGAGTCTTCGATGGCCGTTCCAGGTGTCAGGATACGGGTAATTCCGCGGCGCACGAGTTTACCTGTCACCGCCGCTTCGAGTTGTTCGCAAATCGCCACTTTCCATCCCGCAGCCAGCAAACGATTGATATAGGCAGGGGCAGCGTGATAGGGCAAACCTGCCATGGGAGTCTCATGACGTTTGGTCAATGTGAGTCCTAAAATTTTGGAGGCGGTAACAGCGTCTTCGCTAAACACCTCGTAAAAATCTCCCAAGCGAAAGAGCAATAAAGTACCGGGCGCCAGTTTCTCTCGAAACTCACGGTACTGACGTTGCATGGGGGTTTCTTTTTCCACCAATCAAAAGCCAAAGCCCTGCGTTGAACGGGGCAAGAATGGAGTGATGTCTCGAGGCTTTGCGGAGCCCAAAGTTGCTCACATCACCTGTGCTGCGAGTTCAGAAAGGGCACTTCGGACGCCATGCAAGAGACGAACATTGGCGGTAATGCTATGTCCCTTCATGCGATCGTAGGTGTGAATGAGGCCGTTTGATTTCCCATCGAGATAGGGGGTGTCAACTTGATCGAGGTCGCCGATAAGGACGACTTTAGAGCCCTCGCCTATTCGCGTGATAACTGTTTTTGCCTCATGAGGCGTCATATTCTGAGCCTCATCGACAATCATAAAGGCATGACCAATCGAGCGCCCGCGAATAAAGGTCATGGCCTCGATTTCAATTAAACCAGAATCAATCAGCCATTGATAGGGCTTACGCGGTTGACCAACTTGTTGAAATTGAGAGCCGAAAATAGGCTGAGCCGATTTCATCGCTTGGGCCTTCTTCTGTTTGCGTTGTGAATCGGTAGCAATGAGTTGCTTAGAACTGGGAGATACTTGCGCTGAAGCAGGAGCACCACTTCGCGAGAAAAGCACTTCCAAGTTGTCGAAATAAGGCTGAATATAGGGAGAAAGCTTCTCCTCTTTGGTGCCGGGAAGTGCACCGATGTCTTTACCTATCTGGACAACTGGGCGAGAAACGTAGAGTTTTTTATAAGGAGCAAAATCGCTTAAGACCTGAGAAAGAGCAGCCGCAATGGAAAGAAATGTCTTTCCAGTACCAGCACGACCAAAACAAGTTACTAATTTAATTTCTGGATTAAGCAACGCATCGAGGAAGATCCATTGCTCATAGTTTTTGGGAATGACTCTCATGCCGCGAGGCATCTGAAGGCCTTTGCGAGCACCACTCTCGTTGGAAAGAAACTCGCGATATAATGAAAGCGGAACAAACGCCCCCTCCCCGACATGTCGAGCAGGCTCGCTCCACGAATCGGAAACTAACATCACATACTCATTGATAACAGGTAATGGCTCGGACTTAAAGCTAACGGCTACCTGAGCGAGCTCACGGAAGTCGCGCATGGCAGCAGAAGAAATTGAAATCGAACGATAATCACCGATGTCTGTGCTTTCGATGCGGTCATTCCGGTAATCTTGAACCTCTAGGCCCAAAGCTTGTGCTTTGAGTGCCATGCACGAGTCTTTGGTGACTAAGATGACTGGATGATTGGAGGTGTCGCGAAGGTAAAGAGCCGAGGCAATGATACGATGGTCAGGCGCATCCACTTGCATAAACACACTGCGAAGCCTCTCCGCTTTAGGTCCACTGAAATGTTCACGGATTAAACTTTCATTAACCACGACGCGTAGTTCGCCACCGTCTTTTAAGTCGGCACGCAAAGCACTTGGCTTAGAGGCATCGCCCTCGGCGATTTCTTTGAGTTTTCGATTCTCAAAGAGTGCACGAATGGATCGATTAACGCGACGTGCACTGGCACCTAATTGGCCCTGATGGGTTTTTAACCGATCGAGTTCGGATAAAACCTCCACTGGGATTGCGACCGTATGCTCATCAAACTTAAAGAGCGATTCCGGATCATGAATTAAAACGTTCGTGTCCAGTACGTAGGTTTTTTTCACACTTCATTTATCGTCTTTTCTTCACTCTGCGCAATAAGGAAAATGGATTATCTTTTTTCTTCGGCGATTTGGCGAAGGTAAGCCCAACTGTAGATTCCTGTTTTATGTCCGTCACTAAACTCAAAACTCACCGCATAGTTACCCACTTTTTGCCATTGCGTGACAGACACACCAGGAAATTGGCGAGGGCCGTCACCACCCCAGCGTTGTCCGAGGATATCGACTTCCCCCATATTTTCAGCACTCGGCGAACGTTCTCGGAGAAATTCACCCGTTAAAAAATCTTCGCTACCATCTGGCCAAATTACCGCGATGCCTTGTCCGACGATTTCGATAGCCTTGGGCCCTAACATCTTTTGACCACTAAAACATGTTGTCGCATTGGCAAGCGGAGAGAAAACTTGGCTGCAACCTTGACTCAACGTCTTATCTGCGAGACTCTTAAGACATTATGGCTGGCGTAGGCAAATTACTCAAACAAGCACAAAAGATGCAACGTGGGATAGCCGAAGCCCAACAGCAACTTTCGGAAACGCGTCTCGACATTTCCCACGGTGGCGGAGCCATCAAGATAACGGTCAATGGCCACGGCTTGGTTTTGGCACTGTCGATTGATCCCGAATTTCTGAAAGAAGATAAAGCGGTCATCGAATCCTCTCTGGTCGCTGCCCTACAAGAAGCAGCGAATAAAGCTCGTGAGGTTAATGAATCCGCCATGTCCAAAGCGACGGCAGGCTTCTCCCTTCCTGGGCTCTAAAAACGTGACCCCTCATTTTGAAAAAGTTCGTCAGTTACTCCGTCAATTACCCGGATTAGGACATCGTTCAGCGGAGCGACTTGCCCTCTTTTTGCTCGTTGAAAAACCTGAGAAACTTCAACCCATTATCGAGGCATTAGAGCAAGCAGCGAAAGTCGTTCACCGCTGCGCACGCTGTGGCAGTTTAACCGAAACTGATTTATGTGAAGTCTGTGCGGATGTTAAAAGAGAGTCCCACTCCCTCTGTATTGTGGAACAAGTTCCAGACTTAATGGCTATCGAGCGCTCCCAAGCACATCGTGGCACCTATCATGTTCTCCATGGACGTCTCTCTCCCATTAACGGTGTTGGTCCAGACAACCTTAATCTAAACTCCCTCGAAAAACGTTTACAAACTGAACCGATAACCGAAGTGGTTTTGGCCTTAGGCAATGATATTGAGGCAGAAGCAACCTGCCATTACCTGCACGAGTTAATTCTAGGCATTCAGCCCAAAATGAAAGTTTCACGTATCGGTTTTGGTTTACCCAGTGGTAGCGGTTTAACTTTTGCTGATGTCGCGACATTACGGAGCGCACTCGAGGGTCGTCGCAATGTGGGAACCTAATCCTTTTCATCTATACCCCGAGAAGGCTGAAGCTTTTTGGCTCAACCAAGCGGAGGAAGTAACGGGATTACTTAAGGAGGAAGCTCTCGAGCGGATGACTCCTTATGTTTCTGAACTTTCGGATCTTTTCACCATCGATCGACCTGACACTCATTTCCCCGATTATTTCAAAGACCCCACCCTGCTCACTGCCTACGGTGTTTTCTTTTTACCCCAAAGTTTTGTCCGTACTTCTTTTGCGCTCTCTTATCTTTTGGATTTTAGACAATGGAAGTGCCTTAACCCTTGTCCGCGAATTCTCGATTTAGGCTCAGGCCCTGGTTCCTGCGGTGTCTCGGTCGCCCACCAATTCCTGCAACGTGGAGTTAAGAAAGTGGATTTGGTAGGGGTTGATAAATCTCCTTCTGCTCTCGCTGGATTCGAACAATTTGCGCAAAGTGTTCTGGGCAATCAAGCAACCATTTCGACGCGTGTTGGGGATGCCTCGCATCCACAAAATTGGCCCAGCGGGAGTTTTGATGTCGTGGTTGCGGGGTTCGTCATGAACGAGATGAAACAGCTCTCAGATAGCGATTTAATCTCTTGGATACAGGAAGTTCAAAAACACCTTCATCCTGAAGGTCTGCTGTTGATTATCGAGCCTGCGCTTCGACAGACTTCAGAGCGTCTGCAACGACTGAGTGATCACTTAGCACATCGTGGAATCATCACTCGTCTTGGTCCCGACTTAGATGCTCACCCCTGCCCGCAACTTGCCCAAGGGCAGCATTGGTCACATGAAGTTCGCCGATGGCACATTCCAGCAACGGTCGATTTTGTTAACCGAAAGTTGCATCGTGATTTACGTGAAGTTCGTTTTTCCTTTGCCGCTTTTTCTAATCAAGCCTGTACCCCAGTTCCAGCTCGAGCACGCCGAATTGTTTCCGACATCCAAATGATTAAGGGTTTGATTCGTTTTGTTGCAGTCTATCAAGGGCAATGCGAAACGATTGAAATCGCTACACGGGGTCACTCGAAACATGAGGTTAAACTGCTTGCAGGTCGATTGGAGCGAGGTGATGTCATCGCCCATCAGAGGGAGCACGCCCCTAAAGTCAGGCTAGCATCCTTTGCCGATTTGGAGGTGCTCTACTCAGCCCATGAGAGCACTTCTCAATAACATCTTTTAACCTAATTGTCACTTTTGTCACTTTTAGACCACAGATGAGTGGCAAAAGAGTGAAGTTTTGGCAGTTGAGCGGGTCATTGCTGACAAGCACCTTTAAAGTCGATTTAGTTGTCGGCTATCATGTTCAATCGAGAACTCAGTTGGCTGACCTTTAATCGTCGAGTCTTAGAACTCGCCGAGGATAACTCTGTCCCACTCCTTGAACGCGTCCGCTTTCTCTCGATTGTCAGTTCTAACTTAGATGAGTTTTTTGAAATTCGTGTCGCTGGACTGATGCAGCAAGAGGAATCCGTCAGCCACCCTGCTACGAAAGAGTTCCTCGAAGAAGTTTTACAGAAAGCTCATAAACTTGTGAGTGCTCAGCAGGAGTGTTGGCATAAACAATTGCTGCCGGCTCTCGCCGAAGAGAAAATCATTTTCAAAAACATCGTGAGTCTAACGGAAGAAGATTTGCGTGAACTTTCTCAACGTTTTGATCGCGATATCTTACCTGCGCTAACGCCACTGGCGATAGATCCCTCGCACCCTTTCCCTGTTTTAACGAATAAAGGACTCTATCTTCTTGTCTTGCTGAAAGATACCTCGACTGGCGAGGCTCGTCGTGCGGTTGTCCCCATTCCACGAATTTTACCTCGTGTTTTAAGTTTAGGGAACCAAGGGCAAAAATCATTCACCCTGTTGAGTTATGTCATTCAAAAGTTCATTGAACGACTTTTCACTGGTCTCGAGGTCAAGGGAGCTCATGTTTTTCGCATCACCAGAAATAGCGATTTGTATGTCGATGAAGAGGAAGCGGGTAATTTACTCGAAGTGATTGAAGAAGAAATTCGCAACCTACGCAAAGGTGCACCTGTTCGTTTAGAAATTAATGAGGGAGTTCCTGAAGAAGAGTTAAACTGGCTTTTGAAAGTGACAGGTTTGCCGAGGATGAATGCCTTCCTCTCGTCAGGCCCGGTCAACATGATGCGTCTTAGCAGCCTGATCGATTTAGCGGGTCGACCTGACTTGCTTTATCCCAGCTTTGCCCCTGCCTTGCCGGCAGAGTTTATCGACTCTAGCAAGATTTTCCATCGCATCGCTAAACACGACATTCTTTTACACCATCCCTACGAATCATTCACACCTGTCGTGGATTTTATACGACAAGCGGCACGTGATGAATCGGTAGTCGCCATCAAACTCACGCTCTATCGTACGAGTGGTGATTCACCTGTGGTCGAGGCGCTCAAAGAAGCAGCCCGTAATGGCAAGCAAGTGACTGCCTTAGTGGAATTGCGAGCGCGCTTTGATGAATTGAACAATATTGAATGGGCTCGCCAATTGGAAGAAGCCGGAGCTCACGTTGTTTACGGTTTGGCGGGACTCAAAACTCACTGCAAAGCTTGCTTGGTTGTTCGTCAGGAAAAAGGCGGACTTAAACTCTACGCACATTTAGGAACTGGAAATTACAACCCTAAGACCGCCCGGCTATACACCGATTTTTCACTCTTCACCGCTGATGATGAAATCACGGCTGATGTTGGGTTACTCTTCAATGTCCTCACTGGCAACTTAGCCAAACCTAAGTTTAAACACCTGATTGTCGCGCCCTTTGATTTACAACGCCGAATTCTCGAATTGATTCAAAGTGAAATCAGCGCCGCTCAAGCTGGACGTAAAGCCACCATCTTTGCAAAGATCAATAGCCTCGTTGATCCCGATGTCATTCAGATGCTTTATCAAGCTTCGCGTGCGGGAGTAAAAATCCATCTCTTAGTCCGTGGCATCTGTTGCCTTAAACCAGGTATCCCTGATAAGAGTGAGAATATTAGCGTACACAGCGTTCTAGGCCGATTTCTCGAGCACAGTCGCTTGTTCCGTTTTGAAAACTCTGGAGGCGAACCGATTATCCTCATGGGTAGCGCCGACTGGATGCCCCGCAATTTCCTGCGGCGCGTTGAATGTGTTTTCCCGATTAAAAATAAGTCACTGCGCAAACGCGTTGAGCAAGAAATCCTCCAAACCTATGCCTCGAATCTCGGTGATGCCAAAGCTTTGCAGCCTGATGGAGACTATCTCGCGCTAACACCTCAAGGACGACGGGCGCCCTTGGCCCAAGACACTTTCCTTGCTTTGGCCCGTCAAGTCAGCCCAGAAAACCTTATCGAGAAGCCGAAGCGCCCAAGCAAATCCGTTCGACGGCAGAGTTAAAGCCATCGCTATCGCCCAAGATTTCGACTTCCAATCGCACATAAACCAATGGAATTGGCGGACGGAATCTTGCCTGTAAGCGTACAGCGTCTTTTTCCGTTGTAACAATCATCTCAGCTTTTGCTCTCAGGGCGGAGTCTAAAACCTCATCCAAGTCCTGATCATTAAAGGCATGGTGATCGAGGAACCGTCGATTCGAAACAATCTTTGCCCCCTCTGCTTTAAGAGTCTCTTCAAAGCGCTCGGGGGTTGCGATACCCGAAAAAGCCGCAATTCTTTTACCAGCCAAAGTTGATAAAGGAATACTCTTACGACCTTCAACTTCAATCAACTCCTTCGCACGGTGAGCGCAGGCAATGATTTCAGCTTTCGCATTATGCTGTCGAATGAGATTCACTAATTTTTCCGAAGGAGCACCCGTAGTCTTCGTAACAAAAACATAGGTCGCACGTTTTAAACTCGATATCGGTTCACGTAAAATACCACGTGGCAAAAGGCAGCCGTTGCCAAATGGATTTTGGCTATCGACTAACAACAAATTAATTTGTCCACGGAGAGGTAAATACTGCAAACCGTCATCGAGCAGAATGGTATCCACACCAAAACGGCGTAAGGCGAATCGTCCGCCCTCAACGCGATCTCGGTCAACAATCACGACGACACCATCGTTCACGAGGTTGCTCGCAAGCATGTAAGGCTCGTCGCCCGCCTCATCTGGACCCGCTAAAACGGATTTACCGTCGGAGACAACGAGGGGGTCAGGACGACTTCCTTGGGTGAGCCAACGCCAGAAACTTTTAAGCAAAGAATCGCTCGAGCCCTTATAGCCTCGTGATAAAATGGCCACTTTGCGACCACGCTGGGCCAAAATTTGGGCCATTTTCATAACAATAGGGGTTTTTCCCGTTCCTCCGACGGTTAAATTACCCACGACCACCACCTTACAACCGAGGGGTGTATCCCGAAAAAGACGATTTCGATAGAGCCAAAGTCGGAGTCGTACAATGACGTTAAAAAGACACGAAAGAACGAATAAAAATGCCCCTAAAAGCATCGCACCAAGGCCCTTTTTACGCTCATAAACGACGTCTATGGCATAGGCAGCAATTGCCTCGCCGATTGCGGAAAATAGACCTCGTTGCTTTGCTGCCATGAGACAAATTGATGCAAACTTGTTTGACGCAGGCAAGCCAACCGATTGAGAAGGGACGGCTCAGGGACATGCTTTATCATCTTTTACGCACTAAATTACTCCGTGCCGAAGTTACCGGTGCACGTCCTGATTATGAAGGTTCGCTGGCGATCGACTCCGAACTCATGGCCTTGGTTGGCACCCTGCCTTACGAAAAAATCCTCGTAGGAAATATTACCACGGGCGAACGTTTTGAAACCTATGCCATCCCTGCTCCAGCGGGCAGTCGTCAGGTATGTCTTAACGGTGCGACAGCCCATTTGGGTAAAGCAGGGGACTTGCTTGTCGTGATGACTTTTGCTGAAGTTACCCCCGAAGAAGCCAAAAGCTGGAAACCTAAAACCGTCACCCTAGCGGAGCGCAATCAACGTATTGTTCGTCTCGATAACCCTGAAGCACCCTCCTCTCTTCTCTCCACTTTCCACCAATGAGTTACCGTCTTTATATTCCAGGACCTCTGACTGTTTCAGAGTCTATCATCAAAGCCATGGGCAAACCCATGATTGGACACCGTTCCAAAGACTTCGTGGCTCTCTATGAAGACATGCAACCTCGTCTGAAGAAAATGTTCTTCACCCAGGATCCAGTCTATCTCGGCACTAGCTCGGCATGGGGAGTCATGGAGGGTGCCCTCCGCAATGTCTGTCGCAAGGGCGTGCTTAATTGCATGAATGGCGCTTTTTCTGATAAATGGAATGATGTAGCCAAGCGTTGTGGAAAGTACGCCGAAGCCCTCTCTTTTGAATGGGGGAAGCCCGTTGACCCTGAAGCAGTACGTAAAGCCTTAGCGACGGGCAAATTTGACTGTATCACATTCATTCACTCCGAAACATCCACAGGAACCCTTTCTCCCATCGCTGACATTATGGCCGTGGTACGAGAGTTCCCTGACGTTATCTCCATTGCCGACTCGGTCAGTTCATTCTCCACTTTGCCGATTCATAAAGATGAACTCGGGATTGATATTTTACTTACTGGTTCGCAAAAGGCCTTAGCTCTTCCTCCTGGACTGGCTATTTTTGCGGTCAGCGAGAGAGCCCGCGAGCGCGCCAAGCAAAGTCCCGATCGCGGTTACTATTTTGATCTGATTGAATTCCATGATAACCACAGCAAGGGCATGACACCTTCCACCCCTTGTATCTCCCTTCTCTTTGGATTGCAGCAGCGACTCATCGAAGTCGAAGCCGAGGGCTTAGAAAATCGCTACGAGCGCCATCGCCGACTCAATGAACGCATCCGTGAATGGGGTTTTGCCAAAGGCTTTACCTTACTTCCTGAAATCAAGTACGCCACTCGCGGTCTCAATTGTTTCAAAAACGATCGCAATGTCGACCTCGAGCGTCTCAATAAGACCCTAAAATCACGCCATAAATTGGTCATCGATGGTGGTTACGGAAAACTTAAAGGTAAGACATTCCGTATCTCTAATATGGGCGATGAAACGGATGCCACCATTGCAACGCTCATTGCGGCCTTGGATGATGCTTTCGCAGAGCAAGGAATGTAACCGACCCTTGACCTTCGGTTATCATCCCACGCATGCCTAAGAAATCGACCAAAACCTCCTCCGTCGAACCCGCCATCGCTGGTTCCAAGACTCTTGTCATTGCCGAGAAACCCTCGGTTGCTGCGGATCTTGCCAAAGTTCTTAAAGTACCCAAACGGGATGATTTTTTTGAAAATGACGAATGGGTCATCAGTTCAGCGGTCGGCCATTTAGTGAGACTCAAAGACCCGCAAGATTTAGATGAGAAATATAAACGGTGGTCCTTAAAAGATCTGCCCATTTTACCTGAGAAGTTCAACGGTAGCGTCTCTAGTGATATCTTAAAAATTATTACGGGCGATCGCCAAGATGGTTCCCGCTATAAACTTTTAAAAAAGCTAATCCAACGCCCAGACGTTGGCACGATTGTCAATGCCTGCGATGCAGGACGTGAAGGTGAATTAATTCTTCATCAAATTTACATTCTAGCAGGACGGCAGTTACCAATCAAACGTCTTTGGCTTACCAGTATGACAGCCGAGGCGATCAAAGACAGCTTCGCCCACTTACTCACCGCCGAAGCCAAGGCGGGACTTCTCGATTCAGCGGTGGGACGAGCTCAAGCCGACTGGTTAGTAGGTATGAATGCCAGTCGTTTTTCTACCATTCGCATTGGCGGCGGTCGTCGTAATGAATCCTACTCCGTTGGACGCGTGCAAACGCCAACGCTGATGTTAATTGTGCAACGTGAATTAGAAATTCGCGCCTTTCAGCCCAAAACATTTTGGAAAATTGAAGCAACATTTCAGGTTAAAGCCGGAACATATAAAGGTGTAGCCCAAGTTCCAGGAATCACCGATCGCAAAGAAGCCGAACGCTTTTTTGATGAAGCCCAAGCCAAAAAACTTGCTGAAGAATCTCAGTCCATCGGGGTTGGTACTGTCACCGATGAGCGAAAACCTAAGAAGGAAAGCGCTCCTCGTCTTTTTGACCTAACCAGTTTACAACGCGAAGCCAACCGGCGTTTCGGTTTATCGGCCAAATCCACTTTAGGTGCTGCGCAAGCTCTTTACGAAAAGTTTAAGGCGGTCACCTATCCACGAACGGATTCACAATATTTACCCGAGGATTATGTAGTGAACGCTCAAAATGTTTTATCCTCGCTGTCTGATGGACACACTGCGGGAACCCATGCACGCGAAGTTCTCTCCCAAGGTTGGGTGAAATCGGCTGGTAAACGGGTTTTTGATAACAAAAAAGTAAGCGATCACTTCGCGATTGTACCGACTGGGACGATTCCAGGTGAGATGAGTGAAGTGGAAAGAAAGATTTTTGACCTGATTGTACGTCGTTTTATCGGGGTCTTCTTCCCGATGGCAGAATTCGAGGAAACCGTGCGGACCACAGCCGTCGGTCAACATACTTTTCGCACCACAGGTAAAGTCCTAGTGGTCGCAGGTTGGCGTGCGGTCTGGGGTCAAGAGGCCGACGCCGAGGAAGAAAAGGAAGGTTCAACTAACCTTCCCGCTCTCCAATCTGCCGATGGCACCCCACCACAAGCGAAAGTAGAAGCAGTTGAAACGAAACAAGATGCGACCAAGCCTCCTGCTCGCTACAATGAAGCCTCACTTCTTGGGGCGATGGAAAATGCAGGCAAGCTAGTGGAAGATGAAGCGTTGGCTGAAGCGATGAAAGAACGTGGTTTAGGGACCCCAGCAACGCGTGCGCAAACCATCGAAGGTTTACTCAATAATCAGTATATTGAACGCCAAGGTAAGGAACTCGTTCCCCTAGCGAAAGCTTTTCAACTGCATCAGTTTATTCATGCCAAAGGCTTAGCCTTTATTTCTGAACCACAGCTCACAGGCGAGTGGGAGTATCAACTCAAACAAATCGAGCACGGTGACCTATCGGTCAAAAAGTTCATCCAAGATATTAAGGATCAAGTTCGTATTATGGTGGAAAAAGGAAGTGCTGAAGTTCCTCCCACCGTGGTTCAGCCTGAAATTCTTTCCCCCACTGATCACAAGCCACTACTGACTAACGGAGAAAGTTATTTTTCGCAGGATCGCTCAGCGGATGGCAAAAAACCCATGCTGATTGTCTATGCTGGCATTAATGGACATACCGTTACTCCCGCTGAATTAGCTGAACTGATCGCCAAACGTCGGATCGGACCATTTCACGATTTCAAATCCATGAAGTCTGGTAAAAACTTCACCGGCTTCATTGATTTAGTCGATGAAGATTCCATCGTGTCGTGGAAAGATAAACCAGCAACGACGTCGGATGAGGGTGAAGCTAAGCCTAAGCGCAAAACCAAGCCAAAGCCTCCTTCTGGACGACTGAAGGCTATCTTACACCTTCCGCCGCGTGAAGGTGTAGACGGTAATCCCGATGCCTTCGACGCAGATTGGCCCGTCTTAGGCCTCTGCCCTATTTCTGGCTTACCCGTCCAACAAACACCTTCGGCCGGATACCGCGTCTGCCCCCAGAAAGCTCTGGCTGCAGGAGCCAAGAAGACTTTTAGCCTTAATGCCGAGATGCTCAAAGCATCGATTACCCCCGAGGATGTGAAGAGTTTATTGAATCAAGGTAAGACACCTCTGAAAAAATTTATCTCTAGACGCACTAACCGTGGCTTTGAAGCCTTTCTCGTAGCTGACAAATCTAAGGGATGGTGGTTTGAGTTTCCTCCGCGTAAACCTAAAGCAGGAAAGAAGGCCGCAGTCGACTCCGACGCAAAGTCCAGCGACGGCAATCCCTTCTAAATTTTTTTCTCCCACTTTTGCCGAGGAATACGCTGTAAAAAAGGCACGTTAAGTTCCTCCTCAAAATAGCGTAAATGATTAAGATCATCGGGGCTACCATCCTCCATCGGAAGTAATTTTTCAATATACTGCTTTCGATACCAGAGGTATGCCTCAACTTTTTTTCCACCCTCCCAATAAGACTTAGCGCAAAGGAAGTAAGCAAACCAAGGGGCACCTCTCGACTCAGCTGCACGTCGATAATATTCTGCAGCCAAGAGAGAATCTTTGAGTTTAATTTCAGAAAGTTGGCCTGCGGAAATTAAGAGGCTGGGACTGCCACCAGTGTATTTCACGCCCTCTTCAAAAACCGTTAATCCGTGGCGGGCATATTTCTTAAAAATTTCATCTTGGATTTCCCGAGTAACTTTATTGTAGCCACCGCGACGACGAATTTCCCAATGTGCCATGTCATAGCCAATCACGCAGCCCGTGTTCTCCCAAAAATAACGTGAACGTGGATCCAGTGCACAAGCCGTTCGCATTAAGGCCTCGCAAGCAGCACGATCCTTTTTTTCCCAGTAAACATAGCTACGAATCCACGTGCCATCAGCGATAATGTTGCGCAGTCCACCGAGAATACCTAAAAGTACGCCCTGCCCTAAGGATGGCTCGATTTCTTTACGACCAATTTCAGGAACGGAAGGTCGAATCTTTTGCCAGGAGGATTCGGAATACACTCCCGCGCCCAAAAGTAGCGTGCCTGCGAATAGCCATGTTGCACGATGCCACATCGTTAGATTTCGCGACGCTGAAAGGTCAAACTCGCGAGAAACAGATAAGCGATGAGATAGAATCCGCCTGAAAGAATAGCTGCGGACACCGCCCCCGTCGCTACGGCACTCGGATCGAGTGCTAAGGCATCACCGATATTGAATTGTTGGAGATTAGGTAAGAGACGACTAGCCAACCAGAGTAAGGCATGACTGAAAGGGTTTAATTCAGCAGGCTTAAAAAGGGCCTCTTGGGCAAGCCACTGTAATTGACCAGCCACAATCGTCATGGCACCGACAACAACCGCAAAAAGAAATGTGCGAGCAATGGTAGAAATAAGAAGAACCATTGAGGTGACAACGCCCAGTCGGAACCACTGTAAAAGTGCGTGAGAGAAAACCCCTTCGAGACTAAACTGCGGTGCAACTTTTGCCGTTTGCTCAGCCAGAATAACCAGCTCCTGCCAACGACCCCAAAGCATCACTCCCAGAAGGGTCGAAAGGACGAAGACAAAGAGTCCTAAGACAATCCAAATACCCGCAAACTTTCCTAGCAGAAACTCGGTCCGACTTACGGGCTTCGCGAGAAGAGTTAGAGCTGTGCGATTATCCATTTCAGCAAAAAGTAGCTGAGCCGTCATGACTAGGGCTAAAATGGATCCAAAGAAAAAGAGTCCGCCAAATCCAAAATCGGCAATGAATTTTAATTCTCCATGTCCAAAATCGAGAAAACGAAAAGCGAATGAGGACAAAACCATCGCAGCACCGAGCACGATGAGGAAAGCGAAGAACCGTTGACGCACCGCCTCCAAGAAAGTCAATCGGGCTAACCAAAAGATTCGTAAGAGAGAGGGTTTCATTGATTTAAGCATCACGACTGCCAGTGACCAATTCGCGGAAGAGATCCTCCAGAGAACGTCGAGGGTGAGTAATAGAAGTTACGTGAGCACCCTGTGCTTGCAATGCCGCTTCAGCCGCAGCCTGGGCCGCAGGCGTGAGATGCTCCACGGTAATGACATGCTTATCGCGACGTGCGAGCACTTCATCAACCCGTCCTTCAAGGACGAGACGACCTCGATCCATAATCGCGATACGGTCACAAACTTGTTCAACCTGGCCCAAGAGATGTGAGCAAAGCACCACCGTCTTTCCTTTATCTCGCATGGAGTGAATCATTTTGCCGATGGCAGCTGAACCAACGGGGTCGACTCCAGCCGTTGGTTCATCGAGAATAACCAATTCGGGATCATGGACAATCGCTTGCGCAAAACCAATGCGCTGCAACATACCCTTGGAGTAGGTAGCAATTGTCCGATTCCCCGCTTCGGACATAGACGCGAGAGCGAGGGCTTCTTCGACAGCCGAATCGAGTTGAGACGGAGCAACACCACTGAGTCTCGCGCAATAGCGGACTAATTCACGACCCGTTAGAAATTTATGGAAGTAAGGAGCTTCGGGTAAAAATCCAGTGCGCTGTCGAGCAGAACTCGTCGCAGAAGGATAACCTAGAATAGAGATTTTCCCTGAAGTAGGTGCAACTAAGCCAAGAATAATTTTTAGCGTCGTACTTTTCCCACAACCATTAGGACCTAATAATCCGAAGACTTGGCCACGGGGAATTTCCAGAGAAAGATTATCAACGGCACGTAGTTTAAGTCCGCGTATTCCAACACGAAAATCTTTGGTCAACCCTTGGACCGAAATCGCCGAAGTCGCACTCATCGTTTAATGGTAAATTGATTCGTCGTACGAACGCCAGAAAAGTTACGCATATCTACCTGCCGAATATGGCCATCCAGGGTAGTTAAAATACTGGCCGTGAAGGCCTCAATTTCGTTTTCCGCCCCTTCGACATGAAGGTAAACACGCCCATCAGCCAAATTTTGGACAAAGCCGGTAACATCGTATCCACGTGCGATACCTAAAACTTGGGCGCGAAAACCGACCCCCTGAACATGGCCTGTATACCAAACTTCGCGATGGGAGACATGGGTTGACATTTTTACGGTTTCCCCGATGTTTGGTAGGGATTCAACCACCGCAATCCTTCTTTATCTATGCATCTCCCTCTCGCCGTTCTCGATGCCCCCATTTTCTGGGCTATTATTGGTATTGGTATTTTGCTCTTCGGTGGTTCCAAACTTCCCGAACTTGCTCGTGGTTTAGGTAAGGCGAAGAAAGAATTTAAAAAGGCCTCGGAAGAGGTTGAAGAAGAAGTTCGTAGTGCCGTGGAGGAAGACGAACGTCGCCAAGCCCGCCTTCGTCGAATTGAAGAAGAAGAGCGTGCCAAGATTCGAGCTCGTATTGAGGAAGAAGAGCGCCAAAAAGGAAAACAAAACTAATACCTTAGGGGCCAAAAGGCCCCTTTTCTTTGGCTATGTTTACGGGATTGGTTCAAGCGACAGGTAAAGTTATCGCACTCGATAAAACACCTCAGGGTGGTGTACGATTACAGATTGAATCTACCCTCTTTGAAAAGGTTTCCCCCGGCGCAAGTATCGCGGTCAATGGTTGCTGCCTCACTGTCACCGACCCCCTGCCCTCCCGTGCCACCTTCGATTTACTTGGCACAACTTTGACGCTGACCAATCTAGGAAATCTAAAAATAGGTTCTCTCGTTAATCTTGAACCAAGCGTTCGTCCCACTGACCCGATGGGAGGGCATTTTGTTACGGGTCATATCGATGCTTGTGGAACCATTCTTTTTTGGGGGCCTGACGGCGCCGATTGGAGATTAGACATTAAAGCACCCCCTGCGATTACACGCTATCTTGTCACGAAAGGCTGTATCGCAGTCGACGGAATGTCTTTAACTGTTGCCGAGCTACTCCCTGAAGGGTTTCGGATTTGGATTATTCCTCACACCTTGGAGGTAACCAATCTCGCTCAACGAAAATCGGGCGACAAGGTTAACTTAGAGGCTGATTTGTTGGCTAAATATACGGAAAAACTTTTAGCTAAAAGCTAAAGTCACGAAAGGTCGTTGAGTTTTTGCTCCACCTCGCGAGCAATGGTCTCGTCACTTTGCGTACGGTCAACCGGAGGAAGCGGAACAAATGTCACTTCAACTTTGGAAAAAGGAAGCGGCAAACCAAATCGATCCCAACTTTTAAGGTAAATGGCTCGGTGAAAACGAATACCCAAAATCAAAATAGGCCTTGCCGTCAATTTGGCTAAAGAAACTAGGCCTAATTTACAGACGCGTCTTGGACCTTTGGGGCCATCGGGAGTAATTCCAGCATGGTGACCTTGGCGCACGGCTTTGGTCAGAGCGATAAGTGCCTCTGTACCACGACGACTTGAAGAGCCTCGCACGGCGTGAATTCCCATCAACTTAAAAAAGGCAACCAGCCAACCTCCATCGCGACTCGCACTGATCAGCGCAGCAATCGGACGCCCGAAAAATCGGTTGCCCACAAGTGAAGCAAGAAAAAGTCGATCATGCCATAAGGCGATAATGTACGGACCCTCACGATCATCGACTTTGGGCACTGAACACTGAACACGTAAAGTTGCTAGCCAAAGACGCAAAAACAACGCAAAGGGAAAAACCCAAATCCAATGATACCAAGGTACAACTTGGGGTGTATCGTGTGTCTGGGGTGAATCTGGCGCCACAATGCGATTAATCAATAATCTCGGATAAGTTCAAACACTTATCCAAGGCCGAGAGCACGTCGAATGGCAGGGCGTTCGAGCAAAAAGAGCAACGGCGTCGCAAAAATTTCCGGTTGCGCCGACGACCATACCTCAAGTTCGCGCGGGGTTCGCCATAGAACCGAGTCTACCTCTGGTTTGTGAAGCCGACAGGTAAAATCACCCCGCAGAAGATAGACACGCACAAACTCATTACCTAAGCGACGGTGTGCCGGAACATAATCAATCTCCAGCAATTGTTCATTCATGATCGTAATTCCCATCTCTTCCCGAAATTCACGCACAGCTGCCTTTAGGTATGTTTCGCCACTATCCAGATGCCCCGCACAAGAGGTGCTTATTAGACCAGGGCTTTTATCTTTGGCATAAGATCGCTTTTGCAAACAAAGTAGTCCATCGGACCGAAGCCAAAAAATATGTACAGCACGGTGCTTCAGTCCTTGTTGGTGTATCGCGTCGCGTGACAGGGAGCCGACCACGCGATCATGGTCGTCGACGATATCAAAAATTTCTTCCGGAGACTGGCCAATTTCGTCACGCATTATCGTCCCAAATCCATAATCGTATTCCAGCGTTTGGAAAGCTCGCGATCGTGTTTCTTCCATTCTGGATCCCAATCGGCGAGTTGATTCCAAAAGCGATCGGAGTGATCCATGTGTCGTCGATGCGCTAACTCGTGAAGAATCACATGGTCGTGAATCAAAGGAGGTAATAAGATTAAACGCCAATTGAGCGATAAAGTCCCTTGATGAGAGCAAGAACCCCAACGACTAGTCTGATCGCGAACACTAACGGAACCAACCGTAACACCGACTTTTTGTGATAAACGAGCCACTGCTAAGGGCAAACCGGTATCCGCCAAACGTCTGGCCACTCGAATGGCCGCAGATTCTCGATTATCATCGGGCAACCCAAAAGTAACGACATCCTCCTCCGTCGCGAGATGCAATCTGGCACGCACACTCGAGGTAATCGAGATGGCGACCAAACGATCATCCAGCGTAGCCCAGGGAAATTTAGTGAGATGTTTAATAATCGACGGTTGGACTGGACGAGCCTTTGCCACCACCTTCTCCAACCAAGGTAAATGATTATTTAAAAAGGCAATGGCTGCAGCACGGCTGGTATCTGCTGGATAGGATAATTCAACTCGTGGACCAGGTTTAACGGATAAACGCACCCGACGCGAACGCTCTGAAATCTTAGGCCAAACCGATAAAGGTTTTCCTGCGACATGCAAAACAATCGGTGAGTCGGGCGATGACATTAGGATGAGGCATTAAGCCCCTCAGCGTTTTCCTTAACCCGAGAGGTAAATCGTCGCAAAGCAGAATCGGGGTCAATCCCTGCATCACGACAAGCAGCCACGAGCCTAAAAAGTTTTTCCCCGGCTTTTTGCTCATCGAGATCCTTTGCTTCACGAGCAATCGACTCTTTGTTTACGACCGACCCCACGGTTAATTGCTTTTTCTGAATCTGCTTCCATAACTCACGCGCAACCAAAAGGGCATCGAGTGACTTGGGAAGTTGTTTAAAAAGTGTGGGAGCTGCTGCCCCTTTTTCTCGGGCTTTGATTTGTTCCCATTGCTGAACAACCGCATCCGCCGAACCCAATTTTTGACCACTCCCAAAAACATGAGGGTGTCGGCGAACCATCTTTTCATTCACTTCTTCCGCAACATCGTTAAAAGTAAAATGACCTGCTTCGGCAGCCATTTGCGCATGGAGAGCTACATGAAAAAGTAAATCGCCGAGCTCCTCGCGCAGGTTTGCCATATCCTTGCGGTCGATCGCCTCTAGAACTTCGGCAACTTCTTCGACGAGGCAGTCACAAATCGATTGATGATTTTGCGCACGATCCCATGGACAGCCATCGGGGGCACGCAAACGGGCCGTAGTTTCAAGGAGCTTTTGGATACCTGACATAGGCACGATGGAGTGGCTTATCGAACGAGAGTCAAAACGATTGCCAGAACTCAATAGCTTGTTTCCGTAGGGGGGTGGACAAGTTAACGGAAATCATGAATGCCAAACGTAAGGAAATAGCCCCTTACGCTCGTCCGGTTACAGAAGCCGAGCTCGCCGTCTTCGCCCAACGCACCCTACCCCTAGGCTTTCGAGCCTCGTTACTGAACCCCCATCGCCTTACCATCATCGCTGAAGTGAAGAGAGCCTCACCCAGTGTCGGTGATATTGCCCAATCCATTAATGCCGTCGACCAAGCTCGACTCTATGCCGATGCTGGAGCCGACTGCCTCTCCGTTTTAACTGAGTCGCAGTATTTCAAGGGACAACTTCAAGATTTGATTTCCGTAGTCCAAGATCAGGCTCTTCGATCCAAGCCCCTGCCCTGCATTCGCAAAGACTTCATGGTACACCCGTACCAAGTCTTAGAGGCTGCTCAAGCGGGGGCTCGCTGCATTCTTATCATCGTGCGCGGATTAACGGATGACGAAATTCGCCCGCTGCACCACGCTGCGCAAATTGCAGGGTTGGATGTTTTATTCGAAGTCCACGATGAAGCTGAATTAGAACGCGCATTGAAACACAACCCTACGATGGTTGGGGTAAATAACCGCAATCTTTCGACTTTCCAAATCGACCTTTCTTTCGCCGAACGCGTGCTTCCGCAAATGCCTGGCCACATTTTAAAAGTAGCTGAAAGTGGTATTAAGACCGTGGACGATGCTCGACGCATGCGTCAAGCAGGAGCTCAAGCCTTGCTCGTCGGGGAATCGCTTATGCGATCCCCCAATCCTCAAGCACTTTTATCTGCTTTTCGAGAAGTATGAACGACGGCCCCTTGTCGCTCTCGGAGACTCGCGAGTTGCTCGCACGTCTTTCGCACATGCCCAAAAAATGGTTAGGGCAAAACTTTTTAGTCGATGGCAATATCGTTCGTAAATCTCTCGAGTTAGGTGAAGTAAAACCGGGAGACGTTGTGGTCGAAATTGGTCCGGGGTTAGGAACACTGAGTCGCACACTTTTGGGAGCAGGGGCAGATTTACATGCCGTTGAAGCCGACTCCACCATGGTCTATCATTTGCAAAGTTCACTCCAGTCACGCTGGCCTCAAAGCTTTCATTTAATCGAGGGTGACGCTGTTGAACACCCGCTGGCCGATTTAGTAAATCCCCCCGAAGGAACCTTTAAGGTTATCGCCAATTTACCTTACGCCATCTCCACCCCTTGGATTGAAGCCATTTGTCAGGGGCCACTTCCATCGGTGATGGTTTTGATGTTACAACGCGAGGCTGCCGAAAGATTAACCGCTGACGTTGGCACGAAGCATTGGTCCGCAGTCACGGCACAAGTGCAACTTGCCTTCGAAAAAACCAGAGTTCATCCCGTACCAGCCCAGTCTTTTAATCCTCCTCCGCGCGTTGACTCTTGTCTTCTAGTTTTGAAAAAAAGACCTCAGGCTCAACGTTTCAGCCAGCGTGCCCGTGAAGTGGCACGTGGGCTTTTCACCCAACGCAGAAAGCAAGTTGGGTCGTCAGCAAAAAAGTTGTTTCCGGGTGCATCCGATGTCACAGATTGGCTAAATAACCTGCCAAACTATGGTTTAACGACACAAGCTCGCCCCGAGGACATTCCTGCCGAAGCCTGGCTTAACCTTTAAATCCACGTTGGATTGCCTTTCGGCAAATCTCTGCTCTTTGTCTGCCTATGTCTGTTAAAGTAGGCTTAGTTTCCCTCGGTTGTGCTAAAAATCTCATCGATTCTGAGATCATGATTGGCCATCTCGCCAAGGCGGGAATGTCCATGACCAGTAATGCTGCGGAGGCCGACGTCGTCATTGTTAATACCTGCTCATTTATCGATGCCTCTAAGCATGAAGCGCTGGAAGCCATTTACGAAATGAGTGACGGTAAAGCGAAGGCACGAAAGAAAAATCAAAAACTTATCGTCGCGGGATGCATGTCGCAAAGGTATCAAGGAGCCCTTCCCGTGGTCGAGGGAGTCAAGGGTCGTGTCGAGCTACCCCAGGTTGATGCTTTTATTGGTTTAGATCAGGTAACCAACATCGTTCCCGTAATCGAAAAAGTGATCGGTGGGTCAGCCGGTCGTACTGAATTTGTCGCGAAGACAACCACCTTCATTCCCGACTACGATACCCCACGTTTCCGTCTCACTCCCAAACATTCAGCTTATATTAAAATTGCAGAAGGCTGTAATCACCCTTGCACCTTTTGCATCATTCCCCGCATTCGCGGACGTCACCGTAGCCGCACCATCGAGTCCGTCGTCAAAGAAGCACGGCAACTCGTGCAAGAGGGGGTTAAAGAAATTAATCTCATCTCACAGGACACAACCTACTTCGGGATGGATCGCTGGACCGATGAGCGTCCCAATCCACGCAGCAAAGTTGACTCGTCTAAAGGTGAATCCCTCGCTTCCCTCCTCCGAGAGTTAGACAAAATTGAGGGCGATTTTTGGGTCCGATTACTTTACACCCATCCCGCGCATTGGAGCGATGAGTTGATTGAGACGATTGCACAATCACGTCACATCGCCCGTTATGTTGATATACCTCTGCAACATATTTCAAATAAGATGCTAACGGCGATGCAGCGTGAAACCAGTGGAGATTATATTCGCGATCTCATCGACCGAATGCGTCGCGGGGTTCCCGACATGGTCATTCGAACCACCTTTATTGTCGGTTTCCCTGGAGAAACCGAAGAAGACTTTAGTGAACTTCTAACCTTCTTAGAAAAAACGCGTTTTGATCGCGTTGGTATCTTTAAATATTCCAAAGAAGAAGGCACCAAGGCAGCCAAAATGGAAGGTCATCTTTCAGATGAAGTTAAAGCCGATCGTCACGCACGGGCGATGCTTTTACTGCAACGTCTGTCTAAAGAACGTGGAAAGCGTTTCATCGGTCGTAAGCTACGCGTGCTCATTGAAAGCCCTGGAGTGGGACGAAGCGAAGGTGACGCCATGGATATCGACGGCGTGGTTAAAGTGCCTACCCAATATCCTGTAGGACAATTTGCCGATGTTGTCATTACAGGCGCGGAAGAGTACGACTTACTTGCCAAATAAACGGAGACTCACTCGCGTTCTGGCGTAAAGTCAGCTGGCTCCGATAAAGCGGCAGAATCGCTCAGTCTAATTAATGAATCCAAGGAACTAAAGTGACGTGTCCAGTCCGTCATATCAGGAATATCGCCGACCACCGTCGAAAACAGCTCACGTTTCTCTTGTTTTAAATCTTCAATACGCTCCTCTACGGTTCCTGGAGCAATCATACGATAAATTAAGACAGGGTTTTTTTGTCCAATACGATGCACCCGATCCACCGCTTGTGCTTCAACGGCCGGGTTCCACCACGGATCCATCAAGAAAACATACTCGGCTGTATTGAGGGTAATACCCGTGCCACCAGCCTTTAATGAAGCAAGAAACACCGCTGGGCCTTTTGTTTCCTTGAATTGCTCGACAGGGGTTGAGCGATCTTTGGTTTCTCCTGTTAACTCAAAGATGGGAAGATTGGGCAAATCTTTATTGATAGCCGACTTCACCCGATCGAGTAGTGAAACAAACTGCGAAAAAATAACGGCTTTAGAATCGTTCGCTGCTATCTCCGAAAGTTTGGAAACGAGTAGAGTCACTTTTCCTGAATGAAGACTCGGAGAGTGCTCGTTTTCAGGAAGCAAACCAGGGTCACAACAAACCTGTCGAAGACGCATTAAAAGCGTGAGAACCGAAGCTGCATCGCGCGACAGTAATGAAGCGAGTTCTCCGGAAAGCCCACTACCCTGCGACAAATGCTGATAAAGAGCTCGTTGCTCGACCGTCAAAGGACACGGCAAGACGACCTCCATCTTAGGCGGAATATCGGAAGCCACATGTCGCTTTAATCGTCTTAAAATAAACGGCGAAACTTGACGGCGCACTTTCACTAAAGCGGTGGCCGAATCGCGCAGCATGATGCGCTCGAAGTGTGCACGTTTACCCAAGAGACCTGGCATCAAAAAACGAAAAATCGTCCATAGATCCGTCGGCCGATTCTCTAAGGGTGTGCCCGTGATGGCGAGACGGTGCTGTGCTTGAACACTTAAGCAGGTTTGAGTCGTTTTAGCCTCAGGATTTTTAATCGCTTGGGCTTCATCTAAAACAATGTAGCCGAATTTTGTTTTACTGAGAAGGTCGGCATGACGGCGAAGTTGCGTGTAACTTGAAATCCACAACTTGGGCTCAGGGTTTTTTGCAAAATCGTTCTCCGCCGTCAAAACGGAAGCCTGCAACTCAGGGTGAAAACGTTTTATTTCCCCAAGCCACACGGGAATGACACTGGCAGGACATACAATGATGGATCGCTCTTCCAGCGGACGTGAAGCTAAGAGTGCCAAAACTTGTACAGTTTTTCCTAACCCCATTTCATCAGCCAATAGGGGGTGTGAACCTAAATCACAGAGACGCGCCAACCATGCGACACCTTTAGCCTGATAGGGTCGAAGATGTGCAGGCAGACCCTCTGGAGGTGGAGGCTCTTGCAGCAGGCTATCTTTCCAAGCTTTTAACTCATCATTGAGTTTAAGTGATCCTACGGCGGCGTGATCAAAGAGCGAAAGTAACAAGTAGCGAGGAATCTCACCCTCCTTCGCTTTCCAATCCTCGGAAAAATCGGCTACCGCCGCATTGTAAGCCACGACACCCTTACCGGGAAGAATCACCGGACGTCCACCCGCTTTTAATAACAGCTTTTGTTCATGCTCCTGGAGAGGATGCGAACCGGCACGCAAATTCCAATTAAGGCGAAACGATTTCTTATCCTCGGTTGATTCAACCTGAGCCTCTACAGCCACTTGCAATTGTTCATTTTTAAAAATAGTAAGAACCTCTTCACCAGATAGACGAAAACGCTTACGCCATTCATTAAGCTCTTCGCGAACAAACCGTTCAATTTTACCGATGTTATCCATCGTCCACGTGCCTGATGATTTCGTGTAAACAAATCCCGCGCGATGAGCAACGGTGTTAAAGCGAAACAACATTTGACGTTGTTCATCGGAAAGTTCCTCACTGGGAATCGATCCAGGCCCGAAACAATTATACGAATGCCCACCGCGACCAGCCCACGAGGCTGAGCAAGTCAACCCATCGGAAGTCAGTTCAAAGGCGACCTGTAGTTTTAAACTCGTGCGCGAACCTGAATCTTTTTTTCCTGGCTCAATCGCTACCGTCGGCTCAGGAGCGACAACTGAATCATCAATCGCTTTGATTTCATCAGCGAGCAATTCTTCAATCTCGTAAATCGCTGCGATGGCAAAGGGTGCACCATTTTCCTCCTCAGGCAAAGAGGTACGCCATTCGATTTTTCCGTTCTTAAGTTCAATGACTGCCCGAACTGTCTGACTTTCTGTCTTCGTCACAACTTCTCCAGTTTGTACCTTCAATTCAACGGAGCGGATAAGCCCATCGGTGTAAAGTCCGCGACCCTTGGTGAGGTCTTTGGGCCTAAAAAGACTCTCCCATTCCGCTGGAAGTGCCTCAAACCAGTATTCGAGGGCTTCAGTGGAGTAGGAACGATTAGCCGGCCTTGGGGTGGACATCGACGGGTCGTTGATTAAAGTTCATCATTTTACCCAGTTCAACCCTCAAAGTCTGATAATTATTCATAGGGTCTGGACTTGTTTAACGGACCATTTTCTCTTTAATCTTAAGAACTTTTTTAATCAAAAATGAAACATCTTAGCGTAGGATCACGATGGAATGCCGACCTCGTCGCGCAATTGCACGAGCAATGGAAGCAAGACCCGAAGTCCGTTGACTCCGATTGGCAGTCATTTTTTGAGGGTTTTGAGCTCGGATTAGCTCTTCCGCCTAAGCCAGGGAAACCAGGCTCTGCCCCTACATCGGGTGGGGTTGATGCCATTGCTCAAGCCAAAGTGCTCGCAGCAATTCATGCCTACCGAACATTGGGCCATCTCCAAACTAAGACCAACCCTCTGGCTGAGCCCTTCCCTCATTTTGAATTAACCGACAAAGCACTCGGGCTCGATACCATTCCTGCCAATCAGGTCTTCTACACAGGCGATTTTCTTGGTGGCACCAATCTCCCTCTCTCGGAAATCCTCACAAAACTAAAGTCCATCTACTGTAACACTATCGGTGTAGAGTATACGCATATTCAGGATGGCGATCGTCGTCGTTGGCTCCAGGAGCGTGTCGAATCCTCTGGATTACGCGCCAACTACGATGCCGCAACACGTCGTTTTTTCCTCCGCACCATTGT